>Ga0187894_10007513_pt1 | contig 10252 bp, 10 predicted proteins | sample GBC1701081metaG_FD_136650 | JGI IMG/M metagenome (GOLD analysis project Ga0187894, IMG submission 136650) | White microbial mat communities from a lava cave in the Kipuka Kanohina Cave System on the Island of Hawaii, USA - GBC170108-1 metaG ... | reverse complement strand
TTCGTATGGATCGGCGCGGCGGGAGTCGTTTGAGAGGGCGATTGAATGCGAGGTTCTGGTGCTGGACGACCTCGGCGCTTATCGCGTCAGCGACTGGGTTCTCGATACGGTTACTTACTTGATGACCGAGCGCTGCAATCAGCGGCGGCCGGTGATCGCGACGACCAACCTGCTCGAAGACCGCGCGGGGCCGGTCCGCAAGATGCCGGGAGGTGAGACGGATACGCGATACCTGTTGAGCGAGCGCATCGGGGAACGCGCCCGCTCGCGGTTGATGGAGATGTGCGTTACGGTGCGGATGCACGGGATCGCGGATTACCGGGAGGGGAAGAGCCGGTAGCGGGGGCAGGAGCTAGGAGGTCGTTCTGAACTCCTGGCTGCTGCCTCCTCTCTACTTATTTTTACGTTTACGCTTGAAACGGCTCGTCGGCGGAACCGCCGTAGATGCTGGGGACTTTGCCGCCCATTGCCCGCAGCGATGCAGAGAGTTGGCCGCGGTGATGGATGGTGTGATTGAGCATGAAGTTCAAGTAGGCGGCGGCGGGCAGGTGAAAGACGCCGAAAAACGGGATCACCTTGGAAAGAGCCTCGCCGTCCAGCGCTTTCACCTTTGCGATGGAAGGCGGCACGTTTTCCCGGTACCAGTCGGCGAACTCCTGGCCGCTCTTGGCCGGGGGGACGGCGCTTTCGTCCCAGTTGAATTCGCCGGCCACTATGCCATCGAGGAAGAGCTTTTCGGCGACGGCGGTGTGCCAGGCGATTTCGCCCGCGGTGCGGGATTTTTCGTCGGGTTTGTAATCGAGCTTGCCTTCGGGGATCGAGGCGAGTACTTTGGCGGTTACTGCTGATTCGTACTCATGGCTTTGTAACAGGAAGTCGCGCAGGAATACAGCTTGGTCGTTGGTCATGGGTGACATGATGGCACGAAAACGTCAGCGTGTCTCGCTTCTTTTTACCTGAAGACGGCGGCGTCCCTGGGCTAGGTTGGCGCGAGCCTTTTCGCGCGCCGCCGGGTCGATTTCGATGCGGTTATCGACGCTGCGGGCCCCGCCGAGCTTGGCTAGACGGGTGGCAACGCCTTTCCGTTGGATGACTTTCGTTTTGCCTTCGATCAGGGCAACGCCGCCCTGAACCTTCACGGTGAAGTTGTCCTCGCGAATTTTGGACTTGGCGAAGCGCGCCCGAATGGAGCGCTCGATGGCGGCGTCCGGTTTGGTGGCGGCGGCAGCCACGGGGGGCTTTTGCGGTGAGGCTCCCAAGGCCGCAAGAGCGGCTATCCACAGGAAGAGGAAAAGTTTCATACAAAGAACTGGTGGGGAAAGCCTGATAAAATTCGCAGATGATTTCCGAGTCGAACCTCACCCGGCGAGCGATGGTTTCCGGGGCCGCTGCCCTAACCGCCGCCAGTTACTCGCGAATTTTGGGGGCGAATAGCCGTGCAACCATCGGTGTGATTGGGACTGGGGAGCGTGGCCGGCACGTGATGAGCCAGTTCCTGGCCACCAATCAAGTAGATGTAGCCGCCGTTTGCGACATCTATGCGCAGCAGATCGACTTGGCGCGGCAAAAGGCGCCCAACGCGAGGAATTTTACCGATCACCGGAAATTGCTCGAGATGCGCGAGCTAAACGCGGTATTGATTGCCACACCCGACCACTGGCATGCGCAAACGAGCATCGACGCGCTGAACGCGGGCAAGGATGTCTACGTCGAGAAGCCCCTTACGCTGACTATCGAGGAAGGCCCGGCTATCGTGAAGGCTGCTCGGGTGAACAACCGCATCTGCCAGGTAGGCATGCAACAGCGCTCCGGACGCCACTACCACCAGGCCAAACGAGAGTTTATCGACTCAGGCAAGATCGGCAAGGTAACGCTGGCGCGCACGTGGTGGCACGGGAATACCTATCACCTGCGCAAGGCTCCGGCTTCGTTGCAGACGCAGCCGTCGAATTTGGATTGGGCGCGGTATTTGGGACCGGTGAAGTGGCGCGATTACGACCCGCAGCAGTACTACAATTTCCGGGCGTATCTGGATTTCGGGGGGGGCCAGGTTACGGACCTTTTCACACACTGGGTGGACGTGGTTCACATGATGCTAGGGCGCGACAACCCGACTTCCGCTTCCGCCGCGGGTGGCGTGTACAACTACAAGGACGGGCGCACCGCTCCGGACACGATCAACGTGCTGTTGGAGTATGGCGGCGATTTCACCTGCACTTTTGAGGCGACCTTGGCTCCCGGCATTCGCGGGGCCGCCGTGGAGATTTGCGGGACCGAGGGGCGGCTCTGGATCGACCGTAGCCGCTATGAATTTCACCCTGCGGCGCGCGGGGCGCAGCCCGTTATTTATGAGGTGCCGGAGGGTGAGCGGAAAGTGGACCAGCTTACGCTAGACCACGTTCAGAATTTCCTGGACTGCGTGCAATCGCGGAAGCTGCCCAATGGCGACGTATACGTGGGTCACCGTTCGGCGATGGCCTCGCATCTGGGAAATATCGCTTACGTTCAGAAGCGAATGCTGCACTTCGATCCGCAGCGGGAAGAGATTTTGCCGCTTTAGTCGACGACCGGGAGGAGTGCCGTGTTGCTCTCTTGCCCGTCCATCGTGACTTTGACCGGCACGGCGCCTGCCGGCAGCTCCGCCGGAACAACAAACTTAACGCCGACGGTGCCTACCTGGCCTAGAAGGCCTCCGGCCCATTTGGTTTCGGGTTTCAGTTCGCCGGCAAGGACATCTACAGTTCCAGCGACGCGGAACTCGGGTGCGGGCGGGAAGGCAAATCCTTCGAACATGGCTAGTTGGAAGCGGCCGAAGCCGGTTCCGATCAAGGTGATTGTTTCACCCTTTTTCGCCGGGCTGTCGTTGGTGATCGCCGTACCATCGGCGTGGCTAGCGAGCACCCATGGCTGCGACTCGAACGTCTTTTCGAATAGTCCAGGAGCGCACCAGGCAAGCTTGAATTTACCCTCGACATCGCTCGCGCCGACTCGCTTCACGACCAGTTTGTAGTCGCCGGGTTCGAGATCGAAGGGCAACTGCGCATTGATCTGTTCCGGAGACACGAAGACTAGCGGAAGAATGCGCGTTCCGACGAGCACGCTAACACCGCCAACCGATTGCGAAAGGGGATTCTGCGGTCCCGCGACATACGTTTCGGCCAGATTCGCTCCGGTGATGGCGATGAGCGATCCGGGAGCGACGGTACCGGGTGGGACGACAGCCGCCGCATTGCGTATACCGGCTTCCGAAATAAAGGGAACTCTGTCGAAGTTTGCCGTGGCGAACCGGGCGGTCGACATCAGGACGGTTGCAGTCTGGAAGGACCCGGACAGATCGCCCTCCCAGCGCCGGAAGCGGTATCCGGGGTTGGCCTTGGCAGTGACCGTAAGGAACGTATCGGCGGGATAGAATCCGTCGGCCGACGGCGGATCCGTGGAAACCGTAGCCGCGCCCTCGAGATTCGTGTTCATCGAAAACTTGAAAGCCATGCTGAAGTTCGCGGTGATCTGGCGTGTTTCTCCGCCGGTAAAGGTGAAGAGACGCTCACGATCCCCGCCATCGGACCACGAAACGAAATCCATGCGATGAACTTCGCTCAGCGCGTGCCCGGCGGGGGCGCCCAGCATCAGTTCCGTTCCAGGCGTTCCGTTTACGGTGCAGGGAGTGGCGCAGGACTGTCCGTTCACCGTCACCGGGTTTCCGGCCGGGTTCGAGCGTATGGTGACTTGCGCCAGTTGCTCGTACTCGGCTATGACGCTGAAGGCCAAGCCACCTGCTTGATCGGGCACCGTGATCTCCTGGGTCTGGTTTCCGCCGTTGGACCAGCTCTTGAAGACCCATTTACGGCCGTTTTTGTCTACCTGCTCGCTGGGCACGGAAATGGTGATCTTCTTTCCAGCGGCGAGTACGAAGTACCCGTTGGGATAGCTGTCTTTGCCGTCGATCGATACTTTCAGTCCGGCGGGGCTGGTGGTTATGCTCGTGGATACACCGCGGACGAACTCGGCGACGATCGTCTCAAATTGATTGTTGGTGGTAATCGGCCCGATTTCGAGAAGTGAGTTATCGCCCATGCCGTTCGAAAACTTATCGAAGACCCATACCTTGCCGAGCCTGTCGACCTGGGGAGACGGTGCCCCGATCACATGCTTCGTGTTGGGCGCGAATTCAAGGTCACCCAGGCAAAGCGGAGGAATTGTTGGGTTCACGTAGGGATGAACTTGCCCCGAGAATGTGCAAGGCTCTTCGTCTCCCGTTGTGGCAACGTCTGCCCGGTCCACCCGTACTTTCAATTGAGGCGGCGATGTGCGGAACATCACCCGCTTGGCAGGGGTGAAGTGCGCAACTAAGGTCGTCGGCCCTTGAACGAAGGCCCGGCGCAGAAAGTCGTTCGGAAGCGTAGTATTGGCCGACCAACCCAAGAATACGAATCCTGGAAACGGGAAGGCGTTCAGAGTGAGCTCTTTCGCCTGGTACCATCCCTCCATGTTGTTCCAGAAACAAACTCCGTCAACGTATACCACTCCAGTTCGAAACTCAGATGGCACGGGCGTTCCTGGAGCACCGCAGGCCGAGGAAGATAGAGTAGGGAGCTCGGGAAGGCTTGGAGTCCGATCGTAGAAGAGCACGCGAACCCTGTATTCGGGAACCGCTCTGAGTTCGAACCAATTTACGTTTGCCGCGACGGTGACAGTTTGGAATCGGTCGGAGCTCGGTACCAGCAGCCCCTGGTTATCCGCCCATTGAAAGTTGCACCATCGCGTGTCGTTGCGGTCGTTGTATTGGCACGTTCCGTCGGTGGCGGGCGGCACGATACGCACCGGCGCCTCCAGGATGTGTTTGCTTCCCAGCGGCCACAGGAACGACGCGGAACCTTTAAAATCCCGCCCGTCGACCCGGAAAGTGGTGTTCGGATCTGTCGCGCGCACCACAACCTGCTTGTCTTGTGCCAGCGCCCCAATGGCGCTCCCCAGCAACAAAACACCCCATGTCAGAAGCGCCCGAACGCTCGTATGCCAACCGTTGAGTTCCCGCATGACTCCATCCCCTCAATCGGCCCGGCAGCCAGGAACCTTTAGCCCGATTCAGCCTTCACCTTAAATCCCAGCCGCAATGCTTCTTTCTCTCGTAAAAACAATTAGTTAACGGAAACGCCCTCTTGACCGTCTGTTATACTGAAGGACAAAGGTTAAAGACACCAAACCATGACAAGAGGCATAAAGATCGCCATTGTGAGCTTGTCCACATTGCTTTTGGCTACGCTCATGATCGGCACATTGCTCGGAGGCAATGAGACCGGCGAAGACGCCTATAAGCATTTTGCGGTTTTCACGGAAGTCGTTTCCCGCATCAAGTCAGACTACGTAGAAGAGCCCGATATGAAGGCCGTCACGCTGGGCGCTTTAAATGGCTTGTTGGAATCGATAGACCCTTACGCATCTTATCTTTCCGCAGATCAATATAAGCAATACTTGAAGTCTAAGGAGACGAAGAAAGCTAACGTCGGGCTGATTCTCTCGCGTCGTTTCGGCTACGTCGGCGTGGTGAGCTCGATTCCGGACTCGCCGGCTTCCAAAGCAAGCCTCACCACCGGGGATGTGCTCGAAACGATTAACGGGGTAGCCACGCGCGACATGCCGCTCGCTTATGCCGAAATGCTGCTGGAAGGTGAAGTGGGAACCACGGTCGATCTCACGGTGATGCGTGTGCGGCGCGGAACGGAGGCGCAAAAGGTTTCGCTCATCCGGGAGGCGGTAAAGCTGCCAGCCCCAATGGTTAGATCGAGCGCCGATGGAATTGCCGTGCTTCAGGTTTCGACCCTTGAGAGCGGCAAATCGAAGCAAGTCGCCGCCAAACTTGCCGAGCTTGAGAAGCAGGGAATCAAGAAGCTGGTTTTGGATTTACGCCACAACGCCTTTGGTGTTACGGCGGAGGGGATCACGTTAGCCAACCTGTTCTTGGAGAAGGGGAAAATTACTTACCAACAAGGCCAGCGCATGCCCCGGGAGGATTCCGAAGCCGACCCTTCAAAGGCCGTTTGGAAGCATGCCGTCGCCGTTCTGGTGAACCGCGGCACCGCGGGTGGGGCGGAAATCGCCGCTAGTGCCCTGATGGACAACAAGCGAGCGGAAGTGGTCGGCGAGCGCACTTATGGCGACGCCGCCGTGCGCAAGGCCGTCACGATGGACGATGGCAGCGCGGTCATCCTTTCCACTTCGAAGTATTATTCGGCCAATGGCAAGGCCATCCAGGACAACGGTGTGACGCCGTCTACGGTGGTGGCGGAGTTGGAAGACAAGTCCGGCGACGACGATGACGACGACGCTCCCGCCCCGGCGCAGCCCGCCGCTCCGGCTGCCGCCGAAGACGTTCAGTTGAAGAAAGCCGTTGAGCTGCTGAACAAGAAGTAACGAATCGAAATGCCTATCTACGAATATCAGTGCCGTGGTTGCGGCCAGAAATTCGAAGTCATTCAGAAATTCTCCGACGATCCGCTAACGCGGCATGACGCTTGCGGTGGCGAGCTGCGGCGGCTCATTGGCTCGCCCGCCTTGCAGTTTAAAGGTTCGGGGTGGTACATCACCGATTACGCAAAATCGGGTGGGAAGAGCGAACCGAAGCCAGATGCGAAAGAGAGCGCTCCGGCTAATAGCGGCGAATCGAAGCCCGCGACGGAGTCGAAACCCGCCGCGCCGGCACCGTCCACTGAATCCAAGTCGCCGGCGAAGTCGTCCTAGCCGTCTCCGCGCCGCGGGCCGCCCGGACCTCCCGCCTATAATGTAGTCAGTTCCCCATGAAAACTTTCTATATCGAGACGTTCGGCTGCCAGATGAACGTGCACGATTCGGAAAAGGTCATTGGCACATTGACAGGCCGTGGCTATTCGCAGGTTGCGGATCCCGCCGAGGCGGAACTCGTTCTTTACAACACTTGCTCCATTCGAGATAAGGCCGAGCAGAAAGTTTTCCACCGGCTGGACCAGTTCAAAAAGACAGCCGGAAAAAGCGGAAAAGTTTATGGAGTGCTCGGGTGCGTGGCGCAGCAGGAGGGCGAGCGCATTTTCGAGCGCGCACCGCATGTCTCGCTTGTTGTTGGTTCGGCAAGTTACACCAAGTTGCCGGAGTTGCTCGTTCAGATCGAGTCGGGGGAGAGGCGAGTAACGGGGTTGTCGCTCGATACGGACGAGACGTTTGAAACTCCGCTCACGCGCCGCGACAATCCTCACCGCGCCTACATAACGATCATCGAAGGTTGCGACAAGTCTTGTGCGTACTGTGTGGTTCCGATGACGCGCGGCCCTGAGCGGAGCCGTACTTCGGAATCCGTATTGCGCGAGGCTCGAGAGTTGGCGGCGGCCGGGTATACGGAAATTCAGCTACTCGGCCAGAATGTAAATTCTTACCGCGATCCTTCGCCGGCAGAATGGGACTTTGCCCGGCTGCTGCGCGCGATGGGTGAAGTGGACGGTTTGCGCCGTGTGCGTTTTACGACGTCCCACCCGCGCGATTTCACCAAGGACATCATCGACGCGATCGATGACAATCCGGTGCTTTGCAATCATGTTCATCTTCCGGTGCAGGCCGGGAGCGATCGTGTCTTGCAAGCCATGCGCCGGCTCTACACGCGCGACGACTACATGCGACGCATCGACTGGATGAAGAAGTCCTCGCGCGACATCGCCATCACCACCGACATCATCGTGGGCTTTTGCGGCGAAACGGAGCAGGACTTCAACGAGACGCTCCGCCTATTGCAGGATGTGGAATACGATTCGCTTTTCAGTTTTAAGTATTCGCAGCGCCCCAATACGGCGGCGCTGGCGCTCGCCGATCACGTCCCAGAGGAGGAAAAGAGCCGGCGGCTGACGATTCTGCAGGAGTTGCAGCGCTCGATTCAGATCCGTCGAAACAGCGACCTGGTGGGCGGCGTCCACGAAGTCATGGTTGAGTATTTCAACAAGGCGACGAATCAATGGGTTGGCCGGACGGCGCAAAATAAGACGTTGAACTTCGCTTCCTCGCGCGAATTGACGCCAGGCAGCTACTTGCCGGTCCGTGTCACGCGAAGCGGCCCCAGTTCGCTTGCGGGCGAACCGGTAAACTAATCGACGAGGAGGAATTTCATGGCCGAAGTCGAAATGAAAATCCGCGGCTTGATGATGGACCCCGTTACCAACATGCCCATTGTCATTCTGAAGGATCTGGACGGCAATTCGATCCTCCCGATTTGGGTCGGCATCTACGAAGCCAACGCCATTGCGCTGGAAATTGAAAAGGTTTCCACGCCGAGGCCGATGACGCACGACCTGATCAAGACACTTTTGACGGGCTTGCATGCGGGCGTGAAGAAGATCGTAGTCAGCGAGTTGAAGGAAGACACTTTTTACGCAATTATTTGGCTCGAACGGGAAGGGAAGCTGATTTCGATCGATTCGCGGCCCTCCGATGCGCTGGCGATCGCGCTGCGGCTGGACTGCCCGGTCTATGTAGACGATTCGGTGCTGCAATCGTCCAAGATGGCAAACACCATTGCCGATAAAGTCAATAACGAAGAGTTGCGCCGCTGGCTCGAGAATCTGAACGACGAGGATCTCGGGCGCTACAAGATGTGATGACGGGGCAATTGGAGCGGTTGATGGCGCTGGGCATCGAAGCCGCGCCCGTTGAGGGGATGGCCCGCCACGCAGTGCTCGCCCGGGGCGGCTTTGCCGCATTAGTGGAATACGGCTCGGATAAACTGGGGCGAATTGGCTCAGCCGGATTGATGACTACGCACGGACTGGCACAGCTTATTTGGAAGGACGGAGCGGCTTTGTTTGTAGCGAAAGGTCATGAACAGCGGGCTAGCGAAGAACAAGTGGCCGCGTTGCGGTTGTTCGCGCAGGATATCGAACGGGCGCTTACGCATACAGAATAGCTCCCGATGGCTTCGATCCGAGCGTCCACTGAAGTCCAGCGCGCGCTAGGCATGCTCAAGCGGAAGAGTACGGCGAAAGACTTCGCCAACCTCAAACGATTTGGTATCGACGCGCCGAAGGCTTTTGGCGTATCCATGGGAAACATACAGGCGATCGCGAAAAAGCTGGGGCGCAGCCATGAGCTGGCAGATGGGCTTTGGGCGACGGGATGGTACGAGGCGCGGATGCTTTGCAGTTTTGTCGAGGAGCCGGAGCGAGTGACGCCCACGCAGATGGAGGCCTGGTGCCGGGATTTTGACAACTGGGCAATCTGTGACACGCTTTGCTTCAAGCTGTTCGACCAGACCCCGCATGCCTGGGCGATGGTGAAAAAGTGGAGCGCGCGAAAGGGCGAGTTTCAAAAGCGCGCGGCGTTTGCGCTGCTAGCGAGCCTTGCCGGGCATGACAAGTCGGCGAGCGATGAGCGCTTCTTGCGCTCGCTGGTACTGGTCGAACGGGCGGCGTCGGACGAGCGGAATTTTGTGAAGAAGGGTGTGAGCTGGGCGTTGCGGCGGATGGGAACGCGCAGCCCTGCTTTAACAAAGGCCTGCCGCGAAATGGCAGAGCGGTTGGCTGCTTCAAAAGAACCTTCGGCGCGTTGGATCGGCAAGGATGCGCTTCGCGATTTCGCTATTTGGGACGCCCGATCCACTTCGTAATTTCGACTTCCGCCCTCATTTTGCCGTAGAGGTACACGGTGTAAATCTGGTGACGGTAGCGCTCCACGGCCAGCCGCAGGTCGCTCGCCTCGGGCATCCGCGGATCGAGGACATACAGGGCGTCGTCGTCCAATGCGGCGATCCAGATGCTGCCCGGAAACGGTTCGGCGGCATTCTGCGCCCAAACATCGACAACCATTCCGGGGAGGCTGGCGATCATTCTTTCGTGAATGACGATGCGTTGGGAGCTCTGGTCGAGGTGGAGCAGCATCACGGCCCCATCGAGTTGGGCGGCGAGCAGCCTGCCGTCCCAGCGGCCGTCGCGGGGCGAGTAGACCGAGAGCCCGTTTGTGGAAGCGAGCACGCACCCGAGGTCTTCGGAACGCGGCAAGGCCTGTTCGGCGGGCCAGCGGGACGGGTTGGCGTGTCCGAGAAACTGGCCTGGCCGCGAAACGCGGAAGAGGCAGTTTGGCCGCTGCTCGCCGTCATCGCCGGAGATCGATTGCGCGGGATCGCCGGGCGAAGGAGCGCCGCCGCTGCCGGCGTTGGAGCCGTTGTCGAGCGAGAAGATGCCCGCCGGCGTGAGAGTGAGATCGTAGGCGTTGCGGAGACCGGTGGCATAGATGCGCACCGGTG
>Ga0187894_10007512_pt1 | contig 10252 bp, 8 predicted proteins | sample GBC1701081metaG_FD_136650 | JGI IMG/M metagenome (GOLD analysis project Ga0187894, IMG submission 136650) | White microbial mat communities from a lava cave in the Kipuka Kanohina Cave System on the Island of Hawaii, USA - GBC170108-1 metaG ... | reverse complement strand
GGGGGGGGGGGAGGGGAGGCGACGTCGCGGGGGCGGGGCCGTTGCAGGGGGGGGGGTCGGCGCGGAGCGAGTCGCTGACGAGGAACAGGAAGGAGGGGGGCCCGGGGGGGAGGGAGGCGTGCGCCACGGGCCAGAGCGAGACCGCGGCCCAAGCCGCGGGGACCGCCAGCGCCGCGAACTTCGCGCGCCCCGGCAGGGGGCGACACCACCGCCAGAGCGAGAGGAGGGCGAACGCGCCGAGCAGCGCCTCGATCATCCACGGACGGTACGGGTCGCGGACCCACGCCGGGATGCGGTCGCGGACCGAGGAGTAGATCGTCTGCACCGGCCCGTAGAGGAAGTGCGTCCCGTTCGTGAGCCGGTGGACGAACGCGAGGAGCGCGAGGAGGAGGACGGCGGGCACGACCCTCGCGCCGCGCGCGAACGGATGAAGCAGGAGGCCCGCAGCGAGCCCGGCGAGCACGTAGCCCGCGCCGATGCGCGCGTAGAGGGAGATGATCGCGCCCCGGTGGTTCTCGAGGATCTCCTTCGCGAGCCTGTTCTCGTGCCCGAGCAGGAAGCTCATGCCGAGCGCGGAGACGATGCCGAAGAGCGCGAGCGACGTCGCGCCCGCCCAGATCAGCGTGCTCCGAAGACGAGGGGCCGCGGGGACGGCTTCCGGCACGTCAGAAGGCCTGCTCGAGCGCCTTCTTCGCCGGCTCGACGATCTTCGCCCAGTCGGCGCCGGGCGCCTTGGTGATCGTCACGAAGTTGGCGGTGGCGAAGACGCTCACGACTCCGGGCAGCTGGAAGAGCCTCTCGAACGGCGTCCCCTTGGCCGCGGCGGCGTTGCCGACGGTGGTCGGCTTCGCGAACGCGTGCCCCTCGACGGTGAACTTGAACGCGTGGGGGTTCGGGGTCGGCTGCGGGACGACGTGCGCCATGGGCCCGTCATCTTACGGGCTCCTGAAGCTCCCTTCGCCAAAACGCCTCCATGCGGCCGAACAGCAGGCGCCGCTCGGTCGGGCCGCCGATGCCGTGGGCGCCGCGGGGGTAGAAGTCCGTTTCCACCGCGGCGCCCGCCTTCTGCGCCGCCTCGACGAAGGCCGTCGCGTGGCGGAAGTGGACGTTGTCGTCCTGGATCCCGTGGGCGAGGAGCAGCGGCCGTTTGAGCGTCGCCGCATAGGCGAGGGGCGACGCCTTCTCGTAGGCTTGCGCGTTCTCGGCCGGGAGCCCGAGGTACCGCTCCGTGTACGCGGTGTCGTAGTCGCGCCAGTCGGTGACGGGCGCGATGGCGACGGCCGCCGCGAAGACGTCCGGCGCACGGAGGAGGCACATGAGGGAGAGCGTGCCGCCGTACGACCAGCCCCAGATCCCGATCCGCGCGGGATCGACGAAGTCCTGCTGCCCGAGCCAGCGCGCCGCGGCCGTCTGGTCGCGCACCTCGAGGTCGAGGAGCCGCCCGTGGACCGACTTCAGGACCTCGTCGCCGTAGCCGCCGCTGCCGCGGTTGTCCACGGTGAGGATCGCGTACCCCATCTGCGCCATCCGCGCGTGCCAGAGGTAGGTCGATCCCCCCCACCGGTCCGCGACCATCTGCGCGCCGGGCCCACCGTAGCAGTGGAGGATCGCGGGGTGCTTCCCCTTGCCGACGGGCCGGATCAGCATCGCCCGCATCGGCAGGCCGTCCTCCGCCGGGATCGTGAAGAACTCGGGCCTCGGCAGGTCCGGCACCGGCTCGCCACGCGCGATCTCGCAGAGGTCTTTCCCGTCGGAGTCGATGACCGTGATGCGCGGCGGCTCACCCGCTCGCGAGGCGGTCTCGACGAGGCGCGAACGGTCGCGGCTGGCCTCGTACGATCGCGAACCGCCGGAACGCACGGTCTTCTCGATCCCGGAGACGAGGTCGAGGACGCAGAGGTCCGTCTCGAGGGCCCCCATGGAGTTTCGCGTGAAGACGACGGTCCTATCCCCGCAGAGGCCCACCACACTCCGCACGTCGCGCTGCTCGCCCTTCGGGGGGCGCACGGTCCCGAGCGGGGCAATGCAACTGCCCGAGACGCGGAGAACGTCGTCGTCGCGCAGGAAGTGCGGTTCCTCAAGCTCGACCCAAGCCCGCCCTTCTTCCGCGAACCGCTCGACCGCCCTCCCCGTCGCGGGCTCCCAGAGCCACAGCGCGACCCTCCGCTGAAGCCGGTCCGAGACGAGCGCGCCGATGCGGCCGCGGGGCGTCCACTTCACGCGCACGAGGTACTCGCCCTCGACGGGCACCGGGACGGGCTCTCCTCCCCCAGCCCCCACCACGCTCAAAGTCCAGCGGGCGTTCGGATCGCCTGGGCGCGGGTAGCGCTGCTCGACCGGCGTGCCGCGCTCGTCGAGGCCTGGCATCCGGAAGATCGGCACCTCGGACGAGTCCGTCTCGACGAATGCGATCATCGTGGAGTCGGGCGACCACCAGAACCCCTCGTCGCGACCGAGCTCCTCCGCGGCGATGAACTCCGCGAGCCCGCACTCGACCGCGCCGCCGCCCGCCGTCGTCAGCTGCGTCTCCACCCCCTCGCGCAGCACGAAGAGGTTCTTCTCCCGCACGAAGGCGATCGACCTCCCGTCCGGCGACCAGCGCGGCGACAGCTCAGGCGCGGGCGTCTTCGCGAGGCGCCTGAGCTCGCCGCCCGCGAGCACGTGCAGGTCGCCGTCGATCACGAACAGGAACGAGTCGTCCGCCGGGTTGCGCCAGTATCGCGTGATCCCCTTCCCGCGCTCACGCCGCCGCTCCCGCTCCGCGCGCTCCTCGGGCGAGAGCGTGGTCGCGCCCTCGGCGCGCAGGAGCAGCGTGCGCTTCCCGGTCGCGATCTCGATCTCCCAGAGGTCCGCGACCCCGTCCTCCTCGCGGCGGAGGAGGAACGACACCCGCGCGTTGTCGCGCGAGAACGAAAACGCGAACGGGAGCTGGCCCTCGGGGCGGCCCAGCGCGCGGTCCAGGGGGAGGGGCGCGGGGAGGGGAGCCGACGCGCAGGCGGCGAGGAAAACAAGCCCACAGAGGCGCCCGCCGGCCATCATCTTTGCTGAAACGAACCAGGTACGTTTTACTCGTCGAACCAGGAGAGGGCCTTCGCGAAGTCGTTCTCCCAGCCGTGGAAGAACGAGCGGCTCTTCCCGGGCACGATCCGGAGAAGCACCGGGAAGCCGGCCCCTTCGATCGCCTTCGCGGCCTTCTCCGCGTGCTCGGCGAGGCTCTTCTTCTCCTCCATCGCGTCCTTGCACGCGATGAGGCAGAACTTCAGGTCCTTCGGCGCCTTGGGCGGCCCCGGCGGCTTCCACAGGAAGTTCAACGCGATCACGCCCTTGACGCCGCGGTCCTTCTCGACCGCCCAGCGGATCGCGAACTCCGCCCCGTCCGCGAGCCCCATGACCGTGAGCTTGCTGCGATCGACCGGCAACTTCTCCCGCACGTGGGCAAGGAGCGCGTCGAGCATCGCCTCCTCCTCCGCGTCGCCCTTCCACCAGAACCCCTCCGTCCCCTTCACCGGGCGGAGCCCCTGCGGACAGACGAGGATCCCGCCCTGGAGCTCCGCAGCGGAATAGAGGAAGCCCGCGAACCGTCGCGCGGTGTCCCCGCCGCCGTGAAGGGCGAGGATCACAGGCAGCTTCGCGTCCGCCTTGGCACTCCTCGCCTTGTAGATCGCGTAGGCGAACTTCTTGCCCCCGGGACCGGACAGCTCCCCGTCCGTGACAACACCCTTTTCCTGGGCGAGGAGGAGGGGCGCGGGGAGGAGGAGGAGCGCGACGAGGACCCGCACGGCGCAAGGATAGCAGCCTGTCTCGGGCCCCCGAGCCCCCCCCATTGCGCCCCTGCGGGGCTCAGCTAGGATCATCGGGTTGTTCCATTGGCTTTATCGACTCGTCCGATAGATATCGGCCGCAAGGGAGGAGAGTCCGATGCGACGTTTCTCTGTGCTCCTGCCGCTGGCGCTGCTCGCGGCGCTGCCGGCGCGTGGCGACGACCGCCCGAGCCGCACCTTCGTCTTCGTCTACGACGCCGGGCTCGCGGCGGTGCCGGAAGGCGCGAAGCAGGTCCGTATCTGGATCCCGGTCCCGATGGACAACCACGACCAGAAGATCGCGAACGTGAAGGTCGCGGTCACGGCGGACGGCGCGACGACTCAGGCGGCCATCGACGGGAACGGTCCGGTGAAGGGGCTGCCTCTCGCCTGCACGGTCTCGCCGATCGGCCACGGTTGGGGCCGCACGCTCTGCGTCGAGAGCGCGGGCAAGCCGTTCTCGGTCCAGATGACGGCGACCGTCACGCGCTACGAGACGAAGGGTGGCGGCGCGGCGTCGAAGGAGGACCTCGCCCTCGCGTCCGGCGCCGACAAGATGGTGCCGCTCGACGGCAAGGCCGCCGGGATGGCGGGCGAGGTGGCGGACGGCAAGGACACGACCGCCACCGCGCGCGCGATCTACGACCACGTCCTCGAGAGGATGAAGTACGACAAGCCGGCGGGCCAGCCCTGGGGCCGCGGCGACGCCGAGTGGGCGTGCGAGAACTGCTACGGCAACTGCACCGACTTCCACAGCTACATGATGGCGATCGCCCGCAAGAAGGGGATCCCGATGCGGTTCGAGATGGGGTTCAACGTGCCGGCGGGCACGGAGACCGAGGCCCCGGTTCCCGGGTACCACTGCTGGGCCTTCTTCTGGGACGGCGCGAAGTGGGTTCCGGTCGACGCGTCGGACGCGGACAAGGACCCGAGCCGGGTCGACTACCTGTTCGGCACCCTCGACATGAACCGGGTGACGTTCACGGGTGGCCGCGACATCCAGCTCACCCCCGCCCCCGCGTCGGGGACGTTGAATTTCCTCGTCTATCCGTACTGCGAGGTCGACGGCAAGGAGACGAAGGACGTCACGAAGGCGTTCAAGCGGCTCCTCCCCGCGCCCGGCGGCTAGGCTTTTCCGCTAGAGACTCGACGGGGCCCGCGGTCCGATCGCGGGCCCCGCGTCATTTGGAACGCCATTCGTGAGGGGCACGGTGCGACCCGCGCCGTGTCGAGGGAAATCGTCACGTCGGGGGCGCATCGAAGATGCCTGCCGACAACGGGCGGCGGGCGGGAGACCTTCGACTTGGCGACCGGGTACGGAATCGGAGAGAACAGCGTCGCGACGCTCGGCGTCGAGGTCCTCGGGACCCCGTGCGCCGGCGCCGAGGCGGTGCTGACGGCGGACGCGCTCGAGTTCGTCGCGTCGCTTGCGCGCCGGTTCGGACGACGTCGGGACCAGCTCCTCGCGCGGCGGGTCGAGCGGCAGGCCGCGATCGACGCCGGGGAGACTCCGGACTTCCTCGCGGAAACCGCGGAGGTGCGCGCGGCCGACTGGACCGTGGCCCCCGCGCCCCCTCGCCTTCAGGACCGGAGGGTGGAGATCACCGGCCCGGTCGACCGCAAGATGATCATCAACGGCCTCAACTCGGGCGCGTCCGTGTTCATGGCCGACTTCGAGGACAGCAACGCCCCGACGTGGGAGAACTGCGTCCTCGGCCAGGTCCACCTGCGCGACGCGGTTCGCGGCACGATCTCGCACGTCTCGCCCGAGGGGAAGCGGTACGCGCTGCGCGAGACGACGGCGACGCTCGTCGTGCGCCCGCGCGGCTGGCATCTCGACGAGCGCCACCTGCGCGTGGACGGCAGGCCGGTCCCCGCGGCGCTCTTCGACTTCGGCCTCTTCCTCTTCCACAACGCGAAGGAGCAGCTCGCGCGCGGCGCGGGCCCCTACTTCTACCTGCCCAAGCTCGAGAACCGCCTCGAGGCGCGGCTCTGGAACGACGTCTTCCTGTTCGCGCAGAGCTCGCTCGGCCTCCCGAAGGGAACGATCAAGGCGACCGTGCTCATCGAGCACGTGCTCGCGGCGTTCGAGATGGACGAGATCCTCTTCGAGCTCCGCGACCACGCGGTCGGGCTCAACTGCGGGCGCTGGGACTACATCTTCAGCTTCCTGAAGACGTTCCGGAACCGCCGCGACCTGGTGCTCGGGGACCGCGCCAACGTCACGATGACGACGCACTTCCTGCGGTCGTACAGCCTGCTCCTCATCGACACGTGCCACCGCCGCGGCGCCCACGCGATGGGCGGGATGGCGGCGCAGATCCCGATCGCGGGCGACGAGGCCGCCAACGCGCGCGCCCTCGAGAAGGTGCGCCTCGACAAGGAGCGCGAGGCTGCCGACGGCCACGACGGCACCTGGGTCGCGCACCCGGCGCTCGTCGCCCTCGCGCGCGAGGTCTTCGACCGGCAGATGCCGGGGCCGAACCAGATCCACCGGCGCGTGCCGCAGCTCGAGGTGACCGCGCAGGACCTGCTCCGCGCGCCCGACGGAAGCATCACCGGCGAAGGCGTGCGGACCAACGTCGAGGTCTCGCTCCACTACCTCGACGCCTGGCTGCGCGGCAAGGGGTGCGTGCCGATCCGCAACCTGATGGAGGACGCGGCGACGGTCGAGATCTCGCGCGCGCAGCTCTGGCAGTGGGTGCGCCACGGCGCGAAGCTCTCGGACGGCAGGCGGATCGATGCCGCGTACGTGCGCGGCCGGATCCGCGTGGCGCTCGAGACGGCGCGCGCCGGCGCGGGCGCGACCTCGCGCCTCGACCTCGCGGCCAAGCTCTTCGAGGAGATCGCGCTGGCGGAGGACTTCCCCGCGTTCCTCACGCTGCGCGCCTACGGACACATCTGAGGAGAACGCATCATGCCCAAGAGCCTCGAGGCGCGCGCCCTTCGCCAGATCTGGGAGACCGACCCGCGGTGGCAAGGCATCTCCCGGCCGTACGGTCCGGAGGAGGTCCTCCGCCTGCGCGGATCGGTGATCGTGCAACACACGCTCGCGACGATGGGCGCGCAGCGCCTCTGGCGCGCGATGCACGAGACCCCTTACGTCGGCGCGCTCGGCGCGCTCACCGGAAACCAGGCGCTCCAGCAGGTGAAGGCGGGGCTCCAGGCGATCTACCTCTCCGGCTGGCAGGTGGCCGCGGACGCGAATCTCGCGGGGCACATGTACCCCGACCAGAGCCTCTACCCCAGCAACAGCGTGCCCGCGGTGGTGAAGCGCATCAACCAGTGCCTCCAGCGCGCGGACCAGATCCACCACGCCGAGGGGGCCCGGGGGGCCGACTGGTTCGTCCCGATCGTCGCCGATGCCGAGGCAGGCTTCGGCGGGCCCCTCAACGCGTTCGAGCTGATGAAGGGGATGATCGAGGCGGGCGCCGCGGGCGTCCACTTCGAGGACCAGCTCGCGTCGGAGAAGAAGTGCGGGCACCTCGGCGGGAAGGTGCTCGTCCCGACCGCGCAGTTCCTCCGCACGCTCGTCGCCGCGCGGCTCGCGGCCGACGTCCTCGACGTGCCGACGATCCTCGTCGCGCGCACGGACGCCGACGCGGCGCGGCTGCTCACGAGCGACGCGGACGAGCGCGACCGGCCCTTCCTGACCGGCGAGCGCACGTCGGAGGGGTACTTCCGCGTCCGCGCGGGCATCGACCAGGCGATCGCGCGCGGCCTCGCGTACGCGCCGTACGCCGACCTCGTCTGGTGCGAGACGTCCCACCCCGACCTCGAGGAGGCGAAGCGGTTCGCCGAGGCGATCCGCGGGCAGCACCCGGGGAAGCTCCTCGCGTACAACTGCTCGCCCTCCTTCAACTGGAAGCGCAACCTCGACGACGCGACGATCGCCCGGTTCCAGCGCGAGCTGGGCGCGATGGGCTACAAGTTCCAGTTCATCACGCTCGCCGGGTTCCACGCGCTCAACCACTCGATGTTCGAGCTGGCCCGGCAGTACCGCGACGAGGGCATGACCGCGTACGTCCGCCTCCAGGAGGCGGAGTTCGAGAGCGAGCCCCTCGGCTACACGGCGACCAAGCACCAGCGCGAGGTCGGCACCGGGTACTTCGACGAGGTCCTGAAGGCGATCACCGGAGGCGAGGCGGAGACGACCGCGCTCCAAGGCTCCACCGAGGAGGAGCAGTTCCGCGCCGCCGCGGCCCGCGCGCTGAAGGCGAAACGGGCTTCCTGAGACGATGTGACGATGACTCCAAAGTCCCCTCGATCCTTACCTTGACCCCAAACAACCCGACGAGGGGACCTCTGTTTCCTGACGCGGGCGGCCAAACCTCCCGAACGACTCAAGCCGCCCGCGTCCTCTTTTTTCCCGCCCCGGCCCCCGAGGCCCCCTCACTTCCTCCGCAGCTCCTGCACGAGCGCGACGAGCGTCTTCTTCTCGGGCGTGAGCCCGTTGAACCGCACGACGCCCTTCCTGTCGATGACGATCGTCCACGAGGTGCCGCCGGTGAAGTACCGCTCCATGACGAGGCTCTCCCGCGCGCCGTCCACGCGCGCGTCGTAGCCGACCGGGGCCTTGATCCCGTACTTCGCGACCTCCTTGGGCCCGCGCTCCGGCGTGTTCTCCGCCGCCCCCTCGAAGACCGTCTGCAGGTGGAACAGCGCGACGTCGTCCGCGTCTTTGAGCTCGTCCTCGACCTGCTTCATCACGGGGAACCCGCGTCGCGCGCACATCGGACACCAGCTCTGGAACGCGTGGATCACGACGACCTTGCCCTTCGTGCTCTCGGGGGTCGGCGCATCGTCCTTCTTCACGTTGGCCCACGCATAGGCGTGCCATGCCGGCGCCTCGAACCCGGTCTCGCCCTGCTTCCGCGACTCGTCGCGCCGCGGGCGCGGGGCGAGCTTCGCGCGCGCCTCGGCCTTCGCCTCCCCGCGCCGGTAGGCGACGAGCACCTCGTCGCCCGGCCGCTTCCCCGCGAGCGCCGCGTCCACGTCAGCGGCGCGGCGGATCTCGCGGCCGTCGATCGCGGTCAGCCCGTCCCCGGCGAGCAGACCCGCGGCGGCGGCGGGCGACTTCGTGATCACCTCCGCGAGAACGACGCCCTTCTCCCCCTCCACGGCGACCACGCCGAGGAAGGCCCCGTTCTCCTGCGCGAGCGCGGGCAGCGCGGCGAGGAGGAGCGCGAGGCGCTTCACCGCACCACCTCCGCGAGCTCCGCCGCGCGGTGGACGACGTGCGTCGGCCCCTCGCGCCGGAGCTCCTCCTCGGTGTGCGCGCCGTAGGTGACCGCGCAGGTGTCCACGCCGGCGGCGCGGCCCATGCGGATATCGACCGTCGTGTCGCCGACCATCAGGGCGGAGCCCGCGTCGATCTCGAGCGTTTCGAGCGCCTGCACCAGCATGAGGGGATGGGGCTTGGGGAAGGGGACGCAGCCCGCGGTGAGCCAGACGTCGAAGACCTCGGTGAGCCCGTGCTCGACGAGCATCGGCTCGAGGCTCTCGCGGGTGCGGTTGGTCGCGATCCCGAGACGCACGCCGTCCGCGCGGAGCCGGACGAGGGTCTCGAACATCCCCTCGAAGACGCGCGTGCGCCCCGGCGCGACCTCGTCGAAGCGCGCGCGGTAGTCCGCGGCCAGCTGCTCGATCTCCTCCGGCTCCATCGGGCCGACGAGCTTCACGAGCACCTCGTGGAGACCGAAGCCGACGTGGCGGAGGATCTCCGGGTCGGGGGGCGGCGTGCGGCCCGCGACCGCGAACGCCCGCTTGAGGCCAAGAAGGATCGGCTCCCGCGTGTCCACGAGCGTGCCGTCGAAGTCGAAGACGGCCGCCCGGTACCGCACCCTGATAGCCTATCGCGAGAGCCCTCGGTCGCGTGCCATGTTCGGAACCTTCTTCGCCCCCGGTCCCGTCGAGGTCCACCCCGACGTCCTCCTGGCGATGACCCGGCCGATGATCCACCACCGGGGCGCCGAGGCGAAGGACCTCTACCGGCGGATCGCCCCCGTCCTCCAGACCGTCTTCGGCACGACGCGGCCGGTCCGGGTCCTCACGGCGTCGGGGACCGGGGCGGTCGAGGCGGGGATCCGCGCGCTCCCGCCGGGAAAAGTCCTCGCGCTCGTCAACGGGGCGTTCGGGGAGCGGATGGCCCGGATGGCGGAGACGTGCCACCACGACGTGGACCGGCTGGAGGCGCCCCTCGGCCGGGTGATCGATCCCGAGACCGTCGCGGCGCGGATCCGCGCCGCCCGCTACGCCGGGGTCACGGCGGTCCACAACGAGACCTCGACGGGCGCGCTCCAGCCGCTCCCGGCGCTCGCGCGCGCGGTCGGCGACGTGCCGCTCGTCGTGGACAGCATCAGCGGGGCCGCCGGCGCGCCGATCGGGCTCGACGCGACGGGCATCGCGTACGCGTGCACGGGCTCGCAGAAGGCGCTCGCGCTGCCGCCGGG
>Ga0187894_10007511_pt1 | contig 10253 bp, 11 predicted proteins | sample GBC1701081metaG_FD_136650 | JGI IMG/M metagenome (GOLD analysis project Ga0187894, IMG submission 136650) | White microbial mat communities from a lava cave in the Kipuka Kanohina Cave System on the Island of Hawaii, USA - GBC170108-1 metaG ... | reverse complement strand
GTGCCGATCCCGGTGCCGGTCGCCTACCACTCGTTCGGCGGCTGGAAGGCCTCGATCTTCGGCGACCACGGCATCTACGGCATGGAAGGCGTGCGCTTTTACACCAAGCTGAAGACCGTGAGCGCCCGCTGGCCCACCGGCATCCGCAGCGGCGCCGAGTTCGCCTTCAAGGCGCGGCATTGATTCTTGACCTCTCCCGCTCGCGGGAGAGATCGGCGCGTCTTCGCGCCGGGTGAGGGCTTCAGGCACGGCACCTCGTGTGAATCCCTCACCCTCCCATCGCTGGCGCGATGGGCCCCTCCCTCTCCCGCAAGCGGGAGAGGGGATTATTTCCCTTTCTTCTCGACGTTCCAGAACACGGTCACGGCCGACTCGATGTTGCCGCTGACCGATTTGCGGCGTGCGATCGGCTGGACCCACTGGCCGAGGAAGATGTGGGTCGGGTACTCGACGATGCGCAGCTGGATCGCCTCGACAATCTCCTTCTGCTTGGCGAGATCGCCGGCACGCGCGAAGTCGGCGCGCAACTCCACCAGCTTGGGATCACAGGCCCAGCCGAACCAGGCGCCGTCGCAGGCGGCGTTGGTCATGGAGTTCACCAGCGGGTTCACGATGTCAACCGATGCCGCGGCCGTCAGCAGCGCGTTCCACCCGACCGGCGGCGGCTCCTTCTTGGCGCGACGCGCCACCAGGGTCGACCAGTCCATCTGCTGCATGTCGACCTTCATGCCGATGCGTTCCATCAGCGACTTGGCGACCGGCGCGAGGTTGTTGAGCACGTAGAGGTCGGTTGTTCCCAGCAGCACCACGGGCGTGCCGTCGTAGCCGCCTTCCTTGAGCAACGCCTTGGCCTTCTCGACGTTGGAGGTGAGCTTGTCCTCCCACCCTTTGGTCGAGGCGAGTGGCGTATCGCACATGAACATCGCCATGCAGCTCCTGTAGTATTTCGGATCGCCGATGACGGCCTTCAGGAAGTCCTCCTGGTTGAAGGCGTAGAGCAGCGCCTGCCGGATCTTCGGGTTGTCGAACGGCTTGTGCAGCACGTTGAAGCGGAAGAGATACTGCAGGCCAAGCGGGTTGGTGTTGGCCAGCTCGATGTTCGGATCCTTGGCGAACAGCGGGAACAGGTCGAATTGCGGCGATTCGATCATGTCGATCTCGCCATTGATCAGCGCGTTGACCACGGTCTGCTGGTCCGACATCGCCACCCACTCGACGCGGTCGACCTTGGCGACCTTGCCGCCGGCCAGACCGGAGGGCGGCTCCTTGCGCGGCTTGTACTTCGGGTTTTTCAGGTAAACCGTCTTGTCGCCGGGCTTCCACTCGTCCTTCTTGAAGATGAACGGGCCGGACCCCGTGGTGTCGGAGAGCTGGGTGAAGGGATCGATCTCGGCCACGCGCTTGGGCATGATGAAGAGCGTGCCCGACGGCTTCGAGAGGCTCAGCATCAGCAGGCCCGAGGGCTCCGTCAGCACGACGCGGAACGTCAGGGCATCGACCACGGTCATGTCCTTGACGACCTTCATCATCAGCTGGCCCATTGGATCGCGGGCGGCCCAGCGCTTGATCGAGGGGATCGCGTCGGCGCTGGTCACCGGCTGGCCGTCGTGCCATTCCAGCCCCTCGCGCAGCTTGAACGTATACGTGACCTTGTCGTCCGCGACGCTCCAGGTATCGACCATCTGCGGCTGCACCTGCAGCTTGGCGTCTAGCGCGAACAGCGTGTCGTAGATCATGTAGCCGTGGTTGCGCACGATGTAGGCGGTGGTCCAGACCGGGTCGATGACCTTGAGATCGGAGTGGTTCACCACGCGCAAGGTCGTCTGCGCGCCGGCCAGGCCGGGTGTCATGGCCAGCGTGGCGCCAAGCGCCAGCGCGCCGGCCAGGACTCGAATCCGTCGCATGCTGCTTTCCTCCCTGGTTGTCTGCTGCTATGGCTTGGATGCCGATTTTCTTGGGAGGGGGCTGATGGCGGTATCGTGGGGCCATCAACTGCCGTCGGCAAGAGCCCCCTTGGAAGTCGACACTCCCAGTGGCTAGAGTCCGCGTCGGGTTCGCACTGACGGATATCGGGAGAAACGCCATGACCATTGCCACCATCCTGACGCCAAGGGTGATCGTGATCGGCGGCGGCGCGGTCGTGCAGGTCGGCGATGTGCTCAGGCAGGTCGGCGGCACGCGGCCGCTGGTCGTCACCGACAAGTTCATGGTGTCGAGCGGCAAGCTGGCGGCCGCCACCGACGTGTTGGCCAAGGCCGGCATCGCCTTCGACGTGTTCTCGGATACGGTGGAGGACCCGACCACGGATGTCATCGAGGCCGGCGTCGCCAAGCTGCAGGCCGGCGGCTACGACAGCCTGGTGGCGTTCGGCGGCGGCTCGCCGATCGACACCGCCAAGGCGATGAGCGTGCTGGCGGCCAATGGCGGGCAGATGCGCCAGTACAAGGTGCCCAACCCGATCCCGAAGCAGGGCCTGCCGATGGTGGCGATCCCGACGACGGCCGGCACCGGCTCGGAAGTGACGCGTTTCACGGTGATCACCGACACCGCGACCGACGAGAAGATGCTGATCGCCGGCGTGCCCTGCCTGCCGTCGGCCGCCATCTGCGATTACGAGCTGACCCTGACCAAGCCCTACCGGCTGACGGCCGACACCGGCATCGATTCGCTGACCCACGCCATCGAGGCCTATGTCAGCAAGCGCGCCAGCCCGCACGCCGACAGCCTGGCGCGCTCGGCCATGGCGCTGATCTGGCGCAACATCCGCACGGTCTGCGCCGAGCCGCAGAACCGCGCCGCGCGCGAGGCCATGATGCTGGCGGCGACCCAGGCCGGCATGGCGTTCTCCAACTCGTCGGTGGCGCTGGTGCACGGCATGAGCCGGCCGATCGGCGCCTTCTTCCACGTGCCGCATGGCCTCAGCAACGCCATGCTGCTGCCGGCGGTGACGGCGTTCTCGGCCAACGCGGCGCTGGGCCGCTACGCCGACTGCGCCCGCACCATGGGCATCGCCGGCGACGACGTCTCGGACCAGACCGCGGTGGCGATGCTGCTCGACGGGCTGACACAGCTCAACGCCGACCTCAAGGTGCCGACGCCCAAGGCATACGGCATCGACGAGGCGAGATACACGAGCCTGATGCCGACCATGGCCGAGCAGGCGCTGGCCTCGGGCTCGCCCAACAACAACCCGCGCGTGCCGACCAGGGACGAGATCGTCGAGCTGTACCGGCGCGTATGGGCGTGACCGCGACACAGTCCAGTTGCGTCATCCTGTTGTTTCCGCGCGGTGCCGGGCGGCTTCCATCTCCTTGAGCTTCGCCAACACCCGCCGCGTCACCAGCACGGCCGCTACCACCGTCGCTGCGAGGCCGATGCCGAACAACACCCAGTTCAGGGTCCTGCTGCCGGGGTCCTCGGTGCCGTGGCCGAAAGCGCCGATGGAAATGAACAGCGAGGCGCCGGGCAGGATGCCGACGGCCGTCGCCACCGCATAGGGCAGGAAGCCGATGCTGGTGATGCCGAACAGGTAGTTCTGCACGTTGAACGGCACCACCGGGCTCAGCCGCAGCAGCAGCACGACCTTCCAGCCCTGCTCGCTCACGGCCTCGATCACGGCGGCGCCGCGCGGGTGCGTCGCGGCCCACGCCCGCACCCGCTCCTGCGCCAGGTAGCGGCCGATCTGGAAGGCCAGCGACGCGCCCACGAGGGCCGTGGCGACGACCAGCGGGAACGCCCAGATCCCCCAGGCCAGGCCGCCGATGAGGGCCAGCGGCGCGCAGGGCAGCATCGCGACGGTGGCCACGACATAAGTCAGGGCGTAGACCGCCACGCCCCAAGCGCCGAAGCCCTCGATCCAGCCGCGCAGCGCCGCGATCCATGAGCCGACCGGCGCGAGGAATCCGGCGACGGCGAGCGCGGCGACCGCGAGAATGGCCAAGCCGATGGCACCCGCCCCGAGCCACCGCCGGCGCGCGGCCCGGCGTCGCTTCCCGTGCGATCGCGTGGACAGGGAGCCCGGCGCCGGGGCCAAGCGGTCGGGCATGGCCTGCCTCCTCGCTAGCCGCGCCGCCGGCGACGGGCATTGGGGCTGGAATCGGCAACGTCAGTCATGACGGAGTCGTTCCCCCTGGCCTCGATGCAGTGCATGGGGCGTGCAGCGTTGCACGGCGGACCGAGCGGTCGGGCCGTGCAACCTTCGCGGCAAGAAGGGTGCTCCTGTACATGTCCTCGCAGCAGCCGTGAGAAGTGTCCGGGATGGGCGTTTACCAAGTCGCAGTGTCCTGCATGATCGACATATAAGACGCGCCGGACAAGACAGGGAGGATGGCTTGCCCCGGACAGCACCCAGATGCTGCAACGTCAGACAAAGTGGGGCAGATATCATGGCATTTATGCTTCGAAGGTTCAGACGCGATGAACGCGGCGCGACGGGTATCGAGTACGCGCTGATCGTCGCGCTGGTGGCGTTGGTCAGCTGGGTCGGTTTCTCGCACCTCGTCGAAGCGTCCGTGACCCGCACCGGCGAGCGTCTGAATGCCGCCATGGCAAGCCCCGGGCCAGGCGCCTCGAGCCGTTCCTGGTCACTGTCTGTCCAATGTGATTCGGGCGGTGTCTTCCAGGGCGACGATCGCCGCGGCCGCGATCGCTGCAGCCGATAATCCAGCGCCTGGGCGTAGCCAGCGACAGCCTTCCATCGCAGCGCGCCAGTCAACGCGCCTGAAACAACCTGACAGGGATACGATCGAGGACGTCGCGATGTGTGCCCGATGCCCGGGCGATCGCGTCAGGCGGCCGTGCGCTGGCGCGGTTCGTCGGTGCCGGCAGTCAGAGGATGGCGGGCGCTGCGCAGGCCCGGCGGCGGTGCGCGCATGTCGAGCCGTTCATAGCCATGGCTGCCGACACAGGCGGCCGGTTTGCCGTTGCGGGACACGAACACGTCGACGCGCTCATGCGGCTCGACGACCATCAGGATTCCCGGCGCGTACCAGAGCTCGCCGCTGAAGATCAGGTAGCCCGGTTTCACGAAGAACGTCTTGAACGTCACGGTAAAACCCTTCCTTGCCGGTCCGCGCCCGTACTTTTCGGCGGGGTGCGTCAGGCGCGGCCAGCCGCGGACAACGCCATGCCGCCGCTGGTGCCGGGCACCTCGGATCCGATCCAGCCGAACACCTGCAATACGTTGCGGCCATAGGCGATGCGGCCATCACTATTCAATCCGCGTGCCAACAGCAGGGCGACGCGCCGGCGGCGGCGAAGCTGCGAGGCACACACGGAGCGGGCGGCAGGACGGATCGCGTTACGCATAGGCGATTCTCGGTGCGGCCGGGGTGTCGATGACGGGCTGGGCGCTGCGCAAGCCGGTGGGCAACCGCCGCGGGTCGATCTGGGCGTAGCCGTAACTGCCGCGGCGGACGGCCGGCATGCCGTTGCGGGCGGTGTAGACCTCGACCCGCTCGTGCGCTTCGACGATCAGCAGGATGCCGGGCTCGTACCAGAGATCGCCGCAACGGGCGAGATGACCAGGTTCCAGGTAAAGCGACTTGCACATGGCAGCATGACCTCCCGATCTGAAGAACCAATTCCCGTGCCGAAAGCCTTTCCACACAGCGACTGCGAACGTTGATGGCGTAGGTCATCGGCCCAGGGTTGTCTTCGAGGCTTTGATCCATCGCGGACCGATGACGCCGGGGGCCCGGTCCGCCCGGCAGCGCAACGGGAGACCGCAATCGCCGCGAATTGGTGGCGGGGGCGCGGCGGATTTTGGGCGTCTCGAACGCCGTCCCGGACAAAGAAAGCCGATCGCTACTGCATCCGTCGTGCGGCGGTGGGGCGAGCGGCGTGCGGCCCACGAACGGCAGCGGCTCGCGGGCAAGGGCGGGGGCCGCCGCCATGATCGCTTTCAGAGGCGTGTCCGGCCGCGGCGACAAATGGGTCCGATTTGAATGATGGAGGTCCGGGGCAGGGCTGTCGGTGAAGTTTTCGGTCAGGCCGCGCTGCTCCAGCGGCGCTCACTACCTTTGAAGACAAAGAGGCGCCGCTGGAGCGGCGCGGCACGACCAATCGCGCCCCGACTCCCGACGTTGGGCTGGCTGGCAGCGGTGGCCGCGCGCTTCCCTGGCGACCCTGCCATGCGGAACGCCGCGCCTTCCCGATGACGATGGCCGTTGTCGGCCGGCCGGGACCACGCCCATACTGGCGGGGCCGTAAAGACGGGGAGCGCCCAAGCGGCCTGCGGCCCACGCGTGAGTGGCGAGACGGCCGAGTGCCGCGGAGCACCGCTCCCAGGAATTCCCGCGGGAGGGAAACGCCATGCTGTACAAGCGTATTTCCGCCGACTGCCATCTCGATTTGCCGTGGATGCCGCCCGACCTGTTCACCTCGCAGGCGCCGCGCGAGCTCAAGGACCGCATGCCCTTTGTCGAGGACGGCCCCGAAGGCCCGCGCTGGGTGGCAAAGAACGGCGCCAGCTTCGGCTTCCTCAACGGCGTCGGCCCCGCCGGCCAGAAGTACATCCCCGGCAAGCACCACCGGGTCGACATCATGGCCGAGACCGGCCTCTACGAGGACGGCAAGAAGGGCATCCGCCGCGTGTCGGACCCGCACCTGCGCATCAAGGATCTCGACCGCGACGGCGTCGATGCCGAGGTGATCTACGGTATCCTCGGCGCCGCCGGCCGGCTCAACGACGCCGAGGCGGCCAACGAGATGCTGCGCATCTACAACGACTGGCTGAAGGAGTTCTGCCGGCCCTATCCCGACCGCCATATCGGCCTGGCCTGCTTGCCTTACGGCGACATCGACGCGGCGGTGAAAGAGATCCACCGCGTGGCGCGCATGGGCATCCGCGGCCTGGAGCTCTCCTGCTCGTGGGACATGGAGCCGATGTGGCATCCCCTGTGGGAGCCGCTGTGGCAGGCCGTCAACGAGGTCCAGCTGCCGCTGCACTTCCACACCTTCCCCAACCTGCCGCCCGACACGATCATGAAGCATGGCGGCAAGGTCGGCCGCTCGGTGTTCTTCACCGTGGTGTCCGGCTTCCAGATGAATTTGGTGAACATCCTGGCGGCAATCATCGGCGCCAACGTGCTGGAGCGCTATCCCAACATCCGCATCGCCTTCGGCGAGAGCGGCTGCGGCTGGATCCCCTACGCGCTCGACCGCATGGACTACGAGTGGGAAGACCGCTTCACGGACCTCGGCCTGAAGATGAAGCCCAGCGACTACTGGCGCCGGCAGTGCAAGGCGACGTTCCAGTTCGACCGCATCGGCACCAAGCTGATCGACGACATGGGCGCCGAGACCCTGATGTGGGGCTCCGACTACCCGCACGGCGACGGCGTCTGGCCGCAGTCGGACAAGTACATCGCCGAGCAGTTCGGCCACCTGCCGGCCGAGGTCACCCGCAAGATCACCTGCGAGAACGCCGGCAAGTTCTACGGGCTGATCAACTGAGGAGTTGTTTTGGACCGCGCGCGTCCACGCGCGCATCGGCGCGTAGCGCCGACGCCATTGATATCGCCCTCCGCTAATGCTACGGGCGATGGCGCGCGTGGACGCGCGCGGTCCGATGTAAGACGCTCCGGTCCTACCACCGACACCCCACCCCTGCGAGCCGTCCAGCCGCTGCCGGCGGCGGTGCGGCTGAAGCCGGCCATGCTGCTGGCACTGCAGGCGTTCGACGCCGCGGTGCGGCTGGGCAGCTTCAAGGCGGCGGCCGCGGCGTTGCATTTGACGCCGTCGGCCGTCAGCCACCGCATCGGCACGCTCGAACGCGCCCTGGGCGAGAGCCTGTTCACGCGGGCGCACCGGCAGGTTCATCCCACCGCGCCCGGCAAGGCGCTGGCCGTCGCCACGGGCCGCGCCTTCGCCGAGCTGGCGCGCTCGGCCGCGCCGGCGGAAGCCGTCGCCGGCCATCGCCGCCTGCGGCTGGGCGTGTTGCCGTACTTCGCCTCGGCCTGGCTGGTGCCGCGTGTCGCGCGCTTCATGGCGGCGAACCCCGACATCGAGCTGGTGATCGAGACGGCGAGCCGCCATGTTGACCTCGATGCCGAAGCTTTCGATGCAGCCATCCGTGTCGGCGACGGCGACTGGCCGGACCTGGTCGCCATGCGCCTGATGGAAATCCGCGCCACGCCGGTTGCCACGGCTGACCTGGTGCGGCAGCTGAATCTGCGCCGGCCCACAGACCTGGCGCGGGCCACGTTGATCCATGTCACCACGTTCCCGCTGGCGTGGCCGATCTGGCTCGAGAAGGCCGAGGTCGCGGGCTTGACGCCGCTGCACGCGATCTGGGTCGATGGCTTCGGCGCGGCGCTGCAGCTGGCGGAGCAGGGCGCCGGGGTGGCGCTGGGGCTGGACCCGCTGTTCGCGGCCCGCGAGAAGAGCGGCGCGCTGTGCCGGCCGCTGCCGATCAGCCAACCCACCGGCGGCTACTGGCTGGTGCACCGCAAGGGCGATGCCGGCCACCCCGGCCTGCGCGCCTTCAAGCGCTGGCTGCAGGCGGAGATCGTCGCCGACGGGTGAGCGCGGTTCACCTGTCGGTCCGCGACTTTCGTTTGGCGCCCTGGGCCCGCGGATCGATCATGCCATCATGACCGACCATCCTACCGTCGCCTGCGAGACCAGCGGCGCCATCACCATCGTCACGATCAACCGGCCGGCGGCGCGCAACGCCGTCGACCACGTCACGCGCGTGGGGTTGGCCGACGCCTTCCGCCGCTTCGATGCCGATCCGGCGCAGAGCGTCGCCATCCTGACCGGCGCCGGCGGCTACTTCTGCGCCGGCTTCGACCTGAAGATGACGGCCCAGGGAAGGCGCGAGCATCGCGCGGCGGATGGCGACGGCCCGATGGGGCCGACCCGCATGAAGCTCTCCAAGCCGGTGATCGCCGCCGTCGAGGGGCCGGCCGTCGCTGGCGGGCTGGAGCTGGCGCTGTGGTGCGACCTGCGGGTCGCGGCGCGCAATGCGACGTTCGGCGTCTATTGCCGGCGCTTCGGCGTGCCCCTGATGGACCTCGGCACGGTCCGGCTGCCGCGTCTGATCGGGCATAGCCGGGCCATGGACCTGATCCTGACCGGGCGCGGCATCAGCGGCGAGGAAGCCGAGCGCATCGGCCTGGTGAACCGCGTCACCGAGCCCGGCGCGGCGCTGCCGACGGCGCTGGCGCTGGCGCAGGAGCTGGCACGGCTGCCGCAGGCGGCCCTGCGCAACGACCGGCTGTCCGCCATCGAGCAGTGGGAGCTGGGCTGGGAGCAGGCGACCTTGAACGAGTTCCGGCTGGGCCTCGCCACCGTCGCCTCGGGCGAGGCCGAAGCCGGCGCCCGCCGCTTTGCCGCCGGGGTCGGCCGGCATGGGGCCTTGGCGACGGAGCGAGGCTAGACGAAGAGAAGACTAACCACAGAGGCACAGAGACACAGAGGTCACACAGAGAAACTCCGCACGCGCCTGCGACGCGCAACCTGTTCATTCTCTGTGCCTGTCTCTGTGCCTCTGTGTCTCTGTGGTTAGTCTTCATCACGTCAAACGAAGAGCTGAAGCGAAGCGAGCGCCTCAGCTGAAGGCCTTGAAGGTGATGTAGGTATACGTATCCTTGATGCCGGGCAGTGTCTGGATCTTGCTGGTGACGAAGTGGCCGATGTCGGTGGCGTCGTCGAGATAGCATTTCATCAGCAGGTCATAGGAGCCGGAGATCGAGTGCACCTCGGAGACCTGCGGGACACTCTGCACGGCCTCGTCGGCGACCTCGTAGGCCTTGCCCAGCTCGCACTTCACCAGGATGAAGATCGTTTGCATGAAGCCGCTCCCGTGCGCGGGCGACACTGGCCGCGCCGCCGGGCGAGCCTAGAGCCTCATCCGGACGCTGGCTACCCGGGAGCGCGGGCGTCTCGCCCGCATCTTCAGCCTGGTGGTCGACAGGGAATGCGGGCGAGACGCCCGCGCCCCCGGATCACGCCGCTTCTTCGGCCACCGGCTCTTCGGGGGTGTCGCGGCGGCGGCGGGTCGGCACGGGGCGCGACAGGAAGGCCGGCGTGAAATCGCCGAAGCCCACCACCGGCGGGCCGTCGTCGCGGTCCCAGCCGCGGTCGCGGCGCCGGTCGCGGCCATGATGGCGATCGCGGTTGCGGTCCTCGCGCGGACGCTCCTCGTCGCGGTCGCGTCGGTGATCGCGCCCGTGATGCTCGCGGCCACGGTCCTCGCGCGGGCGATCGCCGTGTACGCGTTCCTCGTGGCGGCGCTCGTCGCGGTCTCG
>Ga0187894_10007510_pt1 | contig 10255 bp, 9 predicted proteins | sample GBC1701081metaG_FD_136650 | JGI IMG/M metagenome (GOLD analysis project Ga0187894, IMG submission 136650) | White microbial mat communities from a lava cave in the Kipuka Kanohina Cave System on the Island of Hawaii, USA - GBC170108-1 metaG ... | reverse complement strand
TTGCCGACGCGTCGGTGGCGGCGTCGGAGCCGGCCCGCGCCGGTGGATCGCTGGCGGCGGCGGCACCCGCACCGCCTGCGGGCGCGCCGGCCCCCTCGCCGCGGCGCGTCCGCGTGATCGGCGGCGACGCCGACCAGGAAGCGGGGTTCAGCGCCTACCTGGACCTGCTCAACCGGGCCGGGGGGATCGGCGGCCGCCCGGTCCAGGCAGCGTCGGCCCCGGCGCGCGAGGGGGCGCTGGCCACCGTGAACCTCTCGGGCGAGCCGCTGAAACCGGGCAGCCGGACCGGCGGGCCGCTGATCGAGACCCTCACCGCGCCGGAGGCCGTCCTGGCCGGCGACGTGTTCGGCTTCTCCAGCCCGCCCGAGCGCCAGGCCCGACTGGCAGTCGAGGCCGTGTACCCGGCCGCCGTCCCCGGGGCGACTGCCCTGCTCGTCACCGCCACCAGCGGCGTCTACGCCACGTCGGTGGCCGACGCCTTCGAGGCGGGCCTGCGGTCGCGCGGCGTGGCCGTCACCCGCTCGCCGTACGAGTCGGGACCGGCGACCATCCCGCCGGACGGGGCGACGGTGTTCCTCAGCCTGGGCCCGGCCGCGACGCGGGCATGGGTGAGCGCGGCGAGACCGGGTGCCGCCACCGCGCTGGTGGGCGTCGCCTCGCTCCACGACCCGGCCCTGCTGGCCGGACTGCCGGCCGGCACGCAGGTCGTGACGCCCTATCGGGACCCGGGTGGCGCCGAGGGCGAGGCCATCCGCGCCGTGACCGGCGGCCGCCCGCCGGGTGCCGCCGTCCTGCACGGTTGGGCCACGGCCAAGGCGCTGGCCGTGGCCCTGTGGCGCTCGGGGGCCGACGGCCCCGACGACGTGACGGCCGCTCTCGTAGCGCTGGCCGGCTACGACAGCCGCCTGGCCCCCCCGTACGAGGTCCGCCCCGGCACCCGCGCCCGCACGCCCGAGGGCCTGGTCCTCGAGGTCGCCGGGGGTTCCTTCGTCGCCCGTTCCGACTTCCGCCGCGATACCGCCTGATCCACCCCACGAACCTACGTCGAGGAGAACCCTATGCGCCGCAGCGCTCTTGTCGTCCCAACGGTGGTGCTCGCCTTGCTGGCCGACGCCGGAGTGGCCGGTGCTTGCGCCGGCCTCATCGGCCCTGGCGGCAACGTGAAGGTGCTGCGGACCAGCACGCTGGCCGCCTACACCGATGGCGTGGAGCACTACGTCACCTCGTTCCGGTTCGAGGGTGGCGGTGCCGAGTTCGGCTCCATCGTTCCGCTCCCGGCCGTGCCGTCCAAGGTCGAGCGGGGTGGCGACTGGACGCTGCAGCGGCTGGTCCGCGAGGTCGCCCCGGCGATCCCCACGCCGGCGCTGGCGGCCGTGTCCCAGCTGGCCCGCACGGAATCGGCCGACGTGGTTCTCGAGGCCCGCGTCGACGCTCTCGACCTCACGGTGCTCAGGGGCGGCGGCGCCGCCGTAGGCAAGTGGGCCCGGGACAACGGCTTCACCCTCACGCCCGACGCGCCCGAGGTCCTCGACTTCTATGCCGAGCGCAGCCCGATCTTCCTGGCCGCCCGGTTCGATCCGGCCGCGGCGCGCGGCCGCGGCCAGCAGGTGGGCGACGGTACGCCGATCCACCTCACCATCCCCACCGACGATCCGTGGGTGCCGCTGCGCATCCTGGGGCTCGGCCGCCCGGGCGGCGAGCGCGTGGAGGCCGACGTGTTCCTGCTCACCGACCAGGCGCCGTTGCTGCTGCCGGCGCCCGGGAGCGGCGTGGCATCGGGCCTCGTGCCGCTGCGCTCCGAGCCGGCGTCGGACCAGCTGCTGGCCGACCTGCGCTCCGACGCCGGCATGGGCTGGGTCCCCCAGGCCATGTGGCTCACCTACCTGCGCCTCGGCCAGGCCCAGGGCGACCTCCGCTACGACCTGGCCGTATCGACCGATGGTGACCAGCCGTCGGTGGTGGCCGCCGGCTTGTCCCGGCCGGCGGTGCCGGCCGTGCCGGCCAACACTGCGGTGCCGGCCCAGCCGGCCGTGCCGGCCAACACTGCGGTGCCGGCCGCCGGCACCACTGCGGCCACCACCACCACGACGGCCGGCGTGCCGCCCGCCACCACTGCGGCCGCCCCGGCCACCACCACGATGGCCGGCGTGCCGCCGACGTCCGGCGCCCCCGCCACCGCCGCGGGGGCGACCGGCGAGGCGCCGGCCGACGGCCCGGCCGGCGCCGACCTGGTCGCCGCCCCCGCCTCGTCGGCTGGCGCCGAAGGCGGGGGAGGCCCCTGGTCGGCCCTGGTCGGGCTGGGTGCCGTGGTGGCCGCGGCGGCCGGCGCGGCCGGCGCGTTGCGCCGGCGCCGGGCCGATGAACCGGCGGTGTAGGCACCGCCACCGCCTACACTCGGCGACCGGATGAAGTCGGTCGTCGAGCCCCTGGAGGGCAACAAGGTCAAGCTGTCGGTCGAGGTCGACGAGGCCGAGTTCGAGACGGCGATGGCCAGTGCGTTCCGCCGCATCGCCCGGGAGGTCCGCATCCCCGGCTTCCGGCCCGGTAAGGCGCCCCGCCGCCTGCTGGAGGCGCGGGTGGGGCTGGAAGCGGCGCGAGCCGAGGCCATACGGGAGTCGCTGCCGGCCTACTACGCCCAGGCCCTGCGGGAGAGCGATCTCGACGTCATCGCGGCGCCCGCGATCGAGATTACCGCCGGCCAGGAGGCCGGGCCGGTGGCCTTCGACGCCGTGGTCGAGGTCCGGCCCCAGGTGTCGATCATCGGCTACGGCGGGCTCCGGGTCACCGTCCCGTCGCCGCTGGCGTCGGCCGACGACGTCGACCGTCACATCCAGCGCCTGCAGGTCCAGTCCGCCGGGCTGGCCACCGTGGACAGGCCGGCCCAGACCGGCGACCACGCCTCCATCGACGTCCAGGGCTCGCGGGCCGGTGAGCCCGTCGCGGCGCTGTCGGCCGACGACTACCTCTACGAGGTGGGCAGCGCCACGCTGGTGCCCGAGCTGGACGCCCAGCTGGCCGGAGCCAAGGTCGGCGACATCCTGCAGTTCGACGCCGCGGTGGACGACGGCGAACCGGTGTCGTTCCGGATCCTGGTGAAGGGCGTCCAGGAGCGTGTGCTGCCCGAGGTCACCGACGAGTGGGCCGGCGAGGTGTCGGAGTTCGAGACGGTGGCGGACTTGCGAGCCGACCTCCGCGAGCGCCTCAGCGTGGCCCGCCGCATGCAGGCGAGCCTGGCCCTGCGGGACGAGGCGATCGGCGCCCTGGTCGAGCTGGTCGAGCACGAGCCGCCCGAGGCCCTGGTGCAGGAGGACCTGGAGCGCCGCCTCGGCTCGCTCCAGAACCGGCTGTCTCAGCAGGGTGCCACCGTCGAGCAGTACCTCCAAGCGAGTGGCACCAGCGCCTCGGACCTGGTGGCGGGTTTGCGCGACGAGTCCGTGCGATCGGTGAAGGCGGACCTGGCGTTGCGGGCGTTGGCCGAGGCCGAGGCGCTCACGGTCACCGACGAGGACGTCGACGCCGACGTGTCCCGCCTGGCCAAGCGGCTCGACCAGAAGCCGGCGGAGTTGCGGCGCGCCCTCGAACGGCAGGACGCCCTGGCTACGGTACGCTCGGATGTGCGGAAGGCCAAAGCCCTCGAATGGCTCGTCGAGCACGTGGAGATCGTCGACGAGGCGGGCAACCCGGTCGACCGAGCGGAGTTGTCGACGACCCGGGAGCCCGGTCCCGACCCAGTGCCTGCAGATGCACAGGAAGGCGTGAACCCATCGTGACGCAGCCCGCCTACAACTACATGGTCCCGATGGTGGTCGAGTCGAGCAATCGGGGCGAGCGTTCCTACGACCTGTACTCCCGGTTGCTCAAGGAGTACGTGATCTTCCTCGGCACCCCGATCGACGACACGATCGCCAACTTGATCTGTGCCCAGATGCTGTTCCTGGAGGGGGAGAACCCTGACAAGGCCATCAACCTCTACATCAACTCCCCGGGTGGCGAACTGACGGCCCTGTTCGCCATCTACGACACCATGAAGTACGTGAAGAACGAGGTGAAGACGTTCTGCTTCGGCCAGGCCGCCTCGGCCGCCGCCGTGCTCCTGGCCGCCGGTACGCCGGGCCAGCGCAACGCCCTGCCCCACGCCCGCATCCTCATCCACCAGCCGTACGGCGGGGCGGCGGGACAGGCGGCCGACATCGAGATCCAGGCCAAGGAGATCCTGCGTATGCGGGACCTCCTGAACGAGATGCTGGCCCACGACACCGGCCAGCCCCTCGAGCGCATCGAGCGGGACACCGACCGTGACTTCATAATGAGCGCCGAGGAGGCGCGCGCCTACGGCATCATCGACGAGGTCATCACCACCCGGGAGCTGGCGGACATCCCGCGAGCGGCCGGCGTAGCCTAGGTACGGCAGGGGGGAGACCGACGATGGCCAAGTTCGGAGACGGCGGCGACCTCGTCAAGTGCAGCTTCTGCGGCAAGTCCCAGAAGCAGGTCAAGAAGCTCATCGCCGGCCCTGGGGTCTACATCTGCGACGAGTGCATCGACCTGTGCAACGACATCATCGAGGAGGAACTGGCCGAGTCGTCGGAGATGCGGTTCGACGACCTGCCCAAGCCCCACGAGATCTGCACCTTCCTGAACGACTACGTGATCGGCCAGGACCGGGCCAAGAAGATCCTGTCCGTCGCCGTGTACAACCACTACAAGCGGGTGCAGGCCGACGCGTACCACGACGCCGACGTCGAGCTGGCCAAGTCGAACATCCTGCTGCTGGGCCCGACCGGGTGCGGCAAGACCCTGCTGGCCCAGACGCTGGCCCGCATGCTGAAGGTGCCCTTCGCCATCGCCGACGCCACCGCGCTCACCGAGGCGGGGTACGTCGGCGAGGATGTCGAGAACATTCTCCTGAAGCTCATTCAGGCGGCTGACTACGACGTCAAGAAGGCCGAGACGGGCATCATCTACATCGACGAGATCGACAAGATCGCCCGCAAGTCGGAGAACCCCTCCATCACCAGGGACGTCTCCGGTGAGGGCGTCCAGCAGGCGTTGCTGAAGATCCTGGAGGGAACCACGGCCTCGGTGCCGCCCCAGGGGGGCCGCAAGCACCCCCACCAGGAGTTCATCCAAATCGACACCACGAACATCCTGTTCATCTGCGGCGGTGCCTTCGCCGGGCTGGACAAGATCATCGAGAACCGCATCGGGCGGACCGGCATCGGGTTCCGGGCCGACATCAAGCGCAGCACCGGCACCCATGACGGCGACCTGCTGGCCAAGGTGCTGCCCGAGGACCTGCTCAAGTTCGGCCTCATCCCCGAGTTCGTGGGCCGCCTCCCCGTCATCGGCGCGGTGTCCAGCCTCGACAAGGAGGCGCTGGTCCGCATCCTGGTGGCGCCCAAGAACGCCCTGCTGAAGCAGTACCGCAAGGTCTTCGAGTTGGACAACGTGGAGCTGGAACTGACCGCCGATGCCCTGGAGGCGGTGGCCGAGCAGGCCCTGCTTCGGGGCACGGGCGCCCGGGGCCTGCGGGCCATCCTCGAGGAGGTGCTGCTCGAGGTCATGTACGACCTGCCCAGCCGCACCGACATCGGCAAGTGCGTCATCGAGCGCTCCGCCGTCCTCGAACACGTCGCCCCCACCCTCGTCCCCCGCGCCCCCGAAAAGGAGACCCGGCCCCGGCGGGCCGCCTCCTAACACCATCGGCGAACCGCGTAGGGAACCGGTGCGGTTTCCGCTGACCAGGGCGGCCAGTTCGCCCGGATGGACCTACGAGGAGGCCCTGGCCGACCTCGACAGCCGGGTCAACCTGGAGGCCGTCGTCCTGGGCCGGGCCGCGGCCCCGACGCTGGACCGCATCGCCGCCCTGACCAGCGTCATGGGGGAGCCGCAGCGGAGCTACCCCGTCATCCACGTCACCGGGACCAATGGCAAGGGCTCCACCGTGGCCATGGCGTCCGCGCTGATCGCGGCCCGCGGGCTGTCGGTCGGCACCTTCACCAGCCCTGACCTGGAGCGGGTGAACGAGCGCATCGCCCGCGACGGCAGACCGATCGGCGACGAGGACCTGGCTGGTGCCCTGGAGGCCGTCGCCGCCCTCGAGGCGGTGGCTGGCGCGCGGGCCACGCGCTTCGAGCTGCTCACGGCGGCCGCCTACCGGTGGTTCGCCGACCAGGCCGTGGACGTCGCCGTGATCGAGGTCGGCCTCGGCGGGCGGTGGGATGCCACCAACGTGGTCGACGCCGCGGTGGCCGTGGTGACCAACGTGGCCCTCGACCACGCCGAGATCATCGGGCCCGAGCGGCGGGACATCGCGCGGGAGAAGGCGGGCATCGTCAAGCCGAACAGCCGCCTGGTCCTCGGCGAGACCGACCCCGTGCTGGCCGAGCCGTTCCGGGCCGCCGGGGCCGCCGAGGTGTGGGCCCGGGGCGCGGACTTCGGCCTCGACGCCAACGCGCTCGCCCACGGCGGTCGCGTCCTGGACCTGCGGACCCCGGGGGCCGCGTACGACCAGGTGTTCCTGCCCGCGTACGGGGCCCACCAGGGCGACAACGCGGCGGTCGCGGTGGCCGCCACCGAGGCGTTGTTCGACGTGCCGCTGGGCGACGACGCGCTCCGGCAGGCTCTCGCCGCCGTGCACCTCAAGGGCCGGATGGAGGTGGTGGGCCGCCAGCCGTTGGTGGTCCTCGACGGCGCCCACAACCCGGCCGGCGCCGCCGCGGCGGCGGCCACCCTCGCCGACGACTTCGCCACCGTGCCCTCCAGGGTGCTCGTCGTCGGTCTGCTGCGGGGCCGCGACCCGACCGAGATGCTGCGCCACCTCGCCGGCGATCGGACCAGGCTCGTGGTCACCTGCGACCCGCCGTCGCCCCGCGCCCTCCCGGCCGAGGAGGTGGCCGCGGCGGCCCGCTCGCTCGGGTTGGCGGCCGAGGACGCCCCGTCCCCGGCCGCCGCGCTCGATGTCGCCCTCGCCGCCGCCCGGCCCGACGAGCTGGTCCTGGTCACGGGCTCCCTCTACCTGGTCGGCATCGCCCGGCGATTGTTCAGAGATCGAACTGCCTGACCAGGTACCCGTTTTGCACCCCCGTTCCCTACGCGGTTCGCTAGGGGGGTGGAGCGAACGTTGGTGATCTGCAAGCCGGACGCGGTCGAGCGGGGGCTGGTGGGCGAGATCGTGGGGCGGATGGAGGCGCGGGGGCTGCGGCTGGTGGCCGGCGAGGTGCGCCGCATCGATGTCGAGACGGCCGAGCGGCACTACGACGAGCATCGGCGGGAGGACTTCTTCGCCGGGCTGGTGGCGTACATCAGCCGGTCGCCGGTCTTCGTGGCGGTGGTCGAGGGCCCGCCCGGCACCTGGCGGATGGTCCGCACGATGGTCGGCCCGACGAACCCGGCCGATGCCGCGCCCGGCACCATCCGGGGCGACCTGGCCCTGACGACGAGGGAGAACCTCGTTCACGCCAGCGACGGACCGGGCTCGGCCTCCCGGGAGATCGGCTTGTTCTTCCCGTCGCTGGCCGGCCCACCCGCTGGCGCGCCCGAGCCGGGCGACCTAGCCTGAGCCGGGACCCGGGAGGGCGCCGGATGTCAGACAACTTTTTCTCGTCGTTCCTCGGCCGCGACATGGCCGTCGACCTGGGCACCGCCAACACGCTGGTGTACGTGCGGGGGCGCGGGATCGTGCTCAACGAGCCGTCGGTGGTGGCCGTCAACGTGAAGGACGGCCGCCCGCTGGCCGTGGGCGTGGAGGCCAAGCGGATGATCGGGCGGACGCCCAGCCACATCCAGGCCATCCGGCCCCTGAAGGACGGCGTCATCGCCGATTTCGAGATCTGCGAGAAGATGCTCCGCTACTTCATCCAGAAGGTGCACCAGCGCCGCTTCGCCAAGCCCCGCATGGTGATCTGCGTCCCCTCGGGCATCACCGGGGTGGAGCAGCGGGCCGTGCAGGAGGCGGCCGAGTACGCCGGGGCCCGCAAGCCGGCCTACATCATCGAGGAGCCCATGGCGGCGGCCATCGGTGCCGGGCTGCCGGTCCACGAGCCCACCGGCAACATGATCGTCGACATCGGCGGTGGCACCACCGAGGTGGCGGTCATCTCCCTCGGCGGCATCGTGGCCAAGCAGTCTGTGCGCATCGGCGGCGACCGGCTGGACCAGTCGATCATCCAGTTCATCAAGAAGGAGTACAGCCTGGCGCTGGGGGAGCGGACCGCCGAGGAGATCAAGATGGCCCTCGGCTCGGCCTGCGCCCTGGAAGAGGAGTTGACCGCTGAGATCCGCGGCCGCGACCTCATCACCGGGTTGCCCAAGACGATCGTGGTGACCACCGAGGAGATCCGCGAGGCCATCGAGGAACCTGTCTCCTCCATCGTCGACGCGGTGAAGGTCACGCTGGACAGCACGCCGCCCGAGCTGGCGGCCGACATCATGGAGCAGGGCATCGTCCTCACCGGCGGTGGCGCGCTGCTCCACGGGCTCGACGCCCGGCTTTCGGCGGAGACCGGTATGCCGATCCTGATCGCTCGCAATCCGCTGCACTCGGTGGCCATCGGGAGCGGCCAGTGCCTCGAGGAGTTCGAGGCCCTCAAGCAGGTCCTGATCTCCTCGAGCGGGCACTGATCCCGAGGCAGGCATCTTCTTGGCTGTCTACCGGCGCTCGTCACGCCCCCGGTTCACCCTGCTTCTCGTCGTCCTCACGTCCATCACGCTGCTGACCCTGGACCAGCGGGGGAGCGGCTTCGGCGTGGTGGGCACCGTGCGCGACGCGGCGCGCGACGCCTTCGCGCCCGTGCAGGACGCGGCGGACGCCGTCTTCAGCCCGGTCGGTGATTTCGTCCAGGGTGCGCTGCGCTACGGCGAGGTGGAGGACGAGAACGGGCGCCTCCGGGCCCAGCTGGCCGAGCGGGAGGGTGAGCTGCTGCGGGCCCGGGACGGGCGCCGGGAGCAGCGGGCCCTGCTGGACCAGCAGGATCTGAGCTTCGTCGACGACGTCCCCACGGTGGCCAGTCGGGTCGTGCAGCGTTCAGATGCCCGCTTCGGCCAGACCATCGAGCTGGATCGCGGACGCGACGCCGGGGTGGCCCCGGGTATGCCGGTGGTGACCGGGGCCGGCCTGGTCGGGCGGGTCGTGGACGCCTCGGGGCGGCGGTCGACCGTGCTGCTCGTGACCGACCCGACCTCCAACGTCGGTGTCCGCTTCTCGCTCTCGGGCGACGTCGGTGTCGCCGCCGGCCGGGGCCGCGGGTCGAGCCTGCGGGTCGACCTGGTCGAGCCATCCTCGGTGGTGGCCCGCGGCGAGATCCTGGTGACCAGTGGCCTGGAGCACAGTGCGTTCCCACCCGGGATCCCGGTGGCCCAGGTGCGGGCGTTCACAGCCACCACCGGTGCCCTGCAGCAGGACGTGACGGCTGAGCCGGTCGCCGACCTGGCCCGGCTCGGGGTGGTCAAGGTCCTTCAGTGGAGTGGCCGGTGAGCCCGGCCTCCCGGCCCGCCCGGGTCGCCACGCTGCTGCTCCTCGCCCTGGTGCTCCAGCACTCCCTGCTGGTCGATGTGCGTGTGGCCGGCGTGAGCCCGGACCTGCTGCTGCTGGTGGCGATCGGCGGCGGCATCGTGGGCGGCCGGGAGCGCGGGGCGGTCGTGGGCTTCGCGGCCGGGCTGGTGGCCGACCTCCTGGCCCAGACGCCGTTCGGACTGTCGTCGCTCACGTTCGGCCTCGTCGGGTACGGCGTCGGCACGCTGCAGGCCGGTGTGCTGCGGCTCACCTGGTGGATCCCGTTGCTCACCGGCATGGCGGCCACCGCCGCCGGGGTGATGATGTACGCCCTGCTGGGTGCCCTGCTCGGGCAGGGGTACCTCCTGCGGCCCGAGCTGGCCGGCCTGGCCGCGGTGGTGGGCCTGCTGAACGCCGGGCTGGTGCCCGTGGTCGTGCGGGCGACGGGGTGGGCCCTTTCGGCGGGTCCCGACCAGGCCTTCGCCCGGTGACCACCGACAGCGCCCGCTTCCGCCTCACCGTCATCGGCATCGTGGTGCTCTCGCTCTTCTCGGCCCTGTTCGCCCGGCTCTGGTACCTCCAGGTCATCGACGCCGACACGTTCCAGACCCTGGCCACGCAGAACCAGGTACGCGTGGTGTACGAGCCGGCGCCCCGGGGCCGGATCCTCGACCGCCAGGGCCGGCCGCTGGTGGAGAACCGGATCTCGCAGGTCGTGCTGGTCCAGCGGCAGGAGCTGGCCGAGCAACCGGAGGTGACGGT
>Ga0187894_10007509_pt1 | contig 10257 bp, 4 predicted proteins | sample GBC1701081metaG_FD_136650 | JGI IMG/M metagenome (GOLD analysis project Ga0187894, IMG submission 136650) | White microbial mat communities from a lava cave in the Kipuka Kanohina Cave System on the Island of Hawaii, USA - GBC170108-1 metaG ... | reverse complement strand
GTCCTAGGATGTGTCACTTAAGAGAGAGTGGTGCTATCGAACAAGATTCGGACATCGTCATGTTCCTATTAAGACGCGAATATTATGACCCTTATGACAAACCAGGAACGGCAGAGCTCATCATTGCCAAAAATCGACACGGAGCAATTGGCCACATTGTTCTAGCCTTTCGCAAAGAACTAGCTCAATTTGCCAACTACACCGCAAAATCCCTTGAAAAAGAAATGGGATAAAACTTTTCTCTTAGAAAGTGTAAAAGAAAGAAATTAACCCTTCCTGTGTCCAATTGCGTTCCCCAAAAGCTCCCTCGTAAGCAAGTTTCAAATTCCCCGATGTTCCAAAATTGAAACAGATGTTTGCTCCTACTTGTATCTGATTGATAACACTATGGTAGCTGGATACAGTAAAATGATCCTTACAAAGAGAGGTTCTGACAAAGCTAGCACGGTAACGATTATTTGTCGTTGGGGCAGTTAACAACCATGCTAGATTTATGCCGGGGCGAATGCAGGTTTCAGAAACTTTCCACTGCTTAGCGGCTTCTATTCCCACCAAAGAGCGTATATAGCCGGTATATTGACGACGCACTCGCAGATTCAGAGATTGAGCATGATGCTCCTGATACTCAGGTTCAAAGCTATTGAAATATTCTACAGAAGCCGCGGGCTGTAGATTAACCCCACCTTTAATCTTAAAAAGACCGCCAATTACTCCTTTTGTTACAAAATTCCAACTAGTATGATTGTTGGTCGCTTTTCTATTAAGGTCAGCGAAGCGAATTTTACGTTCAACATCATAAAAATTGACTGTTCCCAAAAGAACCACCCCCGAATACCATCGAGCAGACTCATACCTAAAGGTAGGGCCAAAATAGAGGGAATTTGAAGTGGCATCTCCCTGAGATCGATGCCAATCCATCTGATCAAAGCTGTATCCTAAACCACCGCCTACCGTAAACCCACCAGAATAAGCATGCTCCACCACAACGCTTCCTCCATAGAGAATGTTGTTAAATTTAGGAGCACTTTGATGGGTCTGACGATACCTTGTTCCAAAGACGAGAGGGGTAACGCGAATTTTAGTAGCCGACAATGGGGTCTCTTCTATTTGGTGTTTCTTTGCTTTTCGCCATTTTCCTTTTTTAGGAGGCATACTTTTCTCTTGAGGGCAGTTTTCAAAAGATCTCTCACAGCCCAGCGCTCCAAAAAAAGAATTTCCTATTCTGTAATTGCTCTCTAGTTCTATAAGAGGCAATGCTCCAAAAGGAGCAGGGGTAAGTCGATTCAAAGCCGTGGAGAAACTCTCTCCTTCAAGAGTTAAAAGTTGGCTGATAGCCGAGACAACCTCCTCATTTTCAAAAGGGAACACGCTGCAAAAAAGATATTGACTCACATTTTTCTGGTCGTTATTTAACGCGACCTGAGGAAAAACAATGAAATCGTTGTTGGCTTGCAAATGAACGGCATCCAGTAGATACTGTACAGAGAAAAAGGAAGTAGAGTTGGTTGCAAAAATATTTTGAAAACTTCCACTTATTGCACCAGCGGTGAGAATAGTGTAAGTGTGGCCTGCTCTATAAATGCCAGGAGTTTCCACAATATTGAGAGTACCATCTAAAACTGCAGTGCCTGTAACTTGAACCAGTGAAGATTGACTTTGGTTAATTTCTATCGACAACACAGAAGAGGGCGTGGAGGTGTAACTTCCAGATATAAATACAGTACCGATAGAACCTCCAGGGATGAAGGTTCCCTCACTATATAATGATCCTAAAATTCCCGTTCCCTTTAACTCACTGAAAGGTTGGATTACTAAAGAAGACCCTACAGAACCCCCCTGTAAGTTAATTCTCCCTGCCTGGGCGAAAAAAGAGCCTTTAAATTCCGTAGAATCTCCAGATAAAGTAAGAATTCCCTCGTTCTGTTTGATAACATTTCCAAAACCTGATAGCTTTCCAGAATAGACCCCATCTTCTGCTTGATCAAAGATAAGAGTTGCATCATTGGTAATATCTCCTTGTAAACTTCTAGTATTACCCTGCAATACCCCGCCAAGAACAGTGGTTCCCCCTTTATATTCATTAGTACCACCTAGAATGAGAACCCCATCTCCCTCTTTAATCACACCCAACGACCCTTTTCCATCTTGGATACGACCATAAAAATGTTGATGAGTATTATCCCCTATCCTCAACTCAGCAGAGCCCTCAGCATTGTTGGTAATAAGAGTTGTAGCATCTCCCTTCAGATTGCTAATACTTTGATTGTGGCTGTTAATATCTAAAACTGCTCCTCCTGATAGATGAACGATGCTAAAAGGAGAAAAAGTATTGACTTCACCAGCTCTCAAGGTTCCTGCTATAATTTTGCTCTCACCTGTATAAGTATGATGACCCAACAAAGTAAGCACGCCATGGGCTTGCTTTCTAACTTCACCCTCTCCCGTAATCGTACCTTGATAACTACCATCAAAAAACTGATCAAAAACCAAAGTACCTTTATTAACGATATCTCCTTGTAAGCTTGTTGTGTCTCCCTCCAGCACACCCTTTTGAATGACAGTGCCCCCACTATATTGGTTAGAGCCCCTAAGAGTTAGAGTTCCGCTACCTTCTTTAATAATGCGGAGCTTCCCTTGCCCATCCTGAATGCAACCTTGAAACAATGAATTCTCCTCACTGCCGATTTTCAAAGTTGTCAACTGAGAAGAACTGGTGGTGACAACAGAACCTTGTACTCCATTTAAAATGGCGATCTGCTGATCAAAGCCATTGATATTCAAAGTAGCCCCTTCCCGCAGCAAATGCACGGGTCGGTAGGAGGGAAGAAGATCGGATTTCCCTAAACACAGGGTTCCTTCAAAAAGTTTCGTTTCTCCAGAATAGTCATGATGATTGGTTAAGGTTAAAACCCCCTTACCTTTTTTAGCCAAAGAAAGAGATCCAGCTTTTTTATCTATGATCGTTCCATCAAAGGTATGATCTACCTCATTGTCGATCGTTAAAGTAATGGCCTGATCAGCCAGTGTAGAGGTAACTATTGCTCCTTGCACTCCTTCTAACATTGCAATTGTTTGATCTCGGTGAAGATCTAACGTTGCTTCCGCATGAGACAAAACAACTTTTCCTGCTTTGGGTATGGCATCCACCTCTGCAATTTTCAGTACCCCCCCAGATATTGTGGTTTCCCCTGAATAAAAATTAGAGCCTGACAAAGTCAATTGACCATACCCTCTTTTGGTAAGAGAAAGCCTACCTTTTCCATCTGAAAGATGACCACCAAATAGGTAATCTTCCTTATTTTCTATGACAAGATGTACCGATTCTTCAGAATACGTAGTGACATGCGTACCTAAAACTCCCGATAAACCACTCAAAGTACAGTCAAACGGACCCAAATCTAATCGGGCTCCACTGCAGGATAAAGTGACCACTGTGTTACTGGGAAGTGCTTGAGCTGACCCCAATTCCAAAGTACCCTCAACAATCGTTGTACCACCGGTATAGAGATTTTTTCCTTCCAGGTTGAGAGTTCCACTACCTTGCTTGACTAAAGAGAGAATTCCCCGGCCATTTTGAATACTTCCTTGAAAGATATGGTCTATCGCATTATCTACCCTTAAGACTACAAACCCACCTGAACGGCTCAAAACAGTGGACCCACTAACCCCTCTCAACATACCCACGGTTTGTTCAAAATGATTTAAGTCCAGAACAGCTTTTTCACTAGAAAGAAACACCTCCCCTCCAACTGGCAATGCGTTTGTCATTCCTAGTCTTAAACTACCCCTAGCTATTTGAGTATTCCCTGTATAAGTGTTATGCCCATTCAAAGTAAAAGTGGTATCCCCATCTTTAATCACAGAAATGGCCCCTTCAATGACCCCACTAAAAGTATGATTCTTTCGTGCTACAATCGTTAGGAGTGCATTTTTTTTAGAGCTATTAGTAACACGAGTACAGCGTAATCCCCTCAGTGCAGAAAGGGTTTGATCATAGTGACAAAGATCCAAAGTAGCTCCATCTCTAAGCAAAGTGACCTCTCCAGAAGTAGGGAGTGCGTGATCTACTCCCAGTTGGATAGTGCCCTCAGCAATGATCGTGCCTCCCGTATGAAGAACATTTCTGCCAAGAGTGAGAGTTCCTGCTCTATGTTTGATGAGTTGTCCGCTTCCACTGACAATTCCTTCATATTTTCCATCCACGACCTGATCAAAAAGTAGGATGCCATGATTTTCAATATCTCCAGTAAGACTACTTACGTCTCCTTGTAAAGTTCCTTCTTGGATTAACGTACCTCCGGTATGGGTATTGCGGCCTTTGAGGGTCAGAGTACTGTTTCCTTCTTTGATTAATCTCACTCTTCCTCGGCCATCTTCAAGAGTACCGCTAAAAACATGATTCTCACCTTCAGCAACGGTCAATGAGGCGGTCCCTTCTAAGCTGTTGGTAATTACAGAATCGGCATCTCCTTTTAACATACCTACTGTTTGGTGATAGTTGTTGAGGTCTAATTTAGAGGTAGCACTTAAGTAAAGAGCGCTAGTAGGAGACAGGGTCTGAGATACTCCCATTCTTAAAATTCCTTCTTCTATTCGAGTTTCTCCTGAATAAGTGTGATTCCCTTTTAAGGTAAGAGTGCCTGCATGTTTCTTGATCACTCCTCCTTTCCCTGAGATGTTGCCAGAATATACTCCATCTGTCTCTTGAGCAAAGGTAAGAAGAGCTTCATTGCGAATCTCCCCTTGTAAACTCTGCGTGCTCCCTTCCAAATTTCCTTCTTCGATTACAATTCCCCCCTGGCAAAGGAGTTCCCCTACTAAATTTAATCCTCCCCGACCTCGTTTCACTAAGCAACCGGTTCCTGATATTACTCCTCGATAGGTGCCTGTCTCGGATTGGTCAAAGATAAGTGTTCCTTGGTTTTCTACATCCCCTTGCAAACTTGTCGTATTTCCTTTAAGTCCACCCCCTGCAATGACCACCCCTCCGCCACAGAGGTTCTCCCCTGTAAGAGTCACGACACCTGTGCTCTCTTTTCTCAGTTCTCCTTGCCCCCAAATTTTACCCCCATATACTCCATCAAAATCTTGAGAAAAAATGAGGGTGCCTTGGTTCTCTATATCCCCTTGTATACTTTGGGTGGAGCCTTCTAGAGCACCCCCTTTAATAACACTTCCCCCACTGTAGGTATTGGCCTGTGTTAGCTTGAGTTTGCCCTCTTCTTCTTTGATGAGTTTTCCTTTTCCAAAAAGTTTGCCTTGGTAGGTTCCTTCCTCTGGTTGATAAAAAGCGACGATAGCGTCGTTTTGGATATCGCCTTGCAAACTTACCGTGTTCCCTTTGAGTGTGCCTTCTGTGACAAAGGTGCCTCCACTGTAGCTGCTCTTCTCGGTTAACTCGAGTAACCCACTTCCTTTTTTGAGTAAGGTGACAACCCCGGCCCCATCTTCAATGGTTCCTTCAAATCTCATCTCCCCTTCCCCACCTACTTTGAGAGTCACTGCTCCGGGTTGGCTGCTCGTTACTATGCTTCCTCTCTCCCCTGTGATCCCTTCTATGTCTTGGTTAAATTGGTTGAGATCCAACTTGGCATCTATTAAGTGTACATATCCTCTGCTGGGCAATACGTTCTCTCTGCCTGCCTTTAGAGTCCCTCCTCTTACCTGTGTCCCTCCTGCGTAACTGTTGCTGTTAGTAAAAATTAATGTCCCTTTTCCTTCTTTCTCTACTGCACCTGCTCCACTAATCTCGCTCGATATGGTCAAAGCCTCATCATCTGCAATATCTAGAACGCCCCTATTCGATATATGAAACTTTCTACCTGTTGCAAAAGATCCATTGATCTTTAATCCTCCCTCTTTAAGAAAGACACTTCCCTCAGCATGACCGAGATTTTCATCGCGTACGATCGATATCATTCCTTCCTCGATCTGGGTTCCTCCCCTATAGTTATTATCGGCAGACAAAATAGCAACGGTGCCCAACCCCCTTTTAACGATTCCTCCATCACAATAAACATCCGAGTCGGATTGAATCTTGAAGTCAGCTTCTAACGTTGTATTCGTATCAAACATCACTTTAGCATCTTTAAAAAGAAAGATATCTGGCGCATAACCTTTCTCTAAGGGTTCATTCAGGATCAGATCCCCTACAAAACCTTTTTCCACAGAATTACCCGTTAAAGAACACCCCTCTTGTATCGTAAAACAGGCAGAATCTGCTACGAAAACAGCGCCACCGACACCACTCTCCGCTTTCACCTGCCCGATATAATGACTTAAGGTGTTACCAATACCTCCTCCAAAAAAAGCACTCCCTCCTATAGCTTTATTGTTAACTAAGGAAACATTATCAATAGAAAGAGAGTGACGAGAATCCACATAGATGGCACCTCCAACCCCCCAATTCCTCTCTTCGGTTCCAAAATCGGAAAGAACCCGATCTCCCTCTGCCAATCCTTGTTCCAAAATACAGTTGGAAAGGGAAACATCTGCGTAAGCTCTTAATAAGCGATACTGTCCTTGTCCATTAATAATCTGAGGGGTTGCTCCCTCTGCCTTGATCATCACTTCTTTTTGAATACTTGGAAGATGGCTTGACAGTTTAATGGGAGAAAGTCCTGCAAAAATCGTAATCGTATTGCCACCTACATCTGCTCCCTTCTGATTTAACTCTAAAATAGCCTGTCGTAAAGAACCCGGTCCATTATCCAGATGGGAGTTAACCGTATAGTTTGCTGCTTCCGAGTAAGCAGAATAAAAAATCAAACTACAAAAAAGATAACTAGACAATTTGCGCATATAAAAAATCCTCACGACACGTTAGCCTTCTTATATCAAAAGATTATTTTATCAAAAAATTATTTTATCAAAAAATTGTTTTAAATTCATTTTTCTCAAATCTTTAGAGACAACTTGAACAATGACTCACAATCAACAAGTGTGCTTGATTGAAGTAATTCACCAACTCTTCTATCCTTTATATTGCTATGAAAAAAAGAGTTGTAGTCACAGGGATGGGTTTAGTTTCTTGCTTTGGAAGTAATGTAGATCATTTTTACGAGCAACTTCTTGCTGGTAAAAGTGGGATAACCCCTATCGATCGCTTTCCTTGCCAAAATTATCCTACTCGCTTTGCTGGGGCCGTCAACTGTTTTGATGGGGAGGGCTATATCGATAAAAAGCAAGGTCGCCGCATGGATCCCTTTCTTCGTTATGCTATCGTTGCTGGAAAAAAAGCATTGGAAAACAGTAATTTACTAGGAAAAGGGAGTGCTCTTCTCAATAAATCACGTTGCGGCATCATCATTGGTTCTGGGATGGGCGGTCTCGAAAGTTTTTCCGATGCCGTAAATGCTTTAATTGGGGAGGGATATCGTCGCGTTAGCCCCTTTTTTATTCCTTACGTTATCACTAATATGGGGGGGGCTCTTTTAGCAATAGATCTTGGATTCACCGGGCCCAATTATTCAATTTCGACAGCTTGTGCGACTTCTAATTTTTCTATTCATTCTGCCGCAGAACATATTCGTTCTGGAGAGGTTGATCTTATGCTATGTGGAGGAACAGAAGCTCCTGTAACTCCTATCAGCCTAGCGGGATTCAGTGTCATGAAGGCGCTTTCTGAAAGAAATGAAGAACCCCAAAAAGCTTCACGTCCTTGGGACAAAAAAAGAGATGGCTTCGTCATAGGCGAGGGAGCTGGTGTTCTGTTATTAGAAGAGCTGAGCCATGCTCTGAAAAGAAAAGCACCCATCTATGCCGAGTATTTGGGCGGAAGTATGTGTTGCGACGCTCACCACATTACCAACCCTCGTGAAGATGGATCGGGAGTTGCTCAATGTATCGAATTAGCTTTAGAAAATGCGCAAATTAAAAGGAATGCTATAAACTATATCAACGCGCATGCCACCTCAACTAAATTGGGAGATTACTCTGAAATTTTGGGTATCCGCACTGTTTTCGGAAACGACCTCAAAAAAATTTCGATCAATGCCACCAAATCGATGATTGGTCACCCTTTGGGTGCTGCTGGAGGGATTGAAGCGATTGTCACCATACAAGCAATCAATACCCACAAGCTGCACCCGACCATCAACCTAGAAGAGCCAGAAGAAGAATTAGAGGGTATCGACTGCATTCTTAATGTTGCTAAAGAAAAAAAGGTCTCAGCCGCTCTTTCCAATTCATTTGGCTTTGGCGGACACAACTCAACCCTTATTTTTTCTCCTTATCTGCCAGCAGGACCTTCTGCATAAGCAATTGTAGCTGCTTATTGGAGCTCATAGGGGATAAAGTATAGCGATAATTCTTCGAAGGTGCCGTTGAACTTAGGTGACTTGTATCCAAAATTTTTTGCTGAAATACATTTGTCACGATTTGATGTTTCCCCTTGATAGGTGTTTGAAAGGATGATGGCGAAAGGGGCTTCCACGTTGCAGTAATTTTGCGTAACATATCAAATCCTCACTAAAAAAAGTTGTAGCTATTTTTCAATGATATATACAAAGTCTGACTTTTAAAAAATGAAATTTTTACTTGAGTCTTCCTCTCTATGCAATACATTCCAACAATGGCAAGATTGTTCTTATCGATAGCAAGAAACTTACTTTTTCCCTCTTTTTGTTTGCACTGCAACCAAAAAATCGACTCCTCTCAACTCTTGTGCTTAACCTGTGTACAGTTGTTAAATATCTTACCGTTTGATGGCCGCTTACTCATTACTTTTTCAACCGAAATAGGACCCGCAAAACATTTGCTACACGCTCTAAAGAGTGGAAAAGCACCTCTCCTAGCCAAAGGACTTGCTGGTTTTATGGGAATGCAATATCTTCTTTGCGATTTACCCCAACCAGAAGGAATTATTCCCGTTCCTCAATCTTTATTCCGCTCCCTTCAAGTAGGATATAACCCCAGTTTTTTACTAGCACATCACTTGGGAAATATCTTGAACGCTCCGGTACTTTCGCCTTTAAAGAGAAAATATCAGCACGTTCGACAGACGAAAGTCGAATCACAGCGTCGCTATCGCTTATCAACAGAAAGTTTTCAGTGGTCGAGGCGATTTATTGCATCGAACAGATGGAGTTGTTTTAAAAAAGATGTTTCTCTTTCAGGTAAAACTCTGTTGCTCATCGATGACCTCGTAGGGACGGGAAGAACACTTCAATGCTGCGAACGACGACTTAGCGAGGGAGCTCCTGCGAAAATTATTAAAATGGCCTGTTTTCAAGATAACATTTCGCTCCAAAATACAGCTCCCGGCATACAGGCCGGCTGAGAATGAAGAAGCTTCACCAGTGAGTAACAAAATCGCTCTATTCCCAAGCTTGAGGAGAGCTCACAACGATCAGGCGTGGAGAAGGTACGCTAATGTTTCCTCTACTTGTTCCACACCGATCAATTCGAGATTCTGTATCGACAAGAGAGAATCAAGATTGCTCGAAGGAAGAATTGCCCTTTTAAACCCCATATGAGCCGCTTCTTTCAACCTTTGTTCCACTCCGGGAATGCCGCGCACCTCACCCCCTAACCCCACTTCTCCCATCACTACAGTGCCTGCGTCGACAAAACGATTGCAAAATGAGGAAGCAATCGCAATTAAGATGGGAAGGTCTATCGCAGGTTCTACGACTTTTAGTCCCCCTGTAATAGCAACAAAAATATCATTTTGATACAGGGTATAGCCCATCCTCTTTTCCAAGATAGCCAAAATCAGACTTAATCTATTCTGATCGATTCCCGTCGATCGACGTGCGGAGGTCGTAAAGGAGGAGGAAGCCACTAAAGCTTGAATTTCAATTAACAAAGCTCTACTCCCCTCAAGGGTAGGAACAATGACTGATCCAGACAGTGTCTTTATCCTCTCCTTCAAAAATACCATAGAAGGATTCTCTATCTCTCGTAATCCCTCTTCTCCCATGTGAAAAAGAACGATTCCATCGGTAGGTCCAAAACGATTTTTTATTGACCTCAAAATTCTATGACCTCGGTGTCGATCCCCTTCAAAATCGAGAACAGTGTCGACGATATGTTCGAGTACGCGCGGACCAGCAATTTCTCCTGACTTCGTGACATGCCCCACCGCAAAAGTACAGATATTTAGTTTCTTAGATAAATGCATTAAGGAAATCGCCAACTCACGCACCTGAACCACTGATCCTGGCGCTGAAGGAATCTCACTTTTATAGAGAATTTGAATCGAATCAATTATCAAAACCTGAGGGCGTAACCGTTGAACATGAGACTGAATCTGTT
>Ga0187894_10007508_pt1 | contig 10258 bp, 12 predicted proteins | sample GBC1701081metaG_FD_136650 | JGI IMG/M metagenome (GOLD analysis project Ga0187894, IMG submission 136650) | White microbial mat communities from a lava cave in the Kipuka Kanohina Cave System on the Island of Hawaii, USA - GBC170108-1 metaG ... | reverse complement strand
CGTGATGGGCTTCGATCCCACGCGCGCCGAGAGCATCGTCAGCGTGATGACCGGCCCGATGTACCACTCGGCGCCCAACACCTATGGCCTCATCGCCGCGCGCCTCGGCGCCACGATGCACCTGCAGCCGCGGTTCGACGCCGAAGACCTGCTCATGCGCATCGAGCGGGACCGGGTCACGCACCTGCACATGGTGCCGATCATGTTCAACCGGCTGCTGAAGCTGCCCGACGAGGTGAAGCGCCGCTACGATCTCTCCTCGCTCGAGTTCGTCGTGCACGCGGCCGCGCCGTGCCCCGCGCCGATCAAGCGGGCGATGATCGAGTGGTGGGGGCCGGTCATCAACGAGTACTACGGCGCCACCGAAACCGGCGCGGTGACGTTCTGCAACTCGGAAGAATGGCTCGCGCACCCCGGCACCGTCGGCAAGGCGGTGCCCGGCGCCGACGTGCGGGTCATCGACGCCGACGGGCGCACGCTGCCGGTGGGCGAGATCGGCGAAATCGTCGCCGTCATCCCGGACATCCCCGACTTCACCTACCACGGCGACGACGCCAAGCGCCGGGCCTCGCAGAAATCGGGCGCCATCGCGCCCGGCGACATCGGCTATTTCGACGCCGACGGCTTCCTCTATCTGTGCGACCGCGCCAAGGACATGATCATCTCCGGCGGCGTGAACATCTATCCCGCCGAGATCGAAGCCGAGCTGCACAAGATGCCCGGCGTCGCCGACTGCGCGGTGTTCGGCGTGCCCGACGACGAGTTCGGCGAAGCCGTGCACGCAGTGGTGCAGCCGCAGGCGGGCGCATCGCTCAGCGAAGCGGATGTGAAGGGCCACCTGCGCGAGCGCATCTCCGCCTACAAGATCCCCAAGCGCGTCGATTTCGCCACCGACCTGCCGCGCGAAGACAGCGGCAAGATCTTCAAACGGAAACTGCGCGAGCCGTTCTGGGAGGGCGTGGAGCGGCGGATCTGAGCGGACCGTCTACGAGACCGCAAGGTTCACGAGCACTCTTTGGAGCAACAATTCGCACCGCGCGACTGTGGGCGGGCTGTTGCCCGGCGTTTCGCGATCGAGCACCCTGAACTTGCGCACAGATGAGCCGGTCGGAAACTGCTTCCAACTGAGGTCGATCACTTTACCGTCGCTGCGCACGTTCCAGAAGTGATCCTCGGTACTCGTGCCGGTCCACACCTCGCCGCTGGCGATCTCCAGCTCTGGAAAGAACCACTGCACGACGCGCGCGGTCGGGTAGCATTGGCCGAGGGCAGGGTTTGCCGCGCTTGAGACGCCCCGATACGCGGTGCGATGGTCCCAGGACGCTTCGATCGCCTGAGCCAGATAGCTCATTTCCACGCGGTTCTCGGCTTGAACCGGATTGCTGAGCAGATAGCGCGCGAGATCGGTGCGGCCGGCGCGGCGTGGCGGCGATGGAAACGCTCGCTCGGCGCGCGCGACGAACGCGCCCTGGATCGACCGGCGATCGGCCCCACCGGTGTTGGCCCTGAAGCCGTGGAGCGTTGCGCCGTCGTAGATAATCAGGCTTCCCGCTGGCGCCGTCGCAACGACGCACTCCGAGGAGGGCGCGCGGTGCGACCCGGGGACGAACCGCGTGGCGCCGTTGTCGGCGCGAAAGTCGTCCAGCATGTAGATGAAGCCGAGCATCGACATGGCGTCACCGTCGCGCGCCTGATCGACGTGAAGCGCCTGTGCGCCGGCGCCCGGATGCACGGTGCGCGACAGGAACGCGCTCAGCCCGAAGGGGAACTGCAGCACGCGCACGGCGAGCGAAAGCAGGACCTGGTCAAGGTAGAGCGCATCGAGATGCTGCTCCACCAGGTGCACACGCGTGCTGCCGCCGGCCCCAGACGATCTGTGAGCCGGATCCGCGGTCGCGATCGATTCCGAGTGCAGGCAGCGCGTCTGCGCCAAGGCAGCGTCGTCGAGATGCTTCTCAAGGACGGCAAAGCCGCGGCCCGCGAGGTCTGCCTCGAGCGAATCGATCCCCATATCGCCGAGCCTACCGGGCTGAGCGACGCCACGCGAAGCGCCAAGGGCGAAGCATGGTGGGCGCGACAGGGATCGAACCTGTGACCCCTACGATGTCAACGTAGTGCTCTCCCGCTGAGCTACGCGCCCGGACCGTTTCGAGGGGAGCGCCCGTATAGACGGCCCGGCCCTGCCTCCGCAAGACGAGCGCGCTACCCCCGGCGCGCGCCGGCGAACTCCAGTCGGCGCGCGTCGTAGCCGAGTGTTGCCACGCGGGCGACCGCGGCGTCGCGGGCGGCTTCAGGCGGGGTGGGATCGCGGAACATCACCCACAGCCAGCGGCCGGCAGGATCGCCGACGAGCGCCCACCCGGCGGCGGCGTCATGTTCGACGATCCAGTACTCCTGCGACCAGAAGCCGGCGAAGGTCAGCCGCACTTTGGCATTCGTGCCCGGATCGAGGATGCGTCCGCTGGAGCGGTAGATGCGTCCGCTGCGCCCGTTCGCCGGCGAGCAGCGCTGCACCGCGCGCACCTTGATGCCGTCGAGCGTGTAGTCGACGTAAGGCGCTGCACAATTGCGCTGCAGGCGATTGGGAATGCGCGCGATCTCGTACCAGCGGCCGGTGTAGCTCTGCGCATCGACGCGCTGCTTCGGCTGCGGCGCGGCGGCGGCGGCAAGGCCCGCGAAAGCACATGCGGCCAGCGCCGCGAAGATGAACGAAATCCGGTGCACCATGTCGCCGCCCCTTACGCAGCGTCCCTCGCGACAGATCAGCTGCCCTACGCGCGCGGCGCCGCTGGAGTTCCAGGCGCCGCTGCGCGCAGCAGCGCTTCGCGTTGGGCGCTGGCGCCGGTAAGGCCGAGCTCCTGGCTGGTCACCACAACCAGCTGGCCCGAACTGGCCAGCGCCTCGGCGATGTTCTGGCGCGTCTGCATTTCGAGCAAAGTGAGGATCGCCTGCGCGGCGACGGGATCGCGGTTCTTGAAAACGTCAGCCAGCTGGTCGAGCTGTTGCGGCCGCAGCGCCAGCACACTCTGACCGCGGACGCCGGCGAGGGTGCGCGACGCTTGCGCCGGCGCGCCGTCGAGGCCGCTCGTCGCGGCGGACGCCGCCACGCCCTGCGTCGCCAGCGTCGAAAAGTGCTCGTCGGCCTCCACATAGGTGAAGCTCGCCGTGTGGTAGATGACGCCGAGCGCCACACCCACTTCGCCCGCCTCGTCGCCGTCCTTTTCCGCCTGCCTCAGGTGCGCGACGACGGCGGACTCCACATCGTGCAGCGACCCGCGCAACACCTCGTCCGGGCGCTTGCCGATCTCGGCGCGGAAGGCGCTCTGGATGCGCGTCTCCAGCGCGAGGCTGAAATCTTCGAGCTGATAGACGTAGCGCAGCAGGTCGCGGTTGAGGCTGAACTGGACGCGCGCCTCGACGATGACGCGATGCGCGTCGGAGGTGGTGGCGCCGAACGGCAGCGGCACGCAGTACTGGGGCCGCAGGTTGATGGCGCCCGTGCGCGGATCGAGCAGCTGCGCGTTGCGGCGCTTGCCGGTGGCCGGATCGAGCGCGACGAACTCGATGTGCGGCGCGGTCGAGCCGCGGACGATGCTCTCTTCCGGATCCCAGATGACGCCGCGGCCGTGCAGCGCGCGTTTGAAGCCGCGGTCGTCGTGGGTCATGTAGGTGCGGTCGGAGCGCGCCTGGTACCAGCGCGCGACGACATAGACGCCCAGCGCAAGCAACAGGACCCCGGCGCCGGCGGCGACGAGCATGGTGAGGGTCATCGTCATAGCCGCCCCCTGGTTGCGGCGCGCCCGATCCCGCTGGGGCGCATGGCGGGACCATAGAGGTGGCGCTGGCGTAGCGCCACCTCCGCCGGCCGCTCACGCCACGATCCGAGCGCTCAGGTCCAGGATCGGCAGCGCGACGGCCAGGAACACGAGGGCCGCGATGCCGACGGAAGCAGCCTTGAGATAGCGCGGGAAGGTCGTCGTCATGGCAGTTTCTCCAGCTTTGGCCGGGTGTTTTTCCCGGCTGCAAAGCGAAGATGCGCCCCGCACCCCTTGATAGCGAACGAGCACTCGACGACATGGATGTGAGCGGATTTCACAACCTTCAGACCTTGAAATGGCGCACCTGCCCTCCCTGCAAACCCTGCGCGCCTTCGAGGCCGCCGCGCGGCTGCAGTCCTACTCCAGGGCCGCCGAAGAGTTGGGCCTGACCCACGGCGCAGTGAGCCACCGCATCCGCGAACTGGAAGACCACGTGGGCGCGCCGCTCTTCCAGCGCTCCGGCAACGCGATGATCGCCACCGCCGAGGGCGACCGGCTGGTCGGCAAGGTACGCCAGGGCCTCAGCGTGCTGGAGCAGGCGTTTGCGCCCGCGCGCCCGCACGTGGCGACGCCGGCGCGCCGCCAGGTTGTCGTGTCGACGCTCCCCAGTCTCGCCTCCACGTGGCTGTTCAAACGGACCGCGGAATTCCGCGCCGAGTATCCCGACATCGACCTCGATCTGCGCGTCGCCGAGCGGCTCTCGGACTACAAGAAAGAGCGCATCGACATCGGCATCCGGCTGGGATCGGGCGGCTGGGAGGGCTTGAACGCGGTCAAGCTGTTCGACGAAGCGCTGCTGCCGGTGTGCACGCCCGGATATCGCGACCGCATCGGGTTGCGGTCGCCGGCGGATCTCTCGCGCGCGACATTTCTGCGTCACGCGCGCACGCCGTGGGTGAGCTGGTTTCTGGCGGCGGGGCTCGACTGGCCCGAGCCCGCAGCCGGGCCGATGTTCGACAACACGTTGCTGATGCAGACGGCGGCGCTGGACGGTCAGGGCATCGCGCTGGGGCGCCACTGGCTTACCGTCGATGAGTTGCGCGCGGGACGACTGGTTGCGCCGTTCGAACTGCGGGTGCGTGACGACTTCCAGTACTGGATGATCTGGCCCACCGGGCGCAGCACCAACAAGGACGCAACGCTTCTGCGCGAGTGGCTGCTGGCCAAGGCCGCCGCCGAACCGCATCCCCATGGCGCGTGATGTTCGACGCGCCCGCTTTCTTCCCCCGCCATGCGGGGGAAGTGGCTCGCGGCTTCAGCCGCGAGACGATGGGGGCTTGCGGCGTTTGGCATCGAGCGCCGCCCTCCCCCTCAGTCAGCGCTTCGCGCTGCCAGCTCCCCCGCAACGGCGGGGGAGCAAAACGACGAGGCTCTAAATGCGCGTGCTGCAGGTCATGGCCGGCGCGGCCGCGGGCGGCGCGGAGACGATGTTTCTCGACGGCGTGACCGCGCTCGCGGAAGCGGGCGTCGCGCAGCACGTGGTGACGCGCGGCGCGCCGGCGCGGCTCGATGTGCTGCGCAACGCCGGCGTGCCGGTGGACGAAGCGAGCTTCGACAAGCTCGTGCGCTTCCCGACGACGAACACGATCAAGAGCGCGATCAAGACATTCCAGCCGGACGTGCTCCATTTCTGGATGGGCCGCGCTGGGACGTTCGCACCGGTTGCGACGCGAGCGCGAAGCCTCGGCTGGTACGGCGGCTACTACAAGCCGTCGCGCTTCAAGAACTGCGCCTGGCACGCCGGCGTCACGCGCGACATCGAACGCCACATCGTCGAACAAGGCGTGCCGGCCGATCATGCCTCGACGTTGCTGGTGTTCGCCAACATCGAAACCGCGCCGCCGCTCGACCGCGCAACGTTCGACACCCCGGACGACGCGCCGCTCGTGCTCGTGCTCTCCCGCCTGCACGAAAAGAAGGGCATCGACACACTGCTCGATGCGCTCGCGGAGTTGCCTGGCGTCTACGCCTGGATCGCCGGCTCCGGACCGATCGAGGCTGAACTCAAAGCGCAGTGCACCAAACTTGGCCTCGATGACTGCGTGCGCTGGCTCGGCTGGCGCACCGACCGCGCCGCGTTGCTCGGCGCATGCGACATCGTCGCCTTCCCCTCCCGCTACGAACCGTTCGGCGCAGTGACAGTGGAAGCCTGGGCTGCCGAACGACCGCTGGTCGTGGCCGATGCGGCCGGGCCGAAGGCGACGGTCACCAACGAAAGCGACGCGCTGCTCGTGCCGAAGGACGATCCGGGGGCACTGCGCGCGGCGCTCGGCCGCGTCATCGCCGACGCTGAGTTACGGACGCGCCTCGTTGCCAACGGCAAGCGCAGCTACGAAGCTGGCTTCACGAAACAGGCTTTCGCGCGCGCATCGATGACGCTCTATGAAAGGATCAGCACCATAGGTTGAGACTTATGGCTGGCACGCTTAGGGTCGCCATCCGATCCGCACGGGGATGGAAATGAGGCACGCGATCATCGCCGTCTGTGCAACGGCGGCCGCCATGCTGTTTGCGATGGCGCCATTCGACGCCACTGAGGCGCGGCAACGGCACGAAACCGCGCAGACGATGACTCCCGCGGAGGCGGAAGACTGGGACGTAGTGCAATCGACTTTTACCGATTTCAGCCGCCGCGGCTTCGCCGCCATAGGCCAGCGCGTTCCACAACTCGAAGCCGCCCTCGCCCGGGCCCCCGCTAGCTACCCGATCCAGGAATCGCGGGGCAACACTATCCTTCTGCGCGCCGACGATCACGTCGCAGAGCTGACGCTCGCGGCAGTATTGGGCGCGGCCGCACAATCGACCGACGGCGCGCGAAGAAATGGCGCCGGCTCGGTGAGCGTCGTCGCCTCGCCCAATGTGTACGGTACGATCGCGATGATGCTGGGGTCTTACTTCAATGAGATCGGCGAACACGGTCGAGCGCTTGTTCCGCTTGAACGAGGGCTCGCCATCCAGCCGGACAATCCCTTGCTCGTGGTCGAGCGAGGCGGAGCGTTGATCAAGCTCAAGCGGCCTGCGGATGCCGTCGCTGGTTACGACGCGGCGCTGGCGGTAGAGGACATCTACATGGAGCTGCAGCGCGGCAAGTTGCTGCGGAATCGCGGTATCGCGCTGATCGATCTCGAGCGTCTCGACGAGGCGGAAGCCAACCTCAGAGAGTCACTAGCCCTCGAACCGGACAACGAGGTCGCCAAGAGCGAGCTTGAATACATTGCAGAGCTTCGGACAGGCGCGGCCCGCAACGAAGTCCAACTGACGACCCCCAACCACGTTGAGCCGATGCCCGAGCGGAAGAAGTAGCTCTGTCTATGTGATGCGCCCAAGCCACGTCGCATTGTGCGCCGCGGCTTCCTTTTCCAGCACGCCGAGCGTCACTTCCACCCCCACGCCCTTCAGACGCGAGATGCCGACGCCGGCGGCGTTGGGGTGGGGATCGAAATTGGCGATCACCACGCGCACGACGCGCGCGCCGCCGAGCAGTTCAGAACAGCTCGGCCCGCCCTTGGAACGCAGCGCGCACGGCTCCAGCGTCACGTAGGCGGTGGCGCCGCGTGCTTCTTCGCCGGCGCAGAGCAGCGCGACTTCCTCGGCATGCGGGCGCCCGCCCTCGCCGGTGGCGCCCTCGCCAATCACGACGCCGTCCTTGACCAGCACGCAGCCGACGGACGGATTGGGTCCGGTCTTGCCGGCCTGCGCGATCGCCAGATCGAGCGCGCGGCGCATGAAGGTTTCGTCGGTGCTCATGGGATCGCCGGCAGCCTCGTCGCGCGTGCGTCATCGAGATAGCGCGCGCTCTTCACGGCGAGATCGGCGGCGAGATCGATCAGCAACGGATTGCCGGTCGGGATTTCCACTTCGGTGATCGCCGCGTCCGGCACAGCAAACAGCAGCTTCACGATCGCCCGCAGCGAGTTGCCGTGCGCGGCGACGATGAGATGGCGCCCCGCGCGGAGCTCGGGCGCGATGGTTTCGATCCAGTACGGCAGCACGCGCGCGAGCGTGTCCTTCAGCGACTCCGTCGCCGGCACAGCGACGCCGGCGTAGCGGCGATCCGTCGACAGGTCCCACTCCGAGCCCGGCGCCAGCGGCGGCGGCGGCGTGTCGTACGAACGGCGCCAGACTTTCACCTGCGCCTCGCCGTGGCGCGCGGCGGTCTCCGCCTTGTCGAGCCCGGTGAGGCCGCCGTAGTGGCGCTCGTTGAGCCGCCAGTGCTTTTCGACGGGCAGCCACGCTTCTCCCATCGCTTCAAGCGCCAGCGTGCCGGTGCGGATCGCGCGCGTCTGCACCGAGGTGAATTGCTTGTCGAAGGCGACGCCTGACTGTTTCAGCAGCGCGCCGGAGCGCCGCGCCTGCGCCTCCCCTTCCGCAGTCAGGTCCACATCGACCCAGCCAGTGAAACGGTTCTCGAGATTCCACTGGCTCTGGCCGTGGCGCAGCAAGGCGAGGAAAGGCATGGCCCCTGTTCGCGGGCCATCCCCGCGCCGTCAAGTCTGCGGCGGTGCGTCCAGCGGGCGGGGCTGCCACAGTTCGAGCTTGCGGCCTTCGGGGTCGATGATGTGGGCGAAGCGGCCGTTGAAGTCGTCCGGGAAGAGCTTCACCGGCTCGACGCCGTGCTTGCGGCAGCGTTCGAGAACGCCGTCGATGTCGTCGACGACGAGGTTGATCATGAACTCGTGCCGGGACGGATCGAAGTAGTCCGTGTCCTGCTTCATCGGGCTGAACACCGTGCCCGATCCCGCATGCGCCGCGAACGGGCCCGAGGGAAACCAGACGCCGCCCCAGTCATGGAACGAAAGCCCCAACACGTCGGCATACCATTTCCGGATCGCATCCCCGTCCGGCGTCTTGAAGAAGACGCCGCCGATCCCGAGTACGTTGGCCATCTCAAGTCTCCCGATCAGGTGTTGGCGCCGGCCCGCGCCGGCAGGAAGCGGCTGTTGCGCAACAGCGCCGCCGAAACGAGGGAAACCACAACCCCGACCGGGAAGATTTCCACAAACGTCACCGGCAGACGGAACAGCGGGTTGGCGTACTGGGCGCGGAAGGAAACCATCTCGGCGACCATCTTCTCGATCTGCGCCGCCGTCTTCCCGCTCTCGCGCGCCTTGGCGAGCATGCTTTCGACGTGCCCGTCAAAGTAGGTGTCGAGAAACGCGTAGTCGGTCAGGCGCAGCGTGATCTCCCAGCCGATGACATAGATGGTCGCGGCGACGGCGCTGATGCCCAGGCCCATGAGCAGCGCCGGCAGGAACTTGATCACGCCGCCCAGCTCCCGGTCGCGGTGCCGCTTGACGCCAACGAAGGTGAGACTGAGCGCCACCACCATCAGCGTGTAGCCGAAAAGCTCGGAGCTGGTCGGCGCGTCGGGGCTCGGGTTCTGCGTCAGCGACCACGCAAGGGGCACGATGACGATGAGGCCGGCGAGAACGCCATAGAGCAGGATCGCGCGAAGCATGACGGACCTTCCGGGTTGGACGCGGCCGAAAGGCCCCGGTTCGGGGGCGCCGTCCATCGCCCGAATGGGTGATTGGGCGGGAAATCGCCCGAAGGCGTTACGGGATGAGGCCCAGTTCGCGGGCTTTGAGCACGGCCTCCGTCCGCCGGGCGGCGCCCAGCTTCTCGAACACCCGCGACAGGTGCGTCTTTACAGTGTTCGGCGACACCGCGAGCGTGCGGGCGATCTCCTTGTTGGAAAGCCCGGCCGCAGCCTGGCGCAGCACCTCGCACTCACGATCGGTCAGGCCGAGCGACGCCTGCGCGCGGATGTTCGGCTCGAAGCCGGCGGGCGCGGGCTCGCGCCGGAAGAGCCGTGCGCCGACCCAGACGCCAAATCCCATGAACCCCAGCGCCAGCAGCGTCATGTAGAGTTCGAGCGGGTGCGTGCGCGCCCAGAGCTGGTACTCGGCCCACTGCAGCGCCCACGCAACGGCCGCCAGCGCCACCCCGTAGATCGCCACCGTGCGGATCATGGGCGGAGCATATGAGGCTCGCTCCCACCCCGCCAGCGCCGCAGCGCGCGCGTTGCCGAGGCCGGCAGGGGTGTCTAGAACCGCGCCCACTCCAGCAGGATCCCCATGTTCCCCAAACCGGCGACCGAACTCGCGTCGAACTCCTATGCCTTCGAAACGACGCCCCTCGTAAAGCCCACCGGCTTTCGCGAGTACGACGCGCGCTGGTGGTTCGGGACGGCAGGCTCGCCCAAGGCGCCGGAGCTGAACGCCCTTGGCGTGCAGGCGCTGGGCCTTGGCCTCGCCACGCTCCTGCACGAGATGGGCGTCAAGCCGCGCATCGTCGTGGGGCACGACTACCGGTCCTATTCGCTCTCCATCAAGCAGGCGCTGACGCTAGGGCTCATCCAGGGCGGCTGCGAGGTGCTGGACATCGGGCTCGCGCTCTCCCCCACCGCCTACTTCGCGCAGTTCGCCCTCGATGCGCCG
>Ga0187894_10007507_pt1 | contig 10260 bp, 11 predicted proteins | sample GBC1701081metaG_FD_136650 | JGI IMG/M metagenome (GOLD analysis project Ga0187894, IMG submission 136650) | White microbial mat communities from a lava cave in the Kipuka Kanohina Cave System on the Island of Hawaii, USA - GBC170108-1 metaG ... | reverse complement strand
TTCCTCGGAAAGAACTCGAGGGGCTGCGAGGAGTACCGGTGGAGGCGCGACTCGAGCATCGTCATCCTCGTTCCCGCAGGAGAGGCGGGCGTGGGCCGCGATGCCAAGCACACGATCAGGCTGAGCGCGTTCCTCGTCGACAAGTTCGAGATCAGCAACGCGCAGTACCGCCGTTTCGCCGCGGACACCGACCGCGCGGCCGTCCCGGTCCAGGAGCCGCGCACGAAGGCTTGGACCGCGGATGACCTCCCGGTCGCGGGGCTCGGCTGGACTGAAGCCGACGCGTACGCAAGGTGGTGCGAGAAGAGGCTCCCCACCGAGGCCGAGTGGGAGATCGCCGCGAGAGGCACCGACGGCCGTCCGTATCCGTGGGGGAAAGAGCAGCACCCGGGCGGCTATGATCCGAAGCGTTACGGCGAGCAGGATTGGGACGAGAAGCCGCTGCCGCCGCGCCCGGTGGGCTCCACCGAGTGGGACATGAGCTTCGTCGGCTGCATGGACATGGGCACGAATCCCGGCGAATGGTGCGCCGACGTCTTCCGGAAGGACTACTACGAGCTGTTCATCGTCACAAATCCGAACGACCCGTGGGTCCGCGAGGGGGGCCAGCACCACACCGTGCGCGCAAGCTGCATGTGCAACCGTCGCATGTGTCCGCACGCCGTCGTCGAACGGGAGGCCGGGGAGACTTCGTTCTGGAAGTACAACATCGGCTTTCGTTGCGCGATGTCCGTCCCCGAGCGCGCATGGCTGAAGACCGGGACCGCACCTCGCGAGTCGGCGGGACGTTGAGGTCGTGCCTTTCCGCGCGCGGCGCGGCGTTGCGACGCAGGGCGGTGCCGGCGACCCTCGGATGCGGCATGGAGGACGGGGGGCGAGTCGCGGGACCAGCGTCGACTTGCGATTCTTCCACCGATAGTGTGTCACGTTACGAAGGCGCACGTCCTCGTGGCCTCCGCTTCCGGATCGTCGAGGGTCCGTTGCGCATTGCGGCTCCGTGGTTAGCATATCGCTCATGAGACGGGCGTGGCTGCTCATCGGCGTCGCCGTGGTTGGCGTTGGCGTCGTCGCCATCTCTCTGGGGGACGGGCCTGGGCCAAGCTCCCACCCGCGTGATGCCAGCCCGTCGAAGGACGAGCCGGACGCAGCACGGGCCGGGGTGCGTCCTGCCGCTGCCTTGGAAGGCGTGGTGCCCGAAGGGCGGGGGTCGAGTACCGAGCCCCACGTGGATGTTCCGCCGATAACCGGATTGGTGCGCGACGCCGGAAGCGGCGAACCGCTGCCCGACGCCATGGTCTACGCGATGGCGGCCGGGGAGGTGATCGCCGAGGCAGCTGCCGATCCGCAGGGCGAGTTCGAGTTGGCGGTACACGGGACGCAGCGCTACGCGTTGGACGCGACGGCTCCTGGCTATGCGCCCGCCGGTCTCCGGGAGATCTGGACGGACGTCAAGTACCAGGCGGAGCCCGGAGACCGGGTCGAGATCGCCCTAGAGCTGGGCCTCGCAATCCGCGGCCGTGTCGTCGATGAGGCCGGGGCGGGACTGGCTGATGCACTCGTGCGCGGCACCAACTTCGCCGTCCGGACCGCGCGGAGATTCGCCGGATCTTCCATGAGCGGGACGTCTGCAATAGTCGTTCGCACGGATGCGTTCGGTCATTTCGACATGGCCGAGGTTCCCCCGCAAGGCACGACGACTTTCCGCGTAACCTGCGAAGCGTACGAGGAGGCGCACTTCAGCATTGACGCGAGTGCGGAGTCGAAGGTGCGCGAGTACGTCGTTCGGTTGCAGTGCCTGCCCCTGCTTGAGGGGCGCGTGGTGGGGGACGACGGGCGCCCGCTTGCTGGCGCCGCGATCGTTCCGCTGCTGGAGGGCATGCCGGGTGGAGCTCTCGACGCCGGCGACATCGTCGTGAGCGCGGACGACGGTGGGTTCCGGGTCACTTGGTCTAGACGTGCCATTGCCCTGGCCGCTTGGAGCCTCGACCACGTCCCCGTGATATGCCGGGTCGGGCCGGACGACCTTCTCTCGGCGGTTCCTCTCGACCTGCGCTTGCCGAGGGCTGCCGAGGTCCGCGGAGTCGTGCGCGACGACTTGGGGCGACCCGTAGCGAACGCGAGGGTGCGGGTGCACCACTACGACCTGGGGGTTCGGCGGGATCGTGGTCGGCTCGTCGCTCCCTTTGTCTCGTCGTGGACGTGGGACTCCGAGAGGCTCAAGTGGGTTGTGCAGCCCCGCGACGGCGACGGGAGCGTCGCCGTCGCGGAGGTCCAGACCGACCCGAACGGACGGTTTCAGCTGACCGCCGGCGGGCGTGGCGACATGGAGACGGGGCTTCTCGTGGACAAAGAAGGCTACGTCGACGGCGTCCCCTCTTGGACGGAGGCATCTCCCGATCTGGTCATCGACCTCGTGCGCGCCGGACGCCTCGAGGTGGCTGCCACGGATGCGGAGACCGCAAAGCCTGTCGCGGACTTCCGGGTATCGGCAGAACACCCCCCCGCATCCATGCGGCAGTGGCATCCCAATCCGGCGCGCGGCGTGCCGGTCGTTCTCTTCCTCGCCCCCGGGCGCGTTTCGGTCGTTGTCCAAGCGGAGGGTTACGCCGCCGAGACGTTGGAGCTCGACATCCAGCCCGGCGACCAAGTGAAGCGGCGCTTTGCCCTACGCCGGCCCTAGGGAGTGGCCGTAGCGGAGGCGGGACGGAAGATGGCGCGTGACCACATGCGCCGACGGGTGGGAGGTCGGGCCGCTCGTCCTGCGGGGCACCCGGGGCCAGCGAGCAGCGGGCATTCCGCCCCACGGGCAGCTTCTCGTCACGGTGGGGCGCGGCGATGCCCCTCAGCCCCTTGGAAGACCCCTGCGCAACAGGACGGTCTCTCATGCGGTTGGCCGGGGGTTCCCCTGCGCGCTGCGGGAGGCGCATCAGGCGTGACTGCTCGACTGCTCGGACGGGTGAGTGGGATGCTGGGCGATTCGCTGGATCCAGCAAAGTGACGGCGCTCCAGAGCCCCGGGGTGTCCGCTACTCACCTATTCGGAGGGATCACGCATCAGGCGAAGCGGTGCCCCACGCGGTTGGACAAGGCGATCCGGGGGCCAAGGCGGGCCCCCGGTCGCTGTGCGCGTCGTAGGCAGGCCGGCTGGATTCGCCCCTAGTGGGCCGTCTCCAGCTACGGGATCTGCTGCTTCGGCGGGTCGAACGTGATCGTGTTGTCCGTGAAGTAGTACTTGTCGCCGGGGACCAGCTGGTACTCCTGCTGTACGCCACCCCTGGTCACGGTCACGGTCGTGTTGATCGTGACGGTAGTCGCACCCGTTGCGGGATCATACGTGACCGCCGCGGGATTGCTGACCTCTACGGTATCGACGTTGTTCTTTCTCTGCGTGGCCATCGTCAGGGCTCCTTTCGCTTGGGAAGTCGCGCTCGTCCTCGACATCTTTCGACGTGCGAGGTCATGACGCGACCGATGGTCCGCGAAAGAGAGGCTCTCCTCGGGTATCCGCGGGCAGCTGCTGAGGTAGGTCGGACTCGGTCCGCCGAGCCCGCGGATGCGGGCGGCGGAGCGATCCGGCGGCCAGCTGGATCACCCGCTCTCCCCTGCCCCTGTCAGCGGCCCAGAAACTCCGAGTAGGCCTGTCGCTCGGTCACGCTCAGGTCCCGGGTGATCCTCTGGGCGGCGAGCTCGAGGAGATCTTCGCTGCGCACGAGCCAGTGCTCCACCCGCCCGTCGCCGCCCACGGTCTGGACCACGCGGCCGTCGGGAGAGAATCCGGCGGAGAGCACAGTGCCGTCGTGACCGCGAAGGGAAGCGAGTTCCGTGCCGGCCTCGTCCCAGAGCCGCGCTGTTCCGTCCGCGGAGGCCGTGACCAATAGGATGCCGTCGGGCGAGAACGCAGCGCTGAAGACCTCCCCGCCGTGGCGGAGCACCGCGATCTCCCTGCCCTCTAGGTTCCAGAGTCTCGCGGTGCCGTCGCCGGAGGCCGTCGCGCACAGCCCGGGGCCCGTCGCGATGCACACGGAGCGCACGGGTCCCAGGTGGCCCCGGAATTCGGCGCGCGCCCGACCGCTCAAGTCCCAGAGGCGGGCGGTGCGGTCGGCAGACCCCGTGATCACGAGTGCCCCCTCCGGCGAGAACGCGGCGGAGCGGACGGGCCCCGCGTGGCCCGCGAGCCGCGCCACGAGCTGCCCGCTCGTGTCCCAGACCGCCGCCGTGGCGTCGAGCGACCAGGTGAGGAGCCGCCGGCCGTCTGGCGAGAACCTGACTCCCACAACCGCTTGGCCCTGGAGTGCCGCGACCTGTCGACCCGACGGCAGCCAAAGGCAGGCCGCCCTGTCCGCGGAGCAGGTAGCGACGACATCTGAGGCCGGGGAGAACGCGGCATCCAACACACCGCTCCCGTGCCCGGAGAGAGTGGCGACGAGGCACCCGTCAAGCGTCCACAGCCGCGCGATCCCGTCCTCCGACGCCGAGGCAAACAGGGGCGCGGTCGGAGCGAAGCGGACGGCATGGATCGCCCCGCGGTGCGCGTCGAGTCGGACGCGGCACGTTCCATCGCGATTCCAGACGCGGATGGAGCCGTCCGTAGAACCGGTCAGCACCGCATCGCCGGCGGGGCTCATTTCCGCGCAGCGGATGGGGGCCCCCGCCGAGAATGTCGCGAGCTCGGAGCGGCGCGCCGCCCACAGTCGTGCCGTCCCGTCGGTTGACGCGGTGACAACCAGATCGCCCGTCGCCGCAAAGCTCGCGCTCTGCACCGCTCCCGCGTGGCCCCGCAGCACGTCACGCGGCCTCCCGTCGAGGCTCCATGTGCGAGCCGTGCCGTCGGCGGATGCTGTCAGCAACAGCCCGGCTGTGGGGCACGCGTCCGCCGCGAGGATCCGGCCGCGGTGTCCGCGCAGGACCGCGATGGGCGTCCCGGCCCGATCCCAGATCCGGGCGGTCCCATCGAACGAAGTCGTCAGGATCGTGTCGCCGCGCCCGAGGAACCGGGCCGATGCCACTATGCCCGCGTGGCCTCTCAGCTCCGCGAGCTGCCGTCCGTCAGGCGACCAGATCCGGGCGGTCCCGTCGAACGACGCCGTCAGGACCTCGTCGCCCGCGGGCGCAAACGCCGCCCCTGTCAATGGACCCGCGTGCCCCCGGCAGATTCCCAAGGGCTCCCCGCGCCGGGTCCAGACGCGCGCCGTGCCATCGAGAGAGGCCGTGACGATCCGCATTCCATCCGACGAGAACCGTGCCGCCCAGATGGCGCGTTCGTGGCCACGCAGGTCTGCAAGCCTCTCGCCGGTGACGCTCCAGAGGCGGGCGGTTTCGTCATCCGCTGCTGTCAGCAGCGACCTTCCGTCCGGCGAGAAGTCCACCGAGCGGACCGCCCCGCGATGTCCCTCAGGCGACGCGACGGCCCCGAGCTCTCGATCCAGGATGCGTACGGAGCCGTCCTCGAATCCGGCCGCGATGAGCGAGCCGTCCGGCAAGCACGCGGCAGCCGTCACCCCTCCTTCCCCTGCGAGCCGGGCGATCTCCCGCTTCCCTCTCCATAGCCGGAGCGTCCCGTCCTGCGACCAGGTGAGTACGTCCCCCGAGCCCGGGACGAACGTGGCCCCTCCGAGCGCGTCCTCGTGGCCGCGGAGGACCGACCGCTCGAGCGAGCCGTGCAGGGCTTCATGGAGCCGCGATCGCGATGCCGCGGAGGGGCGAGCCCGCATGGCCTCGCGGGCGAGAAGGAGCGCGAGCATCGGATCCTCGTCCGCCGCCTGCTCCGACGCCCGCACGAGGGCCGTCGCCCGCGCCTGCAGCAGCGCGTCGTCCGTCGCCGCTTTCTCGGCGCGCAGGCGACCAAGGAGCACGAGCGCGGTCGAGAGGCCGGCGCCGAGGACGATGAGCAGCATCGCGAGCGCGCCGGCCACGACTGGATTGCGTCGCGCCCAGCGCGCGGCGCGCGCGACACGACTCACCGGGCGGGCCCGGATCGGCCGCAGCGAGCGGACGCACGCCAGCTCGTCCGCGAGCGCCAGCGCCGAGTCGTACCGCCGGTCGGGATCCTTCTGGAGCGCCGTCTCGAGAACCGTCTTGAGGTCGCGGCCGATGTGGCGGCTGGATCGCGTCGGATCGGCGGGTTCGCTCGAGAGTATCTCCTGGAAGAGGCGCTCCCTCGTCGGGGCCTCGAAGGGCCGTCGCAGCGTCAGCGCTTCATAAAGCGTGGCGCCGAGCGCGTAGACGTCGCTGCGACGATCGACTCGCGCGCCCTGTCCCAGGAGTTGCTCGGGCGGCATGTAGTCGGGCGTTCCCATCATCTCGCCGCTCAGCGTGAGCCCGGCCTCGCCCGGCCGGTCGTCGCGCGCGAGCCCGAAGTCGAGCAGGACGGGGACACCGCTCTCGTCGATCATGATGTTGCCCGGCTTGACGTCGCGGTGGACGAGCCCGGCTTCATGGGCAACGTGGAGGGCGCGGGACGTCCTCTCGACGATGTCGACGACTTGCTGGATGCGCGCGGCCTCCTCGGAGCCGGACCCGCTTCGCGCTAGGCCGTCACGCCTCCAGCGGTCAATGCGGGCTTCGAGGCTCTCCCCCTCGACGAGCTTCATGGCGATGAAGTGCGTGCCCCCAAGCTCGCCCGCCTCGAAGACGGTGCAGATGGACGGGTGGTCGAGGCGGGACGCGGCGGTCGCCTCGCGGCGGAAGCGTTCGATGAACCGCGAGTCGTACACCAGGCCGAGGATCTTTAGCGCGACCCTCCGGCGAAGCCGCGTGTCCTCGGCTACGAACACCTGCCCCTGTCCTCCGCGTCCGAGCTGACGGATCAGCACGTACGGCCCCAGTTGGCGCGGCGCTTCCCCTGAGTCCGAGGCGTGCGTGTCCTCCGTCACGGGCGCCCTACTTCGGGTTCAGATCGAGGCGCCGCACGAACTGCCGCGCGGGCAGAGGCTCGATCATCAACGGGTTGGTCGATTCATGTCCCGCGGCGCCGACCGCCATCCTCGCCATGCCTGGGACGACGAGTGCGGACACCGGGTCCCCGGTCGCCAGGTTCGTTCGCCGGATCGCGGCGACGTCCGCGCGCTGGGCCGTGCTGCGAAACCGCTGGAATGCCGTGCCGGTGCGCACGTCCGAGGCAATGGGGTCGAGAGGGCGCGCGCCATCATCGTACGGCGGCACCTCTGCCGTCGGCCGTCCGGCTTCCGCCCCATCGCCGCGGAAGACGCCGTGGATCGCCGCGGTTGCGACCGTGACCCCGACCGCCACAAGAGTGACACGCCGCCGGGTTCGCTGCATCCGCGCCACATGCTACCGCAATGGCACGGTACGACGGGGTGTGTCAGTGCGGCGGCGTGCTCTTCCCCGCGGTGCTGGGCCCGACCTGACTCCCGGGCTTGCTCTGGGCAGACTCCCGGTCCCGCCACCGCAGGAGCAGCTCGAGCTCGCGACGGCGCTCCTCCCGCTCCTCGCGACGCTGCTGCGGCTCGACCTTCAGGAAGTACCAGGCGAGCAGGCCGAGTGCGCCGAGCTGGATCATCCAGCCGAACACGCCGCCGAAGTTGGGTTCCGCGTTTGCGATGCACCCCAGTCCTAACGCGAACCGGGCACACGCGGAAGCGACATCCTGCGGCTCGACCACGAATCCTCCTGCCAGGGCGTCTCGCCGCCCCGGAGTAGTCGAACCGTGCCGCCGCTTCTTTCGCCGTCAGCTGCCGCCGAGGAGGTCCTCGACCTTGCCGAGGAACGCGCGCATGCGCTCGGCCGCCTCCGCGCACTCGGCGCACGCTTGGAGGTGTTCGGACAGGAGACGCAGCTCCTCGGCGGAGACTTCGCCGTCCCACGCCCTCGAGACGAGGAGCTTCGCCCCCTCGTGGCTCAGCGCTTCCGAGGTCCCCTTCGCGCCCGGCCTGTGGTCGGGTGACATCACACCTCAGCCTACCCTCTGGGGGGTAGCGTTTTCCGGGTCCCCTGGCCGGGGGGTCTCACTTCGGGCCGAGGCGATCCTTCAGCATCCGTCGCGCGCGGTGGATCCAGACGCCCACCGTACGGACGCTGGAGTCCAGGGTGGTCGCGATCTCCCTGTAGGAGAGCCCGTCGCGGATGTGGAGCTCGAGCGGAACCCGGTACTTTCGAGGTAGTTTCCCTATTTCCTCCCACAGGGCTCGGCGCAGGTCCTCCCTTTCGATATCGTCCGAGGGGAGCGCAGAGCCGGGCGCCGTCCGGGCCTCGGAGCCCGAGCGCTCGCGGCACCGCCGCCGGATCAGGTTCACGCGGATGTTCCTCGCCGTCCGGAAGAGCCACCCTTCGAAATTCGTCGGGGGTTCCTTGCGGGTCCGGAGGGCCTCTAGGACCGCGGCCAAGGTCTCCTGTACGAGGTCGTCCGCGTCGGCGGGCACCGCTCCGTCCGTCCAGAAGTACGCCCGGAGCCGATCCCCGTACGCCTCGCAGAGAGTCGCTTCCGCGCTTCGGTCCCCTTCCGACGCCTTGCGGACGATCTCGGCCGCCACGGTTTCCCTCATCACCGTTTCTCCCTCGCCACCGGCACGGGGCCGGGAGCTTTCAGCGTGTCATTCTATGCAAAGCGCCGCCGAACGAGGGCACCAGTTTGTTGGTGCTATCGGGAGCCGCCGGGCCCGCCGCTTCCTACAGGCCCAAACGGCCTCGCGCGGGCTACGGCCCCGCATCCTCGGCACGCCGGATGGCCTCCCGCAGACGCTGCTCGGCGTCCGCAGCCCGCAGATCCACGAGATCCAACTCTTCGGACGTGGCCTCGCGGTCCTCCCGGAGGAGCGTGCGGGCGAGCTCGCTCAACGCACGGATCGCGAGGAGGATCTCGGCCGGCGTCATCGGGCCAGCTCCGGCTCCGGCAGGAGAGTCTCGGCCTCGTCCAGCAACCGTTGCATCACGTCAAGGACCGCCCGGGTCACGCTCCGGGGCGCACCGGACGCGAGCGCCGCACGGTACTTCTCCGCCTGCTCCGCCACGGCCTCGCTCGTCGCGAGGACTCGCTTGGCTACGGCAGCGTCGATGAGCCCGGCCTTGAGCGCCTCGGCGGCGCGGTCGTTCAGGTTCGCCTGGATCTCGCGGAACTGCACGTACCTCGCGCTGTCGGAGGACGCGCAAGCGGCGAGCGAGAGGGCCACAGCCACGAGAAGGTGGGGAGCCGCCCGGCGCGGAGGCCGGGACGACTCCCCGTGAGGGCCGCGTGATGCACAAACGAAGAGGAGGGGATCATCGCGGCCCGGAAGAGGGAACCGCCGCGTGCGGCGGTGCGGTAGGGTCTCGTCGATCGGCGAACGAGTTGCACGCGTGATCATCTGCTCGCGAAGTCGTTCGGGCGTGGCGTTTCTTTCAAGTTCTTCGCACAAGAACGCGTGGGTGCGTGATGGTCATAGCTCGTCGCCGCCGAGCGCGTGCATTGCGACGTGGAGGAACCAGCACGCACCGCTAGAGATCGCACCGGCGGCGGCGAGTCCGACCAACGTGCCCAGGTGCGGGTCGGGCCGGAGCCCGGCGAGCACCCAGAGCACGCCGACGGGGACGCCGACGCACATGGGGCATTCGGCCCAGTGGCCGAGGAACGGGGAGATGGCCGCGAGCCGCGAGCGGAATCCGGCGAAGAGCCGGCTCGCGGTGACGATGTTGGTGATCCCGTAGCTCGCGAGGACGAACGCGAGGGCTTGCATGGTGCGCGGCTCGCGGCCTGACTCAGCAGCCGCCCGAGCAGCGGGCGACCGGCCGCAGCATCCACCTCCGGAACACGGGGTGACGGTCCATCATGGACTCCTTTCTGCAAGAAAGCCCTGCATCAGGTAGGTCGCGCGCCGGGCCGGGATCTTTCGGCCAAAGAAAGTGCGGTAGCCGCGAAAGATCCGGGCCGTTGGCGCGACTACCAGATAGCAGACGACGTCCTCGCCGCGACGCCCTGAGCCGCGGAGCGGGGACGCGCAAGGAGACCTGAAATGGACGCGGCGACTCACCCCAGCGCACATGCCCCGGACGCGACGCGCCTCGGCTTCCGCGCGCGGCAGTCGAGCGTTCGCCTGCCCGTCCTGGCGGCCGGGTGCTAGGGAGACACGGCCTTGCCTACCATCTCGCTCGCCGAAGCCGCCTACTTCTCGGCCCCCGCGCCGTCTTGCGGCATCGCGGTCCGGGAGCGGGTCCACGACCAGCTCTTCGGGCTCATCCCGTTTGTCTACATCGACGGGCACAGCCTGAAGGTCGCGTCGGTCGTGGGCAACGGCCTGGACGCGCACGCCGCGATGATCCCTCGCCGCGA
>Ga0187894_10007506_pt1 | contig 10260 bp, 10 predicted proteins | sample GBC1701081metaG_FD_136650 | JGI IMG/M metagenome (GOLD analysis project Ga0187894, IMG submission 136650) | White microbial mat communities from a lava cave in the Kipuka Kanohina Cave System on the Island of Hawaii, USA - GBC170108-1 metaG ... | reverse complement strand
TTGCTTTCGTGTCAATAATTCCTTCAATAACTTGACCTTTCTTTATGATAACAGGCGAGCCATTTCTTGAAACACCGTTGTAATCAAAGTCTTCTGGAAGCAAACAAGAGAACGCTTCATTGCCGCTAATTACTTTCTTCTTTGGCAAACGACTAAAGTCAGAAACTCCTACAGACGCCAAAAGCTGCATCGCCTGCTCAACAGATAATTTCGCGTGCTTTGATAGCAAATAGTTTCCTGAAATCGCGTCTTGAACACAACCAATAACAGACAAACCATAACGAGGCGAAATAAGCTGGGTTTGAACGTCCATCAAAATCTCAGCTTCAGCTCTCGCTTCTTCAGTTTGCGGAATATGCAAGTTCATTTCGTCGCCGTCAAAGTCCGCGTTATACGGGTGACAAACCGCGGGGTTTAACCTTAGAGTTCTTCCCGGCAAAACACGCACTCTGTGACACATCATACTCATTCTGTGCAAAGAAGGCTGACGGTTGAAAATTGCGATGTCACCGTCCATTAAATGACGCTCAACAACATAACCTGGCTGAAGCTCTTCGATAGTCGCTTCTTTTGTCTCTTCAGTAATTCGCTTCTTCTTTCCATCAGGGCGAATAACGTAATTTGAACCAGGGTAGGCGCCTGGACCGCGCTCAATAAATTTCTTCAAATAAGCAATGTTCCATTCGTTTACAACTTCAGGAACTGTTAGCTTCATTGACAAAACTTTTGGAACACCAACTTCGTTAATCGCAATCATTGGGTCTGGCGAAATAACAGTACGAGCGCAGAAGTTAGTACGCTTACCCGCCAAGTTATGACGGATACGACCTTCTTTACTCTTGATACGCTCAGTGATTGTCTTTAGCGGCTGACCAGAACGGTGTCTTGCTGGAGGCAACTGCGCGATATTGTTATCAAAGAACGTAGTTACGTGATATTGAAGCAAATCCCACAAATCCTCGATGATGATTTCTGGCGCACCTGCGTTAATGTTTTCAAACAAACGCTGGTTGATTCTAACAATATCACCTAACTTGTGAGTCAAATCGTCTTCAGAACGCTCACCTGATTCTAACGTAATTGACGGACGAATTGTTACCGGCGGAATTGGAAGAACAGTCAAAATCATCCATTCAGGACGGGACAATTCAGGATTCAAACCGAAAATTTGCAAGTCCTCATCAGGAATCTTTTCAAGACGCGCTCGAACTTCAATAGGAGACAAACGCTTGTCGCCTTCCATATAAGTAGTTGGCTTTTCAAGAGCAACTTTTGTCTGACGAGATTTTGAACCTTTCAAAGAGCTCGCAACCATCGCCTTAACAGCAAGACGTCTTGCTTCAGGACCTTCATCAGCTTCAATTTTGTCAAGAACTTCTTTCGCTTTCGCGCGCTTCGCATCAGAAATCAAAAGCTTTCCAGTTTCAGCGTCGCAACAATTTAAAAGCAAATGAATAATACGCGCATATTTTACGTGAACAACAGGACGCGCAAGCTCAATATAACCAAAGTGACCAAGCGATTCTTTCAAACGCTGACCGTCAGTCTTGCAACGAAGACCAGGGTCAATAACTCCAAGACGCAAGTCCATAAGACCGCCGTCAACTGGGTAACCTTCCTTATCGTAAAGTTCAGGAGTCACAACTTTTGCCGCTGACATTTTCTGAACCATCTTAGGAGACATAACACCAAACTGAATTCCCGCTACCTGCTTATGCACGAAATGCTGCATAGCTTCCATACGCTCACGAGACCACTGTTTCTTTTCAACAGAAAACTTTTGCTCGCCTTCAGGGGCTGGCGTCTCAACAGTACTTTCAACCTTCGCTTCTTCTTTTGGTGCTTCAGTTTTCGCGCGTGCCATTTTGTCTCCCCTCAATATTTGTTCTTCAACACAAGCTTTGGATAAATGCCCAAGCTCTTCAGCTCATCAAGCAAAAGCTTGAAAGCATAGCTGATCTCGATGTCAGTCATTTCGGAATCCTCACCGTAAATCGGACTAATAGCCCGACCATCACGGCGCATATCATAATAGCCAATAAGACCTGATTTCTCGCAAACAGGAACAACGACTTTATCAGAGTCGAAACGCTCCTTCAAAAGCAAGCTCGCGCCGTGAGCGACAAGAGTATCTTTCTCCATCTCTCCAAGACGCAAACCTCCTTCTTTGGCGCGACCTTCAGTTGGCTGACGGGTAAGCAATTGGATTGGACCTCTTGCTCTGCCCTGGATTTTGTTCGCAACCATGTGCTTTAATTTCAAATAGTACATGTTGCCAACGTAAATTTTAGCGTCAAACATTTCACCAGTCATACCATTGTAAAAAGTTTCAACACCCTTCTCGTTAAAACCAAGATTGACTAGTTCTTTACGAATAGCGTCTTCTTTCTCTCCGCTAAAAGTAGTTCCGTCAATAGTTCTTCCTGAAAGAGCCGCGGTCTTTCCGCCAACAATTTCAAGAAGATGCGAAATAGTCATACGAGACGGGATACCGTGAGGCGAAAAGACAAGGTCAGGAACAATACCTGACGCTGAAAACGGCATGTCCGCCTGAGGAACAATAATTCCCACAACTCCCTTTTGTCCGTGACGTGAAACAAACTTGTCACCGACTTCAGGAATACGCTGGTCACGAAGCCTTACTTGAACAAGCTTGTTTCCTTCCTCGTTCTCAGTAAGACAAACAAAATCAACAATACCTTCTTCGCCGTGCCTCAAACCAACAGAGTTTTCACGACGGATGTTTGAAGCAAGAGAATATTCTTCAGCGCCAGATAGGAATCTTGGCGGAGAAGTTTTTCCAATAACAATATCTTCCTCACGAACAGGAGCTTCAGGATAAACAATTCCATCTCCTTCCAAGAAACGATAGTCTCTTTCAGAACGATATCCTTTGACGTCTTTGTCTGGAATTCCAACGTGGTCCATCAAACCGCCTGAATATCTTAGCTCTTCAGTAGTCATAGGACGATAGTGAGTTGATCTTCCAAATCCTCTATCAATAGAACCCTTGTTGATAACAACCGCGTCCTCAATATTATAACCCTTAAAGTTCATAATCGCGATAACAATATTTTGTCCCGCAGGGTGCGCGTCATAATCTGAGAGTTCGTGCATCGAAGTTGTAACAAGCGGAGTTTGCGGATAGTGCATCAAGTTAACGTCCATATCCATTCGGACAGGGAAGTTTTGAGCGTACAAACCAATCGATTGCTTCAGGTTTCTCGAACCAATAATCAAACGCGCAGACTGAATATAGTCCCCGTAAGGAACAAGACTTGTAACAAGACCTAACATCGCTAGCGGAGAAATTTCAAGATGCGTGTGCTCAGGAGTAATTTCCTGATCTGAAAACGCGATAAGCAAATTTTCCTCTTCAGCAGCGTCAATAAACTCAATAATTCCTTGAGCTACCAAATCAGACCAAGAAAGCTCTTTCTTCTCAAGCTGTTTTAGGTGCTTATCAGTTAGAAGAGGCATTCCGTCTTTGACAACAATAAGCGGACGTCTGCAACGACCTCTTGAAGACTCAACGTAAACAACATCAAGCAAAGAATCATACTGCACATTAACGTTAGTTGAAACCTGACCAATTCTTCGATTCTCACGAACCTTACTCGCGAAATCGTCGCCGCTTTGAACTTCACCGACAAATTTGCCGTTTAGGAAAACTTCACTCATTTTGACACCACCTTCAAACCAGACGATGAAAGCTGCTTTAGCACATCGTCCTCAGAAATATCTTTGCTGACAGTCGCGAGCATCGAGAAATTCTTTCTCAAACCAATATTAGTACCTTCAGGAGTCTCAGAAGGACACAAACGACCCAAGTGAGTCGCGTGCAATTCACGAGCCTCGAAATTTTCCTGGCTCGAGCTCAATGGAGAGACGACACGCTGCAAGTGCGACAAAGTGTTCAGGAAGTTAAGACGCTGAATTCTTTGCGAAACTCCCTTTCTTCCGCCAACCCAGTTACCAGTCGCTAACGCGCTGTAAATACGGCTGGTCAAAAGCTTGTCACGAATAATAACTTTGATGCTTGGGAACTTACCACGCTTCACGATACGCTGGAAATTGTAAAGCATATCGCCGATAAGAACTTTCAAATTCATTCTAAACAAATCAGCAAGCAAATCGCCAGACAACTTAATTCTCTTGTTCAAATAATGGTCCTTATCATCAAGAGGAACTTCATTATTCGCGACAAGAATAAACTTCCTTAACATCTTGCACAAGTTCTGCGCCTTAGTCATTCTATCATCAGCAGTTAAACCGATGTGAGGCAAAAGATACTTGTCCAAAAGCTCAATCATACGCTCAAGACGAATTTCTTTAGTTTGAGTAATACCAATTAATCTTGCAAGTCTATCCATCGCGTCTTCAGAATCTTTAGTGTCAACGAACTCAAACAAGTTAATTAGAACTTCATCGAACTGTCTGTCTTTTGCGATAGTTTGCATAATTTCTTCGTCCTTTACCAAACCTAGCGCTTTTAGGACAAGAATAAGAGGAACACGCTTTGCTCTCGTGAAACTCAAATAGAAAACTCCATCCTTCATTCGCTCAATAGTGTGCGGAATCTTGTACGCGCCCTGCTCTGAAAACAATTTTCCAACAAAAGTTGAAACACCGCCAACATCTTTATCCACCATAAAATGGTTTGAACACAAATCTTCAATGTTGACAAGAACACGCTCAGTTCCGTTAATTATGAAATAACCGCCAGGCTCTGCTGGGTCTTCGCCCTTCTCAATTAACTCTTGCTTTGACATTCCTTTAAGATGGCAATAGGTGCTGTGAAGCATAATAGGCAAACTGCCAATTTGCGTCGTGAAACTTTCTCTTTGAATATCGTTCACGTGCGCTGAAACTTCAATAAAAATAGGAGCTGCGTAACTAATTTTTCTAAGCCTTGCTTCAGCCGGGAAAATTGGACGCTTTGAACCGTCAGCTTCAGTAATTTCAGGCTTTGTAACCCAAATCTTATCAAGCTTGATTTTAAAACTTTCAACATTTGGAGGAATAATCGTTGGAATAACTTCCTTGTTTTCGTCTAGAACGTCGGAAAGCTGCTTTTCAACAAAATAGTTGAAACTTTCAATATTCGAATTAACAAAACTGTTTTCCTCAAAGAATTTTTTGATTAAAGTTTTCGCCACGCTCATACCGTCACCCGCCTGTAGAATGAAACTTCGCCCGCAGTATCACTAATTCTGATAACTTTCACAATGTCCCCTTCTTTAACATCAAGATGCTCGATAGAAGGATCTGACTTTTTGATACGAGGCAGATTGCTCTCATCGATGTCAAACTTTTCGAAGAGCTCTTTGCGCTCTTTCTCACTGAGCTTTGTGTGCTTCGGAACGAGCACGTGTTTTGTTACGTCGAATTTTTCAGCCATGTTTGCACCATAACGGGCTGGACGGGACTTTCAGTTGGCAAACTTGCGCTTGCCGACTTTTGAACCCGCAACCACTCGGTTAAAAGCCGAGTGCTCTAGCCAGGTTGAGCTACCAGCCCATGAATTTTATTTTATTGTTTGAAAGTTTGAATAGCGATACGAGTAGATTCTTTGACGATTTTTGAGAAAAGTTGGTTATTTGGGACCCCATTTGAGCGCACTACCTAAAGGTGATTGCTCATTGGGACAGGAGGGGGTTTATAAAGGTTTCCTTTTAAAAGCAAATTTATAGATATTATATACTATAGCCCTTCATATCACGCTCGTACTGCCTGCAAAGCTCAGCCATCTTTTCAGGAGTCAACTCGTCCTTTGGAACAATAAAATTAAGGAAAACAACACGCTCCCTCGGAAGAAACTCGTAAGGCGCGCAAGGAACAGAAACACCTTTTGAAGGGTCGCCAATCAAATCCCTCATCTCTTTTTGAGTCAATTGCTTGGGTCCAAGAATCAAATCAACCAAATCAGACATATGAAATCATACGCTTTTGACATATAAAATGCTTTTGCTAAAAATTAATAAAAACACGAGCAGATGCAAGATTTATGGAAGAAATGGAAAAGTGGGGAGAAAAATATTTCTGGAATCCAATACCTGGGAAAGAATATCCTCTAAACTCATGGGATGAGGGAGTGAGAGGATACAGAGAACTTAGCGCAATACATCACCACACACTAAACGGACAAATGATATTTTACAAGATACAAGGCGATAAACTAACAAAATATCACTCTAAAAGCGGAATTGTTCAGTGGATAAGAGAAGACGACACTGCGCCGTGGCCCACGGTCAGCGCGGAATGCGATGGAGAAATAAGGGACGAGAACGAAAAGAAAAGACTTCTAAAAAGATTGAACGAATTAAAACATAACTACGAGCTTGAGCACTTGGTTAGAAGTTAAAACGCCGATGCCGGGATCTTCGAAAACTTTGTTTTCGGTGCGCCAAAATAGAATTTTGTGCGTTTCAGCGACTTCGTCGCTGGCGACCACTCTTCCGTGAATCGTGGGGGCTATGGCGAACTAGTAGTTCTTTAGCTCGCGCGACTCGCGTTACCCAGCCAGCAAGTCGTTTGAAAAGCCATACTGAGGTGGGCCACAGGCCCGGGGGTCTAACGGGAACAACCTCCCAAATAGGGTCGTGGAGTTTCATCGGATGTTATGGGCCAGATATCTACACCGCAATACTGTTGCCGAAGCCCCAGCGATCCAGGCTCAATGGAGTACCTGCGACAAACGACGCCACTCACTCGCGCCAAGAACTGACACGTAGATTCGAATTCAAACGCGCGTTCTAACATTTCTCGCCTTGCATACGCTTGCGTGAGCCCCTCCAAGTCTGCCAATGCATTATGCAATCTACGTGGTTCAAGCAAAACATCGCACCTTCGCAGCGCAAACGCTTGGAGCAACTCTTCCACCTCATACAAAATGCGATGCTCCTCTGGGGAATACTCTTTGCTTCCGGTCAAATACCTTTCACCTGTGCTGTTGTCGACAACGCCGATGCCGGGATTCGAACCCGGGTCTCAAGCGCGACAGGCTTGCGTGCTAGGCCACTGCACTACGTCGGCAAATGTATGTGAGATACCACAACAACTCATATAAAAAGGTGACGAATGAAAAACAAAATCATTCGCCGTTTTCAAAACGAGATTCAGTAGAAAAAGCAATCTCGTCAATTGACGCAGGAGGGCTCTCATGGTCGCGCCTTGGAATTCGAACAATAATTCTGTGCTCGCAACCCTCAATTATAGACTTGCAAACGTAATTCGACAATTTCCCATACTTCTCGCTAACGTAAATCTCTTCACTCATAAAAATCACTCCTCTTCAGAATTGTATTTCAAATCAAATTCTTCCTCAACTTTAGCGTCAGGCTTTGCAATAAGACGCGCAGACTTCTTTTTCCTCTTCTCATTCACTTTAACATCAGGATTCAAAAGGCTCGCAGTAATCTGATTAACCAAAGAATCAAGACTTGAAATCGAAACATCCTTTCCGCCAACAGTTATTTTAGCATTATAGTTTCGATTGCCGCTAATGTATTGAACAAAAAGCAAAGGATTGGACTTATTTCCAGCAAGAATTTGATACATTCTGGAACTTGAATTCTCATCAAAACCCAACTCGCAGCCAAGCTCATCTCTCGCTTTTTTGCTTGCGATGTAAAACGCCTCAACAGCAGTTTTAGCTTTGTCATTTTTCGGAGTAATAGCTCCGTTAGAACCTGAAAAAGAATATTCCGTTGTGTTTAATCCCTGCATCTTCAATCACCTTCAAACTTACGCAGACAGGACCTTTAAATCATTTTTGGTTGACAGCATACCGCACGCGGCGTTCCCTTCAAGACCTTTTGTTGTTCGAATTATCGTCTTAACCCCTGCGTCAATTAATATTTTTTTGAATTTTTCAGCGGATTCCTTTGAAGGACGCTTAAAATCTGCGCCACTAATAGGATTATACGGAATTAAATTAACCATAACATACGGGAACTGCTTTAGCAACAACGCTAACTCATTCGCGTGCTCCTCTTCATCATTAACATCAGACAACAAAACATACTCAATCATCAAAGGACGCTTTTTTGTAAACGGAACCTGCCTGCACGCGTCAAGAACTTCACGAATGGAATACTTTGTGTTCAAAGGAACAATCTTGCTTCGAAGCTCATCAGTAGGAGCGTGAAGACTCAAAGCAAGCTGGCACTTCGCGTCTTTTCCAAACTTAACAATCTTATCAGGGATACCTACAGTTGAAACAGTAATTCTTTGCAACCTTATTCCTTTTTTGTGAAGTTCTTTTACAGCAGCAAGAACATTATCATAATTATGAAGAGGCTCGCCCATTCCCATAAAAACAACATTAGTAATTTTATCTTTAGTGTGCGCTTCCATCAAATCAATCTGACCAACAATTTCTTTCTCTGAAAGATTTCTTGAGAACCCCATTTTGCCGGTCGCGCAAAACGCGCACTTCATCGCGCAGCCAACTTGCGAGCTGATGCAGGCACAGAGAGTTCGCTTATGATGGATAAGAACAGACTCTACAAACTTTTTGTCATCTAACTCAATGAGATACTTTTTAGTGCCATCGGGCGAGATTATTTCATTCGCTATTCTCATACCGACGATAAGAAAAAAGAGGGTTTAAATTAGTTGCTGTCAGACTGGGATGAACCCCTGCCTTTTCCAACAGACTCGGCAATAGCCTTTTGCAATAAACGAACAGCATCGTCAAGAAGAATTTCAATGTCTTCTTTTGAAGCGTTCTTATCAATTAAAGAACGAACTTCATTCAAACGCTCTGACGCCTTGCTTGCATCAATAGAAGCACCAATAGACAGCTTTTGACTCATAACAACATCATCAATATCTCGAACAAGCATCATCACAGAAATCTTATCCAATTTAGTCTTTCTCTTTGAAATAGTTTCCGAAACTTTCTGCAACTTGCCTATCGCAGTCATTTCAAATTAACTCCATAAGAATTTGTTAGATTTTTCATTTATTAATTACTTATGGAGTAAAACAAAGTTTATAAACGTAATTGATTTTATGTTATAAAATGGAGTTAAGCGAAAAAAATTTAATTGATGCAAATAAAAAGGTTGTAAATGAATTTGGAGCTAAATCAATATCCAACATAAAAGAACTGCCTAAATTTTATACATTTAAGAATGGATTAATCTTTTCGCATAGGGACTTCGATAAATTTCTGAAAGCGATTTATAAAGGAGAAAAATGCGCAATTGTGTCTGGACTTAATGCATCAGGAACTCTTCATTTAGGACATAAACCGGTTTTTGATACTAATTTATTTTTCCAAAAGAAATTTGGAGTCAATGTTTTCATACCCATATCAGATGACGAATCGTATGTCGCGGGAAAGATAAATACCCAAGAAGAAGCATTAAAAAATTCGTTGGAGTTAGCCAAAGAACTTTTAGCATATGGTTTTGATCCTCATAAAACATATTTTATCATTGATCAAATTTATACTAATATATACAACTTAGCAATCAAACTTTCAAAAAAAATTAATGTATCAGAAATAAAAGCGACGTATGGTTATGGAAATGAAGAAAACATTGGTTTACATTTCTATCCTGCTATTCAGTCAGCACACATAATATTACCACAAGAAAAATTTGGAATTAAAAATGTATTAGTACCTATTGGACCGGATGAAGATACTCATATTCGAATTTGCCGAGATGTTTCAGCTAAAATGGGTTACGAAAAACCCGCAGTCATTCATACCTTATTCTTGCCCGGATTGGATGGTCAAAAAATGTCCAAATCAAAAAACAATGGAATTTTTTTCAAGGATGACGATAAGGCCATAAGAAGTAAAGTGGGAAAGGCAATTTCAGGAGGTCAAAGGACAATAGAGGAACATAGAGAACTAGGAGGGGATCCTCAAAAAGACATTTCGTTCATATATTTGTCAAAATTCTTCCTTGATCACGAATCATCTGAAAAGTTATCAAATGATTATAAAAAAGGGAAAATTCTAAGCAGTGATTTAAAAAATAATCTCACAGAACAATTAATAAAAATTATAAATGATTTCAAAAAAAGATTGGAAAAAATAACGCAGAGTGACTTGAATAAATCAATTTTAAAGAATGAATAATTAATACTTTACTTCTATTAATTTTTTATTTGAAAATTTGTTAAACCAGTAATCCACGCCCCCTTTACTAGTTTTCTTTATTCCACCCCATGGAATTAGCGGATTAATGTCAAGAGTGTCTGAATTAATTATTATTCTTGCTGAATTCACTTTTTTTGCGA
>Ga0187894_10007505_pt1 | contig 10262 bp, 9 predicted proteins | sample GBC1701081metaG_FD_136650 | JGI IMG/M metagenome (GOLD analysis project Ga0187894, IMG submission 136650) | White microbial mat communities from a lava cave in the Kipuka Kanohina Cave System on the Island of Hawaii, USA - GBC170108-1 metaG ... | reverse complement strand
TCCCGGACGCCATCCTGCTGAAACCCGGCCCGCTCACCTCGACGGAAATGGACTGCGTCCGTCAGCACACGGTCGCGGGCCACCAGACGATCTCGCGCGTCATCGATCAGGTCGGGCCGCATCCCTTCCTCACGCTCGCGCGGGACATTGCCTACTGCCATCACGAATGCTGGGACGGATCGGGTTATCCGCGCGGCTTGCGCGGCAACGAAATTCCGCTTTCGGCCCGGATCGTGGCGGTGGCGGATGTGTATGACGCGCTGGTGAGCCGCCGCTGCTACAAGGCACCGATGTGCGAGACGGAAGCGCGCGAAATCATCGCGGAGGGGGCGGGCGGACATTTCGACCCGGCTGTCGTGGATGCATTTCTAGCGGAAGAGCCCGAGCCTGCCGCCGTCTGACCCAAAAAGCAAAGCGTAAAAAGTGAGAGACGGAGGAGCGTTCCGGTACAACGCCCACTCCGTCTCTCACCTGCAAGAGGTCAGATAAATTAAGAGCCCAGCAGCAGGCGAGTCAGCTCTCTGGCATCTTTAGACTCTGACGCGCCTGATTTGTTCTGAGCTTGAACCCTGACAAAAAAAGGAATGTCGTCGCCATCGACGACGCCATCCCCGTTGTAATCACCTTCGATCGCCCGCTGCGACTGCACCGCCGGTTGAAGGGCGGGCTTCTCGGCCGGGGCTGCCTCGTTCTTGGCGAACTGGACGCTCTCGACCGCGTTCTCTGCCAAGCCATCGGTTCCGATCGGAGCATTCCGCTCCAGCGACCAGACGCCGACGAGGGCGAAAGCCACCATGGCGGCAACCGCGGCAAGCCGAGGCATGCGGCGGGGAGCGGCCAGCGGGGCGGACTTCGCGGCGGGGTCTGCCCAGGGCAGCGACCGGCCGGCGGAACCCATCAAACCCTGGGCGCGGGCCTGACCCAGCTCTTTGAGAAGCTGCTCAATGCCCGTCTCCTGAGTCCGCATGATCATTCTCCAAGAGGCTCTTGATCGCCGGGGGGTGGTTGCGCGGAAGAAATTTTCAAAATTTCCACCGGGACCCCCTTGGACCGCAGGCAGCGCTCCAGGCGCTGAATGGCGGCGGGCAGACGAACCTCGCGAACAGTCGCTTCGGAGATTCCAAGTCTTTGTGCGACAGCCCTTAAGGACTGATTCTCGAAAAATCGGTAGCGGATCAGGTCGCGCTGCTCGGTCTCCAGGGAATCCACGCAGGCGTTCAGTGCGACCAGTACTTCGGCTTCGGCGATGGCCTGTTCGTGGGTGGGCGGAGCACCGTGGGAGTCGATATCGGCCTCCTCCGCAGGGGCGGAGCGGTTGATCGGGTCGGCCGCCGAGGTGCGGGCATGCTCCCGCCAGACATTCTGGAGGATGCCTCCGACCCAGGCGGCGAAAGGGCGGGCCGGGTCGTAGTTCGAGCGAGCCCGATAGGCGCGGCACCAGGTTTCATTGGCGAGGTCTTCCGCGACGTCGGGTCGCCGGCTGATACGCCACGCCGCCAGCCGGATGCGCTCCGCGTAAAGACGGTAGAGCGCTTCGAACGCCGACTCATCGCCGGCGGGAACGCGGTTCAACAGCAGGCGTTCCTCGTCAGGCTGCATGGGCCGCGCCATCCTCCCGGATGCATTCGAGTTGTGCCGGTCGACAAACCACGCCATTACCTCTTCATAGGAGCGCCGATCAGGATCGCCTAATCCTACGCAGCGACATGGCGGGTCCCAGAACGGATTGGGCGCGGCAAACTGTAGCGTCGAATCGCGCAGGTCGGCGGCGCGGCGGTATTATCGCGCGACCGCTCGAACCGCCGGTTGACTCGGACTTCCGCACGCATGGAACAATTCAAATGGACGCTCGACGCCGCCGACCGCTCGACGCGGGGGCGGACCGGCCGTTTCCGGACGCCGCACGGCGAGGTGGAGACGCCCGCCTTCATGCCGGTCGGCACGGCCGGGTCGGTGAAGGGGCTGCTGCCGGGACTGGTGCGCGATACCGGCACGCAGGTGATCCTCGCCAACACCTATCACCTGGCGCTGCGTCCCGGCGCGGAAGTCGTGGCGGACCTGGGCGGCCTGCACGCCTTCTGCGGATGGGACCGCACGATCCTGACGGACAGCGGCGGCTACCAGGTCTTTTCGCTGGCTGAGTTGAATCGCGTCGACGACGAGGGGGTGACCTTTCGATCGCACGTCGACGGTGCGCCGATGCGGCTCGATCCGGAATCGGCGACGCGGATTCAGAATCTGCTCGGCGCGGACATCATCATGGCGTTCGACCAGTGTCCCCCTTCGACGGCGGCGCCGGAGGTCGTGCAGGCCGCGACGGAGCGTTCGATCCGCTGGGCGGCGCGCTGCCGCGCATCGCACCAACGGAGCGATCAGGCGCTCTTCGGCATCGTGCAGGGCGGGCTGGATACGGAGCTGCGCCACCGTTGCGCCGAAGCGCTGGTGGCGATGGATTTTCCGGGCTACGCCGTCGGCGGCCTTGCAGTGGGAGAGTCGGACGAGGCGCGCGACGCGGTGCTGGCCGCGGTGACGCCGGCGCTGCCGTCCGACCGACCGCGCTACCTGATGGGGGTCGGGAGGCCGATCGACATCCTTCGGGCGGTGGCGCGCGGCATCGATCTGTTTGATTGCGTCATGCCGACGCGGAACGGGCGAAATTCCTACGCATTCACGTCGCGCGGAACGGTGCGACTGAGGAACGAGAAGTACAAACGATCCCGCGAACCGCTCGATCCGGAGTGCGACTGTCCGGCGTGCCGCAACTTCTCGCTGGGATATCTACGGCACCTGTTTCTGGCGGGCGAGATGCTCGGTCCGATTCTGGCCTCATTGCACAATATCGCCTACTATCAGCGCTGGATGCAGCGCATCCGCCGGTCGATCGGCGAGGGAACGCTCGGCGACTGGCTGGCGCGGGAAATGGCCGCCCCGGCGGCGAATGCCGGCGACGCAGACGAGGACGGATCATGATTGAATTTCTGGCGCAGGCGCCGGCTCAACCCCAGCAGCAGCCCGGCGCATTCGAGATGCTCTTTCCGATCGTCGTGGTCGGCGTGCTCTTCTGGCTGATCCTTTTCCGGCCGCGCTCGCAGGAACAGAAGAAGCTGCGGGAGCTGATGGACTCACTCAAGAAGGGCGACCGCGTCATGACGATCGGCGGCATCATCGCCACGGTGGTGCAGCTTCGCGACGACGAGGTGGTGCTCAAGGTGGACGAAGCCACCAACACCAAGGTGACCTTCGCGCGCAGCGCCATCAAGTCCGTGCTTTCGGCCGGCGCGACGCCGGAGAGCAAGTCCGCGGAAGTCCGATCGCCGGCCTGACCGGACGGCCCGGCGATTCAGCGAGGATGCACCCCATGGCGGCACGCACGAAGATCGGAACGCGCGGGATCGCGGCCGTCGCGGGACTCCTTCTGGGAGTCGCCGCACTGCCGTTTTCCGAGTCGCGCGCCCGCGGCGCAGGCGATCCGCCCGCGTCGGCGGGCAGCGAAGGCAACCCGCCGGCAGCTTCCGCGCCCGCGCCGTCGGCCGCGAAGAGCGACAGCACGCCGCGCCAGCCGACGGCCGAGGAAGTGATCAAGGCGTTGCAGGACGTGACGTCGCCCGCGCGGCCGGTGATTCCGCCGGCAGCCCCCGGCGGCGTGGTGGAAAAGACGATCGACGCGCCGGTGGAGCTGCCCGACACGGGCGGACGCTCGGGGCGGCTCCTTCCGGAAGGTTACCGACTGGTGGATCGTCCCGGCCGCATGGTCGAATCGCCGGACGGCGGCTGGATGTTCGTCATCGAAGAGCGCGGACAGGGTGCGCTGGAAGCATCGCTGCGGCTGCTGCCGAACCGCTACCTCGAACAGATGGAGCGCGTCAGCGAAGACGGCACGCAGGCTGTCGTCTTCATCGTGAGCGGCGACGTGACGGAGTATCGCGGCTCGAATTACCTGCTGGTGCAGAAGCTGCTGCTGCGGCCGCAGATGGGAAATCTGAAATAAGGCCCTCGCGAGGGATCGAGTTCACATGGCATCGTCCAATCCCGCGTTCAGCCCCGGACTTGAGAACGTCATCGCTGGTGAAACCGCCGTCTGCGAAGTGACGCAGACCAGCCTGCGGTATCGCGGCTACGAAATCGCCGACCTGGCGGAACATGCGACGTTCGACGACGTGGCGCACCTGCTGCTGCACGGCGAACTGCCCTCCGCGGCGGCGCTGCGCGAGTTTCGCGGCCGCGTTCAGAAAGCGATGGCGCTTCCGCCGCAGGTCGAGCAGGCGATCCGCAGCTTTCCCAAGCAGACCACGCCGATGGACGTGCTGCGTTCGGCGGTGTCGCTGCTGGGGCACTTCGATCCGGATTCGGACGATTCGTCGCGCCCGGCCGAGATTCGCAAGTCCGAGCGGTTGATCGGGCAACTGGCCGCCTCCCTGGGATTGTGGCAGCGCATCACAGCGGGGATTTCCGAGTTCAAGCCGCGGGCGGAGCTGACGCACGGGGCGAACCTGCTGGGTTTGCTGCTGGGCAAGGAGCCCGATCCTGTGGCGGCCCGCGTGCTGGATGGCACGCTGGTGCTCTACGCGGAGCATGACTTCAACGCCAGCACCTTCACCGCGCGGGTGATCGCTTCGACGCTCTCGGACCTGCATGGATCGGTGACCGGGGCGATCGCCGCGCTGAAGGGGCCGCTGCACGGCGGAGCCAACGAAGCGGCCATGGAGATGTTCCGCGAGATCGGCAGGGTCGAGAACGTGGAACCCTGGTTCCGCTCCGCCCTGGCCGCCAAGAAGAAGATCATGGGCTTCGGCCACCGGGTCTATAAGCATGGCGATCATCGCGCGCACATCCTGCGCGGCTGGTCGCTCCAGCTTTCTGAAAAGTCAGGCCAGAAGCACTGGATCGAGATTGCCGACAAGCTGGCCGCCCTGATGCTCAAGGAAAAGAACATCCACCCCAACACCGACTATCCGGCGGCCCACGCCTATTACCAGATGGGTATTCCCATTCCGCTCTACACGCCGATCTTTGTATGTAGCCGCGTGACCGGGTGGTGCGCTCACATTCTGGAACAACACGCCAACAACCGTATATTCAGGCCGATCAGCCTGTACAACGGCCCCGGCGTGCGTCCCGTGCCGCCGCCGGAACGCCGGTAACGCCGGCGCCCGCGCCCGTGGAACGAGGCGCGGCGCGGCCGCCGATCGCGGCAGGCCGGGTTGGGACATGGAGGTCAGATGAAGCTCTCCGCGCTGCTCGCGGCCGCGCCCATTGACGGCGCACGTCCGGCGGTCGATCCGCTGCTCACCGGTCTGACGGATGATTCGCGCCACGTGACGCCGGGCGGCCTGTTCGTCGCGGTTCCCGGCGTGCAGCACGACGGCCACGCGTTCGTCGCGGCCGCGTGTCAGGCCGGAGCGGTGGCGATCGTGATCCAGCGGCCGGTCGACGCGCCGCCGCACGTGCTGGTGCTGACGGCGGAGGATTCGGCGGCATGGCTGGCCCGCGCGACGGGGGTCTGGCACGGGCTGGATGAGATTCAGCGCAGCGGCGGGCTGCCCGCCATCGGCGTGACCGGCACCAACGGCAAGACGACCTCCACCTTCATCATTCAATCCATGCTGGCGTCGGCGGGGCGGCCCGCCGCGCTGATCGGAACCGTCTACTACGACTTGCTCGGCCGGCGCATCACCGCGCCGATGACGACGCCGCCCGCCTCCGATCTCGCGAGCTATCTGGCCGAAGCGCACCGGCATGGCGCTCGCGCCGCCGTGATGGAGGTATCGTCGCACAGCCTGTCTCAGCGGCGCGTGGATGGCATTCGATTCAACGTGGCGGTCTTCACGAATCTCAGCGGCGATCATCTCGACTATCACGGCAACATGGCGGCCTATCTCGCGGCGAAGAAGCGGCTGTTCGACATGCTCGATGCGGAAGGCGTGGCGGTGGTGAACGCCGAGGATGCGGTCTCGGCGGCGATCGTGGCTGATTGCCGCGGCCGGGTGATGCGATTCTCCGGGTCGGGCCCGGCAGAGCTGACGGGGCGGATCGTCTCGCTAACGGCGCAGGGGGCCGACGGGGAGGTCGGCTATGCAGGACGCACCTGCCGGATGAGGACGCCGCTGCTGGGCCGGCACAACGTGATGAATGCACTGGGTGCAGTGGGAGCCGGACTGGCGATGGGTCTCGGTCTGGATCAGGCGTGCGACGGTGTCGCGCGGGTCGGAAACGTGCCGGGGCGGCTGCAGCGCGTGGATGCATCGGCGCTGGGAATCGCCGTCGCCGTTGACTACGCGCACACCGACGACGCACTACAGAACGTCCTGACGGCGATGCGCCCGCTGACGCCCGGCCGGCTCTGGTGCGTCTTCGGATGCGGCGGCGACCGCGACCGCACCAAGCGGCCGCGCATGGCGCGGGTGGCGGAGCAGTTCGCCGATCGCATCATCGTGACCAGCGACAATCCGCGCGGCGAGCGGCCGGAGGCGATCATCGAAGAGATCGTGAACGGCTTTTCACCCGCCGCGGCGGGACGCTGGACCACGCAGCAGGATCGCGCGCTGGCGATCCTGGCGGCGGTCGAGCGGGCGGAGCCGGGCGACACGGTGCTGATCGCGGGCAAGGGGCATGAGAATTACCAGATCGTCGGCGTCGAGCGGCTGCACTTCGACGACGTGGAAGTGGCCGAGCAGGCCGTCGCGTCGCGATGCGCGGTCGGCGCGGCGACGACCGGCGGGATCGAGACATGCAGCCGCTGACGCTGGAAGAGATCATCCGGGCGATCGGCGGTCGGCCGCTGGCGGAGCCGACGCCGCGGAGCATTTCGCGCGTGGGGATCGATTCGCGCGCGGTGCAGCCGGGTGAACTCTTCTTCGCGCTGCGGGGCGAGCGATTCGACGGACATGAGTTCGTGCCCGCCGCACTGGCGTCGGGGGCCGCGGCGGCGGTTGTCAGCGACCCGGAGGTGGAAACAGGGCATCCGGGGCTGGCCGACCGCCTGATTCTCGTGCCCGACACGCTGGCGGCGCTCGGCGCGCTGGGCGCCTATTACCGCGGGCAGATCCCGGCGGTCGTCATCGGCGTGACCGGAAGCAACGGCAAGACCACCACGAAGTTCATGATCGACCAGGTGCTGGGGTCGCGGCGGCAGGGGCGCGCGGCGGTTAAGAGTTTCAACAACTCGGTCGGCGTGCCGATCACGCTGCTCTCGGCGGAGCGGGGGGACGAGTACCTCGTCGTTGAGATCGGAACGAATGCGCCGGGCGAAGTCGCGGCGCTGTCGCGGCTGGCGCGGCCGGACATCGCGGTGGTGGTCAGCATCGGCGAAGAGCATCTCGAGTTTCTCGACAACATCGAGCAGATCGCGGAGGAGGAGACGTCGGTGCTGGCGCACGTTCCGCCCGGCGGGCTGGCGGTGGTCTGCTTCGAGGCGCTGGAGCAGGCCGCCTCCAAGGGCGACGCGCGGTTGAACCGCGTGACCTTCGGGCGTGACGCTGCGGCGGACTTGCGTGCGTCGCGGATCGAAATGACGGCGGAGGGGCTGCGGTTTCTCCTGAATGAGCGGTTTGAATACCGGCTGCCGATGATCGGCCCGCACAACGCGATCAACGCGCTGGCGGCCATCGCGGTGGGGCGGCGCTTCGGCATGGAGCATGACGCGATCGCGGCGGCACTGGCCGCCTTCCGCCCGCCGCCGATGCGGATGAACGTCGAGACGCGCGGCGCGATCACGGTCATCAACGACGCCTACAACGCGAATCCGACCAGCATGGAGGCGGGACTGGCGGCGCTGGATGCCTGGAGCGGCCGCGGCCGGCGCGTCGCGCTGCTGGGGGAGATGCACGAGCTGGGCAAACATTCGGAACGGTGCCATGCGGCACTCGGGCGCGCCGCGGCGCGCTCTTCCGCGCAGCTCGTCGTGGCGATCGGCCGGCATGCCGAAACCGTGACGCGCGCCGTGACGACCGCGGCGCCGGACAAGCCGACCGCCTGCTTCGAGAAGGTCGCCGACGCGGAGAAAGGGCTTGCGGCGCTGCTTCAGCCGAAGGATGTGATTCTGCTCAAGGGCTCGCGCGCGGCGGGCATTGAACGACTGCTTCCGATGATCGAATCGATCGGCCCTGTGCGATCCGCGTCCCGCGTCGCGCGCCGCGCGTCACCTCCGGGCAGAGAATCCAAGGGCACGCGCCGATCCGGTTCGCGCGGCCGGACGCCGCGGCGAACGGCCTCCCGGCGAGGCGGCTCGGCGTGATCTATCACCTCCTCTACTACCTGTTCAGCAAGGGGGGGGCGTCCCACTACGGCTACGAATCGGTCATGTTGCGCGGGCTGCTGGCCTGCCTGACCGCCTTCTGCATCGTTTTCCTCATCGGCCCGCGCGTGATCAAGCGGCTGATCAAGGCGCGCGTCGGCGACGTGCCCGACTTCGACCGCACCGACTACAACGAGCTGGTCCGCCACAAGGCCAACGTTCCGACGATGGGGGGCGTGATCATCCTGGCGGCGCTGATCGGCTCGGTGCTGCTCTTCGCCGATCTGACCAACTTCTATGTCGACATGGCGCTGGTCTGCGTCGTCTGGCTGGGCGTGCTCGGCATGGTGGACGACGGGCTGAAGCTGACCGCCGCGCGGCGCGGCCTGGGGCGCGACGGATTGTGGTCCTACCAGAAGCTGCTCTTTCAGTTCGGCCTGGGCGTGCTGCTCGGCGCCTTCATCTACAAGCATGGTCAGGCGGCGCGCACGTCGGGCCAGACGACCTTCTTCGACGTGCTGAACCTGCCTTTCGTGAAGTTCAATCCACAGGAGCACGTGACGCTGTCGCTGGGGATCTTCATCCTCGTTTCCGTCTTCCTGGTCACCGCGTTCAGCAACGCCGTGAATCTGACGGATGGGATGGATGGACTGGCGTCGGGCTGCCTGGTGGCGTCGTCGCTGCCCTTCATGGTGCTGACCCTGATCGCCGGTGACGAGGAGTGGGCGGGCTACCTGCTCATGCCGCCGATCCGCGGGGCGGGCGAACTGACGGTCGTCTGCGGGGCGATGGCCGGGGCCTGCCTCGGGTTTCTCTGGTACAACGCGCATCCCGCGCAGGTCTTCATGGGGGATACCGGCTCGCTGCCCCTGGGGGGATTGCTGGCCTTCGTGGCGCTGGTGATCCGGCAGGAATTGCTGCTCTTCATCGTGGGGGGGGTCTTCGTGATGGAAGCCCTCTCGGTGATGATCCAGGTGGGCTATTTCAAGCGGACCGGCCGCCGCGTCTTCAAAATGGCGCCGATCCATCATCATTTCCACCTGCTCGGTTGGCGGGAATCGCAGGTGGTGATACGTTTCTGGCTGCTGGCGGTGCTCTGCGCTCTGGTCGCCCTCGTGACGATAAAACTCCGATAAATCGGGGTGCGGACCGTGGGCAGCGCAGCGTGTCGGCGACTGAATCTCCCGGCTGCAACGGAGGGCCCGGGGCGTTGAACCATCATGGATGATCTCCAGCCTGGCGCTGCCCGACTCGACACCGCTGTGTGCGGACTCGCCTCCGCGCTGATCGCGGTCGGCGTGGTCATGAATTTTTCCACCTCGGGCACGCTCATGTCGCCGGGACTTGCCTCTCCCTGGTGGAGCAACGCGGCCGTCCGGCAGACGATCTTTTCGCTCCTCGCACTGATCGTGCTGCTGGCCGTTGCCCAGGTGGACTATCGCCGCTGGCTGGGCTCCTCGGGCCGGTCGCTCGCGCCGACGGCGGCGCTGCTTGTGATCAGTCTGGGGCTCTGCGCCGCGACGCTGGTTCCGGGTATCGGCGTCGAACGAAACGGCGCGCGACGCTGGCTGGCCGCGGGTCCGGTCGGCGCGGGACTGACCGTGCAGCCATCGGAACTCTGCAAGGTGGCGCTGGTGCTGTTTCTTTCGGCGCTCGTGGCGCTGCGGCGCGTGCCGCTCTCGCGATTCTGGATGGGGCTGCTGCCGGCGCTGGTGACCATCGGCGTCTGCGTGTCGGTGGTGGGGCTGGAGGATTTCGGCACCGCAGCGCTGCTCGGACTGGTGGGGGGCGGAATCTTGCTGGCAGGCGGCGCGCGGCGGCGCGACCTGTTTCTCTGCGCGTTGCCGGCGCTGGCAGGCATGGCGCTGCTCATCGCGCTCTGGCCCTATCGCGTGCAGCGGCTGCTGGGCTTTCTGAACATCTGGGAGGACCCGCAGGGCAAGGGCTATCACGCGGTCCAGTCGCTCGTGACGATCGCCTCCGGCGGCTGGTGGGGGCTGGGTCTGGGAGCGGGGGTTCAGAAGTATGG
>Ga0187894_10007504_pt1 | contig 10263 bp, 6 predicted proteins | sample GBC1701081metaG_FD_136650 | JGI IMG/M metagenome (GOLD analysis project Ga0187894, IMG submission 136650) | White microbial mat communities from a lava cave in the Kipuka Kanohina Cave System on the Island of Hawaii, USA - GBC170108-1 metaG ... | reverse complement strand
GTAAAATAATTTTACCGTATTGTTACCCTTTTGTTTTAACGCGAGAATGTCTTTTACTTTAAAGTTCATTGGAGTATGCTCGTGTACTGCATTCTCAAATTGCCACCCTGCCAGCACCTTACCTTTATCATCTTTTACAGAAAGTTTTCTTGCCGTACCTATTTTTCCACACTCACTGTAATAAACAGAAAGTTGGCCATTGGCAGCAGCCTGGTCCAGGGAGAAACTCGGAATTGATTCTTTTGAATGTACGAAGTGTTCAATGATTTTCTTATCGTTTAGGTGAATGGTGTACCGATCACCCCCGATTTTTGAAAATGAAAATAAGGTTGTGCACAAGGTCAGCCATACAAAGGATTTGAAAAGTAGTTGTTTCATGGTCGTTGAGTTTAAGTGAAAGGATTATTAAATCTCTAACCGGTTCAACGACTAAAGTAGGCCTGAGGGACGGGAATAGTAGGTTTGTTTGATGTTCAGTACGTTTTTCATGATGACCAGCCAGTAAGGAAGGCTCTTACCACTCATCCTCTGACTTCTTTAGCTCAATTTTATCCGTGAAGGCCTTGTCCAGTAACCCAAGCATGTTGGGCCGGCACCAATCTTCCGCCAGGATAGTTCCGCTGTTTTTGGTGGCATAGCGGGTGAGATTATCTTTTTCTGCAATCATCTTATACCCGAGGTTGCCCGTAAACTGAATGGCTTTTATCGTAACGCGGTACTTACCATCTTTGACTGCTGCTGTTACTTTGCCGCTGAATTTTCCGGTTTGCATAACAATGTTTGTATTTACCTGTGAGTATTGAAACTTCTTGTAATCCACATTGATATCCGTTAAATCAAATTGAATACCGTCCGGTTTCAATTCTATGTTGGAGATATAAGGGAACGTCTTGTAGTACTCCTCAAGCCTGGGAATTGTAACAGAATCCATGGTGAAAATCTTTTGGTAGACGATTTCCTGCTCGGCTATTTTAAAATTCCCGTACGAAACTGGCTGGGCGCATGCTACGGTAGCGAGTGAGGCCAGAAGTAGGGTTAGTATTTTATGATTCATGCTATCGGAATTGCTACGTATTTGTAATTTAGTTCTTTAATCTCTCCTGAATAAGGAAATGAAAACAAAAGAATGCCCGGCTTGCGCCATGATGGTTGATGCTGAAAGTAAAGCCTGCCCCATATGTTCGTACGAATTTACCGAAAGCAATAAGGGCAATTTAAAATGGATAGCCGTGCTGTTGACGATACTTTTTCTACTCTATCTGATTCTTTAGATTCCTGATCATAATTAACTAAGAGTTAAATTGTTATTGCAATAACTGGTTATCGACTATATCATCATTACACCGGCTTAATTCCTCATTCGTTTACTATCAGTACCATTATTCATTCATTTTAACGATCATTTACCCTGGTAAATCGCCTCGTTATGAAAACCCCCGTTTTTCGCTCGATTGATTTCAATATTCTGCTTGTTGCCGTATTGTATTATGTATTAGCCGAAGTGGGCTTTCTCCTTGCTTTTGATGACAGTGCATTGCTTCCATTCTGGCCGCCAGCAGGAATTGCATTAGCACTTCTTGTATTATATGGGCGGAAAGTGTGGCCTGGAATTGCTATCGGTTCGCTGGTTATCACCGTAAAGAATTTCTGGTTTGGGTCTATTGAATCTGCTCAGATGCTAATGGCAGTGAGTGCCGCGATAACGGTTGCCAGAGTATTGGAGCCACTTGCAGGAGAGTTTCTATTGAAGCGACTTGTTAAAAAATCTTACCCCTTCTCAACCACAATACATGCATTCTATTTCGTATTCATTTCAATGGCTATATCTTGTATCAGTTCGGCTATCGCTACTGTATCGCTAATCTGGTCTGATGTAATTCAGAGCGAGGCTATCATCACCACGCTATTTTCGTTGTGGTCAAGAAATGTGACAGGTATATTATTATTCACGCCATTGTTGCTATCATTGCCAACGGTAACCTCAAAAAACTTTACGATCTATAAAATAGGAGAGATAGCTATTTTTGCCGTTTGCCTTGGCGCTGTACTGGTCATGTTTAACGCAGAAGCATTTCGAACTGTATTTCCATTTGCTTTGCCATTTATAGTAATTCCATTTCTGTTGTGGTTAGCGTTCCGTTTTGAAGGCATTACATCAGTAGCTGGTTACATTGGTGTTTCGCTTGCAGCAATCTACTATACAAGTCAGGGGCAGGGTCCTTTTCATCTTTTTAACTTTGCCGGAGATTCTATTCTTCTTCTGCAGGTGTATGTAGGCGTAATCTCAGTCTCTACATTGGTATTGGCTTCTGCGGTTCATGAGCGTCAGCAAGCGCAGGCAGATTTAAAAAAATTCAGTGAAAATTTAGAGACCATAGTGCAGGAACGAACCATGGCTTTAAAAGAAGAAATTCAGCATCGTGAGAAAGCGCAGCAAACGCTGCAGCACACCAACGAAGAACTTCTCAAAAAAAATACAGAGCTTGATAATTTTGTGTACAGTGTGTCACATGATTTACGTGCGCCTATTGCTTCAATTCTAGGATTGATTAACCTTGCTAAGCAAGATAAGGGCGAAAGTACAAAGCAGGCTTACCTGGCGATGATGGAAAAAAGTGCGAAGCAGCAAGATTACTTTATTAAGGAGATTCTGGATCAGTCGAGAAATTCACGACTTGAGATTAAGAGTGAACCTGTTCTCTTTGAACCATTAATTGCGGAAGCCTTCGAGCAACTTGATTACTCTAATCTGAATGGGTATAAGTTTGAAAAGATTATTACGGTACATCAGGATCAGCCCTTTTATTGTGACAAGTGGAGATTAAAGGTGATCCTGAACAATATCATATCTAATTCCATCCGATATAAAAACGGAAAGGATCCTGTGATTCGTATCCATGCTAAAATAAATGAGCACTCACTAAATCTCAGTATTCAGGATAACGGCAAAGGCATTAGTAAAGAACATATTTCCAACCTGGGTAAAATGTTTTATCGTGCTACTGATGAAGGGGCAGGCTCGGGACTTGGGTTATACATTGTAAAAGAAACGGTTCATAAACTAAAGGGCTCAATCGCAATTGAGTCGGAAGAAGGTCACGGAACAACCGTTAAATTTAAGATCCCGGAAGTGGTACACGAAACTCAGCCTTTCTGATTTATTACCGAATAACAATAGCAAAATTCCTTGCAGTACTCAGTATTTATTAAATACTTGCTATGGTAGAAATACGTGTTCCTAATCTATGCAGGGATTTTTCCAGCGAATAGTTCAATCGATAAAGAGATGGTATGCGCAAGCCCTGAACTGGATTTGGCCTTACTGGCTGCACGTAAAACCATGGTATGATAAGCTGATCCGCTATTTCCAGGCTCATCGATGGGCCCGGATAACAGCGTATATTACCGGACCGCCTTTTGCAGTTTTCGTTTTACTTCTTTTCGTTGTTTGGTTTGAAACTCCCTGGAACAGTGAGTTGCGCAAAATTCGAAACCATGTAGCTTCCGAAGTATACAGTGCCGATAGCGTACTGCTGGGTCGGTATTATATTCAGGACAGAACGGAGGTAGGCTACCATGACATTGCACCTTCAGTACGAGAAGCCCTTGTTGCGACTGAAGACGCGCGATTTTATCAGCATGAGGGTGTTGACTATAGAAGTTTAGGAAGAGTAATTGTAAAGTCTATTATTCAGCAAGATGAATCAGCCGGAGGCGGCAGTACGCTTACACAACAACTCTCCAAGAATTTATATCCACGTAAGCGTTATTGGTTTTTTTCAATGCTGATCAACAAAATGAGGGAAGTGCGCACCGCGTTGAAACTTGAAGACATTTACTCAAAAGATGAATTGATCACCCTTTACCTGAACACCGTTCCGTTTGCCGATAATGTTTTTGGAATTGAAGCCGCGGCCGATCGTTTCTATTCTATACATGCAAAAGACCTGGCAACTGATCAGGCGGCCGTGTTGGTGGGTATGTTGAAGGCTACATACAGCTATAACCCCAGGTTGTTCCCTGACCGGGCAATAAAAAGGCGAAATATTGTACTCAGGCAAATGGTTAAGTACAATTATCTTGATAGTGCCCGTTCAGATTCATTGTCGAGGTTGCCCATTGAACTCACCTACACAAAAGTATCGCATCACCAGGGTCTGGCCCCATACTTCAGGGAAAATTTAAAATCGGAATTATTGGAGTGGTGCAAGAATAATGAAGATGAAGACGGAGAAAATTATAACCTGTACACAAGCGGGTTAAAGATATACACCACTATTGATTCAAGATTACAGCGGTATGCCGAAACTGCCGTGCGTCAACAGATGGCAGAAATTCAAAAAACATTTTTCAATCATTGGGGGAAAGAAAAACCCTGGAAAGGTAAGGAGATAGTATTGGATCAGGCTATACAACGTTCACCACGCTATCAACGCTTGAAAGATCAGGGGCTTGCAGAAGAAGAAATTCTGAAGGAGATGCAAAAGCCAATTCCCATGACAATATTCGGTTGGGATGGAGCAGAAGAAGCGGTGATAAGCCCTGTAGATTCAATCATTCATCACCTCCAATATTTAAATGCCGGCTTTCTTGCCATGGATCCATCCAGCGGAGCGTTGAGGGCATGGGTAGGCGGAATCGATCATGATTTTTATCAGTTTGATCATGTGAACTCGAATACCAAACGACAGGTGGGGTCAATCTTCAAACCCATTGTGGCAGCGATGGCCTTAGAGCGAGGGGTGTCTCCATGCAGTTTGATCTCTGCCTCAAGACCTACCTATACCGATAAAGAAGGTGTTGAGTGGACACCCCGAAATACCCAAAATGACTACCAGGTCGAGTACACCATGCGCGGAACGCTTGCCTATTCTGTTAATACAGTTTCAGCTAAACTCATACAACTTGCCGGAGTACAGCCCACTATTTCATTAGCGCGGGCAATGGGCATTAAAAGCGATATGCCCGAAGTGCCATCTATTGCATTAGGTGCATCTTCTATTTCGTTGATTGAAATGACAACTGTATTTGCATGTTTTGCAAATCATGGTGTAGCCATCTCTCCCTATTACATTAGGAGTATTCACGATAACGATGGAAAAGTATTCGATAACTTTAAATCAGAAGAGCCGAGCAAGAGAGTATTGTCGGAAGAGACATCAGAGTTGATGATTTCCATGTTAAAAGGTGTAGTGAATGAAGGCACTGCGGGAAGGCTCCGCTACATGTATGGAGTGTACAATGATATTGCAGGAAAAACCGGAACCACGCAGTCAAATGCAGATGGATGGTTCATGGCCATGACTCCCAACCTGGTAATTGGCACGTGGGTAGGCGCAGACGACCCACGTATTCGCTTTCGCAGGACAGACCTGGGACAGGGTTCCAGTACAGCCCTGCCAATTACAGCTGCCTTTTTTAAACAAGTTAACAAGGATGAATCTTTTAAATCGATAACAGATGCAAAGTTCCCCAAGCTTACAACAGACTTGCAAGGAAGATTAGATTGCGATTTATATGAATTGAGTGAGGACCTGATTGTTGAAATTGAGAAGTCGATTTTCCAGCGCGATTCGTTAATTCAAGCAGATACTTCTGTAAAACCACCTGAAACATTCTTACAAACGATCTATAAGCGTAAATTAAAAATCAGGGCCACTCAGGAGCGCAAGGATTCCATTGCCAGTGCATTAGAAATATTAGAGGGAGGTTAAAAATGGATTGTGCTTAATAGATAAAATGTAAGAGGAAAAAAGCCAATCTATCAATTTTCTTACATCATGTGATCACGCGCTATTTTTCTCTAACTACTTGCTTTTCTGCGTATTGAATGTTTTGACTGTTTAAAAATTTCATCACTTTAATAATTAAACTTACGCAGGTACGTAATTTCAGCTTATTCCTGAAACTTTTCTACCAGATAAAATGCAACTTAACAACTGGTGCGGAGGGTTGTGTACAGAGGGTTGCGATTAAGAATTAAATTGTTACGCTCCTTTTTGTGACTGTCTCCCCTGAAGGTATTTAATGAAACTGAACAACGTTACCATGAGATTTTCTCTTTACACACTCTTAACTATTCTCCTATTTACGTCCACCGGTTTGTCACAATCTGTCGACCCCTTGACCGGTAGGCTACAGTTTTCCATTCCGATAACTACCCTGCAAGCCAACGATATTGCAATACCCATCAGCATTTATCATCATGGCGGAGCGTTGGCTGTTCCGGAGGGTGAAGGGGCATGCGGTTTGGGTTGGAATTTATCTGTGGGCGGGTCAATTAGCCGCATGGTGCGAGGGTTACCGGATGAGATTAACCTAACGAACAGAAAAGGCTGGCTTTTTAATAGTAACGCTCAGGCCGTTCAAAACTTTAATCCTACCGCTAATGATGATTTTACAGATTGCGCAGATGAGAGTGCAGATTATAATTTGCTTAACGCGTTGGTTGGGGGGGCTGTCAATGATACGGAACCTGATATATTTTATATAAGCGCACCCGGTGTATCTGCCCAGTTTGTTTTCGGGCCAGATGGCCTTCCAAAACTATTAGTACACCAGGACATTGTAATAGAATACACTGGAGGAAACTTTATTGTAAAATCCAACGGTAAGGTATATACGTTTGACACTCGGGAAATTGTCATGAGAACCTCTACCCTGTATAATGCAGGTCCACTGGTACATGTTGACTTCCGATATTACAGTGGGGGCATTTCCTATACGTCTCGCTGGAATTTGAGCAACATTACTTCAACGGCAAGCGGTACGCAGGCTTACTTTTCATATGCTCCCTTAACGGAGAGTAGGAGCAGGAGTTATCTCACCTTAGATTCTTCAAATTTTATAGAGGACAAATTCACTCCTTTAAGAATTGGCCTGATCATGCTGAAATCTTATGCAGCCAGTTTTATATGGCATAATGATTTGTTAACCAAGGTTGCGATTACAGAGACAGAGAGTTCTGACAAACTTGATTGCCAATTGGTTTATACAAGTGTTTCAGGGCCTGAAGTTTGGCTGCTTCCGCCACTCACTAAATCACTATTGACCAAAGTTTTTCTTGTAAACAACTCTCCTTTTGCGAAGTATGAGTTTGAGTACAACAATCTTCCTAATCAAGTATGGAGAAGAAACTGGAGCATGGATTACTTCGGATATTACAATGGAATAGCCTTGAATAAGAATGACCCAACCCTTTATTTCTACTCGTCAGAAACAGATGGAAGAAGGTTGCGGGTTACTCAAATTCCAGGCGGCAATCCCTTACTAGTGGCAGGCTCTGATCGATCGGTAGATCCACTGTTAAGTGCTTCGGGGTCACTCAAAAAAATCATTTTACCGACCGGGGGAAATGTTTCAATCGAGTATGAGGCGAACACGTATATGGATAACTCAACAAGTCAGGAACTTAGCGGTGGAGGTGTACGCGTTAAGAAACTAACGTCACAGGGTGGGGAAATAGCCTTTGGAAAAAGTATGGATACCGGTAATGCATATCGTGCCATAACGAAAGAGTATGAATATAAATTGGCTAATAATAACTCAAGCGGTGTGTTGTTATCACCCATCAAACTCGGCTTCATAATTTCCACCGGGGTTTACAAAAGTGTTTATGATCAGGGCGAAAATGCTGAAATTCTTTATACGCGTGTTAAGGAAAAAATAAATGGCCAGGGCAGCAAAGTATCTGAGTTCAGTATTCCCGGAGTATTTCCTGAAATAATTAACGGTGATTGGAAAGCAAGCAAAAGCCGCATAGCGAGGAAGCCAGGCGGCTCTTGTATTGCTGTAGGAAACATTAAAAACGGTTACTATACATTCCCCTATGCACCCTCCACTAATTATGGTCACAAGCGCGGATTTTTAACAAGGGTAAGCGAGCATTCTGAAAGTGGCATATTAATTCGGGAAAAGATTTTCACTCCAATAGAATTATCTTCTGGGGCATCTACTATTAAGGGTCTTCGGTTTGAAGAGTCTAATGACATTTTCCAATATGGCATTTACGAAATGCTAACGGGCCGGGTACAGGTGATTGGCACGGAAGTAACGCGAGAAACAAGCGAAGAAAATCCATCGCTTTGGATGCAGACTACCACACAATATACTTACAACACGAACAACATGCTTCAAGTGGTAACCACCACCTTGCCCGACAATACAGTTACCATTAATCGTATGAAATATGCAAAGGATTTTCAATACGTAAATCCGGTTTCAACTGATACGATGGCTGTAGCATTGAAGAAATTAAATGATACCAACCGACAAGGAGAAATTGTTGAGCAAATCAGGAAAATGACCATGCCGGGTGTGCCCGAAACTGTAAGTTCAAATTTAATTCTGTATCGCGATTTTGGCGGCAACCGTGTCCTTCCTTATTATGTTAAAACCCTCCCTGTTGGTGCAGCACTGACAGAGGCCGCGGTTAGCGGACAAAATTTTGTAGCTGACATTGATTACCAGACTGTTCGAACGCTAAAGGAATACGACAATGAAAGCAGGCTGCTTACGGAGGTCGATGACAAGAGGAACTATGCAGCGTACCATTATGGGGTTAATCCTTCTTTTCAAGTAGCTACCTTTGCCAACGCCAAAGCGCAACAAGCAATTTACGAAGGTTTTGAATTAACTACCAGTTACGGACTTACAGCAAGTGGTTTTGGAATCACGTATCCTGCAGGATGGACAGGTGAAAAAGCAGTTCAATTTAGCAACAACACAGCCAAGCTTATTTCTTCCGCTACCAATCTGATTCAGAAAGCAGGCAATAGCTATCGCGTTTCGTGCTGGTTATATTCAGTGGCCAACAAAACGGTTACCATTTCCGCCAAATCCGGGGGAACTACAGTTTCAGTAGTACTTACAAACCTGCAGAACAACGTGTGGAATTATGTAGAAGGCACATTGAATATTGCCAGCATTACCGGCCCTTTTACGTTGGAGGTAAGTACAAATGCTACGGCTTCGCAATTAATACTTGTAGACGACCTGGTATTTATTCCTACGAATGCACGGATAGCTTTTCAAACTTCCAAAGCGTTAACAGGTGTTACTTCTATTACCGATGACAGAGGAAATTCTGTAAAATATTCATATGATGATGCCAAGCGCTTGGTGTATACTTACGACCGCGATCGAAATGCAGTTAGCAAAAACGAATACAGTACCAAAGTTACTACTCCGGAATGCGTTTTAAGTGCCAATTTTTCTAAGCCTGTTTCTGAAATATTGGTAGACGTACCTGCTTTGTTTACAGCCAGTTTAACTTGCGGTTCGGCAATTACATATGAATGGCAAGTGGATGGTGTTATTCAGACAGCTGCAATTACTAATAATTTCAATTATACTTTTCCCCTTCCGGGAATCCACAATGTTAAATTGACTGTAACGGACGCAACCTTTGGCAGTGCAACCTTTACAGAAACTATTTGTGTGGGTATTAATGCAACGATTACCATAGTGGATAATTTGGGAAACCCTGTGGCTCCGACCACAACCTTTGACTGCAACTCCACGAACATTCCGCTTACTTTTTCTGTAGCAGGGCTGGGTTCATTTGGAACTAATGATATTGTCACGTGGTATAAGCTTGAATACAATGCCATTCGGAATATATACGAGCTTATTCCAATCATGTTGGACGGTTATCCTGTAACAGGATTGTCATTTACAACATTTTATCCTGCAACAACTACCCTTGTGGCGGGAATTGATTTAAGGTCAGCTTCAAGTTCGGCTTGCTTCCTAACCAGGGTTGATGCTCAGGTCACTATTAATTACAGCACGAACGGCAACTGCAACTAAAACGAAGCATCATGAAGAAAATCTTACTAGTTATTTGTTCAATGCTCAACTTGGTTGCATGGGGGCAAAATATTTCCTCCGGGTCAATCCGCTGGACCTCGCAACAAACAGAAAACCTTAAAAACAACGAGCAATATGCACACGCATGTAGCTTCATTACGAATTTAAATGAAGTAGTGTGGGTGCAAAAAAATGGTGAGCGCTTGACCCGTTTTAAAATCATCGGCACCGAAGGAGCCTGGAACGATGTTTCAAAACCCGGTCGCCTGACTTTTTTAGTTATTGACAATACGCTTTCGGGCAGCATCGCGGTCGAAAAAACGAATTCGTCAACAACCCTTACTATTGATTTCTCACAACACGGCACGAATGCTATCCGGCAACGATTTATCATTTCGAATGTTCAACCTGAAAACTAATCGATACTATGAAGAATAAGTTTACAGGTAGCCT
>Ga0187894_10007503_pt1 | contig 10263 bp, 10 predicted proteins | sample GBC1701081metaG_FD_136650 | JGI IMG/M metagenome (GOLD analysis project Ga0187894, IMG submission 136650) | White microbial mat communities from a lava cave in the Kipuka Kanohina Cave System on the Island of Hawaii, USA - GBC170108-1 metaG ... | reverse complement strand
GATCTTGCCGACATCCTTGCCCAGCCCGTCGCGCAGACCTTCGTAGTAATCCTTGCCGTAGTCGTCGTTCTGCATCAGCACGGCGATCTTCGGATCCTTGACGTTGGCCAGCATGTGCTTGGCATAGATCACGCCCTCGGTGTGGTAGTCAGGCTGCCACCCCATGGTCCATGGAAATTCCTTGGGCTTGCCCCACTTGGAGGCACCGGTCGCCACGAACAGGTGCGGGACCTTGGTAGTGTCTCAGTTTGAAATTCGGCGGGGTTGACGGCGCCGATCCGCTCCCCATAGTCGGGGCATGCAAAAGCGCTCAGGCATCAAGAGACCCCGCGACCCGAACCAGCTTGCGAAGCTGATCACGGACATAGCCAGCGGCGACGTCGAGGACAAGGCGCCCGACACCGGGAAGAACCCGGCTGCCGCCGCGCTGGGCAGTAAGGGCGGACAGCGCCGCGCCGCAGCGATATCACCTGAGCGGCGCGCTGAGATCGCTCGTGCGGCAGCGGCGAAGCGTTGGTCTAAGAGGCCTTAGGTTCTGGGGGCAATTCGATTTTGATTGGGCGCTTGCCGCCATAGACCATGCTAAACGCCATGGCCATCATCTGCAGCCACATCACTTGCTCGTCTGCACTCCACGGCGATCCCGACGGCGGAATCTTCTCCACAAGCGCCAGGATCACCGGATCTTTCCCCCCTCCACCCGCGCCACTGCCGGCGCCCCAATACCCGTGCCTGCCGGCATTGGGGGCGCAAACGATAAACCCCGCTACGGCGTCGATCCGTAGCGGGGCTCAGCAGGCACTTTGGCGACTGTAGCTCAGCGGTAGAGCATGCTCCTGGTGAGAGTTTGGTCGGCGGTTCAATTCCGCCCGGTCGCCCACCGCGTCTCTAGTCGGAGACTTCATTACCACGGGCATAAGTGGAATGGAATCTCCGACTAGACTGCATTTTCATGCTTGACGCTAAGCATAAAGAATCATATCATGCGGGGCATGAACAAGCTCCCCGCCGTCAAGCGCGCCCAAATCCTCGGAATGCTCTGCGAGGGCATGTCCCTCCGGGCTGCTTCTCGGCTGGCGGACGTCTCCATCAACACCGTGACGAAGCTGCTGATCGAGGCCGGTCAGGTGGCGTCCGACTATCAAGACCGCATGTTCCGCGACCTGCCCTGCCGCCGCGTCCAGATCGATGAAATCTGGGCGTTTGTGCACGCCAAGCAGAAGAACGTCTCGGCCGCGAAGGCGGCCCCGGAAGGCGCCGGCGACGTCTGGACGTGGACCGCGATTTGCGCCGACAGCAAGCTGATCCCGTCATGGTACGTCGGCAACCGGGATGCCTACGCCGCTCACACGATCATGCGTGATCTGGCCGATCGGTTGGCCAACCGCGTGCAACTGACGACGGACGGCAACCGCACCTACCTTGACGCAGTCGAGCGGGCGTTCGGCAACGAGATCGACTACGCCATGTTGGTGAAGCACTACGGTCCGGCGCCGGAGGGCCCGCAGCGTCGCTACAGCCCGGCGGATTGCATCGGCATCACGGTCGAGCCGGTGACCGGCAACCCCGACATGCGCCACGTCAGCACGTCCTACGTCGAGCGCAGCAACCTGACCCTGCGCATGGGCTGCCGTCGCTTCACGCGGTTGACGAACGCCTTCTCAAAGAAGGTCGAGAACCATGCCCACGCCGTCGCGCTGCACATGATGTTCTACAACTTCTGCCGCATCCATAAGACGCTGCGCGTCACTCCGGCGATGGCCGCGAACGTGACGGATAAGCTCATGACGATGGATGATGTTGTGGCGCTGATTGATGCCGCCACTCCGGCGCCCGCGAAGCGCGGCCCGTACAGGAAGGGGGAGGTCTAAACGCAGAAAGGGCCGGCAATCAGCCGGCCCTCTCCGAACTTAAACTCCTACCATCCGGGGTCAGTTTCCCATCGCATGGCACCCACCTCCCTCAAGTGCGGCCCGGCGGACCGCAAAATCTCGTAAAGATAATGATATCATCCACATGCGGGTTCCGGTCCATGAGAAAAATTTAGAGGAGAGTGGAACAAATGGAGGCCTCAATGGCGATCATCATTGGCGCGGCCCTGGCGACCTGCGGCTGGCTCTATACCGGCCGGCGTGCGCGCACACTGTCGCGCAAACAGCACACCATAAATGTGATGCTGCAGGCCAGTTTCAATGCCGACTTCGTCAAGGCCAGAAATCTGGTTGCAGACGTTGTGGGAAAAGGGAAGCTGCCCGATCTTAACTTGCCGGAGAACGAGGAACTTCGCATCGCCTTCCGCATGGTTGCCAATCACTATGAGTTTGTCGCCGCCGGTCTTCGCAATGGCGATTTTGATGAGCGTCTGGTTCGAGACAGCGAGCGCGGCACTCTCCTGGGCCTTTTTGAGAAAGGGCAGGATTTCATCTGGTCGCTCCGCAACGCACGACGGCGCACGACAATCTATGAACACTTAGAATGGCTGCACGGACGCTGGGAAAAGAAGCCGCCCGGTTACGTTCAGATTTGCGTTGAGTTTTGTGCTGGGCGTCCATTGCCCAGCAAGCGGGTGAATCCGCGCGCCTGACTCGGCCGAATGGTGTCATGCGCCGCCGCGCTAAATGGTGTCAAACCGCCCAGCTCGGGCGCCTTCACGAGTCGGGCGGGCGGTTAGCAAGTCAAATTTCAAACTGAGACACTACCGGGACCTTCTTCTGGTTGACATACTTGTGGATCGCCGTGTTGGTCGGCGTGCCCAAGGTGTTGAACAGGGCCAAGACCTTGTCCTGCTCGACGAGCTGACGGACCACCTCGACCGTCTTGGGCGGACTGTAACCGTCATCCATGGAGATGAACTTCACCTTGCGGCCGTTGATGCCGCCCTTGTCGTTCACCATCCGCCAGTACGCATCCTCGGCCTTGCCGATGACGCCGTACGCCGATGCCGGCCCGCTGTAGGGGTTGGTGTGACCGATCTTGATCTCGGTGTCGCTGGCACCCTCGTCGTACTTGCCCTGCTGCGCCCGTGCCACGCCCGCCGCCAGCAGCGCCGTCGCCGCCGACGCACCACCCACAAAACCACGCCTTGTCGCTTTCATGACTTTGATCCTCCCATTCGCGCCGGGACTACCGTCCAGTACACTCGGAAGGATGCGTCGATTCTGCGCTGTCGTGAACCTTTTCGTTTCGACCTGCGACAGGAAACTTGCCAAAACAAAACGGCCGCCGGTGCGTTCCGGCGGCCGTTTCTGGCCGAACAGCGTACGTTCGGTCTAGGCGCTTTCGTTCGACATCACGTCTCCGAAGAGTTCCCAGGTTTCTCCCTTGAAACGCTGCAGACGCACCGACTGGATCGGATAGTAGTCCGTCGCGCTGGTGTTGATGGTGATGCCCGGCAGCAGCAGCGGCACCGTCAGTTTCTTGAGGTTGGCTGCCTGCTTCATCAGGTTGGCGCGTGTCAGCTCATTGCCGCACTGCTCCAGCGTCTTGTGCATCGTGGCCGCGACGGCATAACCATAGATGTTGAAGGCGTCGCCGGGATTGCCGCTGGGATTGTACTTGGCCATCCACTCGCGCCAGGCCTTCATGTCGTCGGCATTGTCCCACTGCTTGTCGGTGGGGTCTTTGAGGTAGGCCACTGTGATGATGTCCTGGCCGTTCTCGAAGCCGGCCGGCTTCATGACCGCCGCCACCGAGGCCGACACATTGTTCAGGTAATGGACCGGCTTCCAGCCGATGTCCGCCGCCTTGCGAATGGCCTGCGCGGCAAACTTGGGCGTTGCGATGTTGAAGAAGGCGTTGGCGCCGGAGTCCTTGAGCTGAATGACCTGCGAATCGACCGTCGGATCGGTGACCTCGTAGGTCACATGCTTGACGATCTTGCTGACATCCTTGCCCAGCCCTTCGCGGAACCCTTCGTAGTAGTCCTTGCCGTAGTCGTCGTTCTGCATCAGCACGCCGACCTTGGCGTCCTTGACGTTGACCAGGAGGTGCTTGGCGAAGATCACACCCTCGGTGTGGTAGTCGGGCTGCCAGCCAATCGTCCACGGGAAATCCTTGGGCTTGCCCCACTTGGAAGCGCCGGTCGCCAGGAACAGGTGCGGCACTTTCTTGGCGTTCATGTATTTCTGGATGGCGGTGTTGGTCGCTGTGCCCAGCGTGTTGAACAGGCAGAGCACCTTTTCCTGCTCGACCAATTGGCGCGTGACCTCGACGATCTTGGGTGGGCTGTAGGCGTCGTCCAACGAGACGAGCTTCACCTTACGGCCGTTGATGCCACCCTTGTCGTTGACCATCTTGAAATAGGCATCGATCGCCTTGCCGATCACGCCATATGCCGACGCCGGTCCGCTATACGGGCCCGTGTGTCCGACCTTGATCTCGGTGTCACTTGCACCGTCATCGTACTTGCCCTTCTGGGCCAGCGCCGCGCTGCCGGTCAGCAGCGCCGTCGCAGCTGATGCACCGCCCACGAAACCACGCCTCGTAACGGACATTACGCCTCTCTCCTGATATTGATTGCGGGAAACCCGACCGTGCGTCCTCCCTCGCGACGCTGCGGACTATCGCCGCAGTCGACGCCAAGCCAGCACCACGCCGCCGGCGATGCCGGTCGGCATGACATACATCAGCACCAGCAACAGGATGCCGTAGACCGAATAAGGTGACAGGTCGTACGGCAGGCCGATGTCGTTCTTGACGAAATTCGACAGCGCCTGCGCCGAGTTCTGGACCAGCACGGTGAAGATGCCGCCGATGATCGAGCCGGGCAGCGATGCCACGCCGCCCACCACCAGGCCGATCAGCAGCGAGATCGACAGGAAGAAACCGAAGCTGTCGGGTGCGACAAAGGCAATGGCGCTGGCCGATAAGGCGCCGGCGATGCCGGTATAGGCGGCGCTGATACCGAAGGTGACGGCTTTGTAACGGGCCGTGTCGATGCCCATGGTGTCGGCCGCCATGTGATGGTCGCGAATGGCCATCATCGCGCGACCGCTGCGGCCGCGCAGCATGTTCCAGGCCGCCCAGTAGAGCAGCACGGTGACGATCAGGCAGTAGTAGTAAAGCCACTGGTCTTCGCTCAGCGGCAGGCCGAACGGCGCCTCCGGTTTGAGCAGTACGATGCCTTGCACGCCGCCGGTGAGGCCTTCCAGCCACTTGTATTTCAGCATCTGCGGCACAGCCAGCGCCAGCGCGAATGTCGCCAGTGCCAGGTAGTGGCCTTCGAGGCGCAGCGCCGGCAGGCCGAACAGGAAACCGACGACAAAGCAGACGGCCGCCACCAGCGGCAAGAGCGTCCAGTACGGCAGGTCGAGCTTGTCCATCAGGACGGCGGCTGTATAGGCGCCGACGGCATAGAATGCGCCGTGACCCAGCGAGATCTGGCCGTTGAAGCCGGTCAGCAGGTTGAGCCCGAGCACCGCGATGGCCGCGATCATCATGGTGCTCATGAGGAACAGACGGTAGTCGGAGACGATGTCGGGCACGACGGCGTGCAGCAACGGCAGGACCGCCGCGACAGCGACGACGATCCAGACCCAGCGGCGATCGGCGCCGGTACCGGCGGGTGCCGCCGGCGAAGCCGGGACGGCGGCGGCAGTGGTGGTTGCGGTGTCGGCAGGATTGGCTGTGGACATGCTCACACCCTCTTGACGACAACACGGCCGAACAGACCGCTGGGTTTCAGCGTCAGCACGGTGATCACGATGATCAGGGCCACCGTCAGCTTCTCGCCATTGCCGATGATGTAGACGCCGAACCCTTTCTCGATGGCGTTACCGAGATAGGCCACGAGATTTTCCAGCACGCCGACGATGAAGCCGCCGAGAACGGCGCCGCCGGGATTGGAGATGCCGCCCAGCAGGGCGCCGGCGAAGGCATAGAGCAGGATGCCGGCCATCATGTTGGGATCGAGATAAACGATGTGCGCCACCATCATCCCAGCGACGGCACCGACGGCTGCCGCCAACCCCCAGCCGAGCGCCAGCATCCAGTCGACCCGCACGCCCGACAGCCGCGCCGAGACCGGATTCTGCGCCGCCGCGCGCATCGCCAGGCCCAGCGGCGTGTAGCGGAAGAAGACGTAGAGTAGCGACAGAACGATCAGGGTGACGATGACAACGCCAAGCTGATGGGCCCCGATCAGGCCGGAGAGCCCGAACAGCTCCTTGGGAAACGGCGTCGGATACTCCTTGATCAGGTAGCTCCACGCGGTGCCCGCCACGGAGTTGCAGATGGCCAGCAGACCGATGAAGACCACGACGATCGATAACACCGGCGCCGAATGCAACGGCCGCAGCACGATGCGCTCTATCAATACGCCGGCCACGAACGAGACCACGACGGTCACGAAGAACGCGACCCAGTAGTCGAGTCCCCACTGAATGAGCTGCCAGGAGATGTACGTGCTGAACATCGCCATTTCGCCCTGGGCGAAATTGATGTGATCAGTCGACACGAAGATCATGACCAGGGCGAGCGCGACGCAGGCGTAAATCGCGCCGTTGGCCAAGCCCGAGGCGATCTGCTGGATGAGCTGTTCCAAGGTGTCGCCCCCTCAGTAGCCGAGATAGGATTTGCGGATGTTCTCGTCGTTCTTCACGACCGCCGACGGACCAGCCATGACCACCCGGCCGGTCTCCAGGACATAGGCGTGATCGGCCAGCTCGAGCGCGAGCGCGGCGTTCTGCTCGACCAGCAGCATGCTGACCTTCGATTCATTGTTGATGCGCCGCAGGATGCGGAAGATCTCCTGCACGATCAGCGGCGCCAACCCGAAGGACGGCTCGTCCAGCAGCATCAGCCGCGGCCGCAGCATGAGCGCGCGGCTCACCGCCAGCATCTGCTGCTCGCCGCCCGACAAGGTCCCCGCCTGCTGCTCGATGCGCTCGCTCAGCCGCGGGAAATACTCGAACACCATGTCGAGGTCGCGCTTGACCTCTGCCCTGGCCGAACGCCCGCGGGTGTAAGCGGCGATGCGCAGATTTTCCTCGACGGTGAGCGTGGTGAAGGTGCCCCGCCCCTCGGGTACGTGCGCTACGCCCAAGCGCACGATCGATTCGGTGGCGCGCCCTACGATCGGCTGGCCGTCGAACGAGATGCGGCCTTCGGTGCGCACCATGTTGCAGATCGCCCGCAGGGTTGTCGTCTTGCCGGCGCCGTTGGCGCCCAGCAGCGTGGTGATCCCACCCTGTTCCAGGGCGAAGGCGACGTCATAGAGCGCCTGGGTCTGGCCGTAGTAGGCCTTGAGCCCGTTGACTTCGAGAAAGGCCGCCATGCTACGACGAGGTCCCGAGATAGGCGCGGATCACTTCCGGATCGCGCTGAACTTCCGCTGGCGTGCCGTCGGCGATCTTGCGGCCGAAGTCGATGGCCACCACCTTGTCCGATACGCTCATCACCAGGCTCATGTGGTGCTCGACCAGCAGCACGGTGACGTGTTGTAGATCGCGCACGCGCTTGATCTGGCCCTTCAGGACCTCGATCTCATCATGATTGAGGCCGGCCGCCGGTTCGTCGAGCAGAAGCAGCTTCGGTCCCGATGCCAATGCCCGCGCCAGCTCGACCCGCTTGCGGATCGGGAACGGCAATGGACCGGCCGGCAATGACGCATACGGCACCAGGTCCATGAATTCGATCAGCTCCCAGGCGCGTTCCGTGGTCCGGACTTCCTCGGCCTTGACCGACGGCAGGCGCAGCGCATTGGCAAGAAATCCGCTGGCGCCCTTGCTGTGATAGCCGACCTTGACGTTGTCCAGCACGCTCATGCGATCGAACAGCGCCACGTTCTGGAACGTGCGCGCAATCCCAATCACGGGAATGTCATGCCGCGGCGAGCCCAGGATCGAGTGGCCCTCGAACAGGATATCGCCGTCGTTGGGCACGTAGAGCCGGCTGAGACAATTGAACAGGGTTGTCTTGCCGGCGCCATTGGGCCCGATCAGGCCGGCGATTTGTCCGGGAAAGACATCGAAAGTAATGCCGTCGAGCGCAACGATGCCGCCGAACCGTACCGACACCCCGCGGACACTCAGCAGCGGATCGACTCCTTGCGGTCGCGCGGACGTACGCGGCGCGGCCGCAGCCATGGCGGTGGACACCAGTCTCTACCTCCTCCCAGCCCAAACACACGGCCCCATCGAGCGACCCACATGCTGGCACCAGCGTGCCACCAAACATGCCGCATCGCGAAAATCCGTGATCTCCCAGACGGTTGCGGGCTTGTTAACGCCCGTTCAGCGAGGCGCACCTTGGCTCATAAGCCTGTGGGTTTCAATAGGTGAGAGTGGATCGGCAGCGCGCTTTCATCACACATTCGGCGCGTACTTCCACATAACGGGAGCGGGGCGCAGGTACCTGACAGCGCCGCGATTTGGTCGCAGTTCGGCTTCATTGGGTTGACAGTGCAGCGTTCGCTAGCCGATATCGACGCGCCACGCCGTGGCATGCCGCACCTGCCGTTCCCCCGCCGGCAGTGGGAGATCCCAATGAACAAGAGTTCAATGAACAAGATCATCACGATGGCTGTACTTGTGGCTGGTCTTGGCAGCGCGTCCGCCGTGGCGCAGCAGCCCACGCCGCCGCAGCCCGCCCCAGGCGCACCGCCGGCCGCGCCACCGCAAACCGCCCCGCAGACGCCGCCCGGCACACCACCGGCTGCACAACCGCCGGCCGGCGCGCCCCAAGCCACGCCCCCGGGCGTGCCCACCGCGCCGCCCCAGATCAACGCCGCCCCGCCGTTGCCCGACTGGTTCACGGAGATGGACCTCAACAAGGACGGCGTCGTCACCCGCGAAGAGTTCCTCGCGGTGCGCATGAAGCTGTTCGACCAGCTCGATACGAACAAGGACGGATGGCTCAGCAAGGAGGAGTTCACCAAGCTGGCCGAGCCGCCCTTCGCCCAGGACACTCCCGGCGGCCCGCCCCTCGATCAGCGTCGGCGCTTCTACGAGGGCCAGTTCAACCAGATCGATACCAATCGCGACGGCAAACTGTCGCGTGAAGAAGTGCAGGTGTTCGTCAATCTGAACTTCAACGAGTTCGACATCGACCGCGACAACCGGATTACGGAAGCCGAGTTGCGCATGATGATGCAGCAGATCGAGGAGCGCCGCCGGCGCGCGGAAGAAGATGCCCGGCGACGCGACGAGGGCCGCCGTCAGGCGCCGGAGATCGACGCCAACAACGACGGCTTTGTCGATCTGAAGGAGTTCATCGAGTTCAACATCGCCGGGCTGATGCAACTCGACGCCGACAAGGACGGCAAGATCAGCCTGCAGGAATACCTCGGCCTTGCCGGCCAGCCCAACGAGAACCCGCCGGGCCAGCCCAACTACGAGCAGCGCAAGCAGATCCTCACTGCGCGCTTCCGCGAGATGGATGCCAACAAGGACGGCTTCCTTGTGCAGGCCGAACTGCAGACGTTCCTGACAGGCGTCTTCAAGCGCCTGGATCTCAACGGTGACGGCAAGATCAGCAAGCAGGAATGGGACATCCACCAGAGAGGCCCACAGCAAGCGCCGGCCGCGCCTGCCGGCAAGCCGGCGCCAGGACCGGCGCCGGCACCCAAGCCCGGTCCGGCACCCAAGCCGGCGGCCCCGCCGCCACCCGGCCCCGGCGGGCTGCCGCCCGGTGGCTTGCTACCCGGCACCGGCCCGAACCGCTGACATCCTTCCATCGGCCCTTCCCCATCGGGAAGGGCCGATCCGCATCTACTCCACGACGACGCTCTTGGCGAGATTGCGCGGCTGGTCGACGTCGGTGCCTTTGGCGACGGCGGCATGGTAGGCCATGAGCTGGACCGGCACGGCATAAAGAATCGGTGCCACGAACGGATCGACCGTCGGCATCGTCAGGCTGGCGAACGCCTTGCTGCCCAGCCGCGCGACGCCGGCCGCGTCGGACAGCAGCACCGGCTTGCCGCCGCGGGCGTGCGCCTGTTCCAGGTTCGACGCAATCTTGTCGGCCAACGCGTCGGTCGGCGCCACCACCACGACCGGCACATCCTCGGCGATCAACGCGATCGGTCCGTGCTTCATCTCGCCGGCGGGATAACCTTCGGCGTGGATGTAGCTGAGCTCCTTCAGTTTCAGCGCGCCTTCCAGTGCAATCGGGTACGCCGTGCCGCGGCCGAGATAGAGCACGTCGCGTGCCTCGGCGATCTTGTGCGCCACGGCGGCGATGGCTTCGTCGTGGTTCAACACCTCGGCGAGGCGTGACGGGACTTCGATCAACGCCGCGACCAGTTCGGCTTCGCGCTCGCGCGAG
>Ga0187894_10007501_pt1 | contig 10266 bp, 6 predicted proteins | sample GBC1701081metaG_FD_136650 | JGI IMG/M metagenome (GOLD analysis project Ga0187894, IMG submission 136650) | White microbial mat communities from a lava cave in the Kipuka Kanohina Cave System on the Island of Hawaii, USA - GBC170108-1 metaG ... | reverse complement strand
TCTCCCTTTCGCTCGTGCGCCCCGTCCCCTTGTCGCTCTATCGCCCCGGCGCCCCCCCTCCCCTGCGCCCCTTCGCCCCGTCTCGCTCTCGCGCTCTCTCCCCGTCGCCCTGTCGCCCCGTCGCCCCGTCGCCACTCCCTGCTCCGAGACATTCAATAAAATTCCGACCGCCGCCAGCGCGGTGATCAGCGATGATCCGCCGGCGCTGATGAACGGGAGCGTGATGCCTTTAGCTGGGACCAGATTCAACGCCACACTCATGTTGAAGAACGCCTGGATCACGATGCTTGTAGTCAGCCCGACGGCGAGCAGCATCCCCAAACGGTCCGGCGCGCGAAACCCGGCGCGAAACCCCCGCCACAAAAAGAGTCCGAAGACAAGCACCAGAGTCACCGCGCCAGTCAATCCAAGCTCTTCCGAGATCACCGAGAAAATAAAATCCGATTGGGGCTCGGGCAGAAATGAAAGTTTCTGTCTGCCTTGCCCGAACCCAAGGCCGTTCACCCCGCCCGAACCGACCGCGGTCAGCGATTGCAAAATCTGATAGCCCTTGCCCTGCGGATCGCGTTCGGGATCAATAAAAGCCAGCACGCGATCCCAACGCCAGACGACCTTGACCACGAGGTAGACGAACGCAGCCATCAGTACCGGCGAGAGTTTGTAGAGGTGTTTCGCCGGCGCCCCCGCGGCGAACAGCATCGCCAAAAAGATGACGCCGAGCACCAAGGTTGTCCCCAGGTCAGGCTCCTTCAGAATCAGCACGGAGAGCAATCCCAACACCACGCTCGCCGGAGCGACTGTCGCCCAGAAATCATTCAACTCGCCATCGCGCTCGCGTTCGGACAGAAACCACGCCAGGAAAATGACCAGCGCAATCTTCGCCAGCTCCGACGGCTGCGCCGAAAAGCCTTTGAAAAGGATCCAGCGGTGCGCATTGTTGACCTTCGGAAAGAGGAAGACCACGAGCAGCAGGATGACACAAACGCCCAGAAATCCGTATACGAAACCCGGCTGCGCAAACCTGTGATAATCAACACGCCGCAGCATGAGCATCACAACCAACCCCAGCGTCGCCCACCGAATCTGCCCGTACAAAAACGCGTTCGGATTTTTGGTTCCAGCCGAAGCGCTGTAAACCATGATCACCCCGAACAACGTCAGGCCAATGGCCGTCGCCGCAAGCCACAAATCCCAGCGCAGTTCTTCGGTGGTCCGCAACAGATTTTTACGGGTGGTTTTCGCCATAGTTGGTGGTTGGTGGTTGGTGGTTGGTGGTTGGTGGTCGCTACCAAAGTAACCACCCACCAACCACCAACCACCAACCACCAACTACTGGAGTCGCCTCACGGCTTCCTTGAACACTCTTCCCCGATGCTCGTAATTGTCGAACATATCGAAGCTGGCGCAGGCCGGGGCAAGCAGCACTATCTCACCGGGTTTGCTGATCTTCAATCCGATTTCGACCGCTTCCCGCATCGCCGCCGCGCGGCGCAGCGGGCGCGTGTTTTCCAACGCCACCGCGATCTTGTCCGCCGCCGCTCCGATCAAAATCACGTTCGAGCACCGCTCCCGCACGATCGGGGCGAGCGGCGAATAATCGCTGCCCTTGTCCTTGCCGCCCAGAATCACGTTGACACCGCCATCAAACGCCTCGATGCATTTGATCGCCGCGTCAACATTGGTCGCTTTTGAATCGTTGTAAAACTTCACGCCGTTGATTTCGGCCACGAATTCCAGCCGGTGCTCGACGCCTCTGAAATTGCGAACGCTTCGGCGCATCGAATCGGCGGAAGCGCCACACGCGACTCCGGCGGCCAGCGCTGACATCACGTTCTCCAGATTGTGATCGCCGCGCAATGTGATTTCATCCTGTGTGATCAACTCGCGCTCGACGCCTGACTTGCGATGAAAGACGCCGCTCGCCCGCAGGAAGATTCCCTCGTCAAGTTCACGCCTGCGGCTGAAAAAGATCGTTCGCGCCGTGGTCAGCGAATCCATCTTAGACACGCGTTCGTCGTCGGCGTTCAACACGGCGAAATCGTTCGCGGTCTGATTGCGAAAGACGTTGGCTTTCGCCGCCGCGTAATCGTCCATCGAATCGTAGCGATCCAGGTGATCGGGCGTGATGTTGATGATCACCGAGACGAACAGATGCAACCGTTCAACCGCTTCGAGCTGAAAGCTGCTCAGCTCGATCACCGTGAAGCCATCGTCGCGCGATGTTCGAGCGAGTGAAATCAGCGGCGTGCCGATGTTGCCGCCGACCTGCGTGGGCAAGCCGGCGTCCCTGAGCAGTTCGCCAGTGAGCGTCGTCGTGGTCGTCTTGCCATTCGACCCCGTGATGCCGATCAAACGCCCGCGGATGAATCTCGCGGCCAGCTCGATTTCGCCGATGACGGGCACGCCCGCCGAGCGCGCGCGCTGAAACGGTTCGAGCGCGAGCGGGACGCCGGGGCTGACGACGATCAGGTCCGATTTTTCAAACAGCTCTTGCGGGTGCGACCCGGCTACTACCTCGATCCCGAGCGCGATCAGACTTTCAGCGTCTTTCAATTCGCTTTCGGGTTTCGCGTCATTGACCACGACGTGCGCGCCGCGTGAAAGGAGGAACTCGGCAGCCGCCGCGCCACTGCGCGCCAACCCGACGACCAGAATGTTTTTGCCATCAACGTTCATCCACAACTTCGAGCCCGCTGCCGTGAGCGGTAGCGAGCATGCCCCCACGATTGGCCGATCCCGGTAGCACGCTCGCTACCGCTCGCGGCGGCGGACTCGATCACCGCAACTTCAAAGTCGAGAGACTCAACAACGCGAACAGAATCGCGACGATCAAAAATCGGAAAACGATCTTCGGCTCCTTCCACCCCATCAATTCAAAGTGATGGTGAAGCGGCGCCATCTTGAAAACGCGCTTGCCGCGCAATTTGAAAGAGGCCACCTGGATCATCACTGACAATCCTTCGAGCACGAAGATTCCACCCAGAATCGGCAAGACCAGTTCTTGTTTGATCAGAACGGCCATCGTGCCGAGCGCGCCGCCGATGCCCAGGCTGCCGACGTCGCCCATGAAGACTTCGGCCTGTGGAGCGTTGAACCAGAGGAATCCGAGACTCGCGCCCACCAACGCGCCGCTGAAGATCGTCATCTCCCACACATCCGGCGCGGCTGGGATGCCCAGATAATCGGCGAATTGCGCATGGCCAGTTACGTAAACGAAACCCGTCAGCGCCGAAGCCGCCACGACCGTGACGCTGATCGCCAAACCGTCAAGCCCGTCGGTCAGATTGACCGTGTTCGACGTGGCGATCAGAACGAAAATGATGAAGGCCGAATACCCCCATACCGTCAGGTCGGGTTGAAGGTGTTTAAAGAACGGCACGTACAACACCGACTTGTAATCGGTCACAGTGAAAAGCAGCGCGCTCACTGCGGCCCCGACCAGCAGTTGCCCGGCGATCTTCTGCTTGCCGGTCAACCCGAGACTGCGTTTCCTGGCGATCTTCAAGTAATCGTCGGCGAAACCTATCGCCCCGCAACCGACCATTCCCAGCAGGGCTATCCACACCGACCAGTTTTTCAGGTTCGCCCACAACAGAGTCGAGATGAAGACCGAGCCGATGATCATCACTCCGCCCATCGTCGGGGTGCCGCGTTTGGCCTGGTGCGACTCGGGACCTTCTTCACGAATCTCCTGGCCGAATTTGAATTCGGTCAGTTTGCGGATCACCAGCGGCCCGAAGATCAGACTCAACGCCAGGGCGGTGATCGCCGCGTAAGCAGTGCGAAAAGTGACGTACTGAAAAACGTTCAACGCTTTCAGCAGGGGGAATTGTAAAGCGTATTTTCGGAAGAGCACTTCATAAAATAGGTAATAGAACATTGGCTCTTACGCTTTCCCTTCACTCCATTTTCATGTTTTCGCCGGGCCGAATGCGGCCTTCAATTTCTCAACCACCCTCTCCATCCGCACTCCGCGTGAACCTTTGACCAGAATCAGGTCGCCCGGAACCGCGCCGGCGACAAGGAGCTCCGCGGCCTCTTCAGGCGTTTCGCAAAAGCTTGTGAGCTTCGCTCCGGTTCCCGAAGCTTCAACCGCTCCGGCGACCAACTCACCCGCCAGCCCGCGCACGCCGATCAAAACATCAATTCCCATCGCGGCGATCTCGCGCCCGCATTGGCGGTGCAGCTCAAATCCTTGATCGCCGAGTTCGAGCATCTCGCCCGCGACGACGACGCGACGGCCAAATCCACTGGCGTCGAGCATCGCGCGAACCGATTGCAGCAGCGCCTGCGGATTCGAGTTGTATGAATCATCAATCACCGTGGCGCCGTTTGCAAAGCGGATCAACTCGCCTCGCATTTTTGACGGCGCCGATGTCGCAAGCCGTCCGGCAATCCGTTCGGCCGAAATACCGAAATAATGCGCGACGGCGGCTGCCGCAAGCGCGTTGTAAACGTTGTGGCGCCCTATCAGCGGCAGTTTGATCTCGGCGGATCCGTCCGGCGTTTTTAAAACGAAACGCGTGTCGCTCAGATCGGAGGCGACGGCGATCTCGCGCGCCGTCACATCGGCCCCGGATTCGGCGCCGAAACTGATGATCGCGACGTCGTCACGGCGCGCTCGCATGCCGATCACCAACGGATCATCGGCGTTCAACACCGCCACGCCACCTGGCTTTATGCCGTCAACCATCTCGGCCTTGGCGCGCGCGACTCGCTCCTTCGAGCCGAAGAATTCGATATGCGCCGTTCCGACGTTGCCGACGACGCCGACTTCAGGTGGCGCGATGTCAACCAAACGCGCGATCTCACCAAACGAACTCATCCCCATTTCGAGGACGGCGAAATCGTAATCGCCCGGTTTCGCTCCGCCGCTGATCATTCGCGCGACCGTCAGCGGCAATCCGTAACCCGTGTTCAAATTGCCCGGCGATTTCAGAACGTTTCCCGCCTCGCCCAGACAGTGGGCAATCAAGTCCTTCATCGTCGTCTTGCCGGCGCTGGCAGTGACGCCGACCACGGGCCGATGCCACTTCGCAATCACTCGCGCGGCCAGTTGTTGAAACGCGCAGAGCGTGTTTTCGACGAAGAGCAGATTGCCGGCGTATTCGCCGAAATCGTCCGGTTTTGAAGCCAACCGGTGATGAACCACCATCGCGGCGCAGGCGCCTTTTTCAAAGACCTCTCGAATGAATTGATGCCCGTCAACGCGTTCGCCCGGGATCGCGACGAACAGTTCGCCCGTCTTGATTGCGCGCGAATCAATGGCGAAGCCGGCGGGTTCGGTCTTCGCCAGTTTGTCGTTCAACATGTGGCTCGCGCCACATAATCGCGCAATCTCGCTTAACTTCATTTGCGACTCCGAAAGCTTCAGGATATTTTCCTCTCCCACATTTTCCTCTTGGCAAAAGTCGGAGAGGAAAATGTGGGAGAGGAAAATAGGAATTGCCCAGCCGGATGGAAAACTTCAGAAGTCTTCCACTAGACGCCGTTTTTTCTAACCCCGCCGTCTCTCAATCTTTTCCTTTCGACCAGCGCCTCGCGCGCGACTTCGCGGTCATCAAAATGAATCTTGCCTGTCGGCAGTATCTGATAAGTCTCGTGACCTTTGCCTGCGATCAGGACCACGTCTCCCGGCCTCGCTTGCAGAATCGCGCGGAAGATGGCCTCGCGGCGGTCAACCATCATGTCGTAATTCTTGCCGACACGGGCAAGGCCGACTCTGATGTCGTTCAGGATCAGCAGCGGGTCTTCGCTCCGAGGGTTATCGGAAGTCGCGATCACGAAGTCGCTCAATCGCGCGGCCTCTTCGCCCATCAGCGGGCGTTTGATTCTGTCGCGGTCGCCGCCGCAGCCGAAGACCGTAATCACGCGGCCTTTGGGTTTGCAGCCGTTCTGAGCGGCCTGCGCGTCGCGCACCGTTCTCAACACGTTGGCCAACGCGTCCGGCGTGTGCGCGTAATCAACGATGACGGTAATGTCGGCGCCGTTGTGGCCATTATGGCCGTTCGCGGTCACGCGTTCGAACCTGCCCGGCACGCCCCGGCACTGGTTTATGCCGCGCGCGATTGTCTCGCAATCGAAGCCCAGCGCAAGTCCGACGCCGATCGCGCAGAGCGTGTTGTAAGCGTGCGGGCGTCCGACCATCGAGGAATTGATCCTGACCGGGCCTACCGGCGTCCGCGCGACGAAATGCAACCCGTCGAGTCCGAAGTTTCGCGCTTCGGTCGAGATGTCGGCTTTGGCGTCGAGCGCGTAGGTCATGACCGTTTCGCCGCACAGAGCTTTTAGTTCGGCGCCGCGCGGGTCGTCAAGGTTGATGATCGCGCGCGCCGGGCGTTTGCCTATGGCGCCGTCAAAGAGCTTCCGTTTCGCGGTGAAATAGGATTCCATCGAATTGTGAAAATCCAGGTGATCCTGTGTCAGGTTCGTGAACGCCGCCGCCGCGAATTCGAGTTCGTCGGCGCGGCGCATATCGAGTGCGATTGACGAAACCTCCATCACCGCGTGCGTCACACCTGCTTCGACCGCGCGCCGCAGAAAGTCCTGAAGCTCGGAAGCCTCCGGCGTGGTGAAATCGGCGGGCGCCTGCCCCTCTCCGATCCGGTAGCTGATTGTGCCCATGATCGCCGATTTTTTCCCGGCGGCGGTGAATATGGATTCGATCAGGTGCGCCGTGGTCGTCTTTCCATTCGTGCCCGTAATCCCCGCGAGCGCGAGTTTGCGCGATGGGTGGTCGTGAACCAGCGCGGCGGCCTTCGCCAGCGCCCGTCGCGCGTCAACCACCCGCATCCAAACAACAGAGTTGGCGGTTGAAAGATCAGCGGGGCGCGGTTGTTCGGAGACAACCGCGACCGCTCCGCGTTTCGCCGCCTCTGCGACAAACTGGTTCCCATCGGCGCGCGCGCCGGTCACGGCGACGAAAATCCCCCCCGGCATCACACGACGCGAATCGTGCGTGACAATCGAAGTCGAAGCGTCCACCACAATATCTTGATTCGCGCCATTCATCTGCGCGTCAATGTAGCCCGCTATGTCACGAAGTGTAGGCATAATTAGTCCCCATCCGGGGAGTTGTTGATTTCTTTTCCTATATCATATGGGTCATATGAGTCGTATAGGTCACATAGTCATATTACTGGAATTCCACCTTGCACGTTTCGCCCGCCCGGACTTTCGCTCCCGCGGCCGGGAACTGGCGAAAGGCCAGGCCTGATCCATGCAAACTGATCACTAAGTTCATCTGCGCGCAGGCTTGCGTGACTGCGCGCACTCCACGACCACGGAAATCCGGCATCATAAAGACTGGCGCCGAATCGTTTGGCGAAGAGTTCTGCGGGGGAGATTTTGAAGGCGTAGCATTCGGATTTCTGATCAAAAGAGAAATGTTTTCCCGACCGCCTGTCGCAGGGTTCGGCGTCATGTTCGGTTTGGATTCCGGCGCCGCCGGTTTGATCTCTATAGTCTGGGGCGCCGGCCCCGCGGGCGGATCCGCATCCCGTGACTGGTCGTCTTCCAATTGAGATTCGTATTTCTTCGACAGCGCGGCCAGAGAATCACGGAACGCTTTGTCGTCGGGCGGAATGGCGTAGTCGCCCAGCGCCGCTTCGGCGATCAGGTTGAAAACCGGCGCGGCGACGCTCCCGCCCTGATGTTTCCCCTGAGGCTCGTCAATCATCACGACGATGGCCAGGCGCGGGTCGGACGCCGGAACCAATCCCGCGAAGGACGGCATGTATTTCGTCTGCGACATCCTTTTATTCTCCACCTTTTGCGGGGTACCGGTCTTGCCCGCCACAGTGTAGCCCGTCAGGTTGATTGCGCGCCGCGCGGTGCCGTGTGTCACCACGCGCTCCATAATCCTGACCATCATTTGCGCGGTCTGCTCTCTGACGACCTGTCGCGTTTCGATCTTCGGCTCGTAAAGCGGGCGTCCGTCCTGCGACATGATCTTTTTGACAACGCGCGGCTTAACCCATACTCCGCGATTGGCGATCGCGCCAACCGCCGCCACGATCTGCAGCAGCGTGACCGAAACCTCCTGGCCGATGGCGATCGAACCGATCGAGTCAATGCGCCAGTCTTCGAGCGGGTTGACGATGCCGCGCGATTCGCCGGGCAGTTCGATCCCCGCCTTTCGCCCGAACCCGAATCTCGAGATGTATTCGAAGAGCTTCTCCTTGCCGAGTTTCATCGCGATTCGGATCGCGCCGCCGTTCGACGATTTGGCGAAGGCGTCTTCAACCGTCAGATCGCCGTAAGCGTGCGTGTCGCGTATGACGCGTTTGCCAATGGTGATCTGGCCGCCGCCGCAATTAATCATGTCGTCCGGTTTGAACACCCCTTCTTCAAAAGCCGCCGCGTAGGTCACCATCTTGAAGATCGAGCCGGGTTCGTAAGGCCAACTGATCGCTCGATTGGCGCGTGTGTTGTCGTCCGCGTTATCGGGGCGTTCGTTCGGGTTGAATGTCGGGACGTTGGCGAGCGCAAGGATGTCGCCGGTCTTCGGGTCAATCACAACCGCGCCGGCGCTCTTCGCGCGTGTCATCCGCACCGCCTCGTCGAGCAGGACTTCGACCTTGTGCTGTAGAACGGCGTCAATCGTCAGGACGACCTGCGCGCCGCCCATCGCCGGCGTTTCGCGGCGGTTGTAAGTCCGGCCCGAGGCGTCTCTGTCGAGGGCGATCTCGCCCGGTTTCCCGCTCAGCAGATCGTTGTACTTCTGCTCGACGCCCGCCAATCCTTTGTCGTAAGCGTCAACATAACCAACCAAGTGCGCGGCCAATGAGTTGTTGGGATAGAAGCGCTGAGTCTCTTTCTGAATCGCGACGCCGTGCAGCCTGTTTTTGGCGACCGCTTCGCTGACGGCTTGAGCGGCCCCCGGGTCGAGTTTGCGTTTGAGCCAGAGGAAACTCGAATCCCGGGTGAATTTTTTCAACAATTCGGATTGATCGAAGCCGAGCGCCGGAGAGAGCGCCTCGGCGGCCCTCTTGCGGTCGGATTCCTCCTTGAGCTGTTTCAGATCAACATAGACCGAATCGGCGATGACGCTGATGGCAAGCTCGCGCTCGTCGCGGTCAACAACAGGGCCGCGCGCCGCAACGGTCTTGATCTCCTTCTGCTGGTTGAGCGCGGCGCGATCCGAGTAATGTTCATATCGCGCCACCTGCAGCCACATCAGACGGCCCACAATCATAAACATCCAGACGCACAATACCGTGACCATCCAATGCGCGCGCCTGCTCGCGTCAGCCGATGGTCGAATTGGCTGTCGGATGGGTTGTCGAATCGCCTGCTGTCTGGTTCGTTTCGTTCTCACGGGCGCCGTCCGGTTGATTCTATTTTGTTACTTTGTTTCTTCGCCTTCACGGCATTCGCCTTCAATCTGTTCGACGCGCTGTTCGATTTCGCCGCGCTCGACTTCACAGCCTTCTCGGCTTTTACAGCCTTCACAACCTTCGTGGTACTCACGTCCCTCACAGCCCTCACGGCCCTCACAGCCCTCACAGTCGGATTGGGTTTGACCGGCTGCTTGACCGAACGAAGGCTATTTTGGCCATTGCCGTTCAGGCGGTTGCTTTGACCAGCCTGAGACGATCTAAACTGAGACGATCTGGCCGGCGACGATCTGGCCTGATACGAACTGGCCGGCGACGGAGGCTGGTGGACAATTCTCTGAACCGAAGCGCTGTGCAGAGCCGCCTCCCTGTCCAGTTTGAGTTGGTCGAGTCCGCTCTGCCTGCCCGCGCGGGCGCTCTCGCCAGTATTGAGCGCGCGCTGTTGATCGAGCGTCAGGAATTTCTGTTGGCTGGTGTATTCATCCAATTTTACTCTGAGTCGCTCTTCGGCCTGCCCAATTCTGTGGGTGTTGATCTGTGAACGCAGCGCGAAGACGAAACCCGCGGACAGAGCCACTCCGATCAAGATCATCATCCACATAACTCTCGACCCGCGCCCTTCGCCGTGGCGCCTATTGCCCCCATTGCTATGGCTCCCCGCCCGGTTCAAGCCACGGTTCGAATTGGGGCGCGACGAAGATTTCGTCGCGCCGAATTCCCTGAATGCTTTTGACGTTGAGGGATTTTTCGACCGAGTCTGGCGTTTGGCTACAGAGCCGTTCCGAATTCCAGGCAGGTTTCGCTCCGTTCTCATTTCCCACGCTCCTGAGATAAACGGCGAATGGCGCCGGCAATTTTTACCTTCGGTTGGGACGCGACTCTTCGGGTAGAGCCTGACCTAACTATATTGACCTTGGGGACTAAATTG
>Ga0187894_10007500_pt1 | contig 10268 bp, 8 predicted proteins | sample GBC1701081metaG_FD_136650 | JGI IMG/M metagenome (GOLD analysis project Ga0187894, IMG submission 136650) | White microbial mat communities from a lava cave in the Kipuka Kanohina Cave System on the Island of Hawaii, USA - GBC170108-1 metaG ... | reverse complement strand
CAAGGTGGATTCATTAGTCAAAGTGGCAAAGGCCAAGTTAGAGTCATCGTATGCAAGCTCGATCAAGTCTGTCGCAAAAGAGGTGGCAGGAACCTGCGTTTCACTGGGAATTAAAATCGAAGGAAAGCATCCAAAGGAATTCACTGCAGAAGTAAATGCAGGAAAATGGGATTCCAAGTTCCAATAATTATTTGAGAATATCGCTTCCAACAAGCGTCTAATGCACCAAAAACGTTGCATATCGTGTTGCATAGTTGCACCGTTCAAAACAAACCCTAAAAATACACTTACACTAAACATTTGCAACAACAATGATCAAGTAATACTAACAATTTTTCCGACTTTATTATTTATTATTTGGTATATCTATCCCCCTACCACGTCACTGCTCCTGGCAGTTCTAGGCGTTATTCTAGCTAAACAAAAGAGGTTGGCTAGCTAATGGTTCAATCAATACGGACAAAGAGCCGTCTAAGGGTCAAGGGATTAAAAGTCAAAGACAGAGAAAAGATCAAAGAAGCAATAGCATTTAGCATCCAAAACGGCAATCATACTACCAGAGAAATAGGCATAGACATTGGCAAAGATCATAGTACAATATCGCGGTATCTTGCTGAAATGGAAAGAGAAGGTAAATGGAGAATAAAGCGAGATTTAAACGGCAACATTGTAATTTCACTTCAAAAGCAACTAGAACAGCAATACCAGAAACTAGACAAAGAACCGTTCAACCAGCTGCCATCGATTCAGAAATGGTTGACGCACCTAAAATCTGGCAGGCTGCAAGCTTCTCGCATACAGTATGTCGTAAATATTATTCATGGAATATCTGATCAGCTAAAGGTAATGCCTGAAACTCTTGTCAGCTATGGAGTACCAATTGATACAACAAAGCGCAAAGAGATAGCCATAGAATACTGGCAGAACTTTCTGGCATGGTTCAACACTGCATATCCGCAGATGCAGCGAATAAACACTGTCAATGCATATCGCAGCTTTCTGGCATCTCATAACATCAACTTTGCTCAGGGGGAAGGGAAGAGGTATGGTCTGTCTACGACATCGGAGAGATTAGGCGAATACAAAGACATCATGTTAACACCGGACCAGATTGCATCAATTAACAAAAGGCTTGAATATGAAAAAGATTGGGAGTCATGGTCTTTCATGAACATCGACCTTCATACTGGAGCGAGAGCTTTTGCAATGGCATCTATGATCCGGGACAGGATAGCTTTTTCTCCATTGTTCAGAGTAGAACAGTTCGAATCCAAGATAAAGCGTGGTGATTGGTATCTGACAAGGGAAGGCAAGTGGTGGGTCAAGTACCCAACTGAAGAATGCAGGGCAATTGTAGAGATTGCATACGCCTATCTGCCAAAGTACAGAAAGTTCCTGTTCTTTGAGGATGCCAAGAGCGATAAAGCGAATTGCTAACAAGCTTCTTATCTTATGTCAAAGATGGCTGTTAGATTTAAAAAGATATTTTCAGAGCTTGATAGAAGCAGCTGGTTAAATGAAAAGACACGGATCTATGCGCTTGGAGATGGGTTATATTTTACAGGACATCCTTTGCACTTATTCCGACATACTATGGCTCAATACTATCTGGCAGCCACGAATTGGTCTTTAGCGTACGTAGCAAGCTTGGGTGGTTGGGAAAATACTGAAGTGCTAAACAAATGCTACGGCGGGATTCCAGAACACATCAAGGCACAGATAGCAAAATCGATTCATGTCAAGTTTGACACTCTAAACCTAAGTATTGCAAGCCAAAAGCTGTTGTTATAATTTCTATAATCTATTGATATCCTGATATGTTATCATGATATCCTTTTGGTCAAATCTTGATTTCAGTACTTCCTTGTATTCCCTCAAGAAATCCAATGTTACCTGAGTTTTGGGAGCTATCACAAAAAAGATTGAATTTACATCATTGTATTCTTTATGATCGGAAGGGTCGATCCATGTCCCATAGGACTTTCTTAAAAAGCTACAGCCTCCAAAGCGCTTAGCCAGCTCTTTTCTGGTCTGTAGCAGTTTAGAGTCTTCAATCTTGCGGCCATCGTTGTAAAAGACAGGTAAAATGATGTCTACTCTAATTTGCTGCAAACCTAGACTATTTCTCTCTGATGTAGTTGATTCCCTTTTGCCTTAACAAGCTGCATTGCAGTTCATTTATGGTATATACATCATCAGCTGTTGTATGAACGGGCATTCCAGAATCCAAGAGGACTCCAAATCCTTTTAGCTCTTCCTCTTCGGTAGGAAATCGAATTACTACAGGCTTGAGCTCGGATATGTCAGTTGCCATAGGTCGTCCTCTTCATTCATAGTATAAAGATGTTTAATAATATAAGCATTGGCCGTGTATTGTATACCTTGGACTGCTGTCAAATAAACGTCGGATCTCGGATTAATAAGAAAGAGCTAGTCCAACAAATTCTCGATATCCCCTTGGGCAAACCGCTTGATAGCAACGGAGTTGTTCGCCCATGACGCAGTGAAATGGGTGTCACTTTCCGAAAACACTATCCCATCCAGTGGCTGAATCCATGAAACATCTTTTTTTCGGAAATCAGAATTGAATAGGATATCCCTGACAAGAATGATCCCAAAATCATGCCCTATGAACAACTGGATCGTATGGTTCTCTGATGCACTGAGTTCCTTCGAAAAGTGTTGCACCATCTCTGTAACTGCCTCTTTTGCAGGCTGCATCAGACCTTGTGGGAGCCTTCCTTTAATCCAATCATGCAGAAAAGCCGTTCCTCCATAATGCTGTTTGTATATCTTCATTTTTTCATGATCATTACAAAAGTAATATATGGTCTCGAGCTTCATATCAACGCCCAAGATTTTGGAGTCTGAATACTTGGACATGAAGCCCATTTGAATACATTCTGCAGTTTCCTTACACCGGTTTGCAGAACTGTGAACTATCCTTAGTGAGAATTCTGAAGGCAAGTGAGCCCCAAATGCTATTGCCTTCTCGCGACCTTCTTGTGTGAGGTTCCCTTCTGCATCCTTTGCAGCGTGTCGCATAAAAACCGCTATTTTTGTGGCAGATCGACCAGCACGGGTTAGGAACATGGATGGCTATATCCTCCGGGGTTCTTGGAGATGAGCGTGTCCGTCATCATTTTGACTTCTGAGCCTCACTTCTTAAGCAGAACTGACGACTGACATCCGTTATTACTCTCTCAACTATCTCCTCTGTATCAATACTAGGTTTCCAACCAAGAATCACGTTCGCCTTTCTGTGATCTGTGAACTGGTCAAAGACCTGCTTCGTAGCTGATCTAAATTCAATCACACCCTTTCCAACCTTCTTTATCACAATCTTGGCCAAATCGCTCATACTGACCGGCTTGTTGCCAAGAACGAAGACATCAAATGGTTCATTCATTCTGCATAAAAAATTAATTCCTGCAGAATATGCCCTACCAACATCTTGAGGGTGAACAAACTCCCTAACATGTTTTCCATCACCAAGAATTACAATGGGTTCATCCCGCAGCGCTGAAAAAACAAATTCTCTCAATACATTCATCTCTTTTTGTCCTTCTCCGCAGATCAGTGGAGGTCTGAATATCAACGTCTTGATACCATAATTTATCGCGTAGCATCTTGCGATTTCCTCAACACATGCCTTGGAAGCTCCATAAGGATTGTTGGGCGAGAATGGCGTTTCTTCGTCTATTGCAGCCTTTGTAACTCCATATGGTGAAAAGCTGCTCATGCACAATACTTTGCTAATGCCCAGCACTCTACAGGCATCATAGACATTCAGAGTGCCTGATATATTGACGTGAAGATAGTCATAGGGAAGCTTGAGGCTCTCCGCTCCGCCTCCTTTGCCTGTGGCGCCAGCTAATGCCGCAAGATGCACCACAGCTTCGGGTTTAAAGCAATCCAGAGCAGCCCTGACTTGGTGGCTATTGGTGATGTCCACTCTTCTCTTACCTTCTGATACGATATCTATCGATGTGACCTCGTGACCTTCTGACTCTAGTTGTCTGACAACATACCTACCCACAAAACCCTCGCCGCCTGTTACTAGAATATTCATTGGTCTGTCCTCCTAACCACTGTCCTGCGATGTCGTTGGCGATATCGGGGCAAGAGCCTGAGGCAATGCAAGACATCTTCTGCCGAGTCTACAGGATAGATCTTGTCCTGTGCACCGGCTCGAATGCGCTGTCTGGAATCGATCCGGGTTCCCGCAAGCTTGCCGCTCCAGCCCTTTACGCGATAGGCCATTATGAGTCTCTTTAGAGACCATGCAAAGGCGATCTCAGATAGAGTACCTGCGCCTCCTCCTATGGCAACAACGGCATCGCTGTTGGCCACTATCATATTCCGAGCCTGATCGATCCCAGTGGCAATTGCAATGTCGCTATGCATTCCTACAACTTCCGGATCAAACCCGGGGAGGATAGCAAACAAGTCGCCTTCACGATAGCGTTTTGACCGGCGTGCACCACTTGCTACTGCTTCTGGAAGGTCTCCTAGACCGCCTGTAACGATTCTGAATCCTTCGTCAACCAACCTTCGACCGAGAGACTCCGCCAGTTTCCACTTCATGCTGGCCTTGGCAATTCGAGCATCTCCGATAACTGCTATGACTAGCCTACGCATCTCCTTCTCTCCCATGCGCCGGCTTGGCGATAATCTGACCAATCAGAGCTTCTCTTTCATCTTTTGAGAGGATCTGCTTTAGTGATGACGGTTCATATAGATAGATCACTCTGGTCATGTAAGCTGGGTGCAAAGCCATCTCAGACACGGGCAACATAAAGGCCCAGTCTTCTGTGTGAGGTACCCAGTCACCGTTTATTTTAAGGTCTGAGGGAGGTATTCTATCGAATAGATACTTCCGGAATGTTCGCAAAGGCTGCCAGACATTTCCTCCGCGGTTTTGTCTCGGCGATTCGAAATCAACCTGATAATAAGTTTCTTTATCTGTTCTGAGCATGCCTCCAATTGCCATGTCCGCCCCTGATTCGTAAAGCGATTTTACATATCCTATGGCGTCATCGACCAAGAACGCATCGTCAGCATCAGGCATTACTATTATTGAATTCGGGTTGCAACATAGGCGCCTGATGGATGTGTCGATATTGGCTATTGGCGGAACCGCGATGACATTTCTATAGAAGGTTATCCTGAAACCATAATTCCGCTTTATGATGTAATCTATGTATTCATCTATCCCATTGTCTGAGCCGGCATCGACTACAACGATGCCCCAGTCCTGATCGGATTGGCTCAAAATGGATTCAAAGCAGCGCCGTAGTTTTGAGACAGGCACGTTTCTTCCTCTAACAATCAAAATGCATTCTTCAGATCGCCGTGGCATCCATTCTTCGAGGGTTCCAACCAAGTTTACATGTCCTGTCTGGGAATCAGCAATCCTTCCTGTTTCTACTGCCTTCATGATGTTATACCAAGCATTGAAATCTGGTTTCCGTTCGTTTGGGACATGGATGAAAAATGTTGAAGGGTCTCCACCTCTATACGATCTGCATTCTCTTTGTTCTACCTTCATGTCAAGTGATCTGTGCCAAGGCTGTTCCAAAAGGTCACCCTCCACAATTTTATTATGCAGAGGGAGAAGGCTGAAAAGCTTGGATCGACGGAGTATGCCGCATCTTACCTCGGTCCTCCAATTGCCGCTTCCGCTTTGTGATGTATATTCTGTTCTAGATTTGCTTGCTATCGGAAGCGATACGGTGGCTGCCTGAGGGTCGTCTTTGAAGACCTTTAGCATCTCTGCAAGATAATCGTGCTTTCGATCGAGTCGCCCTACAAGACAGTCGCCATCAATATGCAATATGTAATCGCCTGTGCATTGTTCCAAAGCATGAAGAAAAGTTATGGTCGGCTGGCCATTCTGACATCTCGAAGTGGTTGCATCGATGCCAAACCATCTCGTGTTCAGAGATTGGAGAGATCCGGCGTCATTGGGCACCACTATCACGCGGTCGATTGTGCCATCGTTGACAAGGGAGTTCAATTCTTCTTTCAGCAATTGCAAGTTTGCAGTATCATACTGTCTGGCAAATGGTCCACCGTGCTCATCGATGGCTACTACCTTTTCAAGAAAAAGCCGCGGTCCTTCAAGCTGAGTGACTATATGATTTACTTGGTGGCGAATTGTGCGCCATTCCATAGCAGATGCCTTGATTAGTAGAGAGACATTTGATCCTGGAGGAATGTTGACTGGTTTTAGAACCAGAACAATGAAATCACTACCTCGTGAGAGATTGTGGATGTCTGTTCCGGGCGTCTCAATGATATCCTGAACCTCAAAGCCTGCACGTTTTATTAAGTTGAGATACCATGAAAATGGTCTGTGCATTTCAGTCCTCGCTTTATATGTGATTTTTACAATTTTGCGATAAGAGAAGTGTTTGTGGTACCGGGGCTCACAATCAAAGTCCTTTACATGAGTCTCGCTTTCCTCGTTGTCCAGATTAAATGGATTGCAAAAGCTTAGAATTACAAAGCCGTTCAAGCTAACCAATCTTCGCAAGTCTGTAATTATCTTCATCACCGTCTTGTCGTCTACTGTGCACAAGACAAGATTGCATAGAACAAGACTGAATGATGAATTGAGCATCGATGTCGAAATTTGGGATTCGTGCAAGAAAGCTATTTCTTCAGGATGTTGATGTCTGCGATATCGCGCAGTACTGATATCATAGGCAGATACATGTTTTGAAATTCCAGCGAGCTTGTCTGTGAAAATGCCATTTCCGCACCCGTAGTCTAGTATGTGTTCTGCGCTATAACTCTGGACTAGCGACAACAGTATGCCATCGAGAACATCGTGGGGGTCTGTTTCTTCAAGCGCAGCTAGAAAGTTTTCAAAACCAAACATTTCAGGCATAGATTCGTCATGGAGAGAGCGGTGCAGGAGATCCTTGATATCGGTTCTGAAATGCCATCTGTAAACCAAGTATGCACGTTTGCACATTTGCTTGAAGCCTTCTGGTGTAAACGGTTCTATTGACCGTCCAAGGTCTACGTATACTAACACATCTCCATTAACTATGATGTTTTCTGGAGAAATATTAGTGAGAACTATGCCGTATTGTTTGCACTCTCTTAGAAGGTCAAGCAATTCTAACAGCTTTCCTCCAGAGTAATGATGACCTTGCAAGAATCGGCTTACAAATATCACCTGCCTGTCCTTCTCCACTACGCGTTCAAGTGGAAGGATGTGTTTCGACCTTGCGAAGGTACTCATTGTAAGTGTTTTTCGGATGAATTCAAGCTGACCTTCTTTAAAATTGGACAAGCCATCATGAAAATACTTGTATGCAAACGACCCGTCTGTCATGATGAACCCTTCATTCCCCCAGTACCATACTTTGACGTCAGTATGCGCAATGTCTTGCCTTACGAAGGACGTTGCTTGACCAAGGCCGTTGCTCCTGTGTCTAGGAGGCAATCTCTCCCTATACGATTTCATGTATTGGTCAAGATTTCGAAGAAACAATCGTAATTGACCCCGTAAGATTCTCCTCCTCGCCGTGTCTTGAAGATCTCTGATCGACTTTTCTGAATAGAAGGACTCGATCGACCTTAGAACAGCTGTGACAGAATCGGCATGTCTTATTATTATGGCAGATTCTGCACTATCGTTTGACAAGGCATTATTAATCTGGGAGCGAATAGAGTCCACGAGTCCTCTTATCCGCCAAGAATTTATGTAAAGGAGTGATAGGCGGATTTGCAGATAGGTATCAAATAGAGACAGTACTTCGTTTATCTCTGTCTCGGTAAGGCTAATTGTTCTTAGAGTGGCGTCACATCTCTCCAGATTAGATTTGCGACCTGCAAGCACCCTGTCTAGTGCCCTAGTAAACGCGCCACCTAGAATATCTGCCAACACTGTGCGGAGGGTTAGCTTTCCTTCTGAAATAGAGCTGCGGTCTTGGAATACCGGAAGATCAATTGTTGAAACCTTGGCATAAGTGCGTCTGTTCAGAATCGTCCACAGCGTGTCCCCACGACGAAAACTAATGTCATTGATTTGCGGAGCAAGATTGGCATAATCTCTCAAGCAATTTGTGTTTAGAACAAAAGTATTGCCACCTCTCGTGATGATATCTTCATCGGTCGGGTCTTCTGTCCTAGTGCTGATCGGTATACGTCTGAAAACGTTCGCCCCTTTGAGGATGCATCGCACGCGTTCAAGCATATGTTCAAGAAGCTGGAGACGATCGGTGCATCCGTCTTCAACATACCACCAAGGAGTTTCAAGATGTCCGTTGTGGCGCAAGGAGAGATCGTAATAAAAGTCCGGATACTTGCAGATGTTCTCCGTATTCTGAGCTTCGATGCCGTTCGTATCAATTCTTCTATCCGGATTGCAAAGTGCCTTGAGATTGAAGTCGAGATCTAAAAGCTGTGTGCGCAGCATTATAGCCCCGGGTATTGGCGGATCGCCCGCTATTCTGCCGATAGCTATGTCTATCCCTTGTGACCTAAGATGGTGCAGAGTTTCTATGAAACTCTCTGTATCTTGCGGGTTGGATAGATTCAGACGCACGTCATCGTCTAAGATCCAAACCACTCCGCCGTTAACACCGAGACTTTCAAGATAGAGGTAGTGATGAAGGGCGGTTCTACCAAATGCGATGTTCTGCCGCTCTTTTGATTTGTAATATTCGCCGAAGACCCCGATCCTTGCGGCGGATACGATTTCGTCCGTTGATATATAACAGACTTCGTCGGTATGACTGAAAGCGGACAGTATTTCTGGATTCTGATCAAGGCCACTGTTGTTGTCGCAAATTACTATCTTGGCAATTATAGAATGTAGTGGCAAAAGATCCGCGAGCAATAATCTGACACTCTCTGCGTTCGATGCCGTAAAACCCACCACAAGCTTCAGTTCCGTGGCTACTTTTCTCAAGAATTCTGCACTCCTACACTGGGTTGAAAATCCGTTGGATCACATTGGAACAGAGAATATGCGCGATTCAGAAACTTGCAGCGTTCTTCGACCGACATGATTGGAGAATACTTGCGATAGAATTGCACCAAGCCATTTGTTTTGACTCGAGACTTGGGTGTTGATAATCTATCTTTGCCGTAGGCATTATGATGGACCAAATGCTCTTGGATGAAAACGATTCTGATTGCGTTAAGATTGCAGAGCCTTATTCCGACGTCACGATCCGTGGTGCTTTCGAGATTCTCGTCAAAACATCCTGCCCGCAATAAAGTAGATAGCTTGACGAAAAGGTTCGAGCCTTGGACATGAGGATTTCCCGTCAGGAATGCAAAGGTAGAGAGTTTGACGGGTATTGTCAGATCAATTCCTTCGGCAGAAGGGTCTTCATACCTCTTAATGCCGGATACCACCCAATCCTCGCCGTTACTAGATGCAGCGACACATTTTTGCAAGTAATTTGGATCCCATCGATCGTCATCATCTAGCATAGCCAGATACGTTATGTCAGGTTGAAATCCCAATTCCAGGACGGTCTGGACTGCAGTATTTATGGCTCCAGAAAGATTAGCTGTACGTTTGTTTGTAATCAACAGAATGCGAAGATCCGTGAAATCTATCGAGTCTTCAAAGTCTGAATTCCGTTCTCCAACTATTACAACCAGATCTGGTCTAAGACTTTGAGCCTCAATGGAAGATATGGCATTGACAAGTATATTCTTCCTATTCTTCGTAGCAACTACAGCCACTACTTGCCGGTCAGTAGCGGTAACTATTTCACGTTCGGCCAAGGATAACCTGCTCCTCTTTGATTGCACCCTTGCAATCTAAAGGAAGCCAAGACAGTAATCTCGGCCGAACATATCCATCGATATGTTCCATATGACAATTCAAAGATATCTTGTATAAATGCTTATGTTACTTATCAGTGGTTGACTTTTGAAATCCCATCAAACAATGCTGATAGTTACCAGAACCTAGGATTTAATATGCTGCATATAATCAACAATTAGGTTCGTTAGTACTGTTAATGCCAACAGGACAGTATATTTTACTTGGATAACAAGATAATATCTAATCTCGTGTCGGTGTTGCATATACTATTACTTCCGGTCTGACTGCCTCTTGTTATGCAACAAAATCGAAAAGTAATTATTTATCAATCAAGTAAGAAGGTTCTTTGTCTGTTTTCTGTAATTCCACGAACGTTTCCGTGCTCTGTATACCTTCTATCTTGCCTATCTTGTCAATTACAATAGTGTGCAGCTTTTCCAGATTTTCCGCGTGAACCCCCACCATT
>Ga0187894_10007499_pt1 | contig 10268 bp, 7 predicted proteins | sample GBC1701081metaG_FD_136650 | JGI IMG/M metagenome (GOLD analysis project Ga0187894, IMG submission 136650) | White microbial mat communities from a lava cave in the Kipuka Kanohina Cave System on the Island of Hawaii, USA - GBC170108-1 metaG ... | reverse complement strand
TCTGTGCGAGCAGATGCTGCGCCGCGTAGTTCCAGCCGCGCTGCGCCATGACCGCGACCGGCCAGAGGCAGGTTCCCGCGATCGCGCCGAACGTCAGGACCGCCGACCAGCCAGGAGGTTGCCCGCCGCGGCGGAAGACGAAATAGAAGAGCGTCGGAATCGGCAGCGCGACCAGGGCCGCGTAGAGCAATCCATAGAACGCGCCCGGGTCGCCGAAGAGCAGCTGATTCGTGCCGTAGACCGCCGCACAGAGCAGCGTCATGAGCGGCGGGAAGTGGCAGTAGTAGCGCCCCTGATACTCGGCGACGTCGCCGCCGCGCGTCGGCAGATCGAGCCGCCCGCTCAGCCAGATGAGCGCCTCGGCGGCGCACTGGTTGTTTTCCGGTTCGATGTGCCACTGCGACAGGCGCAGCCGCGGGCCGACCACCGCCAGCAGCGCGACGTGCAGCAGCGCGAGGGCGAAGAGCTCCCGGCCGATCGGGGGAGCATCCGCCGGCTGGCTGCTGTAGGGGAGCAGCGGCGCGTTGTCGGAGGATTCGGCCATCGGCGCAGTGTAGAGCGCGGCGAGTAGAACCCCGCGAGCGGCTGCTCGCCCATCACTCAGATCAACGGCGTTGAAGACGCGCGGGCGATGCCTTATTCTTCAGGCCTCGTGAAATCCGTCACGAACTTCGCGGAGGAGCCTTCCGGATGAAGCTCGCCTTTTCGTCGATCGCCTGCCCCAACTGGGATCTTGCCACCATCCTCGCCAAGGCCAAACAGCATGGATACGCGGGGGTCGAACTGCGCGGACTTCAGGGACAGTTGAACCTCTCCCTCTGTCCGGAACTGACCGCCGATCCGGCCGCGACGAAGGCGCGCTTCGCCGACGCCGGCGTGGAGCTGGTCTGCCTTTCCAGCTCTGCCGCGTTTCACATGCGCGACGCGCACGAAGTGGCGGACAACAAGGCGGAGGCGCGCGATTACATCGACACCGCGGCGGCGCTGGGCTGCCCCTTCGTCCGCGTTTTCGGGGCGGAGATTCCGCGGCTGTTTCTGCGCGGCTGGGAGCGCAATGACATCGTACTGGAGCGCATCGCGGCGGCGCTGCGCGACCTGGCGGCCTACGCCGAGTCGCGCCGCGTGACGATCCTGGTGGAGAATTCGGGCGACTTCTGCGGCAGCGACGATCTCTGGTTCATGGTCGACGCGGCCCATTCGCCCGCCGTGCAGGCCTGCTGGAGCACGCTGGCGGGACGCAGCGTGCGCGAGCGGCCGACCACGTCGATCCCGCGACTCGGCCGCAAGATCGCGATGGTGCACATCTGTGACGGCAAGTTCGAGGCGGACGGTTCCTTCGCCGGCCTGGTCCTGCCGGGACAGGGGGACTGCGAGATGGAGCGGATGTTCGAGCTGCTAAAGGGGACCGGCTTCGACGGCTGGCTGACGGTCGACTGGCCGAAGCTCTGGAACGCGGCGCTGCCCGACGCCGACAAGGTGCTGCCGGAAGCGGCCAAATACCTGGCCGCCCTCATCAAGAAGCCGCCGGTCGTGCTCACCGCCTACAAGGGGGACAAGAACGCCCCCAAGTTCAAGGCGCGGACGCCGGTCGCCGCGATCTGACCGGCCCGATAGAATTTCGACATGATGAGGCGACGAGGCAAATGGACGGCGTGGCTGACGCTGGTGGTGCTCGTTTGCGCGGGGGCGGCTGACGGGGACAAGAAGTCGGGCGGCGAGCGGAAGAGTTCCAAATCCGGCGACGACAGCCCGATCATGCAGGTGCTGCCCTGCACCGAGAAGGCGGAAAAAGAGCTGCTGGCCTACGCGGGAACCGGGTTCAAGGCTCGCCAAACGCCCCATTTCGTCATCGCCTACGACACCGATGACGAGACGCTTCGCAATTTCACCCATCGCATCGAGGTGACATACAAATCCGTGGCGCAGTTCGCCGAGGGAATGGGCGTCAAGGTCAAGGTGCCGGACGCCAAGCTCGAGATCATCTTCATCGATTCGCTCGAGGCTTATCGCGAATTCGGCAAGCGCAGCCATTTCCCGGCCGACGACAACACGCCCGGCTTCTATCAGCAGGGGATCAATCGCTCGGCCTTCTTCAACTACGCCAATTCAACCAGCATCCAGCAGGCCAAGCAGCAGCTCCGCGACGCGCGCAACCAGATCAAGCGCTCGGCGCCGGGCAGGTCGGGGCTTGACGGCAACCGCGTCGCGAACTTCGAAGCGAACATCGAGAAGATGCAGAATCGCGTGAATCGGCTGGTGGTGCAGCATGAAGTGGCGCACCACGTGCTGTTCAATATCGGTCTGCATGCGGTCGGCGAGGCCAACCCGCGCTGGTTTTCCGAAGGGCTGGCGATGATGTTCGAGACACCGCCCTCACGGAGCGGCGGGGCCGGGATCGGGGCGATCAACCAGACCCGGCTGGGGGACTGGCTCGAACTGGAATCGGAGAAAAAGCTGGTAAGTCTCCGTGAACTGGTCAGCAAGCCGGAATTAATTCTGCCGACCAACCCCGACGCGATTGACGCCTACGCCCAATCCTGGGCACTTGTGCACTATCTACAACGCAACAAGCGGGCCGATCTGGTGAAGTACATAGATCTGATCCGGCAGCGAAAAGAGGAACGGGTCTATTCGCCGGACGAGGAGATCGCGACATTCGAAAAGGCATTTGGACCGCTGGATGACCGATTTGCAACGACCCAGCGCAACTTCATCAAACGGCTCCCGTACAAGCCGAGCGAGACCCGCGGGTGACGATTGCCCCGATTCTGGGGAGTATTGCCCCGGAATTGCCACGGGAGGCAACTCTGGCGGTAATGAGACTGAGTATTGACAGAATCGGGACGAAATGGTTCAATACTATGGGTCGAGAATCCGTTCGCTAAACGCAATTGGCGGGGGCGGACGGGTCGATATAATCATTAGATGGGCATTCGGCCCAGAACCCGTTCAGGGTGGAACCAAAGGCGGCCGCTCGGCATCGAATCGGGTGGATGGGTCGCCAGAGGTTATCAAGTAGTTGCGGTCACGCCTCTTGTGGGAGGCACGTCGAGGCGGCCGCGACGGAAGGGATGACGCCGGCACCGGATCCACCTTGAGATCCTGCAAAGGCATTGCCAAATAATGCCTCGCGATTCGGTATCGGCGCTGTCTTAAAATATGGGTTCGGGTCGGACTGGGGAAACCATGTCGGCGCTGCGCGAGCAATTCGCGACTGTCAGACGCCACAACAGTCATCGATCGGCGTTCTCGCTGATCGAGCTGCTGGTGGTCATGGCCATTATTTCGGTCATGACCGCGATTCTTCTTCCCGCATTGACACGTGCTCGCGAGCAAGGCCGCATCGCTTCCTGCCTCTCGAACATGAAGCAGGTCGGCACCGGACTGATCATGTACATGCAGGACAGCTCCGAGCAGGTTCCGTGGATCAATCCGCACCCGCAGGCCACCTGGGTTTCGCCCTTTGCGTGGGGCGGATTCGTCGCGCCGACTCCGAGCAACTACTTCGGCAACGACGTGGACTATGTGCTGCATCCGGCGGAGAGCCGGCCGCTCAATCCCTACATCGCGCCCGGCGCTAACGGGGGCGACGTGATTCCGACCTACATCTGCCCATCCGACAACTTCGCCCCCTTCGCGCGGAGCAACACCGGCGGTCAGGGCGGACGCTGGTTCACCACGGCTGAATGGTCCTCCGACACCAATGCCGCCTGGAAAGGCGCCGGCAACAGCTACGCCGTCAACTGGTGGTGGATGAACTATTACTACCCATCGGGAAGCTGGACGATCGACCAGATCGCGCCTCTCTCGCACAAACTGATCAAGCGCAATCTCGGCGGACAGGGCTCGGCCTTCGTGGTCGCGACCGAGGCGACGATGCATGCCCTGCTGGCGGACGCTCGAGCCGGCGCGGGCGGCGCGCAGTCCAGCGGCTGGCACGGCAACTTCTCGCGACATTCGCTCCTCTTCTTCGACGGCCACAGCGAATATCGCTTCGTCGATTCCCGCTATCCCTTCGGTGACGGCTGGTCGATCTGGCCTTCGCCGAACTGATCTCGCCGCGTTTCGCCGATCCGCCATTCTCAACACGACACTCCGCAATGCGTCCGCGCGAACAATTTGCTGTGTTGCTTCGTGTATCCCCCGGCTATTCTGATGAATATCGGGGAGGCGGCATGGCATTCACGCCCTTTCCCGAATCGGGGATTCAGGACCGTTCATGTCCATTTTCAACCTGCAATCCTGGTGGGGCCGCGGAGCCTTCGGGCTGGTCCTGATCGCGGCGGTCGCCCTGGTTGTTGCCAACCGCCAGCGGCTCTTCGGGCGCGACCCGGTCCCCAATTCCCCGGACCTGGCGACCTATTGGTATTGCCCGAAATGCGCGAGCGGATTCAGCATGACGCCGCGGGAGTATGAGCAATCGTTGCGCTTCCAGCCGGTCGCCGGCAGCGGCGACAAGCGTCAGCGCCCCGTCATCACCCGCGCGACCGTTCGATGTTCCGTGTGCGGGACCGATTCCGTGAGCGCCCGCAAATGCATGAAGGACGGCACGATCTACGATCCGATGCCGACCGACGGCTCGGTGGGGAAGTGTCCGACCTGTGGATCGACGGCCGGATCGCAGTAGCGCTGGCGGCGTCGCCCCCGCGTATCGCGGAGTCGCTCGCGCCACTATAGTGGCCGCCGGATAAGTCCTGATGCTCCTCACCATCCTTCGCGTCGTGTTCGCGATCATGATCATCATGATCGGTCTGGGCTATGCGGACGCCGCGCGCCAGGAATATGACCCGGTCTATGTCTTCCTGATCGCCGTGGCGCTGGCCGGCGGCGTGGTGGTCGCCGACTGGTTCGTGCCGCGCAAGAGCCTGGCGGCGCTGGCGGGGGTCTTCTTCGGAATCGTCGTGGGGCTGGTGCTGACCTACGGCGTTGCGCTCATCCTGGAGATGTTCGCCGAGATCTATCCCAAGGTGCTGCGCGAACCCAACCTGCTCAACACGATCAAGGTCGTCGTGGGCACGATTCTCTGCTACTTCTGCGTAAGCTTCATCCTGCAGACCAAGGATGACGTCCGCTTTGTCATCCCCTACGTCGAGTTCGCCAAGCAGCTCAAAGGGCAACACCCTTTGATTCTCGATACGTCGGTGATCATCGATGGCCGGATCGTCGACATCTGCGAAACCGGCATCATCGACCAGCGGCTGGTGGTTCCCCGGTTCGTCCTGCTCGAGCTGCAGGCCGTGGCCGATTCCAACGATCGGCTCAAGCGCAACCGCGGCCGGCGCGGACTGGACGTGCTCAGCAAGCTCCAGCAGTCCAAGCGCATCGAAATCGAGATATACGACGGCGGCCTGACCCACAAGGAACTCGCCGAGCCGGTCGATCAGAAGCTGCTTCTGCTCGCCAAGCGGATCAACGGCCGCGTCGTGACGAATGACTTCAACCTCAACAAGGTGGCGCAGCTTCGCGGCGTCGAAATCATCAACATCAACGACTTGGCCAACGCGATCAAGCCGGTGGTGCTGCCGGGCGAGCGGCTCGAGGTCAAGATCATTCGGCCCGGTCAGGAGCAGGGACAGGGAGTCGGTTACCTCGAGGATGGCACGATGGTGGTGGTCGAGGGAGGGCGCGAACGGATCGGCGACGTGGTCCTCCTCTCCGTTACGAGCGCGCTTCAGACGTCGGCCGGCCGCATGGTCTTCGGCCGCATCGAGGAATCGGGCGGCGCGGGAGGCGGCTCCGGCCGCATCGGTCCGGTCTGATCGACGCCGGTCTCATTCATGAAGTCATGGACGCTTCTTACCGCGGTTTCCGCCCTGCTGCTGGCGGCATGCACGCTGCTGGCGTGGAGCGGCCGCACCCCCAACTCCGATCTTTTCATGGCGCTCTCGAGCGGGCGCGACGTCGTTGATGGAAAGCTGGGGAAGCCCGACGACTGGTCCTATCTGACATCGGGTCGCGTCTGGATCAACCAGAGCTGGCTCAGCGGATGGGCGCTCTATCGCGTCTGGCAGTGGGGTGGCGACAACGCGCTGCAGGGCTTGCGCACCGCCGCGGTGGCGGCATTCGCGGCGGGGATTCTCTTTTATCTTCGCGGTCGCGGGGTGTCGTGGCCGGCAGCGCTGGTCGCCTCCAGCGCCGCGCTGCTCACCTGCCGGTACTACCTGTTGCTGCGCCCCAACCTCCTGACGATGTGCGGCGTGCCGTGGCTGTTGTGGCTGCTCCAGCGGCATTCGCGCGGATCGGCGCACGGGGCATGGCTGGTCGCGGTTGCGCTGGGGATCTGGGCGCATGGACATGGCGGGTTCCTGCTGGGGTGGGCGCTGGTGCTGGGGTGGCTTCTACTGCTCGCGGCGTCGGCGGTCGCCGGAGGGGGCCGGCCGGCGGCGTTCCGCGCCGCGGCACTCGCGGCGGCGCTGGGTGCGGCAGTCGTTTCAGCTTTCGTATTCAGCCCCTTCGGCGCCCGGCTGGTGCGACAGACGGTGATGATGTCGGGTCGAACCGAATGGCGCACCGTGCGCGAGTGGTGGCCGCTCATCAATTCGTGGGGCGAACTGCGGGAGGAGCTGGAACAATCCTGGTCCGAAGTGGGCTATTTTCTCGCGCTTCTGGTTGCGGTCGCCCTGTTGATTCCGGCTGCTGCGATGGTGAACCGGGCGCGGCGTCATGACGCGACGTCCGAAACGGGCCGAGGGAATTCGCCGGCGCGCGGCAGCATGTCGCCGGCCGCGGCTTCGACGAAACGGCAGGGTGTGGAGGCGATGCCGCTCGGATGGCGGCGTTTTTTTGACACGGCATTCTCGATCGGGACCGTGGCGATGGCGATCCTGGGACGGCGATTCATTTCGCTGGCCGTCGTCGGGCTGGCGCTGCCGCTGGCGTGGAGCCTGGATGCGCTGTGGGGTTTACGCCGGGAACGGGATGGGGAGTCGTCAGAATCCGGCGCGACTCATCCGCCGGCCTGGGCCGTGCCGGCGACCGCGGTTCTCTGCATTCTGGCGATCGCTGCGATCTATCCCGCGGTCTACCTCGGCTTCAATCGGGATCACCCCTTCTACCCGTCGCAGGGGATTCACGCTCGGCAGATCGAAGTCTCCGACCTGCCGATCGAGGCGACGCGATTCCTGCGCGTCAACGGCATCGGTGGCCCCATTCTTCACTCCTACAACGCCGAGGGATTCCTGCACTGGAACGCCCCCGCACTGAAAGTCGGCTGCGGCGGGCGCGCTCAGCAGGTCTATACCGAGCGCGATCTCCTGACGCTGCGCGGCCTGCTCGATGGCGAACATCGATCTCCGGCCGAGATGCATCAGCGCGAACTGAAGCTGGCCGAGCATGGCGTGGCGCTACTGCTGCTTCCGGCTTCGACGCGGTGGGAGACGATTCTCGCCTACATGGGGTCGGAGTCACGCTGGGTGCCGATCTATTTTGACGGCGAAGATTGCGTGCTTGTGAATCCGCGCGACGACTACGTGCGGCTGCAGATCGCCATGATGAATCAGACCACGGCGGTCGTCGATCCCGCGCAGGACGCCGACGGATCGAAAGCGGATGTCGAGGTTGCCGCTGGGAAGCTGGTCTTTCCCAATGACGCGATCCGCTTGCGGTCGCGCGCGATGTTTCTGGTCAGCCCGCGACTGGTCGGCGATCCGAACCTTCCGCCGGATCAGCAGGCGGGTTTCGCGCAGTATTTATTCAATCTCCGCAAAGAGGCGATCCTCGCGGCGCAGGAATCGGAGGCGACTGGGTTTCTCTACGACATGCTCAGCATGTTGTGGCAGACGCGTCCGAATCGGCCCGAGATGCGGCTCTATCTGGAAGGGGAGCTGGTCCGGCTTCAGGGTTTGACCGGCGGGCGATATCGCACAACCGAGCTGCTGCGCTGCCGTACCTTCGTCCTGACGATTCTTGCGCAGGAATATCGCCGCGCCGGAGACGAGCGTCGCGCCGCGGAGTATGAACAGCAGGCTGGCGCGACGGGCGAACAGGTGCGCGCGATGGCTACCTGGTGGCAGTTCTGATCGAATGAAACGAACGAAATGGATCAACGGGGTTGCCCTCGCCGCGGCGGCCATCTGCACGCTGCTGGCGGCGCTGTCGCGCACGGCCAACTCCGATCTGTTCATGGCACTGTCGGCCGGCCGCGATGTCGCGGAAGGAAGACTCGCGCAGCCGGACGACTGGTCGTGGCGGACGCAGGGGCGCGTCTGGATCAATCAGAGCTGGCTGACGGGATATGGCTTGTATGAAGTCTGGCGGGTGGCGGGAGATTCCGGCCTGCTGGCGACGCGCGCGGCGCTGGTCGTGGCGATGGCGTGCGGGTTGATGGCCTGGCTGAGGGGCCGCGGGATTCAGCCGGCCGCCGCTGCCGTCTCCGCCGCGCTGGTGATGCTGGTCTGCCACGATTTCACGTCGCTGCGCGGCAATCTGCTGACGCTGACTCTGACGCCGTGGCTGTTGTGGATGCTGCTGCGACTCTCTCGCGGTGGGCTGGGCTGGGCGGCGGCGGTCGGGCTGCTGCTGCTGATCTGGTCGCAGCTTCACGGCGGCGTGATGTTCGGATTGCTGGCGACGGGGCTATGGCTCGCCGTGGATGGCGCGATGCGCGTGCTGCGAAAGCCGGCGTCGGCTGCGGACTGGGGCGGATGGCTCCTGCTCGGCGCGGCGCTGGTGGGGTCGGTCGTTGGAGCCATTCTCATCGGACCCTTCGGCGCGGCGGTGTTCAGCGAGTCACTGCGCATGACCGGGCAGACGCAGTGGCGGACGATCCGGGAATGGCAATCGTTGATCCCGGAGCCGCGCGCGTTCGTGGGTCAGCTCGCGCGGAATTTCAGCGAGACGGGGTCGTTCCTGCTCTTCCTGCTGGCAGCCGCTTTGTTGCGCTGGCGCGTGCCGGAACGTCGCGGAGTTCCCGGGGCGGCCACTCCACCCGGCGAAGGGGGACTCTGGATCTGGTTTGACCGGCTGCTCGCGCTTGGGGCCGTCGTCATGGCCATTTCGGGGTGGCGGTTCATTCCGCTGGCGGCGGTCGCGATGGCAGCGCCGATTGCCCGCCACCTGGAGACCTGGTGGTACCGCGCCGCAGCGGGCGAAGCGCCGGCAGCACCGAGCCGCATCGCGGGGATCGCCGTGACGCTTCTCGCCGCAGTCGCCGCCGCACTCTGCTATCCGCTGCTGGCGCTGGGTTACTGCAACCGACATCCGTTTTATCCGGCGGAATCCTTCCTGGAGCGACAGATCGGAGCAGCGCAGCTTCCGTTGAAGGCGGCGCAGTTTCTTGCGATCAACGGCGTGACGGGCAACTGTTTCCATCCCTATGCGGCCGAAACCAGCCTGCGATGGGGCGCGCCGCGCGTGCGAGTGGGATGCGGCGGACGCGCACAGCAGATTTACACCGAGGAAGAGCTGCTGGAACGGCGCCGGATCGAGGACCCGCGCCGCCGCGAGCCGGCCGACATGGCGATGCGGCGGACTTTTTTTGACGCGCACCGGATCGACATCCTCCTGATTTCCGCGATCGACTCGCCCGATCTGCTGCTCACCTATCTGGACTCGGGAGAATGGACGCCAGCACACTACGATGGGGAATTCTGCGTCTTGCTGCGCCCCGGGCCGGGAACGAAAGGAGTGCTCGGCGCGTTGCGCGCGGAGTCGGAGCAGGTCGTTCCGCCCGAGGGGAGTGCGTCGCGATCGCTGACCGCGCCCATGGCTGCAACCTCGCCAACGCCATCTGAGAACAGACTCCTCTGCACCAGCGCGGAGACCCGTGATGGCTCGGCGGCGGTTCGCGCGGCGGCCGCAACGACGACGGGCGGACCGAATGTCGATGAGTGCCGGTGCCGTATCTCGGCCGCGCTCGCGCAGAGCGCCGATCCATTTCTCTATCTGCTGATGCAGCATATCGCGCGCCGCGCGGGGAGCGGATCGTTCGAGCCGGCGCGATGGTTTGAAATGGAGTCGGCTCGGCTGGAGAAACTGCCCGCCGATTCGGCGATGGCGGCCAACGTGCTGCTCTCCCGTCGCATGCTCGCGAGCCGCCTGGCGCGAATCGAATCCGCCGCGCGCCGCACGGATCGCGCGGCGGAATGGCAACGGAAGGCCGACATCGCCAAGCAGTCGCTCGATCGACTTGCGTTCTGGTGGCAGTTCTAGAGCATTTCACGTTTTCGTGTATCCATAGCCGCAGTGTCGGAACCAGCCGGCGGCGTCCTGGGCGGTGATTCTTTTCAAGGCGGCGGCGATGGCCGCTTCAAGGGCTTTCTGAGTTCGCG
>Ga0187894_10007498_pt1 | contig 10270 bp, 12 predicted proteins | sample GBC1701081metaG_FD_136650 | JGI IMG/M metagenome (GOLD analysis project Ga0187894, IMG submission 136650) | White microbial mat communities from a lava cave in the Kipuka Kanohina Cave System on the Island of Hawaii, USA - GBC170108-1 metaG ... | reverse complement strand
TCAGGCGGGCTGGAACACCGGCGCCGTGCTGTCGCGGTGCTCCGTCACGCCCTCGACCAGCGCCTCGTCCCAGAAGTTCATCTCGATCTGGATGCCGTCGGGATCGTGGACGAAGACTTGCTGCAGCGGACGTGCCGGCACCTTGCGCAGCATGTAGGCAACGCCGTCCTTCTTCAGCAGGGCGAGCGTGCCGCGGATGTCGGTGCAGCGCAACGCAATGTGATCGATCGCACCGCTGCCGTGATCCGTACGGCCGCTGTCCGAGACGAGGTGCAGCACGGCTTGCTCGCCGGCATACATCCAGGCGCCAGGGAACGGGAACGGCGGCCGATCGCCATCGCGCAGGCCGACATACTTCTCGTAGAAATCGACCGTCTTCTTCAGGTCCTTGCAAAACACGTTGTAATGCTCGAGCAAGGTCGCGGGCATAAGGGGCCCTCCTGTACAGGCTTCCGGCAGCAGCCTAAGGAGCGTGCAGGCCCCTGTCAAAGCGCCTAGACTCGCGCTCGGGTATGCAACCATGAATGATTTCACCCTCGTTGCCCTGATCGCCAACGCCACGCTGGTCGCTGGCGCCATCTGGTGGTGGGCCCGCTTCGGCCGCCAGCACGACCGCTGGCGGGTGCCGATCGGCGGTATCGCCGTGGCCGCGGTGATCATCCTGGTGGCGCTGGTGGGCGAGTACCTGATGGGCGATCGCTGACGTTTACGTCGGCGGCTGGCGGCGCTCGATGGGATGCAGCGACCGGCGCTGGATCTGACCGTCGCGCAGGAAGCTGACCGTCGTCTCGCGGCCGATGCGGCTGGCGTCGAGCAGCTTGATCAGGTCGTCGGTGCCGGCCAGCGCGATGCCATCGAGCGTCAGCAGCACGTCGCCTTCCTGCAGGCCGGCGCGGGCGGCAGGACCGCCCGGTTCGACCTCGCCCACCCGCACCGCCTGAGGACCGGCGCCGAGTGTCAGCGCCAGGCGCCGCGGCAAGGGCACGGTCTGCGCTGCGATGCCGATGTGCGCGCGGCGCACGCGGCCGTGGCTGATGAAGGCGCTCACGACAAACACCGCCGTGTTGCTGGCGACTGCGAAGCAGATGCCCTGGGCGCCGTTGATCATGGCGGTGTTGATGCCGACCACCGCGCCGCTGGTCGCCACCAGCGGCCCGCCCGAGTTGCCGGGGTTGAGCGCCGCGTCGGTCTGGATGATGTCGTCGATCAGCCGCCCGCTGCGCGCCCGCAGCGACCGCCCCAGCGCCGATACGACGCCTGATGTGACCGTCGACTCGAAGCCGAGCGGATTGCCGATGGCAACGACCAGCTGGCCACGTCGCAGGCTCTTGGAGTCGCCCAGGGCGGCGGCGGGCGTGCCGCTGGGCAGGGTCGTGCGCAACAGGGCGAGGTCGGTGTCGGGGTCATCGCCCAGCACCTCGGCCTCGGCCTCGCCATCTTCGGCAAAGGCCAATCGCACACGCTTTGCACCGCCGACCACATGGCTGTTGGTCAGGACCAGGCCGTCGCCGGCGATGACCACACCGGAGCCGATGCCGCGCGGCCGGCCTTCGGCGATGCTTTGGACGCGCACGACAGCCGGGCCGACGCGGTCGACCACCTGCGTGATGGCGCGCGAATAGGCGTCCAGCACCGTCTCGTCGTGTGGAACACCAGGGGCATCGAACATGGATGGAGTCCTCAGAGATGAATGACGCCGCGCCGCGCTGCGTGCGCGACTGCGTCGGTGCGGCCGACGGCGTCGAGCTTGTCGAGCAGGGAGCCGACATGGAACTTGGCGGTGTGCACCGAGATGCCGAGCCGGCGGGCGATCGTCTTGTTCGACGCCCCCTCGGCGAGCAGCGACAGCACCTCCAGCTCGCGCGGCGTCAGCGGGACATCGCCTTCGACGGCCGATGCCGTGGCGGTCGGCAGCACGATGGCCGCATCGGCGGCGGCGCCCGGTCCGACCAGCTGCAGGTCGGGCACATCCGCCAGCACGGTGGCCAGCCGGTCGGCCAGTACCGCGTCCGCGATATCGAGCGAAAGCCGAAGGGTGCTCAACTCGCCGGCCTTTCCGCGATGGTCAGCGACACCTGCCGCGTCTGTCCGGCCCGGCGCAGGTCCAGGGTGACCGTCTGGCTGACGCTGCCGGGTCCCAGCGCCCGCAGGAGCGTCTGCAGGTGGCGCACCGGCTCGCCGTTCCAGGCAACGACGATGTCGCCCTGGAAAATGCCGGCCTTTGCACCCGGCCCCTGGGGATCGACGCTGATGACCATGGCGCCCGCACCGCCGCCGTCGAGCGCCACCGGCTGCAGTCCCAGGCCAAGGTAGCCACGCGCGATGCGTCCCTGGCGTTCCAGGGTCGCCGCAACGCGTTGGATCGTCGACGACGGGATGACCAGCACGCGCCGGTGCGGCCCGAACACCGCCATTCCGATCGCCTGGCCCGAGGCGCCGAGCACCAGCCCGCCTTCGGCGTTGCGCCGCAGGCGTTGATCGAGATCGATGCGGGCATCGATCTCGCCGCCACGCAGTGACCGCCACGGGCCACTGGCACGGGACACCACGCCGGATGCTACGGTCGGCGTGCCGTCTTCGGCGCCCACCGTCAGTGCCAGCGCTCCCGGCGAGACCGCTGCTTCCGCCAACGTGACGGGTTGCAGCGTGTCGGTGCGCTCGAGGCGCAGCAGGGCGATGTCGGTGGTCGGATCGCGGCCGGCGAGCTGGGCCGGGATCGTCGCGCCATCGGCGCCTGTGATGGCGAAGGGACCGTCTTCCGCCAGGGCGTCGTCGGCGGTCACGACAAGGCCGGCGCGCCATACGAATCCGCTCGACCGCGAACCCTTGGCACGCACGCTGACGATCCCCGGCGCGACTGTCGCGACCAGGCCGGTAAGCGCGGCGGAAAAAGCCTCGATCGGTGTAGGGGAAAGAGCATCGGTCATCAGGGGCTCCGGCTGGATGAGCCTCCAATGTGTGAACGACCTTGCGTCCTGCCTACTGCCCGGGTGGGGAGGGGCGGGGTGAAGGCGCTTGACTCACGGGCGGACCGCCATTTATTTCTACTGACTAGTAGGTAGAAAATGGGGGAGGCGATGGACGGGCGCGTATCGCCGTGGATGACCGAGGAACTGAGCATCCTGCGGGACCAGACCCGGCGCTTCCTCGAGCGCGAGTTCGTGCCGCATCGCGAACGATGGGATAACGCCGGCATCGTCGATCGCTCGGCATGGCGCACGGCGGGCGCTGCCGGACTGTTGTGCGCCAGCATTCCGGAAGCTTATGGCGGCGGCGGGGGCACCCGCGCGCATGACCTGGTGATCGCCGAAGAGATCGGCCGGGCCGGGCTCGGTGGCGGCTTCGGCGCCGGCAGCGGCGTTCATTCGAACATCGTCGCCCATTATCTGCTGGCCTACGGCACCGAGGAACAGAGGCAGCGCTGGTTGCCCGGCATGGCGACGGGCGACCTCGTCGCGGCGATCGCGATGACCGAACCCAACACGGGCTCCGACCTCAAGTCGGTTCGCACGACCGCGCGCCGCGAGGGCGACGTCTACATCGTCAACGGCCAGAAGACCTTCATCACCAACGGCCAGAACGCCGACCTCATCTTTGTCGTCGCCAAGACCGACTCGTCATCGGGCTCCAAGGGCGTGTCGATCCTCGTGGTCGAAGCGGCCAAGGCGCCCGGATTTCGCCGCGGCCGCAACCTCGAAAAGATCGGCATGCATGCGCAGGACACGTCGGAGCTGTTTTTCGACGACGTGCGCGTGCCGCACGAGAATCTGCTGGGCGAAGTCGAGGGGCAGGGATTCGTGCAGCTGATGGTGCAGCTGGCCTGGGAGCGGCTGATCTGCGCGTTTGGCGCCGTGGTCGCCATGGAGCGCGCCGTCGAGCTGACGGCCGCCTACGTCAAGGAGCGCAAGGCGTTCGGTGCGCCGCTGCTGAGCTTCCAGAACACGCAGTTCAAGCTGGCGGAAGCCAAGACGCACGCGGTGATCGCCCGCACCTTTGTCGACGACCTGATGGTGCGCTTGCTCGCTGGCTCGCTCGATCCGACGACGGCGGCGATGGCGAAATGGTGGACCACCGAAACCCAATGCCGCGTGATCGACGAGTGCCTGCAGTTCTTCGGCGGCTACGGTTACATGACCGAGTATCCCATCGCGCGCATGTATGCCGACGCGCGGGTGCAGAAGATCTACGCCGGCACCAACGAAATTATGAAGCTTCTGATCGCACGCACGCTCTAGCGCGTGCCAATACCGGGAGGCAGAACCATGCTCGATAAGTCTTTCATCGGTTTCGAGACCGGTGCGCGCTCGGTCGCTGTCGAGGCGGGCCAGCTCAAGTTCTTCGCCAAGGCGACCAACGAGACGAACCCGATTTATTTCGACGAGGAAGCGGCGCAGGCGGCCGGCCACCCCGCGCTTCCCGCGCCGCCGACGTTCCTTTTCTGCCTCGGGACCATGGCGCCCGGCGACGAGAACGTGCTCGGCAAGCTCGGCGTCAATATCGGTCGCGTGCTGCATGGCGAGCAGCAGTTCACCTACCTCAAACCGATCTACGCCGACGACACGATCACCCTGAAGACCAGGATCAGCGACATCTACGACAAGAGGGGCGGCGCGCTCGACTTCATCGTCCAGGATACGGACGCAACGAACCAGAAGGGCGAGAAGGTCGGCGTCTCGCGCACGGTCATTGTCGTGCGCAACGGGTGAGCGGAGCCATGACAATGACCTACGATGATGTGAAGGTGGGCGACGAACTCGCGACGCATGTGAGCGCACCGATCTCGCGCCATGTGCTGGCGCTCTATTGCGGTGCCTCCGGCGATCACAATCCCATGCATGTCGACATCGACTTCGCGAAGAAGTTCGGCATGCCGGATGTGTTTGCCCACGGCATGCTGTCGATGGCCTTCCTCGCCCAGCTGCTGTCCAAGTGGGTTCCGCAGGACCGGATCCGCCATTGGGGTGTGCGCTTCGTCGCTATCACGCCGGTCGGCGCGCAGATCGCCTGCATCGGTCGGGTGGTCGAGAAGTTCGAAGCCGAAGGCGAGAAGCGCGTTCGGCTGGAGATCAACGCCAGAACGGATGCGGGCCTTCATACGCTCGCCGGCGATGCCGTCATCGCCTTGCCGTAGAATACCAGAGGAATGGACATGTCCAAGCTGCAAGGAAAAGTCGCGCTCATTTCCGGTTCGGGCCGGGGCATTGGACGTGCCCTGGCATTGAAGCTGGCATCCGAAGGCGCTCGCGTCGTCGTCAATGATCTTGATGAAGCGCCGGCGGCCGACGTCGTTGCCACGATCAAGAAGGCCGGCGGCGAGGCCGTCGCCTGTGTCGGCAGCGTTGCCGCACCGGGCTTTGCCGAGGCGTTTGTCGAGACCGCGATGGGCACGTTCGGCGGCCTCGACATCATCGTCAACAACGCCGGCTACACCTGGGACAGCGTCATCCAGAAAATGACGGACGAGCAGTTCCAGGCGATGCTCGACGTTCACCTCGTGGCGCCGTTTCGCATCCTGCGCGCGGCGGCGGAGCCCATCCGCGTCCTGGCCAAGAAGGAAGCGCAGGAGGGCAAAGAGGTCTTCCGTAAGATCGTGAATATCTCGTCGATGTCGGGCACCGGCGGCAATGCCGGACAGGCGAACTACTCGTCGGCCAAGGCCGGGCTTGTCGGTCTGACGAAGACAATGGCCAAGGAATGGGGCCGCTACAAAGTGAACGTCAACTGCGTGGCGTACGGTTTCATCGATACACGGCTCACGCAGGCCATGGAAGCGGAAGACACCAAGGTCACGATCGACGGCCGTGAATTGCAGGTCGGCGTGCCGGGCGCGACGCGCAAGATGCTGCCGGCGATCGTGCCTCTGGGACGCGCAGGGACGCCGCAGGAAGCCGCTGGTGCGGTCTATCTCTTCTGCATTCCCGAGAGCGACTACGTGAGCGGGCAGGTGCTGCTTGTCGGCGGCGGCTTGTAGTCCGGCGGCAACGACGTTTTAGCCTGGCAACAAGCGTTTCAGCACGTCGCTGACGCGCTGTTGCGACACCATGCTGTCGTCGAGAACCGCAACACCGATGTGACCATCGGGCCGCACCAGGATTGCGCCGGCGTCGTTCACGGTGGCTGCTGCGGGCCACGCCGTTTCAAACTGGAAGGCTGAATCCAACACAACAAAGTGCGTGTTCTTCGCCTGTGCGGCAAAGGCGCGCCACGCCGTACTTGCCGGACCCGCCAGCAACGTGAAGCGCCCAAGGTCCAGCAGATCGAGCGTGGAGATGCGCTTGCCCTCGTGCCGAAGCCACGCGTGCGGCATGCGGGCGCCAGTCTGCACCGAGGGCTCGTAGCGCGTGGGATCCGCGGGCCCCTGCACGGGCGGCCCGTACGAATACCCGAGCTGCAGCCCGGTGCTCAGGAAGTGGTCGCGGTGCGTGTCGATCTCCGCCCGGATCTCCTGGGCTACCGCTGGCGAAACATTGCCGTTCGATAGTGCCGACTGCGCCATCTTGAAGAGATGCGGCAACCGCGCGGAGTTGTTCAGGCTCTGCGCGGTGTTGATCCGGGCGATCGGCTGCCGCTCCACCTCGTAGGTGTCCAGCAGAGCGCCGTTCGACAGGCCCCGTTCAACAGCGGCAATCTTCCAGGCCAGGTTGTGCGCGTCCTGCAGGCCGGTATTCAGGCCAAGTCCGCCCGTCGGCGGAAAGCGGTGAGCAGCATCGCCGGCAAGGAAGCAGTCGCCCCTGCGGTAGGATTTCGCGACCTGGGCAGCCATCACCCAGGGCACGACGTGTTTGATGGTCAGGCGGACATCATCCGTGCCAATCGCGCGCTTGATCAATGCCTGACAGCAGGAATCGGAATATGCCTGGCGATCAAACGTGGCCGGTATCGCGCGCGGTGAATACACCCATGTTGAGGCTGCATCGTAGGCGATGAACGTGCCGGCGGCGTCGGCATCGAATACCCAGTAGAGGATGCCGGGCCGGTCGCGGACGATAGGACGAAGATCCGCTTCGAAGTGGATCGTGACGCGTTCCCGCACGGCGGGATCGCCGTCCATCTCGACGCCCAGATGCTCGCGCACCGCGCTGTTGGCGCCATCTGCCGCGATCAGATAGGCGCTGCTGAAGCGATAGGCGGAATCGCCGGCCTGGATCGACGACTCGATGGAGTCGTCTGTCGTGCGGCATGCGGTCCAGGTGTGCCCTCGCCGGATCTCAATCTCCGGCAGTTTGGCTGCGGCGCGTTCCAGGATGTCTTCGAATACCGGTTGCGCGAGATTGACCAGCGGGGTCGGGGTGAGGTCGAGGGATGCCTGGTCGTAGACGTCGAGCGGCAGGACCCCGAACTCGTAACCGACAAGCGTCTCCACGAACCTGACGTGCTGGCCCTCGCCGCGCGGCGTGCCGCGGGCGTACATCTCCGCGACGTCGAGGCCGGCAGCACGACAGATTTCCAGGCTGCGCGGGTTAATGACATGAGCCTTTGGCGCGCTGCTCTGGCGCGGCAGTCGTCGCTCGACGACGACGGACTTGATGCCAAGCCGGGCCAGCAGGATGGCCATCATCAGCCCGACGGGACCCGCACCCACGATCAGAACGGGTCGAGCCTGGGCGGTGCCGGAGGATGGAGGAGGGGCGGGATGGGACATACGCGAGACCTGACCGCTGCTGCTTGACAATACTCAGGAGCCATCGGCCGGCAGCGTCGTCACACTGCCGGCAATGTTGAAACGGCGCGCTACGGTGGGGTTCAGCGCGAGGGCAATCCCCGTGCGCCGACGTTGGGCCGCTTCTTGAGGTTGGCTTCCGGCACGCCGCGCCGGAAATCGGCCAAGAGGCGTTCGGGATCGAAGTCGACGCCGATCGGATTCTCAGCGAACTCGGGCGAATGGAGCCACGCCGTCGCTTCCGCCATGGACGGGAAGTTGTCGATCTGCAGCTCGACTTTGTTGGCGTCGGGATCGCTGTAGTACATCGAGGTCGTGGGACCGTGGTTGATGCACCATTCGGGTTTTATGCCCGCATCCCTGAGCCGCGCGTAGGTGTGCATCAGGTCGGCCAGGCTGCCGTAGGTGAAGGCGATGTGGTGCAGCCCGGGGCCGACGCGCTCCGGTTGCGCCAGATCGGGCATCTGGATGACGGCGACGCGGTGGTGCTCGTCGTCGTAGGTGATGAAGCCGATGAAGGCATTGTCGAACACGACGTTGCCGTCGAGCACCTGGCGATACCAGTCGAGCATCGGTTGCTTGGCGGCGGTTCTGAAAACCACGTGGGCAAGCTTGGTCGGCACTACTTTCCGCTCGCTGGTGTTCGCTGTCCTTGCCGCGGTGTCTTCAAGGATCATGTCGTCCTCCTATCGCGCGTTGCCGGATGCCTCAGCCTCGATGGGATTGGCCAGGGTGCCGATGCCACCGATCTCCACTTCGATGCGATCACCGGGTTTCATCCATAGCGGCGGTGTTCGCCCCAGCGCCACGCCCTCGGGTGTCCCGGTCGCGATAATGTCTCCGGGCTCGAGCGCGATGAATTTCGATACGTAGGCGATGATCGCCGGAATCGAGTAGATCATCTGCGACGTATTGGCGTGCTGGACCTGCTGGCCATTGAGCCGGGTGGTCAAGGTGAGGTCCATCGGCTTGGCGACTTCGGCGGCCGGGACAAGCCATGGCCCGCAGGCGCCGCTGGACTGGAAGTTCTTGCCGGCCGTGACCGAGTGCTTCTGGAAATCGCGCAACGAACCGTCGTTGAAACAGGTGTAGCCGAAGATGCAGTCCAACGCCCGACCTTCCGGAACATGTCGGGCGTTGCTGCCGATGACCAGCGCCAGCTCGCCCTCATAATCGAACTGATTTGAGACCCTGGGGCGGATCATGGCGCTGCCGTGGCCGACGAGGGTGCCATTGGCGCGCAGGAACAGGCTGGGCTGTTCCGGCATGGCGCGCCCCGCTTCGGCGACGTGGGCTTTGTAGTTGAGGCCGACACAGATGATCTTGCCGGCATCGGGCACCGGTGGCAGCAGCTCTACGTCGGACAGCTGATAGTCGGCCTGTGCGCCGCGGAGCCACGGAAGGGACTTGCCAACCAGAGCCGCCTTTAGGCTTGGGATGCCGTGGCGGCGCCCAAGGTCGATGATCGAGTCGCCCTCGATCGCACCGAAGCTGGTGTTACCATCGGTGTCGCGGAATGACACGAGGTGCATCTGCAGGCCCCTCCGATAGGTCGCGCACCTATTTCGCGCGCGACGGCTGGTCAACGTCGATCACATCACCGAACAGCACATAGGTTGTACCATCAAAGCGGGCCAGCCGCGCCTGCTGGATAGGCTGGAAATTGGTGGGGCTGGTGTTGACTTCGATGCCCGGCAGCAGCAGTGGCAGCTTGAGGTGGCGCAGGTTGGCTGCCTCCTTCATGAGCCGCTCGCGGGTGACGTCATTGCCGCACTTGATCAGCGCCTGGACCAGGGTCTGGGCAATGCTGTAGGCCAGCACGCCGAACTGGTCGGCGGTGTTGCCCTGGGGGTAGTACTTGCTCATGAAGGAAAGGTATTCCTTCATCGCCGGATCGTCCTTCCACGTCGCGTCGGTCGTGTCCTTGACGTACTGGGTGACGATGATGTTGCTGTCGGCATCGGCGCCGGCGGGCTTCAGCACGGAGGCGATGGTGGCGGAGACGCTGCTGACGAACTGCGTCGGGCGCCAACCGAGATCACGCGCCCGGCGGATCGCCTGCGCCGCGAACTTCGGCGTCGCAAAGTTCATGAAGACATTGGCGCCCGAGGCCTTCAGGTCGATGATCTGAGAATCGACCGTGGGATCGGTGGCCTCGTAAGTGACAGAGCGCACGATCATCCTGGACGCCGCCTCGCCGAGGCCCTCGATGAATCCGGCCAACATGTCTTTGCCCGACTCGTCGTTCTGCGACAGGATCGCGATCTTCGGATCCTTGATGTTGTCCAGGATGTACTTGGCAAAGACCCGCGCCTCGCCGGTGTAGGACTGCTGCCATCCCATGGTCCACGGGAAGTTCGCCGGATCGGCCCACCGGGTGGCGCCGGTCGTGACAAAGAGCTGTGGCACCTTGCGGCCGTTGAGGTACTTGTGGACGGCAACGTTCGTCGGTGTGCCGACGCTGGCGAACATCAGGAACACTTTGTCCTGCTCGACCAGCCGGCGGGTCATCTCGACGGTCTTGGGCGGGCTGTAGCCGTCATCGACCGACAGCAGCTTGACCTTGCGGCCGTTGATCCCGCCCTGCTCGTTCAGCCGATTGAAGAAAGC
>Ga0187894_10007497_pt1 | contig 10274 bp, 6 predicted proteins | sample GBC1701081metaG_FD_136650 | JGI IMG/M metagenome (GOLD analysis project Ga0187894, IMG submission 136650) | White microbial mat communities from a lava cave in the Kipuka Kanohina Cave System on the Island of Hawaii, USA - GBC170108-1 metaG ... | reverse complement strand
TATGCGCAAACTTACCTTAGCGATCTTCACCATCGTTCTACTCTTAGGATTCAAAACTCAGACGTTATCGCAAACGAGCATTGAGATCAGCCAGGCGCTGACCAGCAACGCGCGGGACGCGGCGGCTGGCGCTCACTATCGTTACCTCTTTGAAAACCCGCGGTTCACGACGCCGGTTCAGGAACTCGACTTCGATAGCGCCGGGCAGGGCAAGTTCCGTTTTCAGCGCAAGAACAGCGACGAGATCATCAATAAACTCTCGCTCTCTTCGACGGTGATTTCACAGATTCAATTGCTCCTGGACGACCTGAATTTTCTGGCGAGCAATGAGGACTATCAGCACAAGAAAGATTTCTCGCACCTGGGAAAGATGACGATCACTTACTCACGAGGGGGAAAAGAGCGGACAATCAGTTTCAACTACACCGACAATGAGAGCCTGACCAGGTTGAGCGAAATCTTCCGCGGCATCGTCACGCAGGAGACCAGGATCTTCGAACTCGAAGCCGTGCTCGCGAACGATCCGATCTCGACGCCCGCGCAATTGCGCATGCTCGAAAGCGAGCTGAAATCAAGACACATCGCCGATCCGCATCGCTTCGATCCGATTCTGAAAAACATCAAGCTGGATGAGAGCGTGCCGTTGATCGCGCGCAACCACGCGGATCGTTTGTTGCAATCGATCAGTAAAGGCAAGTGATCAGTACCGCGAGCGGTGGCGAGCGTGGCTTCATTGATGGAACGCTCGCTACCGCTCGCGGTACTGATTCAACCGCGCTCGCTACCGCTCGCGGTACTGATTCAACCGCGCTCGCTACCGCTCGCGGTACTGATTCAACCGCGCTCGCTATCGCTCGCGGCGCTGATTCAACTTCGCCAAAGTCTCAGCTTCAAATTCAATCAGGAATTTTTTGCGCTCGATGCCGCCGCCGTATCCGGTCAGATTGCGGTTCGATCCGATCAAGCGGTGGCAGGGAATGATGATTGAGATCGGGTTGCTGCCGTTCGCCGCGCCGACCGCGCGCGGAGCGTTCGGACGCCCGATCCGCCGCGCAAGCTCGCCGTAGCTGATCGTCGATCCGAAAGGGATCTTCCGCAGCTCGGCCCAGACGCTTTGTTGAAACTGAGTGCCCGCAGTCGCGAGAGGCAGATCAAACTCGGTCAACTCACCCGCGAAATATGCCCGCAACTGGTCGGCGGCTTCCCGGAAGAGATCGTCGTCACGCCGCCAATCGCCGATTGGTTTCGGCCCGCCTGTGTGCTTCTCCATAAACAACTCGGTGATAGCTTCTCCATTCGACGTGAGAAACAATGCGCCGATAGGGCTGTCGAGACTGGTGAAGAAAGTTTGGGGATCCATACATTAACCTTTGAACGCAATCTCCGCCTCTTCTTCGAGCGCCGGGCCTTCCAGCTCGATCGCCCGATGGCCCGCCGCGAAAACATCGCCGCACGGCAGGAGCAGACGCGGAGAATTATCCGGCGCAAGCGCGCTGATCCGGCTCGAACTCAAACCGTCTTCTCCTCCTGTCTTGATTGGTGTTTGACCAAGGCCGTTCCAAAGATGCATCAGCGCGTATGCCCGCCACGGACGCCAGCTTTCGGCAATCTCCAGGATGCGTTTTGACGAAGTCTCGCCGAGAGCCTTGCGCACGCCCAGATCCGAATGTAGAAAGGCGTCGGGCCAGCGCATCGCGCGCATCGCGATGTATTGCGCGGTCCAATCCCCGATGCCCGGAACCTGTTTCAGCCGCTCAATCGTCGCCTCGACGTCGACGCCCGGCTCGAGCCTCACCGCGCCTTCCGCGACTGTGCGCGCCAGCGCTATCAGGCATTCCGCGCGTTTCCCCGTCAAACCGAATCGAGTCAAATCGGCGGCGCCGGCCTGCGCCAGTCGCGCCGCCCTGACCGAAACGCGATTCAACTTCGGATTCGGCGTTTCAATCGGCTCGCCGAACGCATCCGTGATCCGCCCGGCAATCGTTCTCGCGGCCGCCACGCTGATCTGTTGACCCAAAACCGCGCGCATCGCCATCTCGAATCCATCGAACGCTCCGGGCAATCGCATGCCGGATTGGCGTTTCACGATCTCTCGCAACCGCTCGTCCTCGCCGAGCCGCGCTTCGATCAGTTGCGGATGCGCGTTGAGATCCAGAAGGTTTTTGACGCGGGCGAGCAGCGGCGGCAGGCTCCGGGCAAGGGAGAGCGAAACCTTCACACGCAACGCGTTCTCGCGCGCGGCGCGCTCAACATCTATCCAGCCGCAGCTCTGACCGATCCTCACCGCGCGTGAATAGCGATTGGCTTCGACCGATTCGACGCCGGGAATCGCACGGTCCGCGAGGAATTTCAGCAATAACGGCCAGGCCATCGGCGGGCGATAGCCGAGTTCCACAGTCAAAACTTCTTTTCTTGTTTGCGAGCTTTGCGAGCGCCGAAGCGCGGTAGGGCTGAGACCGTATCGTTCGCGGAAGAGCGCGTTGAATTGCCGGACGCTCGAAAAACCGCTGGCGAAAGCGACCTCGATGACGGGCAACGCGGAATCGGTCAGCAGGCGTTTAGCGAGCAGCAGCCGCTGGGTTTGAGCGAGTTCGGTCGGCGTTACGCCGAGTTCGCGTTTGACCACGCGGCGCAACTGCCGCGAGCTGACGCCGAATTCGGCGGCCAGCTCATCAATGCCGGCCTCATTTAGCGCGCCCGCTTCGATTCTTTCAGCGGCGGACGATGCGATCCGATTTGCCGAATCGACGACGGCGGCGCCAGGAGCGAGTTCCGGACGGCATCGCAGGCAGGGCCGGAATCCGGCGTTTTCGGCGGCGGCCGCGTTCGCGAAAAATCGGCAACGATCTCGACGAGGCGTTCGCGCGGGGCAGATCGGCCGGCAATAGACGCCGGTAGTCGTTACGCCCACGAACAGCACACCGTCGAATCGCTGATCGTGCGTGACCAGAGCCTGATAACAACTGTTGTGATCGAGTAGCATGCCATTTTTCTATCACAACGCGCCCAGGCTGTCTGGCGGTTTTCGGACATGGAGAGTGGGGAGTAGGGAGTGGGGAGTAGGGAGTAGAGAGTGGGGAATGGGGGCTTTTCCCCACTCCCTATTCCCCACTCCCTACTCCCCTCTTCCTCACAGTCCCAGACGCTTCAACGCGTGGGCCGTGGGATAACCGGTTGCGGGAATTTTTTGGCTGGCTTGAAACCGGCGCATGGCTTCAATGGTGGCTTGGTCGTAATTGCCGGTCATCTCACCGGTATAGAAGCCACGTTGATTGAGCGCCTGCTGAATCTGAAGCACGCGCGACTCCTCGATGTTGGTTCTTTTGCGTCGCCCCTGGCTTACGGATACGTTTAGGTCAGGGGTTGGTGAGTCTTGCGGTGTTTGAGAGCGCGGGAGAGGCGGATTGAGATACCGCGTCAAATCGGGCGGCGAATCGGATCCGCTCTCGATCACCTCTATCCGGTCCGGCGCGAGCGGGTAGGATGCGGGAATGGCCGCTAGATCGTCTTCCGCTACATTGTTTGAGCGGCGTTTTCCACGCCTCGCGGAAGATCGTCCGGATGACTTGGAGCGGGACGAACTGACCTTCTTACGCGAGGCGGATTTGCCTTTTCTCCCTTTCGCCTCCACGGGGGCGGAGAAAGGCCATGCGACGCAGATGATGAGGAGCGTTACAGCCAATAGCGTAGGTAGTTTGGGAGTACGCGGAGGCATACGTTGTCCTCTTGTTGTTTATTCGTCAACAGTCGCGCCCGGCCATAAACAGCGGGGCCAAATTGCAAGCTTCAGCTTAAGACCAGGCTCAAGAGTGACTGCTGACTACGGTTTGTTGAGTGAAATAAAGATGTGGGGATTAGGCGCGCGCCTTTCACGATAAACCTGCAGAACAATCGGATCGCCGGGTTTGAGCCGGCTCAGGACTCGCTTGAAATCCTCTTTGTTGCGGACAGGTTCTCGGTTGATCGCCTCAATAATATCGTTGGGTGTAAGCTTGGCGTCGTCGGCGACGCTGCCCGGCTCGACGCGAATAATCAGAACGCCTTTTGTGATCTCCGGATCTTTTTCGAGCGTGTGCAGAGCAGTAAGATTCCCAATGGAGATGCCCAGATTCTCCTTGCGAAGATCGTCGCTGGAGCTCAACGCGGCCGCCACGGGTTTGGCGGCTATTTCGCCTCCGGGACGGCGTCCGATCACGACATCGAGCGTCATTTCACGCCTATCGCGGTAAATCTTGACCGGCGCCGTCGCCCCGACAGGTGTCGAGGCCACATGGCGCACCAGATCCGCGTCGTCTTTGACCCGCTCTCCGCGGAACTCCACGATGACGTCGTTCAGTTTCAACCCGGCTTTTGCGGCTGGGCTTTCGACTGAGGCGCCGTCAACTTTCATCGTAGCGCTGACGTTGCTGACAATGGCGCCATGAGGCGCCGGCAGGCCGTAAATTTTAGCTATCTGAGGAGTCACGCGCTCCGTCATCGCGCCCAGGAATCCGCGAATGACGCGCCCCTGTTTGACCAGTTGTTTATAGATGACGATCGCCTCGGAAGAGGGAAGGGCGAAGCTGATGCCGTTGTAATCACCCGTCGTCGTGGCGATCAGCGTGTTGATGCCGATGACCTCGCCTGAAAGATTGATCAGCGGGCCGCCTGAATTGCCGCGGTTAACCGCGGCGTCGGTTTGCAGGAAGTGTTGAAATCCGACTTTATCGTAAATCTCGCTCGAATCCCGCTCCTTGGCGCTGATGATGCCGGCTGTAACAGTCTGATCGAATCCGAAGGGCGAGCCGATAGCCAGCACCCAATCGCCCACGCGCATCTTTACGGAATCGCCGAAGCGCGCCGCGTTCAGCGGAGCGACAGGTTCGACTTTAACCACCGCCAAATCGGTCTCGCGGTCGCTGCCAATCACCTTGCCGGGGATCTCGGTTCCGTCATGGAGCCTGACCTTGATGCGATCCGCTCCGAAGATGACGTGATAGTTCGTCAAAATGTAGCCCTGCGAATCAACGATTACGCCGGAACCGTTTCCGCGCCGCGCCGGTTCGCTCGGCCCGAACGAGAATTGTTCAAGCGAATTGCGCGGGATGTTCAGCTCATTCTGCAGTCTCGGCGCCTGAACCGGTTGCGTGACGGTCGAGACATTAACCACGGATGGTTCGACCGCGCGCGCGATTTCGATGAAGGCTGATGAAAGCTCGGAGTTGACCTCGCCGTCGCCGGCTTTCGCGGGACTTGGATTGTGCGCAATCCACACGCCCGCGACGACTCCAAGAGTGAGGAAGAGCGCGGCGACCGCAATCAGCGTCGCGCGCCGTGACGACCGGCGATAGCGCCTGACCAATTCTTCCACCTGCTGTTGCGAATTTTGTTGGAAGGTATCGTTTCTCGCCATAATTTCAATCGTTTCAATCCACGCCTCACTTCAGCCGCGAGGCGAACGCCTAAACCGCTAGAGCGCATAATGAAGACCAATCGCATTCATCATGACCAGCGCGTTATTTCAAGATGCCCTGCACGTTATTTCAAGGATTGGGAGCGATGACTTACCTGTGTTCCGATCGATCAACGGGGGTGCCGGGATTATAGCAAACCCCCCCGGAAGGTTTGCAATTGTTTCCGGCAAGACTTGCAAGTCCGGTTAATGTGCAATTACTCTGCGCGCCAGTCAATTGTACAGTAGGCTGAATCCCCCCAACTGCTGTTGGGGGATTCGGGAGCGGGTCAGCGCTTTGTGTAGGTTGGACCTTAACCATCCCCCCAACTGCCGTTGGAGGGATTCGCAGAACTGTCCAGCCTTATCCTGGAGCACATGGCTCCTGGCGCCGTATCCCCAAATTCACCCCAAATTCGGAGGATCAGACGATGCAATCCAACAGATCGTTTTTGTCCCGAACTCTGGTCTTGCTCGCGCTGGCCGCGCTGGCTTTGAGTTCAGGCGCGCGCGCTCAGGAAGCGGCGCCGGTAAAAGCGCGTTACACGAAACACGAATATCAAATCCGGATGCGCGACGGCGTGAAGCTCTTCACTTCGGTCTACGTCCCGAAAGACACGACGCGGACATACCCGATAATGATGATGCGCACGCCGTATAGCGTCGCGCCTTACGGTCCCGACAACTACCGCGCTTCGCTCGGTCCCTCGCCGATGTTTATGGAAGAGGGCTTCATCTTTGTTTTCCAGGACGTGCGCGGGCGGAATATGTCGGAGGGGGAATTCGCCTGGATGCGCGCTCACAATCCGAAAAAATCGAGTCCGACCGAAGCCGATGAGACGACCGACACCTGGGACAGCATCGAGTGGTTGATCAAAAACATCCCGAACAACAACGGACGCGTGGGAATGTGGGGCATCTCCTATCCGGGCCATTACGCCGCGCAAGCGTTGATCGATCCGCATCCGGCGCTGAAGGCCGTCTCGCCGCAGGCGCCGATGGACGACAACTGGCTCGGCGACGACATGCACCATAACGGCGCGTTCTTCCTGCCCCACGCGTTCAACTTCCTTTCCGGTTTCGGTCGCCCGCGCAAAGGGCCTGAGCAACAGGGTTGGCCGCAGTTCGATCACGGCGCCAATGACGGCTATAAATTCTTCCTCGAAATGGGGTCGCTCGCCAATGCGAACCCGAAATATTTCAAAGGCGAGATCAAGTTGTGGAACGAGTGGATGGAGCACGGCGATTACGACCAATATTGGCAAGGGCAGCGAGTGTCGCAGCATTTGAAGAAGGTCACTCCGGCGGTGATGACCGTCGGCGGGTGGTTCGACGCCGAAGACGTGCAGGGACCGCTTTCGGTTTACCGGGCCATCGAAAAGAACAACCCGAAGGCGTGGAACGTGTTGGTCGAAGGCCCCTGGTGTCATGGCTGTTGGTCGCGTAGCGAAGGCGAGCGCCTTGGCGGAGTCAGTTTCAATTCGGCCACATCGAAGTTTTATCGTGAAAACATAGAGTTCCCGTTCTTCATGCATTTCCTCAAAGACAAAGGCGAGATGAAGCTGCCCGAAGCCTACGTCTTCGAGACCGGCTCGAACGTCTGGAAGACTTATGAGAGCTGGCCGCCGAAGAACACCGAACCGAAGAGCATCTACCTGCACGCGAACGGCAAACTATCATTCGATCCGCCGAAAGATTCCGGCGCGGTTTACGATGAATACGTCAGCGACCCGAACAAGCCCGCGCCGTTTCAGAGCCGGATCACCATCGGCGTGACTTACGAGTACATGACCGACGACCAGCGCTTCTCGGCTTCGCGTCCCGATGTGCTGGTGTACCAGAGCGATGTGTTGACTGAAGACCTCACGATTTCCGGAGAGCTGCTGGCTGACCTCTACGCCTCGACTTCAGGCACGGACTCCGACTTCGTGATCAAACTGATTGACGTCTTTCCCGAAAGAAGAATTGACCCGATGGACGGCTACCAGATGCTGGTGCGCGGCGAGCCGATGCGCGCGAAATACCGCAAGAGCTGGTCGAAACCGGAGCCGATGAAGCCGAACGAAGTGACGCACATTCCGTTCGCAATGCCCGATATTAACCACACGTTCAAAAAAGGCCATCGGATCATGATCCACATCCAGAGTACGTGGTTCCCGTTGGTTGACCGCAATCCGCAAAAGTTCCTGAACATCTATCAGGCGAAGGACGAAGACTTTCAGAAAGCCACGCAGCGGATCTATCGTTCAGCTAAGTTCCCAACGCAACTGAAAGTGAGCGTGCTGAAGCCGTAATATGACAATCAGATTGATCATTGCTTCCATCACCGCCGCCATCGCTTTTACCGCAACAGCGTCGGCGCAAACCAAACCCAATATCATCTTTATTCACGCCGACGACCTGGGCTACGGCGATTTAAGCTGTTACGGGCAGCGGAAATTCAAAACGCCGAACATTGACCGGCTGGCCGCTGAAGGCATGCGGTTCACGCAGTATTACGCGGGCAGCACTGTCTGCGCCCCATCGCGCAGCGCGTTGATAACCGGCCAGCACACGGGCCACACGCGCATTCGCGGCAACGCGCGCCACCCGTTGCTGCCGGAAGACGTGACCGTGGCCGAAGTCCTGAAGTCCACTCCGAGTGGCGGATACAAAACCGCTCTGATCGGCAAGTGGGGCTTAGGGGAGGCGGAGACAACAGGCATTCCGAACCGGCAGGGGTTCGATTACTTCTACGGCTACCTGAATCAGCGCCACGCGCACAATTACTACCCGACCTTCCTCTGGCGTAACGAAGAGCAGGTCAAGCTGCGCAACGTCGTGCCCGACGAAGACAAAGAAGGCGCGGGCAATTCGACCAACCGCGTCGATTACAGCCACGACCTGATGGCGGAAGAGTCGCTGAAATTTGTCGAGCGGCATAGCGACGGGCCGTTCTTCCTTTACCTCGCCTTCACGATTCCGCACGCGAACAATGAAGCTAAAAACAGAGGCATGGAGGTCCCCGATCTGGGAGAGTTCGCGAACAAGGATTGGCCCGATCAGGAGAAGGCCAAAGCCGCAATGATTACGCGTATGGATCGCGACATCGGGCGGTTGATGGCGTCGCTCAAAAAACTCGGCATTGACGGCAATACGATCGTCTTCTTCACCAGCGACAACGGCACACACCGCGAAGGCGGCGCCGATCCGGACTTCTTCGACAGCAATGGGCCTTTACGCGGAATCAAGCGCGACCTGTATGAAGGCGGCATTCGCGCGCCGATGATCGCGCGCTGGCCGAAGCGGATAAAAGCCGGCGCGAAGAGCGATCAGGTCTGGGCGCATTGGGATTTCCTGCCGACGGCGGCTGAGATCGCGGGAGTCAAACCGCCCGCCAATGTTGATGGAATTTCGATGCTTAACGCGCTGCTCGGCAAGAAACAGCGCAACCACGAATTTCTGTATTGGGAATTTCACGAGCGTGGTTTCGCCCAAGCGGCGCGGATGGGGAATTGGAAGGCCGTGCGCAAAGCTCCGGATTCGCCGCTGGAGCTTTACGATCTCAAAAACGACCTCGGCGAACAGAACAACGTCGCGATCAAACATCCTGAAGTTGTGAGGAAGATTGAGGATTACCTGAAGACCGCGCGCACGGAATCAGAACTCTGGCCGGTCAAGAAAGGAGAGTAGAGCGGATCAGTACCGCGAGCGGTAGCGAGCGTGGCTCCAACAATTGGCTTGTTGCGGGAGCCACACTCGCTACCGCTCGCGGTACTGATCCGGCGCGAGTCAATGCTTCTCAAAGCCGATTCGATCACCAAATCATTTGGCGCCGTGCAGGCGCTCAGAGGCGTCTCGTTCGATCTGCGCGCGGGCGAGGTCCACGCGCTCGTTGGAGAGAATGGCGCGGGCAAATCAACACTGATCAAGATCATCACCGGCGCGCTGCGGCCTGATGAGGGCGATTCCGGCTCTCTCTTCATCAACGGCCAGCAGATCGTCGAAAACTCTCCCTCGGTCGCCAAACGGCTCGGCGTCGCGGCGATCTACCAACAGCCCGCGCTTTTTCCCGATCTTTCCGTGGCCGAAAACCTGGCGCTGGGGTTGGAGCAAGGCGGATTGTGGCGGCGGGTCAATTGGCGAGAGCGGAACGCCCGCGCGAAAGACCTGCTCGCCCGCATCGGCGCGCGCATTGATCCGCAAACGCCCGCCGGCGCGCTGACGATGCCCGAACAGCAGTTGGTCGAAATCGCTCGCGCGCTGGGATCTTCTCCGGAGTCCGGGGCGAAAATTTTGATCATGGACGAACCGACCGCCTCGCTGACCGAGCGCGAGACCGAACACCTGTTCAAAGTCATCGCCGAGTTGCGCGCGCAAGGCGTCGGCGTCATCTACATTTCACACCGCCTCGAAGAGCTGTTCGAAATCGCCGACCGCGTAACCGTGCTTCGCGACGGCGAGACTGTCGCCACGCGCGCAATCGACGAAGTTGACCAGGCCGAGTTGATCCGCCTGATGGTCGGCCGCGAACTGTCCGCCGTATTCCCGAAACGCGAAGTGAAAATAGGCCAGACCGTATTGGAGATCAGAAACCTGAGCTCGCGCGCCGCGGGCATCCACAACGTGAATTTGAGCGTGCGAGCCGGAGAGATTCTAGGCCTCGCGGGCCTGGTCGGCGCGGGCCGCACTGAGCTAGCGCGCTCTCTCTTCGGTTTACTTCCGGCTGACGACGGCGAGGTGTTTTTGCGGCGGGCGCATGATTCGGATTCACGCGCGTCAAACTCGCGTGAACCGGAAGAGGTGAGGATTGATTCGCCCGCCAAGGCGGTCAATCTCGGCGTCGCCTACGTGCCCGAAGACC
>Ga0187894_10007496_pt1 | contig 10274 bp, 1 predicted proteins | sample GBC1701081metaG_FD_136650 | JGI IMG/M metagenome (GOLD analysis project Ga0187894, IMG submission 136650) | White microbial mat communities from a lava cave in the Kipuka Kanohina Cave System on the Island of Hawaii, USA - GBC170108-1 metaG ... | reverse complement strand
TGCGGCATCACCCCTTCGTCGGCGGCGACGACGAGCAGCGCGAGGTCCATCCCGGTGGCACCGGCGAGCATGTTGCGGACGAACGCCTCGTGTCCGGGGACGTCGACCACGCCGATCACGCGGTCAGCGTCCAGCCGAAGCGGGGCGAAGCCGAGGTCGATGGTGATGCCGCGGCGCTTCTCCTCCTTCAGGCGGTCGGTGTCCACGCCGGTGAGCGCTTTCACCAGCGCCGTCTTGCCGTGGTCCACGTGCCCGGCGGTGCCCAGGATCATCGCGCAATCATTGGAGCTGCCACGCTCCGCGCTCCCACACGTCGAAGGCGTGCAGCGGCCGTCCTTCGGCCAGATGCTCCTGCAGGAACTCGCGCAGGAGCCGCTGATGCGCGCGCGCGCTGGGAAGGTCGAGTGCACCGACGCGGCCGGCGCTGCTCCACGCCGCGATGCAAGCGCGCGCCGGTGCATATGTCACGAAGAGGTCCGCGACGGTCGGTAGTGCCCGCACGACTCACCAATATTCATGCTCTGTCACCAGATCCATTCACGTCGTCGCCAGTTCAGAATCGCAACCCGTCCGACGCATCGCGGTCGCGAGAGTCGCCATATACGCAGCCGCGCTACTTGTCTCCTGTTCGCTCATCATGAGTATCTCTTCTGAAGTATGTGCTACTCATCACCGGATCTAGCCCGCGCTGAGACGACGCGCGCAATCTAGTCCGGGGTCCGTCGCGGCAACGCTGCCGCTTCGACAAAATTGAGTTGCGAGCGACATTCATGGTGGCCTTCGTAACAAATTGTCCTGCAGATTTGATTCGTGCACGCGGGTGATCGTGTCTGCCGTTTACAGGCCAAGGCGGGATAACTCGACTATGCCGTCGAGTCCGTTGGTGTGACAACAACTGAAACAGCGAGCGGCGTTGCAACGATAGGCTTGGTGCATCAGTTCGTGGGAATTCGAGGATTGATTCATGGATGACAAGACTGCGCGAGGTCGCCCGAACTGGTCCACCGACACAGGGACCGCGGCAACTCTGACCCACACGTTAGGGCTTGAGGAAGTACCGGCACTCTCGTATTCGCAGCAGCAACTGTGGCTAGCCGGACACAGTAGTTCGTCGCCCTCACATCATGTGGCTGCGAGGCTTCGTTTGCGCGGCAAATTGGATCGTCAGGCACTTCGACGGGCCCTTGATCTGATCGTAGCTCGGCACGAGTCGCTCAGGACGACGTTTCCTAGCATCGAAGGTGAGCCCACGCGGGTCTGTGTGCGGCCGGACGCAGGATTCCTGCTCGTCGAGGAGGAGGTCGAGAGCCAAGTAGCAACAGTCGAGCAGATCAGCCGACAGGAGGCGTTCGATCCTTTCGATCTGTCCGCTGGGCCACTGATTCGCGGACGACTATTGCAGCCAGCGGAAAATGAACATGTGCTGCTGATCACGCAGCATCGACTCATTTCCGATAGCTCGTCGACGTCAGTGCTACTGCGAGAGCTGGGCACGCTCTACAGCGCCTTTACGTTCGGCCGAAGCAACCCACTGCCTCCGCTCGATCTTCAGTATGTGGACTACGCGAGTTGGGAGCGGCAACACATCACGATCGATGTGCTCAATGACCAGTTAGAGTTTTGGAAGCGAACATTGACGGGCAGCCCAACACTGACGCAGGTGCCCGCGGATCGTCCACGCGGGAGCTTGCGGCATAGCGCAAGCGATCGCGTCCGTCTGAAGTTTTCAACGGCTCTTGCCAAGAGACTAGTCCAATTTGCGCGACAGGAGCGGGTCTCACTTTTCGTAACGCTCTTGAGCGGCTGGGCGGTACTGCTAGGGCGCTGGTGCGGGCAGGTCGAGATCGTCATTGGTACACGCGTTACAAGGCGCCAACGAACGGAAACGGCGACCTTGATTGGCCCGTTCGAGAATACGTTGGCGCTAAGGATTTGCATGGAGCAAGACCCAACGGTCGAGCAGGTGCTGAAGCACGTTAAGGCCGTGGTGGCAGATGCTTATGCGCGCCAGGACGTGCCATTAGACAAGATTCTCGACACGCTTGACCCCATCCGCGGCCGCAATCCGCCGACACCGCAGTTGAACGTGGCAATGAACGACACCGACGCCATGAACTCCTTCGACGTGCAGCTAGCCGGTCTCAAAGTGACCGAAGTCTCCGTCGTGAGCACGGAGGCGCAGTTTGAGTTGTCGCTGTCCATGAGCGACGGGAAGGAGGGGCTGACCGCGACATTCGAGTATGCCTCTGACCTATTCGAACGAGAGACGGTGGAACGAATGTCGGCGTGTTGGGAAACGCTGCTCAAGGGAATGGTCAAACATCCTCGGCGACCGATCAGTCGAATTGCAATGCTGCCCGCGACTGAACGCGAGCGGGTACTGTATCGCTTCAACCAGCCAACAACGTTGGTGAACTGCGAGAACCTGATTCATCGGCTGTTCGAGGAGCAAGCGGAGCGCACTCCTGATCTGACCGCCGTGACATACGAGGACCAATCACTCACGTACGCCGAACTCAATGCACGCGCCAATCAGCTGGCTCGATACCTGAGAGAAAAAGGAGTGAGTGCGGATCAGCTGGTGGGGATCTGTGTTGAGCGCAGCCTTGAGATGATCGTGGGCCTGCTGGCGATACTGAAGGCAGGCGCAGCATACGTACCGCTTGATCCGAACTATCCGGCCGAGCGACTGGCGTACATGCTGCAGGATGCCGCACCGCTCGTGGTGTTGACGCAGGAAAGATTGAGGGCAGTGCTGCCTGCCTCGCCAGCAGAGCTGATGGAACTGGACGGAAAGTGGAACGAGATTGCCAAATATCCGCAGCGGAATCTATCGGCCAGAGAGCTGGAGCTGAGCGCACAGAACCGGGTGTACGTCATTTACACCTCCGGCTCTACTGGACGGCCGAAGGGCACGGAGATGACGCATCGCTCGATGGTCAATCTGATCGAATGGCACCGGGAGAGCTTCCCCGCCAGCGAAGGCACCAGAGTGCTGCAATTTGCCGCGCTCAGTTTTGATGTGGCATTTCAGGAGACCTTCACGACCCTCTGTACGGGCGGCACGTTGGTGCTGCTCGATGAATGGGTGCGCCGTGATGTTCGAGCGCTGCTGCATCTGTTGAGCCGGCGATCCATCCGCAGACTCTTCGTGCCGCCATTGATGCTGCAGGCCTTAGCGGAGTTTGCCAAGAGCACGGGCATGTTTCCGCCCGATCTGCAGGATGTGATCACCGCTGGAGAACAGCTACGCATCAGTGCGGAGATAATCGGCTTTTTCAAACATCTCGATGGATGTCGGCTGCACAATCACTATGGACCGACCGAGTCGCATGTTGTCACGGCACTGACCTTGACGGGGGATCCGGATAAGTGGCCGGTTCTGCCTGCGATCGGTCGACCGATCGCTAACACGCAGATCTACATTCTGGATGGACAATGGCAACCCGTACCGATAGGAGTTACAGGTGAGATCTACATCGGTGGAGCGAATGTTGCGCGCGGTTATCTGAACCGACCGGAGCTGACGGCGCAACGCTTCGTGGCAGACCCCTTCAGTGCGCACCCAGAGGCACGCCTGTACAAGACTGGGGATCTGGGGCGTTGGCGATCGGACGGTGCGCTGGAGTATCTAGGTCGCAACGACGATCAGGTGAAGATCCGTGGCTTTCGGATTGAGTTGGGAGAAATCGAGGCGCAGCTTGCGCGGCATGACCAGGTAAAAGAGGCAGCTGTTGTTGCGCGCGAAGATGTGCCAGGCGACAAGCGCTTAGTCGCATACGTCACGCCGCGTACTGGGAACAATCCCAGTCCGGAGGAACTGCGTACGCTTCTGAAGGCCGCGCTACCCGATCACATGGTGCCGAGCGCGTTTCTTGTGCTGGAACGCCTGCCGCTGACACCGAGTGGGAAGCTTGATCGGCGTGCGTTGCCGGCGCCGGATCAAGAGGCGTATGTGAGCCGGCAGTACGAGGCCCCTCGAGATGAGATCGAGGAGATCCTCGCGGGAGTTTGGCAGGAGCTGCTCCGGGTCGAGCGCGTCGGCCGCCACGACAACTTCTTCGAGCTCGGCGGCGACTCGTTGGTCATCGCGCAGATGATGGAGCGGCTGCGCCGGATTGGGCTGTCGGGCGAAGTGCGCCATTTTTTTCAGAGCCGGAGCTTGGCGGAGCTTGCGAGCGCACTGACCAGTGAAGGGGATGAGGTTGGAGCCCTCGAGGCTCCCCCGAATCTGATTCCGCCTGCATGTGAAGCGATCACGCCGCAGATGCTGCCGCTAGTTGAGCTTGATCCGAAACAGATCGAGCGCATCGCGCTCGCAGTACCTGGGGGGATGGCCAACATTCAGGATATCTATCCCTTGGCACCGTTGCAGGAAGGGCTCCTGTTCCATCATCTGTTGAACGAGCAAGGCGGAGACACGTATGTCATACCGACTCTGCTATCAGTTTCCTCGCGGCGGCGGCTCGAAGAGCTGATCGCAGCGCTTCAGAGCGTAGTCGATCGTCATGATGCCCTACGCACGGCCGTACTGTGGGAAGAGTTGCCGCGGGCGGTGCAGGTCGTGTACCGGCGGGCAATCCTGCCGGTGAAGGAACTGGTTCTGGATCGATCTCGCGAACTGACGGAGCAGGTCAAGGAATGGATGACGCTCGAGCGGCAGCAATTGGAGCTGCGGCAAGCGCCGCTACTCAGGTTGACGCTGGCGGAGGACCCGCGCGTTGACCAGTGGTATGTGCTGCTGCAGTTACATCACATCGTCGGTGACGACACAACTCAGGAGATCATTGGCTCCGAGGTAAACGCTCATCTCAAGGGCAGCGCGGAGCGTCTGCCGGAGTCGTTGCCGTATCGCAACCATGTCGCGCATGTGCTGGCTCATGCGCGTGCGCGCGCTGCGGAAGAATTCTTCCGCAGCAAGCTCGCGGCGATCGATGAGCCGACGGCTCCGTTCGGGTTGTTGGATGTGCATCGAGATGGCAGTCGCATTGAAGAATCTCGGCAAGTACTCGAGCCAGCGTTTGCGAAGCGAGTGCGCACACACGCGCGGCGTCTAGGTATCAGTGCAGCGACGTTGTTCCATGCCGCCTGGAGTCTGGTGGTGGCCCGTACAAGTGCACGGGATGACGTCGTCTTCGGAAGCGTGCTGCTGGGGCGGCTGCAAGGGAACTCGGCCGCACAGCGGATGGCGGGAATGTTCATCAACACGCTGCCCCTACGGTTGCGTCTTCAGAATGTGACGGCCAAAGAGTTGGTCGAACAGACGCAGCGAGAGCTTGTTGAGCTGTTGAGTCACGAGCAGGCCTCTCTCGCGGCCGCGCAGCGCTGCAGCGGGATTGTCGGATCAGATGCGCTGTTCACCGCACTATTGAACTATCGGCACGGCATGCGCGGCCTCGGCGCAGAGTGGATCGGCGCGGAAGGAATCCGAGTGCTTGCACATCACGATCGAACGAACTATCCGATTGCGCTCTCGGTGGATGACCTGGGCGAGGGATTTGCGTTAACGGCGCGCACCGACAGAGCTATCGATCCTGACCGGCTGATGGGGTATATGCGCGCGGCGATGCACTCGCTGCTCGAGGCGCTCGATCAAGCGCCGCAGACGCCGGCCCTGACGCTTGCGATCTTGCCCGAAAGCGAGCGATGTCAGGTGATCAAGTTGTTCAACGCAACGCAGGCCGCTTATCCGAAGGAAAAGTTGATTCATGAGCTTTTTGAAGAGCAGGTGCAGCGTACGCCGGGTGGTGTTGCGGTCATGTACGAGGGGCAATCGCTCACGTACCTGGAGCTCAACAGCAGGGCAAATCAGCTGGCGCGGTGTTTGCGAGAGAGGGGAGTCGGTCCCAATCAGTTGGTTGGAATCTGTGTCGAGCGCAGTTTGGAGATGGTTGTGGGTTTGCTGGGAATCCTCAAGGCTGGTGGAGCGTATGTGCCGCTCGATCCCGGCTACCCCTCCGCGCGACTGGCATACATACTGAAAGATGCCGCGCCCAGAGTAGTGCTGACTCAGGAGCCGCTGCGGGAGCGTTTGCCGGATTCGGCGTCCGAGTTCATCCCGCTCGATAGCGAGTGGAACGAGATCAGCAAGAATCCGACGCGCAACTTGGAACTGAGGGCCGCAGGACTGCACTCTCATGATCTCGCCTACGTCATCTACACCTCAGGCTCTACGGGACAGCCAAAGGGTGTGATGATCGAGCACAGGAACGTCATGAGCCTCTGGCAGGGACTCGATCATATCTATCGACAATCCGCTTCGTGCCGGCGTATTGCCGTCAACGCGTCATTCAACTTCGACGCGTCGGTCAAGCAGCTCATACAGTTGCTTTCGGGACGCACGATCGCCATCATCCCAGCCCAGGTTCGAGCGGACCCTTCGATGCTGTTGAGGTTCATCGAAGCGAATCAGATCGACGGAATTGATTGCACACCATCGCAGCTCAAGTCATGGGTTTCTGCCGGCTTACTTTTAAGCCGCGGACATACACTGCGTCTGGCGCTGGTCGGGGGCGAGCCCATCGAGGCAGAACTGTGGAATAGGTTGGCGCAGTGCTCTGGGGCGGACTTCTACAACGTATATGGCCCGACGGAGAGCACGGTTGATACCACGTTTGCTCATATCGAGCGCGACACGACCCCGCACATCGGTCGTCCGATGGAGAACCGACGTGTCCACATTCTGGATCCTCGTGGCGAGCCCTTGCCGATCGGAGTGCCAGGAGAGATGTACATCGGAGGTGAGGGTGTTGCGCGGGGATACCTGAACCGGGCAGAGCTGACCACCGAACGCTTCATCGCCGATCCATTCAGCACCGATCAGCACGCTCGGCTGTACAAGACCGGAGATCTCGGTCGGTGGCGAGCGGATGGGACGCTGGAGTATCTAGGCCGCAACGACGATCAAATCAAGATCCGAGGTCACCGCATCGAGTTGGGAGAGATCGAGACGCAGCTCGCACGGCATGAGCACGTCAAGGATGCAGTCGTTGTTGCGCGGCAGGATGATTCAGGAGAGAAGCGCCTAGTGGCCTACATTAAGACATACGATCGGGGTGGCCCGAGTGTTGAGGATCTGCGGACATATCTGAGCGCTGTGCTACCCGAATACATGGTGCCGAGCGCATTCGTAACGCTTGAGAGGTTTCCGTTGACCCCGAATGGAAAGTTGGATCGCCGCGCTCTACCCCTGCCGGACTTCTGGGCCTATTCGAGCAGGCGGTACGAAGCTCCGCAAGGAGAAGTCGAGGAAGCGCTGGTGCAGATTTGGCAGGAGCTACTCGGCGTGGAGCGGGTCGGCCGTCGGGATAACTTCTGGGAACTCGGTGGGCATTCTCTCTTAGCAATGCAGATGATGGTGCGCATTCGTTCCTCATTGTCGATAGAGATGCCGATGACAATGCTGTTCGAGTTTCCGACGGTGGAGCTGTTATCTGCTCAACTGGATGATCTCCGCCATGCGCGTCTGTTGAATGAGATTGCCCGCGGTAGAGATGACATAGAGGAACTGCTTCAAAGAGTAGCTTCGATGCCGGAGAGCAAGGTTCAGGAGTTGATGCGGGAACTGAGGATTGGAGGGAGGTCATGAACTGGATGAATATTGCAGCGGAAGAAAGGCTCAGCGCTCTTTCGAAAGACAAAACGCAGCTCCTCAAGCGATTGCTCGAAGAAAGAGCCAGCGAGGCGCACAAGATCAGGTCTTTCCCGCGGCGCTATGACGCCGGCGAAACTCGACTACCGACGTCCTGGGCGCAGCAGCGCTTGTGGTTCATTGATCAGCTGGAAGGAAGGAGCAAGGCGTATCACATCGCAGTGGCATTCAGACTGAAGGGGACTCTGGATTTGGAGGCACTGCGGAAGGCGCTGGACTCGGTTGTGCAAAGACATGAAGTGCTGCGCACGGCGTTTGTGAACGCAGACGGTGACCCTCAGCAGGAGATCGCGACAGAGAGACGTTTCGCGTTGCACGCGATTGACCTGAGCGTCTATGAGCATGCTGAGCGCGAGGCACAGATACGTCGTCACAAGCTCGAAGAGGTAAGCGCCAGGTTTGATCTATGTGCGGAGCCACTCATCCGAGGCCGATTGCTTCGCGTGCAGGCGGACGAGCATGTGCTGCTGATCACCATGCATCACATCGTCTCCGACGGGTGGTCGACGGCGGTGTTTATCCGGGAGCTTGCACAGCTGTACGCGGCGTATCGGGAGGGACGCGCTAACCCGCTGCAACCGTTGCCGATCCAGTATGCGGACTATGCGCAGTGGCAGCGGCAATGGATCCGGGGAGAGGTTCTGGACGAGCAACTGAGTTACTGGCGAGAGCGCCTGAGGGGTGCTGCACCTCAACTGGAGTTGCCCACGGACCGACGCCGACCTGCAGTTCAAAGTTATCGTGGAAAGAATATTGGAGTTGTATTGGATGCACAGCTGAGCGCCAAGCTGAGAGTCGTTGCGCAGCGGCACGAGATGACGCTGTTTATGCTGCTGTACGCCGGGTGGGCGATTCTGCTCGCTCGGCTCAGTGGTCAGGAAGATGTGGTGATTGGTACCCCCGTTGCGAACCGCCAGCAGCCGGAACTTGAAGGGCTCATCGGGTTCTTTGTAAACACGCTGGCGCTCCGAGTTGAAGTGCGTGGCGATCTGCGGGTACATGAGTTCCTCGATCAGGTCAGAGAGGTGACGCTGGGAGCGTACACGCACCAAGACGTTCCCTTTGAGCAGATAGTCGAGGCACTACAACCGCAGCGGAGCCTGAGCCGTAATCCGCTTTTCCAGGTGATGTTGTCCCTGCAGAGCACGCCGAAGCGCGATCTGCGGATGCCAGGGTTGACTGCGACTTTGGAAGAAGAGGTGTACGAGTCTTCGATGTTCGATCTGATGCTGTTGCTAGAAGAGCGAGGCGACGAGATCGTAGGCAATTTGAACTACGCTACCGACCTTTTTGATCGCGAGACCGTAGAGCGGTGGCTGGCGTGCTTTGAGGTCCTACTAAAGGGAATAACGGAGGGCGGTCAGAGTCGTATCGGCGAGTTGCCGATACTTCCCGAGAGCGAGCGGCGACGGGTTATTGAAGGGTTTAACGCGACGCAGACGGCTTATCCGCATGAGAAGCTGGTTCATGAACTGTTTGAAGCGCAGGTGGAGCGCACGCCGGATGCGGTGGCGGTAGTCTATGCAGATCGACCGTTGACATATGAGCAACTCAACGCCAAAGCCAATCGGCTGGCGCGGTATTTGGGAGAGAGGGGTATTGGCCCAGATCAGTTGGTGGGGATCTGCGTTGAGCGCAGCCTGGAGATGGTAGTGGGGCTACTGGGGATCTTGAAGGCGGGCGCGGCATACGTGCCACTGGATCCGAACTATCCCCTCGAGCGGCTGCAGCACATGTTGGACGATGCCGCCCCGTCGGTGGTACTGACGCAGGAGAAGTTGATGGCGGTACTGCCGACCACAGAGGCAGATGTCATCGAGCTGGATGCGACGCTGAGAGAGATCGCTGGAGATCAAGAGGAGAACCTCCCGGCCGCCGAGCTGGGACTTAGGGCGCGGCATCTGGTGTACGTGATCTACACCTCTGGCTCTAGCGGGCGGCCCAAAGGGACTGCGATGGAGCACCGCTCGATGGTTAATCTGATCGAGTGGCACCGGCAGATTTTCCCTGCGAGTGAAGGTAAACGAGTGCTGCAGTTCGCGGCGCTGAGTTTCGATGTGGCCTTCCAGGAGACCTTTTCCACGCTGTGCACGGGCGGTGTATTGGTCCTGCTAGATGAATGGGTCCGCAGGGATGCGCGAGCGCTGATGGAATTCTTGAACATCCACGCGATCGAACGGCTGTTCGTGCCGCCGGTGATGCTGCAAAGCCTCGCGGAATTCGCCAAGACTAAGGGCACGGTTCCGGCGAGTCTGCGGGATGTCATCGCCGCGGGAGAGCAACTGCGCATTAGTGCGGAGGTATCGAGCTTCTTCCATGGATTGACAGGATGCAGGTTGCACAACCACTACGGGCCGACCGAAACGCATGTGGTGACGGCACTAACCCTGACCGGAGACCCCGGGCAGTGGCCGGCGCTGCCGACAATCGGCCGGCCGATCGCGAACACGCGGATGTACGTTCTGGATGGGTGCTTGCAACCGGTGCCGATCGGAGTGGCAGGAGAGATCTACATTGGCGGAGCGAACGTTGCGCGCGGATATCTGAACCGGCCTGAGTTGACCGCGCAGCGCTTCATTGAGTCCAATCTCGATGAACAAGCACGCATGTACAAGACGGGTGA
>Ga0187894_10007495_pt1 | contig 10277 bp, 6 predicted proteins | sample GBC1701081metaG_FD_136650 | JGI IMG/M metagenome (GOLD analysis project Ga0187894, IMG submission 136650) | White microbial mat communities from a lava cave in the Kipuka Kanohina Cave System on the Island of Hawaii, USA - GBC170108-1 metaG ... | reverse complement strand
CGTTGGGGCTGCGCTATGAGCTGTACCCGATCCTGAATCGGGCCGACCGTGGAATTGAGCGGATCGATTTCGACAACCCCGTCGTGCGTGACGCCAGCGGCCGTCCGACCGGCGAGTTCCGCGTACTGATCGGCGGCAAGGGAGGCAACCCGAACTCCCTCGGCGTCGAATCGAGCAAGAAACTGTTCGCCCCGCGTGTCGGCTTCGCCTACCGCGTCGGCGACGACATGGTCATCCGCGGCGGCTACGGCATCACTTACGATCCGATGCCGTTCGGCCGTCCACTGCGCGGATTCTACCCGCTGACCATCGCGCAGACCTTCATCGCGACGGCGGCCGGCGCGAACGAGACCTTCACGCCGTGGGGCTTCAACTCCAATGTGGCCGGCAACCGCGCGCTCGGCGTGGTGGTCGGTATCCCGAACTTCACCGGTCCCAGTCTGGAAAGCGGTGTGGTCAACCTGCCGGGCACGGTGCAGATGCGCAGCCCGTATAAAGGCCAGCTCCACCGCGGCTACATCCAATCCTGGAACCTGATGATCGAACGCAAGCTGATCAACGACATCAAAATCGAGGCCGGCTACGTCGGCACGGCCACGCGCAATCAATTCGGCGACGTGGAAGGCAATGCCGCGCAGGGGCCGAATCAACCGCGGCCGATGGCGCAATTCGGGCGCACGGCCAGCACGCTGTTATGGGACGGCTTCGCGACCACGAACTACCACTCGCTGCAAGTGGCCGTGAACCGCCGCTACTCGAACGGCTTGTTCATCAAGGGCGCTTACACCTGGTCGAAGGCGATCAACCTGATTGACGACAGCGGCTGGGCGGGACTGCCGCTCTTCAACGCGGGTCCGCAGATCGGCCGCAACCGCGCGCTGGCCGGTTACGATGTCCCACACAACTTCCAGCTTGGCGCAGCCTATGAACTGCCCTTCGGCAAAGGCAAGAAGTGGGTGGGCGACGGTGTCGCCTCGAAGATCGCCGGTGGTTGGACAGTCAGCGGCATTGGCAGTCTGGTTTCGGGCCGTCCGATCAATATCACGGCGGCTGCCGGATCGCTGAACGCGCCCGGCAACACGCAAACGCCCGACCTGATCGGCGGGATCAAATATATCAAAGGCATTGGCCCAGGTACCTCCTGGTTCGATCCGACGGTCTTCCGTCCGGTGGATTTTGATCCGGCATATATAGCCGCCCCGGCTAACGCCAAGCCGTACCGCTTTGGCACGCTGGGCCGCAACGTCCTGCGCGCTCCGGGCTTTGGTAATACGGATGTCTCGGTGGTCAGGAGCTTCAAGTTCACCGAACGGGTGAACATGGACTTCCGCGTCGACATCTTCAACTTCACCAACACGCCGCATTTTGTGAACGCGCCACCGAACACCAATCGGTTTAATTCACTGAATGCGTCAGCGCCCAACCGTGATGCGCAAGGCAACATCCTGAAGAACGCCGACGGCACGTTGCAACTGAACGGCTTCGGACAAATCCTGGCTGCCGACCAGGATCAACGCCAGTTCCGCTTCGGAATTCGCATCGGGTTCTAAAGCAGGAACCGATCAATCCTTTTGATCGAACAGAAGCGGGCGGTGAGTGTCACTCACCGCCCGCTTTCTTGTTTCCCGTTCCTAAAACGCTTATCGCCGATGTAGCAAAGTCCGATGGCAGTCGGTAAAATCCGCTTGAATCAAGAGCTCAGAGGAAAAACTTATGACCACGCAAACAGTCGCTTACAAAGAACTGATCGAACGTCTGACGCCTGAAATCACACTTACCTTGTACGGCATCAGTTGGGATACCTACGAGGATTTGCTCGAGACGGTCGGCGAGGCCCCGGCGCTGCGCATCAGTTACAACGAAGGAGTGGTTCAGATTATGACCATTTCGTTTGAACACGAATTCTTTGCCGAATGCATCAGCAGGTTGGTTGACCGGCTGAGTTCAATTCGCCGGATCAAGATCATCTTCTTCGGAAGAGCGACGATGAAAAAGCAGGAAAAGCTCAAGGGCGCCGAGCCGGACGCCTGCTTTTACGTCAAGAGCGCCGCAGCCATCGGCAATAAGATTCGCATCGATCTAAACAGCGATCCTCCACCAGACATCGTGGTCGAGACGGATATTCATCACGACTCGCAGTCCAAACTCCCGATCTACGCCGCGCTCGGCGTGCCGGAGGTTTGGAGATTTGACGGGAAGGCTTTGACGATTCACCGGCTGAATAATGGGCAATACATCGAAGCGCCGAGGAGCGAGCAATTGCCGATTATCAGCGGCGAAATCATCACTCGGTTTCTCGCCCGCGCGCAAAGTGAAGATCAGGACGAGGCGCTGCGCGCGTTTGAAGATTGGCTGCGCGAACAGGCATAGCTTGTCGGACGCTGTTTTACGGCGATGGGCGAGGAATAAGCAAAAAAAATGAGGAGGCATACAACGCCTCCTCATATACGGGTCCGAAACATTCGGACACCTCACCCTGAACACCAAACACACAAATCAAAACTTTAAAAGTTTGCGCGAATCACGCCGCCAACAGCCCGGCGGATATTCTCACTTTTGATCGAGCTTGATCTTGATCCGCTGCTCGCCGCGATCGCGCACGATGACGAATTCCAATTCGCCCGAACTTTTCTGATCAACCAGGCGATTAAAGTCCGAAGCCGATTTCACCGTTTCGCCGGCCACCATCACAATGCAATCGCCTGCTTTCAATCCGTGACGCTCCCCCAACTCTCCGGCGACCACCTCGGTGATCATAACGCTGTCCTTGGCGCAGTTGAAGAAACCGGCCAACTGCTCGGTCAGCGGGATCACCTTCACGCCAATCTGATAGCGATTGGCGCTGAGTTTGTAATCAGGGCGTAATGGCGGAGGCGACGCAATCTTGCCTTCGCGTATTTGTTTCTCAATGTCGGCGACGCGAGCCTGGTAATCCTCGCGAATCGCTTTCTCCTGATCAAAGAGTTCGCGGGCTTTTTTCTCATCGCCATTTTGGCGCGCTTCCATGGCCTGCTTATGAGTCTCTTCGGCCTGCGCAAGAACAACGTTGGGCTCTCTGAACAGTTTCTGCCATGCGTCCAGCGCGGCCGAACGACTCTGTCCAAGAACTACTTCCAAACGCTGGTCAGCGCCTCTGCGGCTGATCCCCAACGAGACCTTGCTTCCGGGATGCGCTCCCGTGATCAAATGATGAAAGTGCGCGCGGTTCTGTACGCGCTCGGCGTTGAAGGCAAGTATAACGTCGTTCTCCTGCAATCCGACTTTAGCCGCCGGACTGTCTTCTTCCACCCTTCCAACGACGGCGCCGCGAGTTTCTTTCAAACTCAGTTCTTTCGCGCGCTCCGCGGTGATGTCGCCTAGATAGACTCCCAAGTATCCCCCGCCGCTGACCTGAAGCGACGAGATATTTCCCGGAACCTTTGAATCGGATTGTGAAGATTGTTGTGAGACGCTACCGGCTGTCGTTTGAGCAAATGCGCTACCGTAGGCGGTAGCGCATGCCAGGAGCGCTAAGAGTGTGAACGGGGCACAGAAATGATCCAGAAAAATTGCGTATTTCGACTTTTCAAAAGAGCCTGTATAAAAACCCTCACAACACTGACGCATGATATAACTCTGAATTGAACCGTTTGAATTTACCGCAATGAATGTCCAATGCCTGATGAAGTTCTCGAACGCACCTTAGCACGCTCCCGGTTAGAGAAAGTTCCAGAATTATTTAAGACTTTTGAGAGTTGTAGCTTTCGATCATTTCCCGCATGCCTCAACTGACCTTGAGAATCACAAGCGTGAGATCGTCCTCCTGTTCAGCCTCGGCCGTCCAATCTTCGACGGCGCGTAATATCCGGCTCTCGATCTCGGCGGCGGGCAGACGCGTGTTTTCCAGTAAAACTTCAATCAAGCGATCTTCTCCGAACTCTTCGCCGAGTGGGCTTCGCGCTTCGATCACTCCGTCGGTGAACGCCACGAGCGCATCGCCGCTCTCCAGTTGAATCTCTTCCTCTTCAAACTCGGCGTCACAGAAAAGGCCCAGCACTGTTCCGCCCACATCGAGCCTCCTCACGCGCTCCCCGTCTTTTCTTCGGCCGCGAAGGAGCAGAGGCGGGTTGTGGCCGGCGTTTGTGTAACGGAGCGTCGAACGCTGCTCGTCGAATTCAGCGTAGAAGAAGGTGATAAAACTCGCGTCCATCATCGATTCGGTGATTTGTTGATTGACGCGCTCGACAACGCGCTGCGCCGGATTGGCGGCCGGATGGATACCGTTGTTGTAAGCGTCGCGATGAGCCTGCGCCTGGCCACGCAGATTGGCCTGCAAGTTGGCCATCATCAGAGCCGCCGAGACGCCCTTGCCGCAAACGTCCGCCACCACGACTCCGATCACGCCCGGCGCGACATCGAGCAGATCGTAATAATCGCCGCTCACCGACCGCGCGGGAATGCAGACGCCTTTCGCGATGTCGAGCTTTTCGGATTTTGGAATCGAGCGCGGAAAGAGGCGCGACTGGACGGCCGCGGCGATCTTCATCTCCTGGTCGAGCCGCTGCTTTTCGGCTGAGACTCGCAGCAATTCGCGAATAGAGCTTGTCATCCTGTTGAACGACTTGCTCAGCCCACCCAGTTGATCGTTTCCGGTAATTGGAATTTCGTGATCGAGATCGCCCGCCTCGACCTTCATCGTCCCCGCGTAAAGATGGTGAACCGCGCCTGTAATCGAGCGCGTGAGAATCACCGCATAGATGACGGCAGCCAGCGCGATCAGCAGAAAAAAGAGGATTGATGCGGTCAACCCAAGCACGACCGCGCTGCCGAACGCGCCGCTCGATTTGAACTGCTGAACTCGCTGATAGATGCGCGCAGGCAGGATGAACGACGGATCGACTCTCAGCGCCTCATTGGCCACACTCTCTCCTGTTCTCCACTCGGTGATCGGTTTAAAGATCGGCCAGCCGCCGCCTTGAAACCCGCCAGTCCTTTCCGCTCTCTCGACGTCAGGCCGCGGCCCTTGCGCAGTCATTTCCAGGGGGAAACTCGCCGTCGCCGGTTTCACATCCAGGTCCGTCGTGTGACTGAGATGTGCGCACAGGCTTTCGCTGATCGGATAGCTGAGTTGAAAAATGGTCGCGGCTTTTTGATTTAACCCCTGATTCAATTTGATCACGTGGAGCGCATGAATGCGGCGCCGCGAGGGCTGATTCTCCTCAACCACCAAACCGTGAAACTTCTGACTGCGATCAAGGATCAACGACAGCCACCGAGGCGGCGGAGAATTATCGGTCAATGCCGACGGTAGTGAATTGTCGCCGGCCGCGCCATTCGTTACGGTTTCGCCACTCGTTAGGTTTTCGGACGCCGGGCCTCTGACCGTTACGCTGAATTCATCACCCTTGGCCCCGCCATCCCGGCGGACGACCAGCGTCACATCAGGAAAGATAGGGGCGAGGGAATCAGCGCGCTCCTGCAGTTGAATGCGCAACTGCTCTATTTTCCGGTCCGGGTTTGAGCTTGCCGCATCAAGTTTATTCAGATCACGGCTGAGCGCCTGAGCCGCGGCCTGAGATTGTTCGAGATAACCGTCGAGCTGTCTTCCAACCAGATTCACACTCGATTGCACCACCACCGCCAGCAATATCAGAGCGACCAACGCCACCATCAACAGCAACGGCAACGCGCCGATGAGCAGGTAAGTCACGATCAAACGCCTGCGCACTCGCCACAACAGATTCCCCGCGACCCAGCGCGCGTTTTTGACCAAAAAATACGCGAGCGGGATAAACGCGAGCGCCGAGGCGACATCCACAATGGTCTTGAGCGATTCACTGCCAAAAAGCGTCTCTCCTTCGACGAAGACCCAGTCAATGAACCAGATCATGACGCCTGTAAGCATCGCCTTGCCCATCCACGTGATCGGCATCAGACTCTTGATCAATTCTGCGAGCGGGAATGTTGGTTTGCGGGAGTACGGCATAGGTGGTGGTTGGTAGTTAGTGATTGGCGCCCGGCGCCTGGTCGTAAACAACCCCAGACGCCAAGCCAACCGCCAGCTCAATTCACTTCAACCTCAAACTTCGGATAGAGCGCGTCAATCGCTTCACGATGCTTATCTTCTACGAATTTGCGACGCACTTTGAGCGTGGGAGTGAGTTCCCCGCTCTCGACCGAGAATTCCTGGTCGAGCAGCGCGATCTTCTTGATCTTCTCGTGGGACGCGAGGTCTCTGGTCACTTCATCGATCTTCTTCTTGAAGTACTCGATGATCCGCGGGTGACGCGTCAATTCGGAATTGTCTTTGGCTTCGATACCAAGCGATCTCGCGTATGACCGCAGCGCGTCGAAAGCCGGAACGATCAATGCGGAAGGAAATTTCCTGTTGTTGCCGATGACGATCGCCTGCTCAACCATCGGGATCGCTCGGATCAGGCTCTCAATCGGCTGCGGCGCGATGTATTTTCCCAGACTGGTCTTGATCAGATCTTTCTTGCGGTCGGTGATGCGGATGTAACCGTCTTCGCCAATCGCGCCGATGTCGCCGGTGTGAAACCAGACGCCGTCTTCGTGCCGTTGCAGAACCCGCTCAGTCTCTTCGGCCATTTGATAATACCCTTGCATCACGTTGTCGCCTTGAACCAGCAACTCGCCGTCTTCGGCGACGCGAACCTTTACGCCCGGGATGGGCTTTCCGATGGTGCCGATGCGGTTGTCGTTCTGGCGATTCAAAGCGACCACCGGCGAAGTCTCGGTCAAACCGTAGCCCTGCAAAATCGTGATGCCTGCCCCGGCGAAGATGTAAGTCAGCTCGGGCGGCATAGCCGCGCCACCGGAGACGAAGAAGCGCAATCTTCCGCCGATGGCCTCGCGCCATTTCGTAAAGACCAGTTTGTCCAGAACCTTCAATTCGAGCGCAAGTCTGATAGGAACCCTCTCTCCTTTGTCCCTGAGCATCGCCACTTCGCGTCCGACTTCCACCGCGCGGTGAAATATCTTCTGCTTTACCGGGGGCTGTTCGGAGGCGCGTTTGTTGATCGTGGCGTAGATTTTCTCGAAGAGACGAGGCACGGCCGTGACGACTGTCGGGCGGACTTCTTTGATGTCTTCGGCCACTGTTTCAACGCCGCGCGCAAAATTGATCTGCACGCCGAAGCTCATATAAATGTAGAGCACCGTGCGCTCGAAGACATGAGAGAGCGGCAGGAAACTGAGCGCCGAATCATCGGGCCGCAGATCGAACACCTTGCCGGAGTTCAAGACGTTTGAGACAAGGTTCTGGTGCGTGAGCATAACCCCCTTCGGTTCGCCCGTCGTGCCGGAGGTGTATATGATCGTCGCCAGATCTTCCGGTCCGGCTTGCGCCGCGAGTTGTTCGTAAAGCCGCGGCTGGCGTGAGCGTTCATCTTGCCCGATCTTCTCCAATGAGGCGAGGGTTGTCACCTCACCATCTTTCTTCTCTTCCTTCGGCGCCTCAAACAGCATCAATCGCGGACGCTCTTTACTTTTGAACGAATCGAGGGCCGGCCGGATGCGGCGCAGTTGTTTGTCGTTTGAGATAAACAGCATCCGCGCGCCGCTGTTTCGCAGGATGTATCCAACCTGGTCTACCGACTGAGTGGGATAGATAGGCACATTGACCCCGCCATTAGCCAGGATCGCATAGTCGGTGACGCTCCACTCGGGACTGCTTTCGGCCAGCAGCGCTACCCGGTCGCCCGCGCGAATTCCAAGTTGATGCAGGGCTAGAGCGAGATTCTGTACCCGTTCATTCAATTGCGCTCCCGTGAGGTCGCGCCACTTCTTGTCACGTTTGTAGCGCATCACGACTTGATCGACACGCTTCCGCATCGCCTGGTTAAACAACTCGTTGAGGGTCCGAGGAGCGCCAGTACTCATCTCTTAATCCACCTGTCGTTGGGCCGATTGTTGAATTGCAAAGCTTTTACCGGAACTGTAGAAAACGCGTTTCGAAACAATGATTTCGCGCGCTTGCGATCATCAGTCTATTTCACTGATTTGTCAATTTTTGCTACTTGCCCGGCCATTGATCTGCGGCGCTGATCCCTGGTTGAGACCAATTCAAGCAAATCAATTTGAGTAAGCTTCAATTTGAGCAAACTTCATTTGAGCAACCACAAGCAAAATTCGGTCCAGAATTTGCGCCGCGCGCGCGCCGCACTCTCTAATGCCTTGACACTAAATACAGATTTTCTTATGCTCTGCGTTCGCGTTTTTCACGCTTAAACACGGAGATTACATCTATGTCAACGTACTTTCCCAGTGGCAAAGGTTTAGAGCAACATCGGCAATGGCATGTCGTTGACGCCGACGGCATGACCGTCGGGCGTCTGGCAAGCGAAGTCGCTCACATCCTGATGGGCAAACATAAGCCGACCTACACTCCTTTCCTCGACACGGGCGATCATGTGATCGTCATCAACGCTTCCAAAGTCGTTCTCAAAGGCAACAAACTCGACGACAAGTTTTACAGGCATCACACAAGCTGGCCGGGCGGATTGAAAGAGATCTCCGCTCGCGATCTGTTGGCGAAGAATCCGGCGCGCCTGGTCGAGCTTGCGGTCAAAGGCATGTTGCCGAAGACCAAGATGGGTCGCGCGATGGTCAGCAAGCTCAAAGTTTACGCAGGCGCCGAGCATCCGCACGGAGCGCAAAAACCAGCCCCGCTGGCGGTTGCGGCAAGGTAATCGGCGCCGGAACTCGACGGCTCTCATCCTAGGCCGCAGCGGCTCTCGAAGTTGGCCCGAGGTTTGGATGACGAGCGATTTAAACAACCAAGAATTCAGGAGCGATTTCAAACGTGGCTGAGATTCAATATTACGGAACCGGACGGCGGAAGAGCGCTACAGCGCGCGTCTACCTGCGTCCGGGCAGCGGTAATTTCAAAGTCAACCGCATTTCTCTCGATTCGTACTTCAAAAACGAAACTCTTCGCATGATCATCCGTCAGCCGTTGCAGTTGACCGACACGCTCAGCAAATTCGACGTGCTGGTCAACGTTGACGGCGGCGGCGTGGCCGGTCAGGCCGGCGCGGTGCGTCACGGCATTGCGCGCGCGCTGCTGGAGTTCAACGCCGAACTGCGTAAGAAGCTCAAGAAGGCCGGTCTGCTTACGCGCGATCCCCGCGCCAAAGAACGCAAGAAGTACGGTCAAAAGGGCGCCCGCAAGCGCTTCCAGTTCTCGAAACGCTAACGATTGCGGACGGCGGATTGCGGATTTTCGGAGAATGAATTCTATAGCGTTCTTCCAATCCGCAATCCGCAATCCGCAACCCGCAATTCCCTAATCCATTGCCTTCTCATCATTGGTTGTTCTTTGAACGAACCGGGAATCATGAGAGGGTGAGTACATAAACCAAGCTACGGAGGTTTGATTGGCTACAGTAACAATGAAAGAGTTGCTCGAAGCGGGGGTTCACTTCGGGCATCAGGTTCGCCGTTGGAACCCGAAGATGAAAGAGTTCATTTTCGGCGAGCGCAACGGCATTTACATTATCGACCTGCAGAAGACCCAGCGCATGTTCAAGGAGGCGATTAAGTTCATCGCCGGCTTGAGCGGCGAGGGCACGAATAAAACCATACTGTTCGTGGGAACGAAGCGGCAGGCGCAAGACGCAATCAAAGAAGAGGCGTTGCGTTGCAATCAGTTCTACGTTAACCAGCGCTGGCTCGGCGGACTCCTCACCAATTTCCAGACCATTCAAAAATCAATCAAGCGGTTTAAAGAGATCGAGGCGATGCAAGCCGACGGCCGCATTGAAGCTTACGCGAAGAAGGAGCGGCTTCAGATCGAACGAGAACGCCAGGCGTTGGAAAAAAATCTGGCGGGCATCAAGGAGATGAAGAGGCTTCCCGACGTGATATTCGTGATTGACACGAACAAAGAGGAAATCGCCGTCAAAGAAGCCAACCGGCTGGGCATTCCGGTCGTGGCGGTCGTTGACACCAATTGCAGCCCGGAAGGAGTCAACTACGTCATTCCGGGCAACGATGACGCGCTTCGCGCGGTGCGATTGTTCGCGTCGCGCATCGCGGACGCGATTTTAGAAGGGCGTCAGTTGGCGGAACAGAAAGAGGCTGAAGAGGCCGCCATCGCTGCGGAACAGGCGAAGGTCAGCGGCGTCACCATCGAAATTGCGCCGCGCCCGCAGCGCGAACGCGGCGAACGCCGCGAGCGCGGTGAGCGTGGAGGACGCGGACGCGGTGATCGGGATCGGAATCGTGGCGACCGGCGCGGAGGCGACCGGCGCGGAGGCGGAGGCGGAGGCGGAAGG
>Ga0187894_10007494_pt1 | contig 10278 bp, 8 predicted proteins | sample GBC1701081metaG_FD_136650 | JGI IMG/M metagenome (GOLD analysis project Ga0187894, IMG submission 136650) | White microbial mat communities from a lava cave in the Kipuka Kanohina Cave System on the Island of Hawaii, USA - GBC170108-1 metaG ... | reverse complement strand
TCGCGCTCGAGGTCGCGGAGGCGGCGGAAGAGCTCGTCGTACTCCGCGTCGGAGATCACCGGCCGGTCGAGGACGTGGTACGCGTAGTCGTGCTCCGCGATCTCCTCGCAGAGGCGCGCGTGCTCCTTCCGGACCCTTCCCGGGGCGGCCATCGCGCTACAAGAATAGCGACGCGTCGCCGTAGGAGTAGAACCGGTAGCCGCGCTCGATCGCGTGGGCGTACGCCTCGAGCACCCGCTCCCGGCCCGCGAAGGCGCAGACGAGGAGCAGGAGGCTGCTCTTCGGGAGATGGAAGTTCGTGAGGAGCGCCTCGACGGCGCGGAAGGGCCGGCCCGGGTAGAGGAAGAGGTCGGTGCGCCCGCGCGCCGCGCGGATCCCGCCCGACGCCGCGAGGCTCTCCACGACCCGCGCCGCCGTCGTCCCCACCGCGACACACCGCCCCTTCCGCTCCCGGATCGCCCGGGCGGCCTCCGCCGTCACCTCGAACTCCTCGGCGTGCATCCGGTGCTCCTCGACCCTCTCGACCTCGATCGGCTGGAAGGTGCCGTAGCCGACGTGCAGCGTGATCCGCGCGACGCCCACCCCGCGCTCCGCGAGGCGCGCGAGCAGCCCCTCCGTGAAGTGCAGCCCCGCGGTCGGCGCGGCGGCGGAGCCCGGGCGCGCGGCGAAGACCGTCTGGTAGCGCGCGCGGTCCTCGGGAAGGTCCGCGCGGCGGATGTAGGGCGGGAGCGGCACGTGCCCCGCGCGCTCGATGGCCGCTTCGAGGTCGCCGTCGCACTCGAGGGCGACCCGCCACACCGGGCCCGGACCCGTCCGCTCGAGGAGCGTCGCCGTGATCCCGCCGTCGAGCGCGAGGCGTTCGCCCGGCGGAAGCGAACGGTGCGCGCGGAGGAGCGCCTCCCGGGTTCCCGGGCCCTCCCGTCGGATCAAGAGCAGCTCGACCCGACCCCCCGAGGCGCGCCTCCCGAACAGCCGCGCATGCAACACCTTCGTGTCGTTGACCACGAGGAGGTCGCCCGGCTCGAGGAACCCCGGGAGGTCGCGCACCTGCGCGTCGACGGGCGCGCCGCCGCGCCGGTCGACGACGAGGAGGCGCGCCGAGTCGCGCGGCTCGGCGGGGTGGAGCGCGACGCGATCGGGGGGGAGGGCGTAGTCGAAGTCGGAGAGGTTCACTTGCGGGGGGTCGGGGCGGCGCTATGCTACTTCCTCCGCCGAGGCGCCCCGGCTTGACGATCTGGCAAGTCCTCCTCCTGGGGATCTACCTCCCCCTCTCCTGCATGCTCGCGGTGTACGGCATCCACCGCGTCGCCATGCTCGTGGGGTACGTCCGCCATCGGCGCCGGAACCCGGAGCCGGCGGGCTCGTTCGAGAGTTGGCCGAGCGTGCTCGTGCAGATCCCGGTCTACAACGAGCGGGCGGTGGTGGAGCGCGTGCTGCACGCGGTCGAGTCGCTCGACTACCCGCGCGACCGGCTGCGGATCCAGGTGCTCGACGACTCCTCCGACGAGACCGTCGGGATCTCCGCGCGCGCCTGCGAGTCGCTGCGTTCGCGCGGGTTCGACGCGGAGCACGTACGCCGCGGCACGCGCGACGGATTCAAGGCGGGCGCGCTCGCGCACGGTCTCGCGCGCGACGCGAGCGAGCTGGTGGCGATCTTCGACGCCGACTTCATCCCGCGCCCGGACTTCCTGAAGCGAACGGTGCCGTTCTTCGTCGATCCGAAGATCGGCCTCGTGCAGGCGCGATGGGAGCACCTGAACCTCGCGCGAAACCTGCTCACGCGGCTCCAGACCTACTTCCTCGACGGCCATTTCATCATCGAGCACACCTACCGGCACCGGACCGGCCGAATCTTCAACTTCAACGGCACGGCCGGGATCTGGCGCCGCACGTGCATCGACGACGCGGGGGGCTGGTCGTCGTGGTCGATCACCGAGGACACCGAGATCTCGTTCCGCGCGCACCTGAAGGGCTGGCGGTTCGTCTACCTGCGGGACGTCACCTGCCCGGCGGAGGTGCCCGCGGACGTCGACGCGTTCAAGAGCCAGCAGCACCGCTGGGCGAAGGGGTACACGGAGATCCTGCGGGAGCACGCGGGCCTCATCTGGAACGCGAAGCTCTCGTTCAAGGCGAAGGTGGAGGCGACGCTCATGCTCTCCAACCACTTCGCGTTCCTCATCCTGGGCGCGCTCACGATCCTCCACCTCCCCGTGGTGCTCGTGCGCGGCGCGTTCCTCCCCACGCCCCTCCACACCTTCCTCGACGCCTTCAACCTGGCCCTCCTGCTCACCGCCTTCGTCGCGTTCTACGGCCTGAGCCAGTACGAGGCCGGCCGTCTCACGTTGAGACGGGCGCTCCTCATGCCCCTCGCGATCGGGCTCGGGATGGCGCTCACGGTCAACTCCTCCCGGGCCGTGCTCGAGGCGCTCTTCCGGGTGAAGACGGGGTTCGTGCGGACGCCCAAGGAGGGCGACGGGCGCGTGCGCGCCTACAAAGCGCACGGCGCGCTCGGGCAGGCGGCGGTCGAGATCGCCTTCGGTCTCTACCTGCTCGCCTCGGGGGTGATCCTGGTGGTCCGCGGGAACGTCGTGGGCACGATCCTCACCTTCATCGTCTCGGGCGGGTTCCTCCTCCTCGGCACCGGCACGGTGCAGAACCTCTGGTCGCGCCGGCGGGCCCGGCTCGAGGGCGAGGCGGCGCCCGCCCTGGCCGAGGCGTCGGGGTCGTAAGGAGAGTTGCCGGAGGTGGCGGGCGTTCCGGGCGCGGCCCCCGAGCGGGGCGCCGGGTTATCGGGTGCGCGGGCGGCCCGGCCTCAAGTCGCGGGCCGGGGAAGCGGATAAGACTCCGGGGCACGCCGTGTCCCGTGTCCGTGGAGCGACATGCGCGAGCCGCACCACATCCTGGTCGTCGACGACGAGCCGATGATCCGCGAGATCCTTCGGGAGACGCTGGAGCCCGAGGGCCACCGCATCACCGAGGCCGAGAACGGCAAGGTCGCGTTCGACATCGCGGGTCGCGAGCAGCTCGATCTGATCGTCACCGACGTGAAGATGCCGGTGATGGACGGCTTCACGCTCATGAAGAAGCTGGGGTCGATCACGGAGGAGATCCCGGTGATCGTCATCACCTCCTTCTCCGACATCGACGTCGCCGTCGACGCGATCCGGCTCGGCGCCTACGACTACATCGTCAAGCCGTTCAACATCTCGCAGGTCACGATCTCCGTCCGGCGCGCGATGGAGCGCCGCCGCCTCCTGATCGAGAACTCCCAGTACAAGAAGCGGCTCGAGGGGAAGGTCGTCGAGAAGACGATCGACCTCATCCGCAAGAACAAGAAAGTCGAGCAGCAGGCCAAGAACCTCGAGCACCTCCTCCTGGACCTGCGCGAGTCGTACGAGGCGACCCTCGACGCCCTGGTCTCGGCGATCGAGTCGCGCGACTGCGAGACGAAGCACCACTGCCGCCGCGTCCAGGCGTACGCCGTCATGCTCGCGCAGCGGCTCGGCGTCGGCGCGGACGCGCTCGTGGACATCTCCTACGGCTCGCTCCTCCACGACGTGGGGAAGATCGGCGTGCCGGACTCCATCCTCCTGAAACCCGGGAAACTGACGGAGGAGGAGTGGCGCACGATGCGCAACCACACGCTAATCGGGTACAAGATGGTCTCGCGCATCAAGTTCCTCAAGGGCGCCGCCGAGATCGTGCTCTACCACCACGAGCGGTGGGACGGGAAGGGCTACCCGTACGGCATCGCGGGCGCCGAAGTGCCGCTGGGAGCGCGCATCTTCTCCGTCATCGACGCGTTCGACGCGATCACCTCGAAGCGCGTCTACAAGGACGCGATCCCGGTGGACGCGGCGAAGCTCGAGATCGAGCGCGCCTCGGGCACCCAGTTCGATCCCCGGGTGGTGGCGGCGTTCCTCCAGATCACCGACGGCGAGCTCGACGAGACGCGCGCGCACGCCGAGCGCAGCTCGCAGTCGACCTCCATGGCGCTCGGATTGGGCCAGGAGAGCCAGGTCGCCGAGCCCCGCGCGACCCCTCCCGCCCGCGCGCCGGACCGGCCGGTCACGCCGGGCACCCCGCCGCCCATCCTCCACCCCGTCCGGCCGGGCCAGTAGTCCGCACGCGGCGACCCGCCGCGATCCCTACCCCGCCCGCGCGCGCCCCGCCGAGCCGCCGCGCATCGACGCCGCCCAGCGCTCGAGCAGCTCGTGCTGCGCCACGAAGCCGTGCACGTCGACCCCCCACGGGTCCTTGAAGAAGCACGCGAGGTGCTCGAGCGCCCCCACGGCCCCCCGAGCTTGGGAGAAGGCGGCGAGCCGCGCGAGGTCCAGGACCAGCGGCGCCGCCAAGGCCGAGTCGCACCCCTGCCAGGTGAACTGCAGCGCCATCTTCGCGCCCAAAAACCCCTCGAAGTGGATGTAGTCGAACGCCACCTTCCAGTCGTCGAGGCTCGGCACGAAGTCGATGTGCACCGACGAGTGCCCGGCGCCCTCGCCGAGGATCGAGCGCAGCGACCGGTCCTTGCTCGTCGCCTTCGCGCCGCGCGTCTTCGGGTCCCGCAGCGCCTCGCCGTCGGGGTTGCCGAGCATGTTGTAGCCCTCCCACGCGAGGACCTTGAGGTTGCGGTACGCGAACATCGGCGCGAGCGCGGTCTTGACGAGCGTCTCGCCCGTCTTCCCGTCGCGCCCGAAGTGCGCGCCGCCGCGCGCGCGCGCCAGCTCGTCGATCGCCGGCACGGACGACCCGACGCTCGGCGTGAAGTTGACGTACGCCAGCCCCATGTCGAGCGCCGCGTAGGCGTAGAGCATCGACGCGGGGAACACTTCGGCGCGATCGTCGTCGAGCGCGGCGCGCAGCGTGGTGAGCGAGCCCCACTCGGGCCGCGGTTCGCCGAGGGGCTCCGTCGTCGCGACGTTGATCACGACGACGCGGTCGAGCGCGTTCCGGTCGCGGAACGAGCGGAGGTCCTCCTGGATCGCGGCGACGGTCGAGCGCGGCCCCTCGACGCCGCGCGTCTCGCCGCGCAGCGCGCGCACCGGCGCGGAGGGGAAGCCGGGGCGGATCTCGGCCTGCGCGGTGTCGAGGTCGTCCGCGAGCCGCTCCAGGAGGCGCTCGGGGAGGAGCCCCGCGCGGCGTCGGAACGTCTGCGCGGCCTCGAGGAGCGTGGCGCCGCTCACCTCGTGCCCGCCGAACACGAGCGATTCGACGGGCGGCAGCGGCAGATCCCGGAGCTCCTTCAGGTCGGTCACGAGCCCCGTCCGACCGACGAGACCGTGCGCCATCCCCCGCGCGCCCACGACCGTCAGCGTTCCGACGTTGCCGCACGCGCCCACGAGCCAGACTCCGGTCTTCATCGTCCGCCCTCCGAAGCCAGAGCCCTTCGATACTCGCCCAAGAGCTCGCGGGCGTCGGGATAGACCGCCACGGCGCCGAGCCCGCCGTCCCCCGCGGGCGCCACGCCCGGCGAGGGCGACGCGCCGTCCTGGGTTCCTGCGCCTCCCATCCGCGCGTCGAGCGCGCGCGCCGCCTCCTTCGCCGCGCCGGCGTCCCCGCCCGCCGCGCGATCGAGCGCCTCGAGCGCCGCCCGCCGGTCCTCGGGCCGCGCGACGGCGCGCTCGATCTCGTCGCGCAAGATCGCGACCGCGGCGCCGTCGGGGGTCTCGCCCTCCGCGAGGCGCGCGACGAGGCGGTCGAGGGCGGCCGCGTCCCGGGGCGCGGCGCCCGACGCGGGAAGCGCGGGGAGGGGGGCGGGGACCGGCGTCGCCGCCCTCGCGGGACGCGCCTCGGGCAGAAGCCCCGCGGCGAAGAGAAGGAACGCGGCCGCCGGGAGGAGCGCGGCCTCGCGCGGCCATCCGACGCGGGGGAGGGCGCCGGCGTCGCCGAGCTCCCGCGCGACGTGGTCCGTGAACGCGTCCGCCGGACGCGTCGCCACGGTCGCGAAGCGCTCCCGCGTGCCGAGGCGCGCGTCGAGCCAGAGAGCGGCCGCGGCGGAGGGGAGTGCGCCGCGCGCCGCGGTCGCCGCCGCGCCCGCGACCGCTCCGAACGCGAGGACGCCCCACGGCAGCGCCGCCGTCGACGGAATCCCGGGCAGCGCCTTCATCGCGAGGGAGAGCGCGAGCCCCGCGGCGCCGCCGGCGAGCGCCCCGCGCGCCGCGCCGCGGAGGAGGCGCGCGGCCTCCATGCGCCCGCGCGCGCGGCCGACGAAGCGCAGCACCCGTTCCCGGTCGGTCACTTCGGCGGGTCCTCCGCGCCCTTCTTCGGGTCGGGCTTCGGCTCCGGCGGGAGGAACGGCTCGCCCTCCTCCTCCGCGGCCTGCGGGGGCTCGAGCGGCGCGTAGGTCTCCGTCGACTCCATCGGCTTGCGGGAGATGACCAGCTTCACGCGCGTCCCGCTCGGGGGGATGCGCGGCGGGATCGCCTCGTAGGCGCCGTTCTCCATGCCGCCGTCCTCGGTGTGGTCGACGATGGAGCTGCGCGTGGTGAGGATCGCGACGACGAGGCCGTCCATCTCGGCGCCGAGCCACTTCCGGCTCGCGTCGTCGGGGTCGTCGTAGACCACGGAGCCCGTGTAGACGAACCGGCCGCCCTCCATCACCGCGTTGCGCTTGTAGTTCCAGACCCACTCGTGCATCGGGGCGCGGTGCGCGTTCGACTCGTCGTCGCGCCACTCGGCGTAGACGTGGACGGTCTCGCCCTTGGGGGGGGACAGCGCGCCGGTCTGCTCGTCCATGTCGAACGGCTTCCCCGGCTTGAACCCCGCGGCGAGGAAGGCGTTGTTGAGGTTCGTCGCGAGCCCGTCGACGTTCCGGCGGGGGCGGCGCTCCTTGCGGTCCCAGGGGCCGTCGTCGAGGAGCACGATCGTCTCGTGGCCCTTGTTCGGGTAGACGTTCACGAGGTACTCGCAGGGCCCGCCCCCGCGGTACGCGATCTCGCCGACGGCGGCGACGACCCCGTCCGCGAAGGTGATCTTGTACTTCTCGCACTGCGCGCGGAACTCCTTCGACTCGCGCAGCACCTTCCCGAGGTCGACGGGTTCGTCACCCCCCGCGGCGCCGGCCGCGGCGAGGAGGAGGAGGATCGCGGTCTTCAACGTCCGTTCCATGGGCAAGCCTCGTGCCTAGGGTACTTCCTCCAACGACCGGGGCGGCGGGGGTGTTCGGGCCCGCGCGGAGGGCCTCGCTGTACAGCCTCCCGACAATCACCCCGTGAGAGTGTCGCGCGCCTGACGGGCGAACCCCCGGATCTCCGCGTCGCGGCCCCAGCTCGGGTGCGCCTCGAGCCGTTCCAGCGCGCCGACGGCGCCGGCGTCGCCGAGCTCGGCGAGCGCGGCGCACGCCGACCCGGCGAGCGCGCGCGCCGCCACGAGGGGATTCATGAGCTGGGGGTCGTAGGAGACGTCGATCTTCGCGAGGAGGACGCCCTCGAGCGCCGTCTGCACGATCGTCTCCGAGCCCTTCGCGGGCCGGAGGCTTCCCACGAGCTGGCAGGCGCGCGCCATCGTCGGCAGGATCGTGTCCCAGTCGCCGAACTGGATCTGCGTCCCGAACTGGCGCTTCTTCAGGTACTCGAGCCTCCTGCGCAGGAACCGGACCACGTCCTCCCCCGCCGCCGGGTCGCCGATCTCCTCGAGCGCGTCGAGCATCGCGAGGAGCGCGTTCGAGTCGGTCTCGAGGAGGAGCGCCTGCCCGAGCGCCTTGAGCTCCGACTTCGCCTTGCGGAGACCGAGGATCCGCGCGGCGTAGCGGCGCACGTCGGACGGCGTCTCCTTGTGCGTGAGGATGCGCGCGACCTTCCCGGCCACCTTCGCGTCCTCGTACGCCGCGAGCTTCGCCACCGACTGCTCCGCCTTCCCCCCGCCGGTGCGGAGGTCGTCGAGGAGCGCCTTGAGCCCCGGGTCTTCCGCCGCCTCGCCCTCGTCGAGCGCCGGGAGGTAGCGCTTCTCGTCGCGCGTCGCCTTCCGCAGGAACGACGACTTCGGGCGGACCGCGGGATGGAGGTTGCGCCCGGAGCCCTCGGCCCGCCGGCGGACGTCGAAGAACGCGAAGATGTCCTCGCGGACCTCGTCGGGGAAGCTGTGGTCGCGCTTGGGCAGCTCGGTGTAGACGAAGTCGAAGTCGGTCCGGCCCGCGAGCGGCTCCATGTAGGGGCGCACGCCTTCGATCCGGCAGCGCGGGTCGTCGTCGCTGTGATAGACGTAGAGCCCCGTCCCGGTCTTCGCGTACTCCTCGAGCGCCTCGACCCCGAACGACGCCGTCGGCGCCACGGCGGCCCAGGTGCCCATGAGCCGCTTCCCCTGCGCCCACGATCCGCCCCCTCCCATCGAGTGCCCCGTGAGGTAGATCCGGTTCTCGTCCACGTTGTAGAGGAGGCAGATCTCCTCGAGCACGGCGTCGACGAGGTCGTCGTTCGCGCGGTTCCCCCACCCCGCCACGACCGCGGTCGGGCAGACGCAGAGCCACCCCCGCCGGTCGCAGAGGTCGCGATAGAACGGCATCGCCTCGCGGCCCGAGCCGAACACGAGCTTCCCGTCGGCGCCGCCGGCCCCTCCGCCGTGGAGCCCGAAGACGAGAGGCGCCGGAAGGAGCGGATCGTACGCGTCGGGCACGAGGACGGTGTAGCGGGCGTTGGGGAGCAGCTTGTCGGCGCGGAGCGCGACGGGGCGGTCCTCCTGGTACCCCTTCGGCTGGCGCGCCGACCGGACCGCGCGACGGAGGTACTCCGGGGAGAACGGGAGCTCCTTCGCCGCCGCGACCTCCGCCCACGTCGCCTCGTCCGGCGTCTCGAGGACGCGACGCGCGAGGTCGAGGGAGGCGAAGCGATCGCCCTTCGGCGCCTTGGCGCCCAGGAGGCGCTTCGCCTCCTCGTTCCCCGGCTCCATGTCCAGGGCCCGCTCCAGGGCGAGGAGCCGCTCCTCCTTGAGCTTCATCCCCTCGCACCAGCTCGCGATCGCGAGGAGGTCGGCGGCGGTCCCCGCGCCCCTCCATCGAATCCAGAACTCCTGGGGAGGCCGCGGAAGGTCCCGGACCACCTTCTGCACCCGGTCCTTCGGGAACCGCTGGACCCCGAGGGTCATCCCCGCAACCGGGCTGAAGTAGGCGTTCACGACCACCTCGGGGTCCTCGGCCACGACGAGTCCGATGACCCGTTTCCCCCCCTTCAGGTGGACCACGTCCGCCCCGGCGGCGGCCGCAAGGAGGCTCAAGACGAGAACGCGCAACACGCGGCCCATAATACGCCGCTGACATCCCGGGGGGATTCTGGTTACCTTTGAAGCATGCCTCCCGCGCCCATGGAGGAGCGAGAGATTCCGGGGCTCGAGCTCCCGCGCCGCGGGGACCGGGACCCCGAAGCGTACCCGCCCGAGCTCATGACCTGGGAGGCGGCCTGCATGAAGAACATGGCCGCGTTGCTCGACAGCATGGAGGCCGCCCGATCGGAGTGGCAGTCGCTCAGCCGCCGGCTGACCGCCGCGGAGGCGCAGCTCGAGTCGGCGATGAAGGAGCGGGACGGGTTCGGCGCCCTGCGCGTGGAGCTCGAGGCGCTCCGGAGCGAGCGGGACGCGCTCGTCGCGTCGAGCCGGGAGCTCGAGCGCGTCTCGGGGGAGCTCCTGGAGACGCGGCGGAGGCTCGACGCCGTGGAGCGCGAGCGGGCCGGGATGGCGGAGACCCGCCGTCGGCTCGCCGAGCTCGAGGCGGAAGTCGGGGGGTTGCGGGGGCAGCTCGCGCGCGCGCAGGCGGAGGCGGCGGCGGCGAAGCCGGCGCTCGCCGAGACCGAGGCGCTCCGGCGCGACCTCGCCGCGGCGCGCGAACAGCTCGAGAGCGCGACGCGCGAGCGCGACGCGCTCCTCGCCGCGGGGAGCCAGCGCGAGGAGGTCGCGATCGCGCTCGATCGCGCGCAGGCGCAGGTGAAGGCGCTCCAGCGCGAGAGCAGCGAGAACCTCCTGGCGATCTGCGACCTGCGCTACACGGTGAACCGGCTCGAGAAGGAGAAGTCCGAGACGGCCGAGACCGCGAGCGCGAAGGTGAAGAAGATCCTCGGCAAGGTGCACGAGGCGCTCGACTCCGCGGGCGCGCCGAAGGGCGAGGAGCTGTCGTTCGGCGACCGGATCCGCGCCCTACGGGAGCGGATCGAAGAGCTCGAGCGCCGCCCTTAGGCTCCGTCGGGGATAGCGGCCGGCGTCGGCCGGCTCCTCCGGCTCCCTGCCCTCCGCCACGGTACGGGGTTCCGCGATCGGGGGCCGGCGGGACGGCTTCAGCGGAGCTCGGAGAGACGG
>Ga0187894_10007493_pt1 | contig 10279 bp, 6 predicted proteins | sample GBC1701081metaG_FD_136650 | JGI IMG/M metagenome (GOLD analysis project Ga0187894, IMG submission 136650) | White microbial mat communities from a lava cave in the Kipuka Kanohina Cave System on the Island of Hawaii, USA - GBC170108-1 metaG ... | reverse complement strand
GAACACGAGCTAAACCTGCATTTGCGGCGCAAGCGTCAAGAAAACGCTTGCCGTCCGTCATCATAAATGTCAGAAATGCGGTTTGATAAATCATCGTGATATTGTGTCTGCTCAAGTAATCTTGAAACGAGTCGTCGGGCGGACGGTTAAAGACATAACATATGTGGCTGCACAAAGCGTGTCTTTAGAATCTACATCTATAACCGCTTAGGTTTAGATGGAGAGCGTCAAGTGGTTTTGTGTAGTGAAAGTGCCCGATTGGATGAACAGATAACTGAAACAATGAGGCATGAGATATCTGTTTGTTGACCTATTTTTTGTCGGAATGGTCTTCGACCTTAAAACGCTTTTTCAGCGCGGTGAAATGTTTTTCTTCAAAAGGGAAGTTTGAACACGCGACGGCATAAAGCCCCTTATCTGCTTTCAAAAAATAATTAACTTGGACAGGAGAATTTGTTTTTAGATACTCAAAATCTTCTGAATTCATCACTTGGTCATCAAGACGTTTGAAGGAAAAAATGTAACGAAACTGACCGTTCTTGCCGTATTCAATTGCTTCTTTAAGCGTGTCACCATCTTCTTTAGGCGTTGAAGATGTTTGCGGGTTGTTTCTGTTCGGTGTCGTCTGGGTTTGTCTGTCAGAACCCGTGCAACCGAACGAGAAAAAAGAAAATATCAAAAGGAAAATAAAGAGACTTTTGTTCATAGAATTTTCCACACTAAAATTCAACGCAATTTAGACAACAAAATTAAATAGATGTTCCGCCTAAAAGCTAAAATTAATTTGGCGACGGCGATCCTACTTCATCCGGGTCTTCAACGGGCTCGTTTGTGTTGTCAGATTTATCATCCGGTGTGTCACCGTTTTCTTCAACGGATTCGGGCGGTGCTTCGCCTTTTTTATCCCGCAGTTTCAAAATAAAACAGTCGGCATCTTCATAAACCTTATCAAACCAGCCGCTTTCCATCGCGTGTGCGTAAAAATCGTCATGGTTATTATCTGAGAAAACATAATGCGCCCCGAATTTGTCGCGGATGATTGGTCCGGGGTCGTCAATTTTTCCGAGCGTAATATCAATATAAAGTTTTGAAAGTTCTTGGTTCTGCTTATGTATGTATTCGGGGTCAAGCCCTGATGTGTATGCATGTGTGGAATCGTAATAAAACATCTTTGGAAAATCGTCCCAGTCGGTGTTGAAAATAACCTGCCCTGCGGGAACATTTGCCTTAACCCATTCCATGCCTTTTTTGTAAGTATCGGGTTTAGGCATATCGCTGATTTCACTTCTAACACTTTTCACATTAGCAAACAGAAAGACCAACATCACAACCGAAAGGATAATTGCTAAGACAAAAAGAATATTCTGTTTTTGTTGTTCAAGTTTATCAATTTTGGTTGTGCCGGGTTGGTCTAAGTATGGCGATAAATCGTCAAGCAATTCATTCGGAAGTTTTGCGGGTGCCAAGACCTGCATTGCCGTCAACATTGCCTGAAGGCTGAACGCCGCAAAGAGAATCGCAAAAGGCGGAAAGTATTCAACAAAGCGGCGTGCGTAAAATGTCATTATCATCAGAACCGTTGACATGACCAAAAAATAGAACGCTCGCGCCGAAAGCTTTTTATCAAGCCGCCTGAAAGAAATGTAGCCGATAAACATTGCTACGAATGCGATAAAACAACTGGTGAAAAGAAACCAACTGTCATATGCGTACCATTCTTGCCCCACTTCAACAGAAAACTTTCCTGCCTTCATCACAAGATGAGAGAACATAAGTTTTAAGTTCTTGGGAAAGTAAGGATTGATTATTAGACCTGCAACAGTTCCTGCGGCGGCATAAGCCAAAGGTTGCCATTCTATTCTTTCTTCGCTCCATAAAATCACGACAGCCCAGGCAATGACGCCAACCCACATAAGGGGCCACAAACTGTAAGCCCAGACAAAAGCGAACATTAAGGGCGCGAGAAGTTTGTATTTGTTTTCAAAGAGTAGATAAGTTCCGATGACCAAAAGTATCATAGCCAGCGGCGGTGCTTTAGCCATGTTCATTCTGTAAAGAAACGGTGCGGAACAGGTAAGCAAAGCCAATAGCCACAGAAGTGTGTAGTTGATTTGATAACGCACAATCAACCAGTAACAGGAAAAGACTGCGAGCGTTGCAAAAAGCAAAGCAGACACTTTTGCGGCAGTTGTCAGCTCGAAAAACCAGAGAAAAGGAATCTGCAAAATGTGAAAAAGATAGTGGTGGTCAACATAATCGTTTGGATTAAGCGATGTTAAGGGAAGCCACATAAATTTGGGCGGCAAAAGGTTGAAGCTTTTGAAATTTTCCCAGAGCAGTTGACTCCATCTTATGTGATAGTAGCCATCATAATCGCCGCAACAAACGCTCTGCGTCGCATTCTGCAAACTGTAAAATACAAGCCCGATGGCAACAAAACCCACTATCAAATAAACGAGGCGAATACCCTTATCTGAATTAAGAAAAGATTCTTTGGTTTCGCTTGTGAACTCGTTCTGTTTGTTTAATTGAGCCTGTTGCGTTTCGCTGTTATCTATAAAGCTTTCTTCGCGGACTTCCGCCATTGGTAAATTAAAACCTCTCTGTTCTCTGTTGATTCATTCACCGGGGCTGTGCAATTAAGATGGAAACGATAACATATAGCGGCGCAAGTGATGAAGCCGGATTTAATCGCCGTACTGAAAACTTTGTGCTAAAGGTTCGTTTACCTCTGTAATCTCTTTTGCTTTGTCTGCATATTGTAGTTTGAAGAGACGCCAATAAAGTCCGCGTAATGCAAGAAGTTCTTGGTGCGAACCCATTTCGCGTATTTCGCCGTGGTGAAGAACGATGATGAAATCCGCGCGTTGAATCGTAGAAAGACGATGTGCGACGACGATTGATGTGCGGTCACGCATGACGCGCTCGACTGCCTGTTGAATAAGCTGTTCGGTTTCTGTGTCAATCGAACTTGTAGCTTCGTCCAAAACAAGAAGCGCGGGATTAAAAGCAAGAGCACGCGCAAATGAAATTAACTGCTTTTGTCCGACGGAAAGACCTGCCCCGCGTTCTTTTACTTCTGATTTGTAGCCTTCGGGTAACTTTTCAATAAACTTATCCGCACGGACTTCCTGCGCCGCCCAATGTATTTGTTCTTTGTCTATTTTTTCATTGCCAAGACGAATGTTGTTTTCAATCGTTCCGCTGAAAAGAAAAACGTCCTGAAGTACGACGGCAAAGTTTTCTCTCAAACTTTGCAAATCCCAATCGTGTACATCAACACCGTCAAGCAGAATCTTTCCCTTTTGAATATCGTAAAAACGCATCAACAAATTTGTTATGGTTGTTTTGCCTGAGCCTGTATGTCCCACGAGTGCGATTGATTGTCCGGGTTCTACTTTGAAAGAGACATCTTTCAAAACCCAGTCTTCTTTTTTATAAGCGAACCACACATTCTGAAATTCTATTAACCCTTTTGCACGTCCGAACTTTTTCGGCTCATTCGGTGTTGTGATTGCGATAGGCAAATCCAAAGCGTTGAAGATGCGATGCGCCGCAACGACGGCAGCTTGAAGAACATTGAACTTGTCGGACAAATCTCGTATTGGCATAAAAAGGTTTTGCGAGTATTGGATAAACGCAACCAGACCGCCAAGCGTTAGATATGTTATTTCCGTAGTGTTTCCAAGCACGCGATAACCGCCGTACCAAATCACAAGCGCGATTCCCAACGCGCCAATAAAATCAATAAGAGGAAAGAAAACGGCGTAATAAAAAATTGTTTGAATGTTTGCGTTGCGATGGTCGTCATTAATGTCGTGAAAGCGGTGTCGGGATTTCGCTTCGGCATTGAAAAGTTGAACGACTTGCGCTCCTGAAATATGTTCTTGCAAAAAAGCGTTTAGGCGGGCGATGCGTGTGCGAACCATATCAAAACCGATTCGCGCCCCTTTGCGAAACCAAGAGGTTGCGCCAAACAAAAGCGGTACGGTTACAAGTGTTACAAGCGACAAACGCCAATCCATCAGGAACATAATCGTCATGATGGCGACAATCATCACAATATCGCCCAGCAAATCAATGATGCCCGATGTGAAAAGCTCGTTCAGTGCATCAACATCAGAGGTCAGACGGGTCATGATTCTGCCAACAGGCGTTTTGTCATAGTAGGCGACTTCCTGACGTTGGAGTTTGACGTAAAGTTCGCGACGAAGGTCATACATCACACGCTGCCCGACAGTGTTTAAAAGAAGTTCCTGAAAATATGCAAAAGCAAAACGCAAAAACCAAACTCCTAGAAACGCCAGCGCGAAAATCGTCAATCCATCCAATTGTTTTGGCTTGATGTACCAGTCAATCGCGTACTTTGTGAATTGCGGTTGAAGAATGCCCAAAAGGTTCAGGACAAGCGTCAGAAACAGTGCGGGAATAAGGATTTTTGTGTACGGACGCAAATATCCGAATAGCCTTTTGGCTACTTTGAAATCATAACTCTTTTCGATTGCTTCTTCTTCGTGAAACTTTTGAACTGCGGTTGCCATCTGTATGAAATAATAGCCAGAAAAATGAAATTAGGCTAATGCAGAATTTTGTGTTTGCGATAAAGAAAGATAGTTTTGAAAACGAGTCTGATTATTCCCAAAATAAGAAACAAGAAAACGATTCAGTTTCCGTAAACACCTGCGCTTTTCCACGCTTCTTTGATAGTAATATAAAGAGAGATGAATTCAAGGAATGCAATAAGAGATGCCGTCAATACCAAAGCGTTCTATTGAATGAGAAGAAGTAGTTCTTGCAGTAGTTTGTACTTCTTCACTTTGAAATAATTCCATAAGTCTTGAAAATCTTGCCGATAGTTTGAAAATTAAGCTATGGTAAGTTTTCAATCAAGTTCAGTTTCGTCGTTTTGTTCAAGGGGTGAGTTTGGTGCAAAAGGCAGAGCAGAAAAAAGATTGGGCACTTTCATCGGGCGCGTTTAACCGTCTTCTTGAATGGCTTGATGAAGGGACAAATTCCGGCGGTGAAAAGTACCTGGATATTCGCGGGCGACTAGTCGCGTATTTTGACCGCAAGAATTGTCTTTCGCCCGACGAACTTGCGGACGAAACTTTGAATCGCGTTGCTCGTCGTATTGAAGAAGTAGGTTCTATTGAAAGCGAAACTCCCGCGAAGTACTGCTATATCGTTGCAAGATTTGTTTTCATGGAATCTTTGCGTGCGAACGAAAAAGGTGATGTGCCGATGGATGATGTTTTACGGCAGACAGAAGGAAATCAGTTTGTGGTTTCGGACGAAAAAGAAGAAAAGGCAAACCGCGAAAAGCTTTTAAACTGTTTGGAAACTTGTACGGAAAAACTTGAACCTGAACATCGTGAGCTAATCATTGGTTATTATCTTGGCGAACAGAGGACTAAGATAGAAAATCGGCGTACTTTGGCTGCAAAATTCGGCGTTTCGGTAAACGCCCTCAGCATACGTGCGTGCCGCATTCGGGACAAGTTGGAGGCTTGTGTAGGTAAATGTACAAATGAGGGATGAAATACTTTTTGAAAATTGTCTTATATGGTTGAGGCGTTTCAGTCTCGTTCCCCGATATGACTAAACAAACATATACCGAAAACGAAATAACTCTGTATTTGCTAGGCTCTTTGCCCGAAGATAAAGCCGTGCAATTTGATGAGTTAAGCTTTGTTGACGACGATTTCGCAGATGCTTTGAAGACAGCCGAAAAAGACCTGGTTGATGCTTACGTTCATGGCGAATTAAAAGGAAAAAATCTTGAACAGTTCAAATCCTATTACATGGTTTCGCCGTTAAGACATGAGAAGGTGCAATTCGCACAAGCCTTTCAAACATACGCGGAAAATAACGCTGTCATCGTTACGTCAGGCGAAAAAGTACCTGTTAAAGATGACGAAAAAAGCAGATTGGCGGGTTGGTTTTCTGCTTTTAATATATTCGCGATTCCGCGCCTTTCGTTGCAGTGGGGTTTTGCTGTTGCGACCATTGCTTTGTTGTTATTGGGAGGGTGGTTGTTCTATCAGAATTATCGTCTTCGCCAACAGGTTGATAGTACAGAAGCAAAACGGATAGAACTTCAACAGCATGAGAAGCAATTGGAAAAAGAGATAGCAGAACACCAAACCGCCGGTACAGAAAAGCAGAAAGAACTTGAGCGTGTACGCGAGGAAATTGCAAAGCTTGAAGAAGAAAAACAAGAACTCGAACGTCAGCAAAAAATTGAACAAGAACGCATTGCAAAACAGGAACGCGAACAGCAGCAAAAACAATCGTCCGGTGAAATCATCACGGTTTCTTTTGTTCTTCTGCCGCCACTGCGCGACGCAGGGGGGCAGCCCGTTACAATTTCAGTTCCCGAAAAGACCAATCAAATTGCCATGCGTCTCGAATTAGAATCTGATGACTACAAAAATTATCGCGTGGCTTTGAAGAATCCGAACACAGACCAAACTCTTTGGCGTAGCGGCAAAATCAAATCAAAGGGCAAATCTCTCAACGTAAAATTCAAATCCGATTTGTTGAAATCACAAATCTATACTCTTGAAGTTTTGGGGATTTCGGGAAGCGGAACAAACGAAATAATCAGTGGCTATTCATTCAGAGTTGTGAAACAATAACGCCAAAACCCGATAACAATCCTACATTTTGTTTCAATGGAGGCGTTATGTTATTTCGCAATGAATACCGAAAGTTTTTCTATGTCATTTTCGCTTTTATTGTTCTGCTTCAAACTTACACGGTTACACTCTCAAATTCGCAGGAAGTTAAGTCTCTTGAGTTAGGCAAATCGCTGGAACGAGAATTAAAAGGAAATCAAAAACACACATATCAACTCAAATTAAGCCAAGGAGAACTTGCAAAAATAAAAGCCGAACAAACTGAAATTGACATTGCCGTCGAAGTTATATCTCCGGACGGAAAACAGTTGATGGATGTTGATAATTCGCCGCTTAAAAGTTCTCCTGAAAAAATAATTCTGCTTGCAAACTCATCCGGAGAATACAAGTTAATTATTCGTTTATCGGATGAAAAAACTTCAGGGCAATACAAGATAATTTTGGATGATTTACACATCGCCAATGACAAAGACCGTAATCTTTTTGAAGCAGAAACATTGTTGACAGAAGCACAGAAGCTTAAACAAGAAAGAAAATATGACGAAGCACTGTCTAAGGCTGAAAAGAGTGCTTCGATTATTGAAAAAGAAATCGGAACCGAAACAGCAGAATATGCCGGAGCTTTAAACGAAATCGGTGACATTTCACGCTCGAAACGCGATTACACAAAAGCAGAACCACTTTTGAAACGCTCGCTTGAAATTTACGAAAGAGTGAGTGGTGCAGAAAGTTATGATGCAGGAATTGCTTTAAACAATCTTGGGTTTCTATATTACGAAAAAAACGAATACACAAAAGCAGAGCCTTACTATTTGCGGTCACTCAAAATTGAAGAAAGAGAATTTGGAAATGAAAGCCCCAGAATTGTTGGAAATCTAAATAATTTGAGTGCCATGTATCTTGAAACAGGCGAATTTTCAAAAGCGGAAACAAATCTTAAACGCAGTTTAGCAATCAGAGAAAAAACTTCAGGACCAGAAAGCCGTGAAATGGCATCTGCCCTAAATAACCTTGCAGCTTTTTATTACGAAACAGCAGACTTCCAAACTACTGAAGCATTAGTCCAACGCTCTCTTATAATCTATACAAAACTATTTGGTGAAGAACACGAAGCAGTAGCAAATGTACAAAACAATCTGGCGTCTGTTAATCACGCTTTAGGGGATTACGCAAAGTCAGAATCGCTATTTCTTAAATCACTTGAGACATATGAGAAAAAGGATAAAGAGAGCCTTGATGTAGCCGCCACGTTAAGCAATTTGGCGAATGTTTACAACACGAAAGGCGACTTAACAAAGGCGGAAGAAATACTTCAACGCGCTCTGGCGATTCGGGAAAAAGCGTTGGGCAGCGAACATCCTGCTGTTGCAACAACACTCAATAATCTTGCAGAGATTTATAACAAACAGGGAAATTACGAAAAAGCTATATTGCTTCATCAGAGGGCTTTGCAGATTAGAATAAAACGATTCACAGAAGAACACCCTGCTGTTGCCAATTCTTTGGGAAATCTTGGGGATATTTATAAAATTACAGGCGACTATGTAAAAGCTGAATCAAGTTTGTTACGTGCTCTTGAAATCAGTGAAAAAAAACTTGGACCCGAACACCGCGATGTTGCAATCTTATTAAACGGTTTGGGAATTTTATATCGCGCCAAAGGCGATTATGAGAAGTCCGAATCATCTTTCCAACGCTCGCTCAAAATTACCGAAAAAAGACTTGGTGCGGAAAATCCCGGAGTGGCTTTTGTCTTAAATAATCTTTCCGGACTTTACGAAGCAAAAGGCGATTATGAGAAAGCTTTGGAGTGTAAAACCAAAGCTTTCTTTATCAAAGAGCGAAACCTTGCGTTAAATGTCTATGCGGGGTCAGAGCGTCAAAAACTCGTTTATCTTTCAACTTTTATTGGCGATGTAAATACGACTATTTCATTACACACCAAATCCATGCCTCAATCTGAAGAAGCCAAAAGGCTTGCGCTTTCTGCAATTCTAGGTCGCAAGGGAAAGGCGCTCGATGTCATGGCTGATGTACATGGAATGCTTCGCAGTCATGCGTCTGATGAAAATAAAATTTTGATTGACCAGTACGCCGAAACTACAAAACAACTCTCGGCATTTTCATTAAAAGGTCCGGGAAGAGAAGGGATTGAAAAGTACAAACAGAACATAAAAGCACTTGAAGAGAAAAAAGAAAAACTGGAAATAGAAATCAGCAACCGCAACGCGGAATTTTTGGGGCAAACAAAACTTGTGACAATTGATGATGTTCAAAGGGCTATTCCGAAAGACGCCGCGTTAATTGAGTTTGCAATTTATAATCCGTTCAATCAAAAAAACAATGACATAACCAAAGGATACGAAGATGCCCGTTATGTTGCTTATGTTTTACGCCCTGAAGGTAAAATTGAGTGGAAAGATATAGGCACTGTGAAATCAATTAATTCGGTTATTACAGATTTTCGTCAGGCTTTGCGTGACCCTGAAAGAAAGGATGTTGGGCAAATCGCGAGAGCGATTGACGAAAAAGTAATGAAACCTTTAAGACCTTTGCTTGGCGATACAAAACACCTATTAGTATCGCCGGACGGATCGCTCAACCTTATTCCTTTCGAGGCTTTTTCCGATGAAAAGGGAAGTTATTTAATCGAGAATTATTCCGTCACCTATCTTTCAAGCGGACGGGATTTAATTCGGTTACAAACCGTGCGACAGAGCAAGAGCAACCCGCTTGTTTTAGCCGACCCTGTTTTCGGAGAATCCGCTTCGGTTGAATTAGCGGCGACACAACCCGGAAAAAGGCGAAGAAGCGTAACGACCGGTTCAAACATTTCTTCGGTTTATTTCGCGCCACTGTCCGGCACATCGCAAGAAGCACAGGCGATAAAAACTTTGTTTCCCGAATCGGTTGTTTTGACAAAGTCACAGGCGGTTGAATCGGCTTTGAAAAAAGCAAATGCTCCAAGAATTTTACATATTGCAACACACGGATTTTTCTTGGACGACGCACCGATAGACGGCGGGGCTAATAGCAATCAAAAAAACAAAATTGCAATGATTGAAAACCCGCTACTTCGTTCGGGTTTGGCTTTTGCAAATGCAAATGCAAATGCAAGAACAAACGATAAAGGAGAAGACGGGATTTTTACTGCGCTAGAAGCTACTGGTTTGAATCTTTGGGGCACAAAACTCGTTGTTCTTTCGGCTTGTGACACGGGCATTGGCGAAGTGAAAAACGGCGAAGGTGTTTACGGTTTGCGTCGTTCGTTTGTGTTGGCGGGAACGGAAAGCCTGGTGATGAGTTTGTGGTCTGTAAGCGATTACGTTACACGCGAGATGATGACAAATTATTACAAAGGTTTGAAACAAGGGCTCGGTCGCGGCGAAGCACTAAGACAAACACAACTTGTGATGCTGAAAAGAAAAGAACGACAACATCCTTTTTACTGGGCAAGTTTTATTCAGTCCGGTGATTGGGCTAACCTGGACGGCAAACGATAGAAAACAAATTAAATCGATTGACGCTCTCCATCTAAACCTAATCGGTTATAGATGTAGATTCTAAAGACACGCTTTGTGTAGCCACATACGTTATGTCTTTAACCGTCCGCCCGACGGCTCGTTTTAAGATTACTTGAG
>Ga0187894_10007492_pt1 | contig 10280 bp, 10 predicted proteins | sample GBC1701081metaG_FD_136650 | JGI IMG/M metagenome (GOLD analysis project Ga0187894, IMG submission 136650) | White microbial mat communities from a lava cave in the Kipuka Kanohina Cave System on the Island of Hawaii, USA - GBC170108-1 metaG ... | reverse complement strand
TCCTCGCGCGGGAAGCGCCGGATGTCGATGATGTTGGTCGGCTTGAACGCCCAGATGAAGGCTTGCACCCAGGGGTAGATCGTCGGTAGCAGCCCCGCCCAGCCGAGGAGCTTCACCGCCTCGGCCTCGGGGTGCTTGCGGGCGAGCGCGATCCGCCCGGGGAGCCCCGCGAGCCAGACCCACGCCGCCACCCCGGCCACCATCGCCAGAAACAGCGTGAGGAACGTCAGGTAGTCCCAGAAGTCGAGTTCGAAGCCGAGCATGCCTTCCCCTTGAGCTCACCGGGCCATGCTCCCGACGCGGATCGCGCGGGCGATCACACGTTTCATGGCGAGGTAACCATCGCTGGACGCGTCACTTCGGGAACATGAACTGAACCTGGAAGCGCAGCTGCCAGTCCGGGCCGCTGTCGGGCGCGATCACGTTCCAGTAGGCGCTCAACTGCATGTTCACCGGCAGCCGGCCGAGGTGGAAGATGTGCCCGATGCCGCCGCCGACCGGCACCGTCCAGCGCTGGCTGCCGCTCGCCTCCCAGTTCGCGGTGACGATCGGCGCCGAAGTGAGGTAGGTGCCGCCCGTGAAGTTGTAGTTGAGGAACGGTTGCAGCAGGAAGTTGTTGTACTTCGGGTCGCTGCCCCCACCCACCGACCAGACGTTGTTCACCAGCGCGCCGTACACCCACGGGCTGCCCTTCTCGATCCGCAGCGCCACCGCCGTCGGCCCGAGCCCCCAGCGGTCGTTGCCGAGGCGGTCGTTCGAGTTGGTCGGTGCCTGCATGATCGCGCCGGCGCCCCAGATCAGGCCGCCGGCGCCGGGCTGGCTCGGCGAGAGGAACCCGCTGAGCTGCAGGTCGCCGAGGCCGGTGGTGGAGCTCTGCCCCTCGGTGAAGCCGGGCTGGGTGACGATCGGCAGGATCGTGCGGGTGATCAGGTTCCAGTCCTTGTCGATCGTGACCGGGATGACCGGCTGGATGTTCAGGATGTTCTGCGTGCCGTCGCGCGGGCCGTAGTTGAAGTTGGTGTTGTTCTGGAACGGCACGCTGACCAGGTTGGCGATCGGGTTCTGGGCGAGCCGCGCCAGCTCCTCCGCGCTCAGCTTCGGCTGGGCCACGGCCGGACCGGCCGGCGCGGCGGCAAGAAACGCGGCCGCCGCAACCCAGCGGCGAAAGTTCGATCTCACCTGCACACGCCTCTTGCGTTGATGGTGCCCCTGCCCGACGCCGCGCGCCCCGACCCGGGGCCATCGAAGCTGCCGCCGGACCTTGCTACTGGACGATCTGGTTGAGCAGCTTCTGCGATTCCGCCTGGTACTGCGCCTCGCTGATCAGCCCCTGGCTCTGCAGCGACTTCAGCTCCTTCAGCTTCGCCACCGCGGCCGCCTGGCTGGGGTTCACCGCCGGTGCCGCCGGCGCCGCCTGGATCGTCTCGGTCACGTGCACTGTCGGCGCGGGCGCGGTGTAGACGACCGGGGCGGGTACCGGCGGGTAGTAGTACGGGTGGGCGGCAGCTGCGGCCGCGGCGCCAGCCGCTGCCGCGCTGCCCCACACCACCGTGCGGTAGGCAGTGCGCCGCGCGACGCCGGCGAACGAGAGCGGCGTGAACGGCAGGCCGATGATGTCGATGAAGAGCGACACCGGGCCGGCACCGGCCGGCGGCAGCGACCCCGAGATCACGGTGATGTCGTAGGTCAGGTCGCTGCCGTTCACCCGGGGGTTGCGCAGCGTGACGACGACGTCGGAGAGCTCGTCCCGGCCCTTCTGGAACGCCGACAGCGTCGCATTCGGCGGATCCTTGAGGAAGCTGTCGGGGCCGGCCTTCCAGAACTGCAGGTACTCGTCGGTGCGGTAGTGGCCGGCGATGCGCACTGGCCGGTCGGAGAAGAAGAGCGTCGTCGGGCTGAAGTTCTTCAGCGTGAGGGTCTTGCCGCCCGCGCCGATCTCGACGCCGGCGGCGTTCTGCACGAAGAGCAGCTGCGCCATCACCGGCGCGCCGGCAGGCAACTCCACCGCAGCCGCCGAAAGGCCGGTTGCGACTGCCGCGGCGGCAAGGATTGCTCGAGCGAGTCGTTTCATGGGTATCTCTCCTCCAAAATTAGTGCGGATCCGCTTGGCGCCGCGGAGCGTCATCGACGCCAAAAGCCCGCTGTCCCGCTCCGCGAGTATCGCCTGCCCGAATCGCAACAACATGCTCAGCGCCTCGACGGTTGACTGCGACGCCCTGGCTACCGTCCCGACACCGCGAAGCACGCCGGCCCACCCACCTGGCAGACGGCGACGTAGGTCCGGCGCTGCCCGCAGCCCTCGACGCCGATCGTGTATTCGGCGCGCTCCAACCCGCCCCAGAGCGCCGGCTGCAGCAGGTTGCTGGAAAGAACGGTGCCCCTCGCCTGCGGGCAGTTCATCTCGAACTGACCGCGGCGCACGGCAGCCTGCATCGCGGCGCCCTGCTCGGAGGCAAGTATCTGCGCATCTGACTGGCAGCCGGCGAGGACGAGCGCGCCAATGACGAGCGCCGGGTATCCGGGCGTCCTCATGGCCGCACCTACCGCCAATACACCGCGCGCCGGTAGGCGGTCCGGCGCGCCATGCCAGCGTACGAGATCGGCGTCAACGGCATGCCGATGATGTCGATGAAAAGCGATGCCGGGCCGCCCTTCGCGGGCACGTTCCCCTCCAGGATCTTCACCTCGTAGGAGAGATCCTCGCCCTTCAGCACCGGTTTCGCGATCGTCACCACGATGTCGGCAACCGCTTTGTCCTTCTCGAGGATCGACAGGTTGGCGTTGGGATTGTCCTTGACGAAGCTGTCCTTGCCCTCGCTCCAGAACGGCACGAATGCCTTCGTCGGCATGTTGCCGGCGATGCGCTCGGGGCGGTCGCTGAAGAAGATCGTCACCGGGCTGACGCCCTGCAGCGTGAGCTTGCCGCTCGCCTTCTCGTAGACCGTGTATCTGGCGTTCTGCACGAACAGGAAGTCGGCTTCCTTGGCCTGGGCGAGCGCGGCCCTGAGCGGTGCCGCCGAGGCGGCGAGCGCGGCGGTGGCGAGGAAACGTCGGCGGCTGGTCATGACGGCACCTTCCTAATGAGTTGATTCGGCTTTAACTGCGGCGCTTGCTGAGGACCCTTCTCGTGTGGCCGTTCAAGCGCCGGGCAGTGAACCCAGCCCGACCACGAACGCCAGCATCGCGACCGGGATTGCGAGTCCGCTCACCTTCACTTTCCACGTCAGCACGCGCACGCGCGCCTCGTCGCTCTCCGTCGTGCGCGCAAGAACCCATCTTATGCAGGCGAGGTTCACGATCACCGGAACCATCCCCAGGCCGGCGTGGACCAGATGGAGCGACGGCGCGGGCCACATGCGAGCGAGCAGCAGCGCGCCGGTGACGAGCACTGCGATCGCGACGGGAGCCTCGAAGATGATATCGATCCAGCCGTGCACGACCGCGACCGTGCGGAGCGCCCCGGGGTCGCGGGCGCACAGCTCGAGCACGGTCTCTGCCGCCCAGAGGCCGAACCAGAAGCTGACCAGGATCAGGTGAAGCTGGAGCAGGGTCACGGGAAAACGCCCTCATGGTGTCTGATCGTGACCGGCCGACCTGCGACGTTGCTCGACCGGTCGGCTCTGCGACGCATCGGCCTCCGGTCCCGCCGCGCCGCACGTCTCACGGGGTTGCATCCGACGGGCCCCGCACGGGAACCGCTCCACGCGCCTTCCGGGCCGGCTGCTTGCGCGGACGAGCTGCCGGTTTCCCGGCGTCGACCTTCTTCCTCGCCCGCGGGGCGGCCCGCTGCGCGGCGAGCTTGGTTTCCTCGAAGCTCGCGCGCAGGCACTGCGCCATGAACGCGGGGTCGGGCACGATCTCCGGCGCCGAGGTGACCGTCACGATCAGCTTGCCGTCGTAGCTGCTCACCGCGAAGAACAGCGTCAAGCCGTCGGTGACCGGCGCGACGACGGAGAAGAGAGTCAGCTTCGCGCCGAGGAAGTACAGCGGGAACTGCGGCCCCGGCACGTTGGAGATGCACAGGTTGTGGAACGGCAGATGTGGGTGGCCGCCGAAGCCGCCCGCGAGCAGCAGCTTGCTCGCGAGCAGCATCGTGGGCGCAGGGGTGTGCTTGGTCAGATCCGTGAGCTCGCGCGCCCCGATCGCCTTGCTCACCGTCTTCGAACGCGATGTCTCCTCGTGGATTCCGACGATCCGCCGCAGGGGGTCGGCGATGTCGGTGCGGACCGCGGCGGTCATGACCGCCACGGTATTGCCTTGCGTCTCGCGCTCGGCGGCGTCCTGCCGCGTGTTGATCGGCATGAAGGCGACGAGCGAGGGTTTCACCGGTTCGCCCTTGGACGCGAGGTAGCGCCGCACCGCGCCGCCGACGATGGCCGCCACCGCATCGTTGACCGTCGCGCCCGGGACGGCCGACTTGATCGCGCGCACGTCCTCGAACGGGAAGATCACGCCTTCGTACACGCGCTGCGATCCGATCGATCCGTTGAAGCGGGTGGCGGGCACTGCGTGCCGCCCGGTGGCTGCCTCCGCGGTGAGGGTTGCCGCGAGCCCGGCGAGCTTCGGCCCGACCGACGCCAGCGCCTTGCCGGCGCGCAGCGACGAGAGCGCGGTGCGCACGGCAGACCGCGTCAGCAGCGACAGGGTGTCCGGCGCCTCCTCCGGCCGCCAGGGCTTGCGCCGGACCTTCGGCACCTCCGGCGTCCTGGTGTGCAAACGCCAGGTCAGCTCGGTCAGGGCGGTGCCGTCCACCACCGCATGGTGCAGCTTGGTCAGGATGGCGAACGAACCCTCGGGAAGGAAGTCGACGTGGTCCAGCCCCTCGAGGACGTACATCTCCCACAGCGGCCGGGAGAGATCGAGCGGCCGCGCCGCGATCCGCGCGGCCTGGATGCAGAACTGGCGCCAGTCGCCCGGTTTCGGCAGCGCAAGGTGCCGCACGTGGTAGTTGAGATCGAAATGGTCGTCGTCGACGAGGTATGGAAAGTCGAGTTCGAGCGGCACCCGCAGCAGTTTCTTGCGGAAGAACGGCGCGAGATGGAGGTTCGCCGCGGCGTACTTCAGGATGTCCTTGAAGCGCACCAGCCCGCCGGGCGCGGTCGTCTGGTCGTAGAGGTAGACGAGCAGGCCGCTCGTGGCCGCGTGCGGCTTGTCGAGGTACAGGAACATCGCGTCCTGTCCGGTCAGCTGCTGCATCGCCGCCTCTCCATGTCCTCAGCCCGCATCGCCCGCCGGCGCCGTACGCCCGCGCCCGCCGGTACCGCGTCGATGATGAGCTTGCGGCGGGACCTGCACGGCCCCCCGTTAAGGGGGCGGTCCGCTCGTCGCAGGAACCCCAAAATTCGGTCCTGCGAAGCGACGACGAGCCGCGCGGGCAGGGCGCCGAACCGATGGATTCTGCAAGCGAAACAAGAGATCGCAGCGCGCTTGCCGGCCCGACCCCTGCCCCCTTGCTGGTGCCGCTGGCGCCCAGCCGGCGCGCACGCGCGCTGAACGCCGTCTATCGGCGCGTGGTCAAGCAGCGGTCGACGAAGACGTTCGACATCGCCGCGGCGCGCCGGCTCGTGGCCGCGATGGACCTCGTGCTCCCCGGCATCGGCGCCGGGGTCAGGCGCACGCCAGCGTCTGCCGACGGCGTTCCGGCGGATTGGGTGACCGGACGCGCGGGCGCCGCGACCCGCACCGTCCTCTACCTGCACGGCGGCGGTTTCATGCTGCGCTCGCCGCGCATGCACGCGCGCCTCGCGGCCCGGCTGTGCGACGCGCTGGGCGCACGTGCACTGATGCCCGACTACCGGCTCGCGCCCGAGCATCCGCTGCCGGCCGCCCACGAGGACTGCTTCAGCGCCTATCGCTGGCTGCTCGCGCAGGGCCACGACGCCGCCCGCATCGTCGTTGCGGGCGACAGCGCCGGTGGGCTGCTCGTGCTCGCCACGTTGCAGCGGATCCGCGACGCGGGGCTGCCCGCGCCCGCGTGCGGCGTCATGTTCTCGCCAGGATCCGATCTCACCGGCGTGCGCGAGGCGGCGGGGGCGGCCGGCGACGACCCGCTGATCAGCGCCGAGATGCTGCTGCTGCTCGAACGTATCGTAGTCGCGCCGGTCGACCCCGGCGATCCGGCGATCTCGCCATGCGCCGGCAGCCTGGCGGCGCTGCCGCCGCTGCTGATCCAGGTCGGCAGCACCGAGGCGCTGCTCGGCCAGTCGCTCAAGGCCGCCGCGCTCGCCCGCGCGGGTGGCACCCGCGTCGAGCTGCAGATCTGGCCGGAGATGCCGCACGTCTTCCAGATCGCTACGTGGCTGCCGGAAGCGCGGCGGGCGCTCGCGATGGTGCGCGAGTTCGCGGACGCGGTCTGACGGCATGTTGAAGGCGAGCTTCGTCATCGACATCGCACGCCGGCCGATCGAGGTCTGGCGGGTGCTCAGCAACCACGAAAACGACCTGAAGTGGCAGTCGGTGGTGGCGGAGGTTCGCAAGCTCTCGCCGGGACTCGTGCGTGCCGGCAGCCGCTTCCGCCATACGCTGCAGATGATGGGCGTGCGCATGGAAGCCGAGGTGCGGATCGCCGAGACCCGGCCCGGCGAGCTGCACGTCTTTGCCGTGTCGGGCGGGCCGTTCGCTTTCACCACGCGCGTCGCGCTGCGGCCTTCCAGCTCGGGCACCCTGGTGCAGACCGACATCGAAGGCGAGCCGACGAGCATGGGACGCCTGACCGCGATCACCCTTTCGCGGCTCAGGCGACGCGAGATCCAGCAGGACCTCGAGCGCCTGAAGCGCCTGATGGAGGCGGGGCACCTGTAGCGCGGCGTTCCCCGCGCGGCCGGTCCAGGGCGACATCCAGGGCCGTCGCGTCGGCCCGGTGGCGGGGGGTGCATCGGCCTACTTCCAGATATCGATCGCGACCCTGGCGCGCCGGAGCTGCGCTTCGTCCTCGGGGGTGAGCTTGACGTCGGCGAGCCGGACGATGACCCGGTCCAGCGTGCCGGTGAACTTGAACGGCACCGCGTAGTCCTCGCTTACCGGCGTACCGGTGTCCTCCCCGACGTCGAAGGTCTCGTCGAGCGAGACGCGGAAGGCGTAGGTGCGGTCGATGCGACCCTCGGCGACGGTCTTGCCGTCGACGTTGAGCGTGAGCGTGCCGCCCCGGCCGAGGCCGCCGCCGTCGTACTTGAAGTCCACCAGGAGGAGGTGCTTGCCGGGCGCGAGCCGCTCCTTGCCGGCGAAGGTGAAGCGCTGCACGCCCACGAGGTTGTAGTGAAACACCGGCCTACCGTCGAGGAGGTACAGGCCCCAGCCGTTGAAGCGTCCGCCCTGCGTGGCGATCACGCCGTTCGCGCCGCCGGCGGGAATCTGCACCGAAGCGCCGATCTTGAACGACTTGTTCTTCAGGTCCGGCGCGGTGCCTTCCGGGATTCGGACCTGGCCGGGAAAGTAGGTGAACACGTTGCGGCCGCGCGTGAGGCTCGGGCGGATGCTGACGTCGAAGCGCTCGATCGTGCTGTTGTCGAGCGGGAGAACCTCGTACCTGGCGGCCTCGATCCAGAAGAGCTCCTGCAGCTCGCGCAGCTTGGCGGGCTCCTTGTCGGCCAGGTTCACCGCCTGGCTGAAGTCCTCGGCGACGTGGTAGAGCTCCCACTTGTAGTCGAGCACGTCGGGCTTCTTGCCCCCGACGACCCAGGGCGCGACGGGCGGGATGGTGGAGGCGATCCAGCCGTCGTGATAGAGGGCGCGGTTCCCGAGCATCTCGAAGTACTGGGTGCGCCGGCGCGACGGCGCCCTGGCGTCGTCGAACGTGTAGGCCATGCTCACGCCCTCGATCGGCTTCTGCGGCACGCCGTTGAGCATCTCGGGCGCCGGCAGGCCCGCGGCCTCGAGGATGGTCGGCGCGATGTCGATGACGTGGTGGAACTGGGTGCGGATGCCGCCCCGGTCCTTGATCCGCGCCGGCCACGAGATCACGAGTCCGTTGCGCGTGCCGCCGAAGTACGAGGCGATCTGCTTGGTCCACTGCAGCGGCGTGTTGGTCGCGTGCGCCCAGCCGACCGGAAAGTGGTTGTAGGCGAGCGGGCCGCCGAGCTCGTCCATGCGCCGCAGGATCTCGCCGAAATCCTCCGGGATGTTGTTGGCGATGGTCATCTCGTTGAGCAGGCCCTGCGGCGTGCCCTCGGCGCTCGCGCCGTTGTCGCCCTGGATGTAGATGACGAGCGTGTTGTCGAGGTCGCCCTGCTCCTCGATGGCATCCAGGATACGGCCCATCTGGTAATCGGCGTGCGAGAGCGCCGCGGCGAAGACCTCCATCATGCGGGCGTAGACCTTCTTGCGGTCGGCGTCGAGCGCGTCCCACGCCTGGATCTCCTTGGGCCGCGGCGTGAGCTGCGTGTCGGAGGGGATGATGCCCATCTGCTTCTGCCGCGCGAAGGTCTCCTCGCGCAGCCTGTCCCAGCCCTGGTCGAACTTGCCCTTGAACCTGGCGATCCACTCCTTGGGTGCGTGGTGCGGCGCGTGCGCGGTGCCCGGCGCGTAGTAGGTCAGCCACGGCTTGTCCGGCGCCATGGCGTGCAGCAGGCGGATGCGCGCGATCGCCTTGTCGGCCATGTCGCGGTCGAAGAAATAGTCCTTGTCGTGCGGCGGCTCGATCGGCTGGATGCCTTCGAACAACGCCGGCGCCCACTGGTTGGTGTCGGCGCCGATGAAGCCGTAGAAGTACTCGAAGCCGAGCGCGGTGGGCCAGAGGTCGAAGGGACCCGCCTGGCTCGACTGCCAGTCGGGGACGTTGTGGTTCTTCCCGTACCAGGCGGTGTTATAGCCGTTCTGCCGGAGCACTTCGGCGAACGTGCCGGAGCTCTTCGGCATGAGCGAGTTGTAGCCGGGGTAGCCGGTGGCGATCTCCATGACGCCGCCGGTCGCGTTGGTGTGGTGGTTGCGCCCGGTGAGAAGCGCCGCGCGCGTGGGTGAGCAGAGCGCCGTGGTGTGGAACTGCGTGTAGCGCAGCCCCGCCTTGGCCAGCCGGTCCATGGTCGGCGTGGGGACGGGCCCGCCGAACGTGCTCGATGCGCTGAAGCCGACGTCGTCGGTCAGGATGAGCAGGATGTCGGGCGCGCCCCTCGGCGCCCGGACCGGCCGCGGAAAGTCGGGCGTCGAGCTCTTCGCCTCGCGGCCGATGCGACCGGTGAAGGGCGGCGGGAAAGGGGGCAGGTACTTCCCGGCGGCGGCCGCATCCGGCGAGGCGGGCATCCCGGTAGTTGGCTGGGCAAGCGCCGGTCCCGCAGCTGCGAGCGCGACCGCCACCGCCATCCAGAACACGACCGTCGTTCTCATTACCGCCTCTCCGCTTGATGATCGTGCGCGCGTGCGCTGCCCTCGAGGGCAGCGTGCGGCGCATTGTGCGGAGCTAGCCCCACTCCCGGCACCCCCAACGTGGGGGGTCGTCGAGGTCCCGTCGGACCTTGCCACTGGACGATCTATCAGTTGAACAGCTCCTGCGCTTCCGCCTGGTACTGCGTCTCGCCGACCAACCCCTGGCTCTGCAGCGACTCCAGCTCCTTCAGCTTCGCCACCGCGGCCGCCTGACTGGGGTTCACCGCGGGTGTCGGCGGCGGTGCCTGGATGGCTTTGGTCACGTGCACCGGTCGACGCCGGCGCGGTGTAGGCGGTCGGGCCGCGGCGAACGCTTCCACCGCCACCGCCACCGCCGGCGCTACGGAAGGCACGGTCGCAGCGAGCATCGATGCCGCGACAAGGGAGCGATCTTCCCCGAATCAACGTGGTCGGCGGGGGCCCCATGGCTACTCGTCCTACTTGTCGGCCGCCTGCCTCATCTCCGCCGCCTTGAGCCTCTGAATGTCTTGCGGGCTGAGCTTCGGTGGGTCGAGCAGGATGGTGAGCTTGTCGATCCGGCCGTTGAACTTGAACGGGATCTTGTAGTCCTTGTCGTCGACCGGCGTACCGGCGGCCGTGCCGATGTTGACCACGGTGTCCAGCGGTTTGGTCAGCGGCACGGTGAACTCCATCTTCTGCGTCGACACCACTTTGCCGTCCACCTTCAGGGTGCCCGTGCCCCCACGACCGACACCGCTCACATTGTTGTACGCAAGTGTCTCCGCACCGAGCCCGTCGTACCTGAAGTCGAACTCGATCGTGTGCTTGCCCGGTGCGAGCGCCGGTCCCTCCCATCGGGTCCGCCTGATTCCCTGGTTGTTGTACAGGAACACCGGCTTGCCCTTCAGCAGGTACAGCCCGTAGCCGAAGAAGCGCCCGCCTTCGTTGTAGATCATGCCGTC
>Ga0187894_10007491_pt1 | contig 10280 bp, 9 predicted proteins | sample GBC1701081metaG_FD_136650 | JGI IMG/M metagenome (GOLD analysis project Ga0187894, IMG submission 136650) | White microbial mat communities from a lava cave in the Kipuka Kanohina Cave System on the Island of Hawaii, USA - GBC170108-1 metaG ... | reverse complement strand
TATTGATTAGGCAATGATTGCAGCATGGGCACCTGGTTCCTAGCAGCAGCGCTTGATCGCGAGGCGCCGCAGTCTTCAAATGGCGGCAGAGCAGGGTGTACCGCGATGACCGAGCGGGTGGACGTCGCCATCGTCGGCGGCGGCATGGTGGGCGGGACGCTGGCGGCAGCGCTGGCGCAAGCCGGCCTCAGCGTGGCGCTGATCGACCGGGCGAATCCGGCGGCGCTGGTCGAGGAGGCGTATGACGGTCGCACGGTCGCGATCGCGCATGCGACGCACCGTCTGCTGCAGGCGACGGGGCTCTGGGCGCGGCTCGTGCCGCACGCGGAGCCCATTCTCGATATCCGCGTCTCCGACGGACCGTCGCTGCTGTTCCTCCACTACGATCATCGCAAGCTCGGGGAAGATCCGCTCGGCTACATTGTCGAGAATCGCGCGGTCCGCCGCGCGCTCTACGCGCGCTTGAGCGGGCTCGACGCGCTGCGGTTCCGCGCGCCGGCGCGGCTCGCCGCGCACATCGTGCTGCCCGAAGGCGTTACGCTCACGCTCGGCGACGGGGCCGAGATCACGGCATCGCTGCTGGTCGCCGCCGACGGCAGCGATTCGCAATTGCGGCGCGCGGCCGGCATCGTCTCGGCGGAATGGGGCTACGGCCAGACCGCAATCGTCTGCACCATGGGTCACGAGCAGCCGCATCGCGGCGTCGCGCATGAGCGTTTCCTGCCGGCGGGCCCGTTCGCGGTGCTGCCGATGACCGACGATCCGGCGCACGGCTACCGCTCTTCGATCGTGTGGACCGAGAAAACCGCGCTGGTGCCGGCGATGCTGGCGCTCTCCGACGGTGATTTCTCGCTCGAGCTGTTCCGCCGCTTCGGGCCATGGCTCGGCGCGGTGCGTGTGGTCGGCGGGCGCTGGAGCTATCCGCTGCGCTTCGCGCATGCCGAGACCTACATCCAGCCGCGTTTCGCGCTGATCGGCGACGCCGCGCACACGATGCATCCGATCGCGGGGCAGGGGCTCAATATCGGTTTGCGCGACGTGGCGGCGCTGGCCGAAGTGCTGGTGGAGGCGAAGCGGCTCGGCCTCGACATCGGTTCGCCCACGGTGTTGGAGCACTATCAGCGCTGGCGCCGCTTCGACAACCAGGTGCTGCTGACCGCAACCGATTCGCTGAACTGGCTGTTCTCCAACGATCTGGCGCCCATGCGGCTCGCGCGCGATGTCGGCATGGCGGCGGTCAACCGCATGGGTCCGCTGAAGCGCTTCTTCATGCGCCACGCGATGGGCACGGTCGGCGATCTGCCGCGTCTATTGCGCGGCGAGGCTTTGTAGCGCGATGGGCCACGGTCCGGAGACCCGCTATGACGGGCGCTGCCATTGCGGCGCGGTCACGCTTGCCTTCACGACAGGTCGGGCGCTCGACGAGCTGCCGCTGCGCGAGTGCCAGTGCACGTTCTGCCGCAAGCACGGCGCGCGCACGACGACGGATCCCGAAGGGTTCGCGGAGATCCGCGTCCGCGACGCGGCGGCGCTCGCGCGGTATCGCTTTGGGCTCGCGACGGCGGATTATCTCGTCTGCGCGCGCTGCGGCGTCTATGTCGCGGCGGTGATGGAGGAGGGCGGGAAGGGCTGGGCCGTGGTCAACGTCAACGCGTTCGACGACCGCGCGGCCTTCTCAGGTGCCGCCACGCCGACGGTGTACGACCACGAGGATGCATCGGCGCGGCGTGAACGGCGGCGCAAGGTCTGGACGCCGGCGATCATCGTGGGAGCAGCGGATCAACGGCGCGCGCCGGTAGCTGGGCGGCGCTCGAAGGCGGCGCTCAAGCGCGAGGGGCCGAAGCAGAGAACCCGGAAGACCAGGCCCGCATCGCGGAAGTGATATCGCGGCGATTGTCTCGGCCCGGCAGAAATACACGTCGGCGCGTAAGCCGAATCGTCTAACAAGCTCCCGGGACGTGGCTCACGACTTTCGCGTCGGCGCAGGCGCCGCACGCGTTTCCGTAGGTCTGGCGCGATCCGTCTGCGCGCGTTCCGCACACCGGGCGATAATCGCGCGTGCACACTTGCGGGCGCGGCGCGGTGCAGGCGATCTGGCCGGGCGGGGCAGGGGGCTGGGCCGGCGGAGTCTGCTGCGTGCAGGCCGGCGCCAGAGCGGCGATGAACAGAAGAGCGAGGGCCACGCGATGCATGGAACCTATGCTATGCCTCCGGCCTCGAATCGCAAGGTCATGCCGATGAGCGCGCCGGTCATCGAAACAGAGCGACTGATTCTGCGACCGCCGCAGCCCGACGATTATGAACCCTGGGCTGCCTTTCTGGCCGACTTCGAGGTGCAACATTTCCTCGGCGGCGTGCAGCCGCGGCCGATTGCGTGGCGCGGCTTCTGCGCTATGGCCGGCGCGTGGACGATGTTCGGCTTCGCGATGTTCTCGGTCATCGAGAAAGCGAGCGGGCGATGGGTCGGCCGGCTCGGTCCCTGGTATCCCGAAGGATGGCCGGGCACCGAGGTGGGCTGGGGCCTCGCGCGCGAGGCCTGGGGCAAAGGCTATGCGACCGAAGGGGCGGCGGCCTCGATCGATTGGGCCTTCGCGAATCTCGGCTGGACCGAGGTGATCCATTGCATCGATCCCGCGAACCTACCGTCGCAGAACGTTGCCAAGCGCCTCGGCTCGCGCTATTTGCGCGACGGCGAAATGCCCGCGCCGATCAACAAGCAGACACAGCTTTGGGGCCAGAGCCGCGAACAATGGCAGTCCCGGCGCAAATTGTAGGGGCGGGTCCCCGACCCACCCGTGATGACGCCACGCGAATTTTTCGCAGGATTGCTTGGCGTCGGCGCCAACGGCCGGATCGGAGACCCGCCCCTACGTGATCGGCACCGAGGCTGATTGCGCTGCGGTTAGCGCGCCTTGGGGTCGCGCTTCAATCCGCGCTTTTCGAGCTCGGCGAGATATTGCGCCCAGAGCGTCTCCTGGTTCCGGCCGAGGCCGTAGAGGTATTCCCACGAATAGATGCCGGTATCGTGGAGATCGTCGAACTTGATCTTGATGGCGTAATGGCCGATCGGCTCGATCTCGAGAATGCCGACATGCTGGCGGCCGGCGACGATTTGCTTCTGCGAGGGCACATGGCCCTGCACCTCGGCCGAGGGACTCTCGACGCGGAGAAACTCGGCCGGATAGGCGAAGCGCGCGCCGTCGTCGAAATCGATCTCGAGTCGCTTCTCGGCCTTCTTCAGCCGGATTTCCGTCGGCCAGTGCTTAGTGCCGTAAGCCATTGGGGACTCGCTGTCGCTTCGTAGGGGCGCGTGCGCGCGCCCTCGTCGAGCCGCCCTCGCGACTACGCTTTACTCTGAAACCTTCAGCGGCCGTGCTTCGTCTTGCAGCATGATCGGGATGCCGTCGCGGATCGGGTAGGCGAGGCCGGCGGCATCGGAGATCAGCTCTTGCTTCTCGGCGTCGTAGCGCAGGCGCGTATGCGTCACCGGGCAGACGAGGATCTCGAGCAGCTTCGGATCGACCTGCGCGCCGCGCGTTTCGGCGGGGCGGGCGGCGGCTTCGGCCTGCGGTTCGGGCGGCTTCGGATCGGCCATCTCAATTCATCCGGTTCGGCTGCTCACCTTTGCTGACGCCGCGGCCCATGGCAAGCAGCGAGGTGAGCACGCGGCCGCGCGCGGCCGCGTCGCTGGCCTCGAGCAGCGCCTGCTTCTCGATCGGCGTGAACGGGCACATGGCCGCGAGCAGCACGACGAGGTCGGCCGTGCACGTTCCCTCGACCGCTTTCCAATCGGCTGCGAACTCGTTGCGCTCGAGATAGGATTTCAGCGCCGAGATCAGCGCGCCGCGATCGAACAGACTCTCAGCGGGCGGCTCGAAGTCGGCGCGGTAGGCGGACCAATCGGGTTCGACGCGGCGATACCCGCGTAGCGACGGCGCCTCGCGCAGCACGTTGAAGCGGCAGATGCCGGTCAAGTTGATGAGATAGCGGCCGTCGCTGGTCTCGGTGAACGACGTGATCTTGCCGACGCAGCCGGTCTTGTGCAGCGAAGGCGCGTCGTCGGGCGCGATGCGCTCGCGGACTTTGGGCTGGATCATGCCGATCAGGCGCGGGCCGCCCATCGCGTCCTCGGTCATGGCGCGATAGCGCGGCTCGAAGATGTTGAGAGGAAGCTGGCCGCCCGGCAGCAGCAGCGCGCCCTGCAGCGGGAACACCGGCAGCACCGTCGGCAGATCCGCGGGCGTCAGCGACGCCATCGAGCCTCCCTCGCGTTACGCTAGGGCGTGCTCAGGAAAATAGGATCGCCGAGAGGCCGCGGCGACCCTTTACCGTCAATTCGTTGGTAGGGCCCAGCGCGTCGAAAATCTTGAGCAGCTCCTTGCGCGCCGCATCTTCGTTCCAGTCGCGCTTCTTCTTGACGATCTCGAGCAGGTGCTGGATCGCCGTCTCGGCCTGGCCGCCCGCATAGAGCGCGAGCGCGAGATCGTAGCGCGCCTGGTGATCGCTCGCGTCCTTGGCGATCTTCTCCTCGAAGGCGCGGAGATTGCCAGCCTTGGCGCCGGCCTTGGCCGCGCGCTCGGCGAGATCGAGCGCGGCCACGATGGCGTCGTAGTCGGCGCCTTTCTTCGCTTCCGGTGGCAGCTCGTCGAGCATCTGCTTCGCCTGCTCGGCCTCGCCCAGCGCCGCGGCGGCGCGGGCCAGGCCGAGCCGCGCGGGCACGTTCTCTGGTTCCTGGTCGAGGATGCGCGCATAGAGGCTCGCGGCCGTGCCGGCGTCGCCCTTGTTGAGCGCGTCCCTGGCCATCGCCAGCACTTGATCGAGCTGCGAGGGTCCCTGCGCGGCGCCGCGGCCGCCCTTCACGAGGCCGTCGATGAACTGCTTCAGCTGGCTTTCGGGGAGGGCGCCGACGAAGCCGTCGACCGGGCGGCCGTCGCGGAACGCGAACACCGCCGGGATCGACTGGATGCGGAACTGCGCCGCCAGCGCCTGGTTCTTGTCGACATCGAGCTTCACCAGCTTGACCGCGCCCTTGGCCGCCTTCACCAGCTTCTCGAGCAGCGGGCCCAGCGTCTTGCACGGGCCGCACCAGGTCGCCCAGAAATCGACGATCACCGGCTGGCGCTTCGATTCCTCGATCACGTCCTTGGCGAAATTCTTGGTGTCGGTGTCCTTGACGAGCGCCGCGCCCGCGCCGTTGCCCGTCGCGGCCTGGCCGCCGCCGATGATGGTTTGCATTGTCCGAATGCCCTAAGAGGTTGGCTTGCCGCCCGCCGCGAAACATAGGGTGCGAACCCGGTTCCGGCACGGTGGGCGGCGTCAGATTTTCGTGGGTCCGGCGGAGCCATGGCGGCGCCCGGCAGGCCCGAATGCGCGGAAGATGGCCGCTGGCGCGCGGATATACAAGCCCCGGAACCCGGGCGTCTGACAGCGGCGATGGCCGCTTTGACGGCCTAGGCCGATGCGCGCTCCGGCAATGCGAGCAGGCGCGGCACGTGCCCGATCGCCTCGAGGAAGCGCAGGAAGTCCGTTCGCGCGATCGCCGTCGTGGCGTCGTTGGTGAGCGGGTGGAAGTTGAGCACGTCGTAGCGCATCAGACCTTCGTCGAGCACGAACGAGACGGCACCGTCCGCGTCATTGGCGAGGCCGAACGGCGTCACCGCGCCGGGCTCGACGCCCAGATGGCGCATCAAGCGCTCGGGCGAGCCGAACGAGACGCGGCTGGCGGCGCCGAGCGCCGTGCCGAGGACCTGCAAGTCGATGCTGCGGTCCTCCTCGGCCGTCACCAGCCACATTCGGTCCTTCTTGTCCTTGAGGAAGAGGTTCTTGGTATGCCCGCCGGGCAATTCGCCGCGGAGCGCCTTGCTCTGCTCGACGGTGAACAGCGGCGAGTGCGTCACCGTCGTGGTACGGATCCCGAGGGCGTTGAGCTTGGCGAAGAGGTCGGCGGGCAAGAGCGGCATGCCTTGGCCTAACCTCTTCTGCTGCGCTGCGAAAGGTCCTTGAAAAGACTCGGCCCGCGGCTAATATCCGCGCCCTTGCGGAAGGTCCGGCCCCGCCGGATCATCTCGCCCGCGTGGAGCGCGGGAGTAGCTCAGTGGTAGAGCACCACGTTGCCAACGTGGGGGTCGCGAGTTCAACCCTCGTCTCCCGCTCCATTTCCTTCGGCTGATCGCCGCATCCGAATTCTGTGAAGGCCGCCGCGGGGCGGCCTTTTCCGTTCCGGGTTTTCAGTTCCGGCCCCGCAGCCACTCCGTGCAAATACTTGGCAAGACTCGCGCAAATAGAATTGAGCCCATAGTAAATATTGTGATAAAGGAATCAAAGAATGCCGCGTTGTTTAAGAAGGCAGGCAAGGAAAAGATGAAGGCTACTCTTGGGGTCGTGCTGGCCGCCCTGATGCTGGGCGGTTGTGTTTATGAGCAATCGGCGTCGCGCGACATGCGCGGCGAGCGGGATGTGCGCGCGGCGCGCGAGATTCGCGAGAGCGCGTTGCCCCCCTCGCCGGGCGCGCCGACCGTGATCACGCCGCCCCCGTCGCGTGCGCCGGCCATGCAGGCCGCGGCGCCGCCGCCCGATCGCGTCCGCAGCGGGGATCTCGCCCGCCTTTCGCCCGGCACCGGCATCGCCGGTCCCCAAGCCGATCCCGACCGATACGCGCGGCACACGCCGAATCCCCCGCGCGCATTCGTGCAGGCGGCCTCGTTCGTCTCGCGCGAGGAAGCGGAACGGACGCGCCGCTCGCTCGCCGGTCTCGGCCGTGCCAGCGTCTACACCGCCTATGTCGACGACCAGCTTCGCTACCGCGTGCGCATCGGGCCGCTTGCCACGCCCGAACGCACCGAGCAGGTGCGCGAGCAGCTGATCCGCCGCGGCTACGCCGACGCCATCGTCGTCCGCGACTAACACCCATACCGGATTCGGGAATTCTCGAGGGCGGGTCGCGGCACCCGCCCGGAAGCCATTTCCAGCCTCGGAATGTGATTTCGCGGGCCTCCCGGAATCGCCGTATCGTGTCATCCGGCTGACGCATTGAACCGCCACTCTCCGGCGCACATGAACAGGGGGCGGCGATGTCGGGCCTTGGGGATGAAACGATGGACAAGCCGGTCAAGGGTTTCACGCGGCACAAGGGCCACCTCAACGCCAAGGCTGCGCTGATCGAAGCGGCGGTCGCACGGGCCGGCGATGCGCAACTCGCGCGCTTCATCCAGCACCTCTACGCGCATGTCTCGGGCCGCGACCTCGAGGGACGCACGGCCGAAGAGATTTGCGCCGGCGCCAAGGCGCTCTGGGCCCACGGCGCGGTCCGCAAGCCCGGCGCCCCCAAGATCGAGGCCGCCAACCCGCCGAACACGCGGCGCACCGTCGTCAGCGTCGTCAACGACGACATGCCCTTCCTGGTCGATTCGGTCAGCGCCGAGCTCGCGCGCCAAGGCTTCTCCATCCACCTGCTGATCCATCCGATCCTGCGCGTGCACCGTGACGGCGCGGGCAAGCTGATCGATCTCGCGCCGGCCGGCTCGAACGAGGGCGCCGCCGAATCCTGGATGCGCATCGAGATCGATCAATGCCTCGACGAGGCGCGCTTGCGCGCGATCGAGGAGGGGCTCGCGCGCGTGCTGGCCGATGTGCGCGCCGCGGTCACCGACTGGAAGGCGATGCTGGCGCGCGCCAAGGCGATCCTGCGCGATCTCTCGGATCATCCGCCCGGCCTCGCCGCCTATGAGATCGACGAGGCCAAGGATTTCCTCAAGTGGCTCACCGACGACAATTTCACCTTCCTCGGCTATCGCGAATACGCGCTCACCGGCGCCGGCGAAGACGCACGCTTCAAGGTGGTGCCGAACTCCGGCCTTGGCATCTTGGGGAACGAGGAGGCGACGGCGTTCGAGGCGCTCGGCGAGAACGCGGCGCTGCCGCCCGACGTGCGCGCGTTCTTGACCGCGCCGCTGCTCCTGCAGGTCCACAAGGCCGACCGCCGGTCCACCGTGCACCGCCCGGTGCATCTCGACGCGATCAGCATCAAGACGTTCGACAAATCCGGCGAGGTGGCCGGGGAGCGCATCTTCGTCGGCCTCTTCACGTCGATGGTCTATGTGCGCTCGCCGCGCAACATCCCGCTGCTGAAATCGAAAATCGAGCGCGTGCTCGCGCGCTCGGATCTGCCGCCCGGCAGCCACGATGCCAAGGCGCTCGAGCATGTGCTGCTCACCTATCCGCGCGACGAGCTGTTTCAGATCGGCGACGAGGATCTCTTCCGCATCTCGACCGGCATCCTGGAGCTCCAGGACCGCCAGCGCGTGGCGCTGTTCCTGCGCTTTGATCCGTTCCAGCGCTTCGTCTCGGCGCTCGTCTACGTGCCGCGCGACCGCCACTCCACCGAGCTGCGCCAGAAATTCCAGGTGATCCTGGAGCGCGAGCTCAAAGGCCACGTCGCCGCCTATTACACGACGATGGCCGACGATGTGCCGACCGCGCGCGTGCACTTCATCGTCTCGACGCCGGGCGGCAGCGGCACCGAGATCGAGGAGGCGGCACTCGAAGCCAAGCTCGTCGAGGCCGCGCGCACCTGGGACGAGCGGCTGCGCGACGCGCTCTCCGCGGCCCATGGCGAGGCCGCGGCGCTCGCCCTGCTCGAGCGCTACGGCAAGGCGTTCCCCGTCGGCTACATGGCCGATGTGTCGCCGGCCGATGCGGTCAAAGATATCGCGCGCATCGAGGCGGCGCAGGCCGGCGGCCGGCTGCAGATGAGCCTCCACCGCAGCAGCGCCGAAGCCGCCGATCTCCGCTTCCGCCTCTACAATCGCAGCGTCCGCATCGGCCTTTCCGACGTGCTGCCGATGCTGGAAGCGATGGGCCTCAAAGTCGTCGAAGAAGCCCAATACGTCGTGCGCCCCGCCGGCGGCGAGCCGGTGTGGATCCACGATTTCGGCCTGCTGCCGCGCGGCAGGCTCGCGGCGACCTGCGAGGAGCTGGCGCCGCGCTTCCATGAGGCGTTCTCCCAGGTGTGGTACGGCGCCGCCGAAAGCGACGGCTTCAACGCGCTGGTGCTGTCGGCCGGGCTCGGCTGGCGCGAGATCAGCGTGCTGCGCGCCTACGCGAAGTATCTGCGCCAGGCCGGCGCGCCGTTTGGCCAGCGCCTGATCGAAGAGGCGCTCGCCAAGCACGGCGGCATCGCGCGCCTGCTCGCCGAGCTCTTCCTCGCACGCGCCGGCGCCAGCAAGGGCAGCGAAACCGCGCTCGCCGCCGAGATCATGACGGCGCTCGAAGCGGTCACCAATCTCGACGAAGACCGCATCGTCCGGCGCTATGTCAATCTCATCCGCTCGACGCTGCGCACCAATTTCCGCCAGCGCCTGCCGGATGGCGGCTTGAAGCCGGCGCTCTCGTTCAAGCTCGACAGCCGGAAGGTCGACGAGCTGCCGTCGCCGCGGCCGATGTTCGAGATCTGGGTCTATTCCCCGCGCGTCGAGGGCATCCATCTGCGCTACGGCCATGTCGCCCGCGGCGGCATCCGCTGGTCCGACCGGCGCGACGATTTCCGCACCGAGATCCTCGGCCTCGTGAAGACGCAGACGGTGAAGAACGCCGTGATCGTGCCGGTCGGCGCCAAGGGCGGCTTCGTCGTGAAGCAGCCGCCGGCGGCCGGCGGACGCGAGGCAATGCAGGCCGAGGGTGTGGCCTGCTACCAGACCTTCATCCGCTCGCTGCTCGACATCACCGACAACATCGCGAGCGGCGCCATCGTGCCGCCGCCCGATGTGACGCGCCACGACGGCGACGACGCCTATCTCGTGGTCGCCGCCGACAAGGGTACCGCCACGTTCTCCGACATCGCCAACGCGATCTCGGCCGAATACGGGCACTGGCTCGGCGACGCGTTCGCCTCGGGCGGCTCGGCCGGCTACGACCATAAGAAGATGGGCATCACGGCGAAGGGCGCTTGGATCTCGGTGATGCGCCATTTCCGCGAAATGGGCGTCGACACGCAGAGCCAGGATTTCACCGTGGTCGGCATCGGCGACATGTCGGGCGACGTGTTCGGCAACGGCATGCTGCTGTCGCCGCATATCCGCCTGCTCGCCGCCTTCGACCACCGCCACATCTTCGTCGATCCCGATCCCGACTCGGCCAAGAGCTTCGCCGAGCGGAAGCGCATGTTCGATCTGCCGCGCTCGTCCTGGGCCGATTACAACAAGGCGCTGATCGCGAAGGGCGGCGGCGTGTTCGAGCGCGCGGCGAAGGCGGTCCCGATCTCGCCCGAGATGCAGCGCTGCTTC
>Ga0187894_10007490_pt1 | contig 10281 bp, 10 predicted proteins | sample GBC1701081metaG_FD_136650 | JGI IMG/M metagenome (GOLD analysis project Ga0187894, IMG submission 136650) | White microbial mat communities from a lava cave in the Kipuka Kanohina Cave System on the Island of Hawaii, USA - GBC170108-1 metaG ... | reverse complement strand
TCCAGGGAATGGTGTCCCCGTTCGCAGAAGATCCCTCGCTACGCTCGGGATGACGGACTGGTCGGCGCACCGCAAGGTCCTTCGCTGCGCTCAGGACGACGCATAGGTTGTACGCAAGCACAAGTGCGATGACCCTCCCGGCGCCCCGTTACGCTCGGGGACGATGGTGTGGTCGGAGCGCAAACTGCGCTACTGAAACGCCGTCTCCATGAAACTGCGCAGCTTGCGCGAATGCAGCCGTTCCGGCGGCATGGCGCGCAGCTTCTCCAGCGCGCGGATGCCGATCTCCAGGTGCTGGTGCACCTGCCGGCGGTAGAAGGCGGTGGCCATGCCGGGCAGCTTCAGCTCGCCGTGCAGCGGCTTGTCGGAGACGCACAGCAGGGTGCCGTAGGGCACGCGGAAGCGGAAGCCGTTGGCGGCGATGGTGGCCGACTCCATGTCGAGCGCGATGGCACGCGACTGCGAGAAGCGGCGCACCGGCTCACTGTGGTCGCGCAGCTCCCAGTTCCGGTTGTCGATCGTGGCCACCGTGCCGGTGCGCATGATCTTCTTCAGCTCCCAGCCGGACAGGCCGGTGACCTCCTCGACAGCGTCCTCCAGCGCCACCTGCACCTCGGCCAGCGGCGGCACCGGCACCCAGGTCGGCAGGTCGGCGTCGAGCACGTGGTCCTCGCGCACGTAGCCATGCGCCAGCACATAGTCGCCCAGCTCCTGCGAGGTGCGCAGGCCGGCGCAGTGGCCCAGCATCAGCCAGGCGTGCGGCCGCAGAACGGCGATGTGGTCGGTGATGGTCTTGGCGTTGGACGGCCCGACGCCGATGTTGACCAGCGTGATGCCGGAATGATCCGGCCGCACCAGGTGGTAGGCCGGCATCTGCGGCTGGCGCTGCATCGGCTCGGCCGGGTCGGGTCCCTTGGAACCACGACGCGTGACGATGTTTCCGGGCTCGATGTACGCCGTGTAGTCCTCGTTGCCGGCCGCCATCAAGGCGCGGGCGCGGGTGGCGAACTCGTCGACGTAGAACTGGTAGTTGGTGAACAGGACGAAGTTCTGGAAATGCTCGGGCAGGGTGCCGGTGTAGTGCAGCAGCCGGTGCAGCGAGAAATCGACCCGCGGCGCGGTGAAGGGCGCCAGCGGCAGGGGCTCGCCGTCGCGCGGCGTGGCGGTGCCGTTGACGATGGCGTCGTCGGTGACCGCGAGGTCGGGCACGTCGAAGAGGTCGCGCAGCGGCCGGGGCAGGGCCTCGACCACGGTGCCCTCGACATAGGTACCCTCGAGAAAGGCGAAATGCAGCGGGATCGGCACGGTCGATTCCCCGACCTCGACCGAGAGCCCGTGGTTGCGGATCAGCAGCCCGATCTGCTCGCGCAGATAGGCGTCGAACAGCTCGGGCCGCGACACGGTCGTCTGGTAGGCACCTGGCCCCGGCACATAGCCGTAGGCCAGCCGCGAATCGATGGGGTCAAACGAGGTCGTGGTGATGCGGACTGCGGGATAGCAGGCGCGCACGCGGCCTTCCGGCAGCTTGCCTTTCAGCATCTGCTCGAAATGACCGCGGATGAATCCGGTGTTGCGCTGGTAGATGTCGGTCAACCGCTGCACGGCGGCCGCAACGTCATCGAACGCCTGGAAGGTCAGCGGCGGCGTCGGGTGCAGCAGGGAGATTGGGTCCGTCATGGTGATCCAGCCTGATCCGGGGATATCAGGCCGCGACAGAAGGCAACAAAGGCCGGTGCATCCGCTTTCAGATCTCGAGCCTTGTCGGGCAGGCCTTTCGCTTCGGCATCGTAGTCCGCGAGCAGTCGCGTCTCGAATGCGCGGCCGAAGAGCTTGATAGCGTCGGGTCGATGGTCCTGCTGAGACTTCAAAATCTGGGAGAAACGCGCGATAACGCCGGAATGGGTCTTCGGTGCGTCACCGCCACTTGACAAGACAACTGCCGCGGCCGCGTGGAACATTGCGTAGTATCCAGCATGAATGCAGGCACCTACGAACCTGCCGGGATCAAGATCTGCCAGTTCGCCAAGGAAGCGCTCTGCCAACCCCATACGCAACTGCGCATCGACGTTCATATGGATATGCCGTCGCGCCTGATATGGCGCAGCAACTGCGTGGCATCACGCTCACGCGTGACAGGCAGCGGGATCGTCTGGATGACGGCGCCATAGTCCCACAACACCGATGTCCCCACATCGGAGAGGACATCCAGTTCCGCGGCACCCACCGGGCCGTGCAGAAAAACGGCCATATCCCAGTCCGACTCATCGTGCGCATCGCCGCGCGCACGCGAACCGTAGAGCACGATCCTTGCGACCCGGCCGGGCAGGGCAACCTCGGCACGGCGCTTGTACTCGCGTGGGATAGTCAGGTCGATGGACATTGGCCAATGATACGCCAACCCTGCCACCGAGTGTAGCCCGCGCCACCCCATGATCGACGTCGCAGGCCGTCACGCGGTCGAGCGGACCGCTGTCATGAGCATCGTCAGCGCGAGCAGGACCAGCACTACCAGCAGCGGCAGGCTGGCGAGCCAGCGCGTGCCCGGCGGCAGTCTGTCCCAGTGGCGAAAGGCGAGCGCGAAGGCCCACACGCTGGCCGCCAATCCGACCAGCCAGAACAGCATTGCCAGCGCCGTGCCGGCCGTGGCCTCGCCGGCCGTATCGCTACGGATCCCGGTGAACACCGCCACCGGGACCGATGCGAAGAAGCAGGCGATCGACCAGCTCGCGACGTTGCGGACGCGGCGCGCCAGGACGATCGTGTTGAAGCGGTCCACGCCGCCCGGGGGCGGCGTGTCGCCCTCAGCCACCGACCTTGCCGGCGGCGCGCAACTCCTCGAAACCGGCATCGAGCGCGCCGCGCACGCGCGCGAACATCTCGTCGATCTCCGCCGGCTGGATGATCAGCGGCGGGCAGAGCGCCAGGCGATCGCCCATGGCGCGGGTGATCAGGCCGCGCTCCAGCGCGTGGCGCGACACGATGGTGCCGGCGGTGCCCACGGGCTCGATGACCGCCTTGGTCGCCTTGTCGCTGACCAGCTCCATCGCGCCGACCATGCCGACGCCCATCGCCTCGCCGACCAGCGGATGGTCGGCCAGGGCCTTGAGGTGGCGCTGGAACGGCTCGGACATGCGCCGCGCGTGGCCGAACAGGTCGATCTCGTCGTAGATCTTCTGTGCTTCCAGCGCCACGGCGGCCGCCACCGGGTGGCCGGAGTAGGTGAAGCCGTGACCGAACGTGCCGATCTTGTCGCTTTCGCTCGCCAGCGCCTGGTAGACGCGGTCGTTCACCATCACGGCCGAGATCGGCAGGAACGAGGCCGACAGCGCCTTGGCGCAGGTCAGGATGTCGGGCTCGATCCCCATGGTCTGGCAGCCCCAGACGTTGCCGGTGCGGCCGAAGCCGCAGATCACCTCGTCGGCGACGAACAGCACGTCGTGCTTCTTCAGCACCGCCTGGATCTTGGCGTAGTAGGTGCGCGGCGGCACGATGACGCCGCCGGCGCCCAGCACCGGCTCGCAGATCATGGCCGCGACCGTGTCGGGGCCTTCCTTGAGGATGAGCTGCTCCAGCTCCTCGGCGCAGCGGGTCGCGAACTGCTCCTCGGTCTCGCCGTCGGTGGCGAAGCGGTAGTGGTGCGGGCAGCCGGTGTGCAGGATGTTGGGGATCGGCAGGTCGAAGGAGCGGTGGTTGAGCGGCAGGCCGGTGAGGCTGGCCGAGGCCACGGTGATGCCGTGATAGCCCTTGATGCGGCCGATGATCTTCTTCTTCGCCGGGCGGCCCAGCGCGTTGTTCATGTACCACACCATCTTGACGACAGTGTCGTTGGCCTCCGAGCCGGAGTTGGCGAAGAACACCTTCGACATCGGCACCGGCGCCATCTGCAGCAGCTTCTCGGCCAGGTTGATCGCCGGCTCGTGGCTCCTGTGGTTGAAGGAATGATAGAACGGCAGCTGGCGCATCTGCTCGTAGGCGACGCGGGCCAGCCGCTCGTTGTCGAAGCCCAGCGCCGCCGACCACAGCCCGGCCAGGCCCTCGATGTACTCCTTGCCGTCGTCGTCGGTGACGTAGATGCCCCGGCCGCGCACGATGGTCAGAGGCCCCTCGGACTCATGCTTCTTCATGTTGGTGTAGGGATGCAGATGGTACGCGATATCACGCGCCGCGTTGGAGTTGCCGCGCAGCGACCGTGTGATCTCGTTCATGACGTCTGGTCCTTTCGTCCGATGCCGGAGGCGGCCGCCGTCGCGGCGCGACTGGTTCCGCGGCACGCAGGGGGATGCCACGTGAATGCTACCGTTGCCTCGTTCCCGATGTCCACCCAAGCCCCGTCATGTCCGGTTCCCGCTTTGCCGCGCGTGCGCGGGGTGCTGCTGTCCGGCTGTCCGTGCGTTCCATCACGCAAGCGCAGCATCGCTCGCCGCCGATACGAGTGAGCCATCGCACACGAACGGGATTTGGTATCATATTTATCAATCAAAGATTGTCTGCCCCGCACCGCCATGCATGGTCGGCCGGGATCGATCCTTGGCACGAGCCTTTGCGTGATGCGGCCAGGCATCGATCTTGGCGGCCCGATGACGGCCCGGCGCCGCGCCGTGGGGCTTTCTGGCTCGGTTGCCGGCGACATCGGCCACGATCCCGGCAAGGCCTTGGTTCGTGCCCTCTCGTGAACTTTCTCGCTAGTGATTCCCTGAAGATACATCTGTCAGATGCGCGAACCGATGACGTCCGATGCCGGGCGGCAACCATCAAGCGGACTTGTTGCGCACTACGTTTCTCCCGCAGATTCAATAGTTTGCCGGCATATCCCGGCACCAGTCTCAGGCTCTCCGTCATTGACGCCGCAGGCCGCGGGGTGTTCTTATGAGTGATCGAATTGCGTGTCGCTGCGGCGGCGCGTGGTTGGGGAGACAGGATCAAGGGAGAGCGTGATGAAGGCCGATCTGCGTCGTTGGGCGTTGGCCGGGACGGCGGCGCTCGTGCTGGGTCTGGGCACGGTGTCTGCGGTGGATGCCAAGACCTTCAAGTGGGCGAATGCGGGTGACGTGAGCTCGATGGACCCGTATTTCCGCAACGAGACCTTCCTGCTGGCCTTTCTGGAGAACATCTACGAGCCGCTGGTCCGGCGCGACCAGAAGCTCGGCCTCGAGGCAGCGCTGGCCGTGAAGTGGGGCCAGACCTCGCCGACCACGTGGTTCTTCGATCTGCGCCAGGGCGTGAAGTTCCATGACGGCACGCCGTTCACCGCCGACGACGTGGTGTTCTCGCTGAACCGCGCCAACAGCGGCGGCTCGAACATGAAGGCCTATTTCGCCTCGGTGAAGGACATCCGCAAGGTCAGCGACTCCCGCATCGAGGTCGACACCAAGTATCCCGATCCGCTGCTGGCCTCGAAGTGGGCGGCGATCCTGATCATGTCCAAGGCGTGGGCGGAGAAGAACAACGCCACCGTCGCCACCGACAATACCAAGACCGAGGAGAACTTCTCGACCCGCAACGCCATGGGCACCGGTGCCTTCATCCTGAAGGAGCGCAAGGCAGGCGAGAAGACGATCCTGGTCAACAATCCGGGCTGGTGGGACAAGGCAACGCACAATCTGACCGAGGTGATCTTCACGCCGGTGGTCAATCCGGCGACCCGCGTGGCGGCGCTCAAGGCCGGCGACATCGACATGATGTACGAAGTGCCGCCGCAGGACACCGAGAACCTCAAGCGGGACGCCAACGTCAAGGTGATCGAGGGCCCGGAAACCCGCGTGGTCTATCTCGGCTTCGACCATGAGCGTAACGAGCTGCTCGAATCCAACATCAAGGGCAAGAACCCGTTCAAGGACCGCCGCGTGCGCGAGGCGTTCTATCGCTCGATCGATGTCGAGGCGATCAAGCGCACGGTGATGCGCGGCCAGTCGTTCCCGACGGCGCTGATGGTGGCGCCGGGCATCAACGGCTACGTCAAGGATCTCGACAAGCGGCCGGCGCTGCTGAAGCCCGAGGATGCGAAAAAGCTGCTGGCCGACGCCGGCTATCCCAATGGCTTCGAGACCGGCATGGACTGCCCCAACGACCGTTACGTCAATGACGACAAGATCTGCCAGGCGGTCGTCGGCATGCTGGCGCGCATCGGCATCAAGGTGACGCTGCTGGCCCAGACCCGCAGCAAGTATTTCGCCAAGATCCTGCGCAAGCCCGACAACAGCCCGGGCGAAACCAGCTTCTACATGCTGGGCTGGTCGCCGGCGGCGACCTACGACGTCCACAACGTCTTCGAGGGGCTGTTGCAGACGCCGAGCAAGGAGACGAAGAAGGGGTCGTTCAACGTCAGCGGCTACTCCAACAAGCGCCTGGACGAGCTGGCCGACAAGATCGAGGGCGAAACCGACGAGGCCAAGCGCGACACCATGATCGTCGAGGCGACCAAGCTCTATACCGAGGACTACGCCTATATCCCGCTGCACCAGCAGGCGGTGATCTGGGCGGCGCGCAAGAACATCGAGCTGCATCAGCCGGCCGACAACCGCTTCCCGCTGCGTTTCGTGCAGGTGAAATGAGGCGGGCTGGGGGCGCGCCACTCCAGTGGCGCGTCATGCGCGGGCTGAAATGAAGACGCGCCACTGGAGTGGCGCGCCCCCAGCCGAGCCCTGGCCCCGTTCGCACCTGCGCACGGGGCCGGTTTCCGTTTGGCGCATTTCCTGCTACTTCCACGACCGAGCCGCACCAGAGTACCCCGTCCGCCGCCGATGCTTGCCTTCATCCTCCGCCGCCTGGCCCAGTCGATTGCCGTGCTGCTCGCGGTCGGCGTGGTGGCGTTCATGCTGTTCCGCTATGTCGGTGACCCGATCAACGCCATGGTCGGCCAGGACACCTCGCAGCAGGAGCGCGCCGAGCTGCGCGAGAAGCTGGGCCTGAACGACCCGGCGCCGCTGCAGTTCGCGCGCTTCATCGTCAACACCGCGCAGGGCAAGTTCGGCCTCAGCTACCGCACGTCCGAGCCGGTCGGGCGCATGATCCTGGAGCGCCTGCCGGCGACCCTGGAGCTGGCCATCTGCGCCGCCCTGTTCGCGTTCTGCGTCGGCGTGCCGATGGGGGTATGGACCGGCCTGTACCCGCGCCACTGGAGCAGCCGCTTCCTGCAGGCCGCGTCGCTGATCGGCGTGTCGCTGCCGACCTTCCTGATCGGCATCCTGCTGATCCTGGTCTTCGCTGTCGAGTGCTCGGGATGGACGGCACGGCTGGGCCTGCCGGCCGGCCTGTGCCTGCCGTCCTTCGGCCGCGGCGATACCGTGCAGCTCGGCTGGTGGAGCTCGGGGTATTTCACGGCCAGCGGGCTGAAGGCACTGATCCTGCCCGCGATCACGCTGGGCCTGTTCCAGCTCACGCTGATCATGCGGCTGGTGCGCTCCGAGATGCTGGAGGTGATGCGCACGGACTACATCAAGTTCGCGCGCGCCCGCGGACTGACCAACCGGGCCGTCAATTTCGGCCATGCCCTGAAGAACACGCTGGTGCCGGTCATCACCATCGCCGGTCTGCAGCTGGGTGCCATCATCGCCTTCGCCATCGTGACCGAAACCGTCTTCAGCTGGCCGGGAATGGGCCTGCTCTTCGTGCAGTCCGTGCAGTTCGCCGACATCCCGGTGATGGCGGCATATCTGCTGCTGGTGGCGTTCTTCTTCGTGGTGATCAACCTGGTCGTCGACCTGCTGTATTTCGCCGTCGATCCGCGCCTGCGCAGCGGCATGGCGACAGCCGGCGCGCGGGGACACTGACCATGGCGTTCGTCGATCTCGTCCGACGCGCCAGCGACAGCGACATCTGGCACAGCTTCAAGGCGTCGCGGGTGGTGATCGCCGCGACCGTGGTGACGGTCTTCATCTTCGCCGTCTCGTTCCTGTCGCCGGTGCTGGCGCCGCACACGCCGTTCGAGCCGGGGACGTACAGCCTGTCGGACGGGCTGAAGCCGCCGGTGGTGTTCGACGACGGCGGCGACTGGGCGTTCCCGCTGGGCACCGACGAGCAAGGCCGCGATCTGCTGTCCATGATCATGTACGGCACCCGGCTGTCGCTGGTCGTGGGCATCGCAGCCACCGTCTTCGCCATGGTGCTGGGCATCGCGCTGGGGTTGGTCAGCGGCTATGTCGGCGGTGCCGTCGATGCCGTCATCATGCGGCTGGCCGACGTGCAGCTGACCTTCCCGGCGCTGCTGGTGGCGCTGCTGATCGACGGCGTGGTGCGCGGCCTGATCTCGGGGCAGCGCCACGACGAGCTCGCGATCTATGTCATCGTCGGCGCCATCGGGCTGAGCTTCTGGGTGCAGTACGCGCGCACCGTGCGCGGCTCGGTGCTGGTCGAGAAGAACAAGGAATATGTGCAGGCCGCCCGCGTGATCGGCCTGGCGCCGCTGCTGATCATGGTGCGCCACGTGCTGCCCAACGTCATGGGGCCGGTGATGGTGATCGCCACCATCAACCTGGGCCTCGCCATCCTGACCGAGGCGACGCTGTCGTTCCTGGGCGTCGGACTGCCGGTGACCCAGCCGTCGCTGGGCACGCTGATCCGGCTGGGCCAGGAAGTGCTGCTGTCGGGGACGTGGTGGATCGTGATCTTCCCCGGCGTCACGCTGGCCGCCCTGGTGCTGGCCGTGAACCTGCTGGGCGACTGGCTGCGCGACGCGCTGAACCCCAAGCTGCGATGAACAACACGAACGACCGCTACGATCGACTCCATGTAGCCTTCATGGTGAGCTTGTCGAACCATGAAGGCTTCGCACGACCGTGGGTGCGGACCGCTTTATGGTTCGACGATCGCACCATGAAGCGGTTTGGGATAAGGATGGAGGCATGACGAGCGGGAGCAACGCGCCGCTGCTGCAGGTGGCCAACCTGCGGGTCGAGTTCCCGACGCGGCGCGGCACGCTGGTCGCCGTCGACGACGTTTCCTTTGACATCGCCCCGGGCGAGGTGCTGGGCGTCGTGGGCGAGTCCGGCGCCGGCAAGTCCCTGACGGGGGCCGCCATCATCGGCCTGCTCGAGCCGCCCGGCCGCATCGCCGCCGGCGAGATCCGGCTTGAGGGCGAGCGCATCGACAACCTGCCGTACGAGAAGATGCGGCGCATCCGCGGCGCCAAGATCGGTGCCATCTTCCAGGATCCGCTGACCAGCCTGAATCCGCTCTACACGATCGGCCGCCAGCTGACCGAGACGATCCTGACACATCTGCCGCTGTCGGCGTCGGCGGCGCGGGCGCGGGCCGTCGAGCTGTTGAAGGAAGTCGGCATCCCGGCGGCCGAGGAGCGGGTCGACCACTATCCGCACCAGTTCTCCGGCGGCATGCGCCAGCGCGTGGTGATCGCGCTGGCGCTGTGCGCCAACCCGCGCCTGATCGTGGCCGACGAGCCGACCACGGCGCTGGATGTGTCGATCCAGGCGCAGATCATCGCCCTGCTGAAAAAACTCTGCCACGAGCACCGCACGGCGGTGATGCTGGTGACGCACGACATGGGCGTGATCGCCGAGACCGCCGACCGGGTCGCCGTGATGTATGCCGGGCGCCTGGCCGAGATCGGGCCGGTGCGCGAGGTGGTCAAGAGCGCTGCCCACCCCTATACGCGCGGCCTGATGGGCTCGATCCCCTCGATCGGCGAGCGCGCGCACCAGCTGACCCAGATCGAAGGCGCCATGCCGCGGCTGACCGAGATCCCGCGCGGCTGCGCCTTCAATCCGCGCTGCCCCGAGGCGGGCGAGCGCTGCACGCGCGAGCGGCCGGATCTGTTGCCGGCGCGCACCACGCGCGCGGCCTGCTGGCTGTACGACAAGGCCGGGGTCGGTGCGCTCCTGCTGCGGGAGACGGTCGATGCCTGACGCGACCGTGCCAGTGACCCGGCCGGCGCCGCAGCCGGCGGCACGGCCGCTGGTGCGCCTGGCGGGATTGAAGCGCTATTTCGACGTCTCGCCGCCGCTGCTGGCGCGCCTGCTGGAAGGCAAGCCGCGCGCCATCGTGCAGGCGGTGGAAGGCATCGACATCGAGATCGCCAAGGGCGAGACATTCTCGCTGGTCGGCGAGTCGGGCTGCGGCAAGTCGACGGTGGCGCGCCTGGTGGTCGGGCTCTATCCGCCGACTGCGGGCAGCATCGAGTTCGACGGCGCCGACATGGCGCACCGCCGCCGCAGCGCCGAGACGGCGGCGATCCGCCGCCGCATGCAGATGATCTTCCAGGATCCCTACGCCAGCCTCAACCCGCGCTGGCGCGTGTTCGACATCATCGCCGAGCCGATCCGCGCC
>Ga0187894_10007489_pt1 | contig 10282 bp, 10 predicted proteins | sample GBC1701081metaG_FD_136650 | JGI IMG/M metagenome (GOLD analysis project Ga0187894, IMG submission 136650) | White microbial mat communities from a lava cave in the Kipuka Kanohina Cave System on the Island of Hawaii, USA - GBC170108-1 metaG ... | reverse complement strand
GTCTTCGCGCGCGATGTTTTGAATCAGGACGCGCGCGGGCTGGCGCGGTTGTGGGCGGCGACGGGAGTGGGAGCGTTGATGAGCGCGTTAGTGATGGCCTACAGCTTGAGCAACTCGCGCCATCGCGGGCGATTGCTGTTGATCGGAAATATTTTCTTCGGGCTGGCTGTGGTGGCGTTCGCGTTGTCGCGCAACTTCGCGCTTTCGTGTTTCTGTTTGGCGCTGGTTGGCGGAGGGATGGTCAGCGTCACGACTACGGTCAATACGCTGTTGCAGACTCTGGTGCAAGACGAGATGCGCGGGCGGGTGATGAGTATGTACGCGCTCGCGTTCGTCGGATTGCCGCCGGTCGGAAGCCTTCTAATCGGCTCGCTGTCGGATGTGATCGGGTGGCGTTGGGGGCGTCATGGCGCGCAGTGGGCGCTGGCCGGCGGAGGCTCGATGATCGTGCTGTTCGCGGTTGGTGTGATGTTGATCGTGCCGAGAGTGAAGGAGCTGGAATGAGCTTTACCGTGGATTAGCTTTTGCCCTTCACCTTACGCCAACCTCCAGCGCGGTTGTTGGCGATAATGTGCTTGAACATGGCCATGAGAGCAGGCGCGTTGATAGTTTCGCCCTTGCGGATAGCCACGGTACGCGCGGTCTTGTTGTCGTGGCCGCCGGTGATGATTCCCTCGGGATCGGGGACGATGGCGCCGTCGTACAGAAACACGTTGACGTGATCCTTCGCCGCCAACAAGGCGCAGATGTTGCCCCGCAGGACGAAGTATGGAAAGTGGGTGCGCTTGATGGTTTCGGTCACCTCTGGATCGGCGGCGTGGACCAGATCACGGACCTCGCGGCAGATGGCCTGCTGCCAATTAGGCAGCGCATCGATATAGGCGTCAACACGTGGATCGGCGGCATATGTCATATTACCTTCCTCCATCGATCCCGAAAACCTCGCCTGTGATAAAACTCGCGTCATCCGAAGCCAGGAACGCCACCAACTCGGCCACCTCTTCAGGCGAGCCTGCTCGTCCGAGCGGCGTGGCGTTGATGACTTCCTGCAAACGGTCGGGACGCGAGAATTGGTCGTGGAAGGGCGTCAGGATAATGCCGGGCGCGACGGCGTTGACCGTGATGTTGTACTGGCCGAGTTCGTTGGCCAGCCCCTTGGTGAGTGTGTTGACCGCGGCTTTGGCCGCCGCGTAAGGCAGCGATCCCCCGCGCCCGCCGACCTGCGCAGCCAGCGACGAGATGTTGATGATCCGCCCGCCGCGCTGCTCTTTCATGTACGGGAGCGCTACCTGCGAACAGAGAAAAACGCTCTTCAAGTTGACATCCATCACGGCGTCCCAGACCTCGTCATCGCAATCTTCGATGCGCATCAGTTTGACGATGCTCCCTGCGTTGTTGACCAGAATGTCTATCCGTCCGAAGTTGTCCAGCGCGTCCACGATCATCTGCGCGACCTGGGCCCGTTTCGTGACATCGGCGCGGACCATCAGCGCGTTGCGGCGCATTAACTGAATATCGGCCACGGTCTCAGCCGCGCCCTGTTCATTTTTGAAGTAGTTGGCGACGACCGCCGCGCCATTGCGCGCCAGAGCGATAGCCGCGGCGCGCCCAATGCCGGAACCGGCGCCGGTGACGATCGCCACCTTGCCACGAAGATCGAATTGAGATGCCATAGAAGTGTGGGTATTAATCGTTTTGGTAGTATTTTCGCTCTTTCAATTTCTCCGGTAAGCAGATCATGTCCGCTTTACCTTCCTCGTAATCGTGCGCGTATTTGTAATCTTTGCCGTAGCCCAAACCCTTCATCAACCCGGTCGGCGCGTTGCGCAGGCGCAGCGGCACGGGTTCGCTTTGCGTCGCGCGGGCGTCTTCGGCTGCGGCTTCGTAAGCCACACAGACCTTGTTCGATTTCGGGGCGCGAGCGAGATAGACGGCCGCTTCGGCCAATGTCAGACGGGCTTCGGGGAGTCCAATCAAGTGCGTGGCCTGCGCGGCCGCCGCGGCTAGAATGAGGGCCTGCGGATCGGCCAGGCCGACGTCTTCGGCGGCATGATGGACGATGCGGCGCGCGATGTACATCGGATCTTCGCCGGCTTCGATCATTCTCGCCAGCCAGTAAAGGGTCGCGTCGGGGTCGGAATTACGGATTGATTTGATGAAGGCCGAGATCAGGTTGTAATGCTGTTCACCCGATTTATCGTAAAGCGCCGAGGCGCGCTGCAAAGCTTCGCTCAGGTCGTCGTCAGTGATGACGCGCGACGTGAGACCGTCCTGTTCATCAGGTTTGGCCGAGAGGGCGGCGAGTTCGAGCGTGTTCAGGGCTGTCCGCGCATCCCCGCCGGTGTGAGCCGCAAGCCGGCGCAATCCCTCTTCGCCAATTGCAACGTTCAATTCGCCGAGCCCGCGTTCGGTGTCGTTCACGGCTTCGGTGAGGATACTGACCACCTCGTCTTCGGTCAGTTGGTTGAGGACGAAAACCTTGACGCGCGAGAGCAGAGCAGAGTTGATTTCGAATGACGGGTTTTCGGTCGTCGCGCCGATCAGAATGATCGTTCCGTTTTCGACGTAAGGCAGAAAGGCGTCCTGCTGCGCCCGGTTGAAACGGTGGATTTCATCAATGAAGAGAACCGTCCGGCGGCCAAGTTTAGATCGAATCTCGGACGCGTCTTTCATCACCTGGCGAATCTCCTTGATGCCCGAAGTGACCGCGCTGAACGGGACGAACTCCGACGCCGTGCAGTTGGCGATGACCCTTGCCAACGTGGTTTTGCCGGAGCCGGGCGGTCCCCAGAGGATCAGCGAGGTCAACCGGTCTTCTTCGATCAAGCGCCGCAATATCCTCCCCTTCGCGAGTAGATGATCCTGTCCCACGAATTCATCGAGCGTGCGCGGGCGCATCCGTTCGGCAAGCGGAGCCGTTGAAGGATCGCTATCGAATAGTTTATGGGATTTTGCAGATCGCTCTTCCATCTCCGGGAAGAAGCCCTGGAGATTGGACGATTTTTTGCTCGTCAGCATAGGCGCAGAATAGCACGATCCCCTCTGCCTCGCAGGCTCAAAACGGGCGAAAAAGTCAAGCAGGCGATATTGTCCTAAATCCAGGGCAAATAGTTCGGGCGCGTTTGACGGAGCCGGGCCAACTACCTAGCATGCACGCCACCAGCTGAACTGCTCCGAGTTTTAGGCCGGTTTACGAGAAAATCAGAATTTTTTGGCGCGCGGCGCCAAAAGGAAAGAGGTATACCTTTATGACGCCAGGCGAGGTTTCGATAAGGATTCATTTTGCCGAAGCGTTCCGTCAGATTTCCAAGCGGACGGAATTGCCGGAAATTCACGTGGCTTTTTATCCATTCGCGGGCCTCAATCATACTATTCGTATCCGCAAACAGCGCGTTTACGTGCGCATCTCCGATATCATGCGCGATGCCCCCGCCTCAGTGCATCGCGCGCTCGCGTTCATTCTCGTATCGAAACTCTATAATAAACGTGTGACGGCGGAGCATCAGGACCTGTATCGCCAATATGCTTATCATCCTCAGGTGCAGCGCGCGACCGATCTGGCTCGGCAGCAACGCGGACGCAAAGTATTGACCAGCGCCGTCGGCAGGGTCTACAACCTGGACAAACTCTTCGCCCGGCTCAACCGGCGCTACTTCAATAATGAATTACCGAAGCCAGTCCTGAGCTGGAGCGCGCGGCGCACCAAACGGATTTTGGGCCACCACGATTACGTTCACGAGACGATTGTCATAAGCCGTTCGCTTGACGGCTCCGCAATCCCGGAATTCCTGGTCGAATTCGTTCTCTACCATGAGATGCTACATATGAAACATCGCCCGCGCACGATTAACGGCCGCCGCGTTTATCACACTGCGGCTTTCCGCGCGGACGAACGCCGGTACGAGCGGTACGATCAGGCAATGGATGAATTGGAGAAGCTGAATAGCAGAAGATGAGGCGAGGCGACGGGGCGATGGGGCGACGGGGGGACTGGGCGACTGGGGAAAGCAATTATCGCCCCGTCGCCCCGTCGCCCCGTCGCCCCGTCACCCGGTTTTAAAATGCGCATCGGAATAGACGCCCACGCCATCGGCGCGCAGCAGGGCGGAAACGAAACCTACATCAGGAACCTCATTAAATCTTTAGCCGAGATTGACGGCGACAACCGCTACATTATCTACCTTGCCAACGCTCGCGCCGCGGCTCAATGGCGTGACGAGTTTACTAATCAATACACCAATTTCAGCGTGAAATTGCTGCCGCCGCCCACGCCGCTGGTGCGCGTTCCGGTCTTTCTGGCTTACGAACTGTTCAGGCGTCCGGTTGATGTGCTGCACGTGCAATACACCGCGCCGCCATTCTGTCGAATTCCCGTGGTCGCGACGATCCACGACCTGGCGTTTGAGCGCATGCCGGAGACATTCACCCGCCGAGGGAGTTTTCAGTTGAAGTTGACGGTGCGGAGGACGGCGAAAAAGGCGGCCAGGATTGTGACGGTCTCGGAATATTCGCGACAGGATTTGCTGAGCATCTACAAACTTCCGCCGGAAAAAGTCGTCGTCACTTATAACGGTATTGAATCGTGTTTCACCCCGCGACCTTCCTTCCCAAACGAAGCTGAGGAGGTTCGCGGCCGTTTCGGCATCTCGCGCGATTTCCTGTTGGCTGTGGGCAGCCTGCAACCGCGCAAGAACCTGGTCCGATTGATCCGAGCCTATGCGAAACTGCGGAGCGAGCGCGAAGGTTTTACGCAACAATTGGTGATTGTGGGGCGCAAGTTGTGGCTCGCGCACGAAATCTTCGACGAAGTGAAGAAGCAGCGCTGGGCCGATGACGTGATTTTGACCGGTTACGTCGCTGACGAAGATTTACCCTCGCTATACCGCGCCGCCCGGGCTTTTGTGTATCCTTCGCTCTTCGAGGGGTTCGGACTGCCGCCACTCGAAGCGATGGCCTGCGGGACACCGGCCGTGACCAGCGGCGTCTCCAGTCTGCCTGAAGTCACCGGCGACGCGGCTTTGTTGATTGACCCAAATGATGAACAGGCGCTGGCGAACGCTTTAATCGAAATCGTGAACGACGAACGCTTGCGCGCGGAGCTGCGCGAGAAGGGAATTGCGCAGGCGAAGAAGTTTACCTGGCGTGACGCGGCGGAAAAGACCCTGAAGCTTTATCAGGAGGCATACGCCGTACGCCATACGCCACATTTCATATGAAATATGGCGTATGTATGGCATTTGCGCAGGCTTTGAATCTCAAATCTCAAATCTCGAATCAAAAATACCCATCCTGCGACCTTTGCGGCTCGACCGGGTCTGATCTTGTCCTCGCGACGCCGCGCCTCGATGGCCCGCTCGTTCGCTGCCGCGATTGCGGCCTCTTTTTCGTCGTTCTTCCTGGGGATGAAAATGTGGGACAGACTGAAGTCCGTCCCACATTTTCGGATCAAGAAAGCAGCAGTCAGCAGGTCGCGTCGGAGATGGTTCGGCTGGCGGAACGCGCGCGCGAACTTGCGTTGATTGACCCGGAGGTTGAGGCGGGCGAACGGCCCTGGCGTGAACTGACCGCGCGGGAGCGGCTGGACGATCTTAAACGGTTCGTCACGGAGGGGCGGTTTATCGAGATCGGCTGCTCGACTGGCGAGATGCTCGCCGTGGCTAGTTCATCTTTCACGGCGATGGGCGTCGAAGCCGACGAGAGAAGTTGCCGCGCCGCCGCGATGCGCGGCCTGGACGTTTTCAGCGGAACGCTCTGTGACGCGCGGCTCCCGGAGAAGCATTTTGACGCCGCCGCGATGTACCACGTCATTGAACACGTCCCAAGCCCGCGCCAGGAGTTGCGCGAGCTTCACCGCATCATTAAGCCGGGCGGGTGGCTGGCGCTTGAAACGCCGAACATCGCGACCGTCTGGTTCCGGCTGTTGGGCGCGCGGTGGCGGCAGTTCATCCCCGACCACATCTTCTTCTTCACGCCGCGAACGATTACCAGGCTTTGTGACGAGAGTGGGTTTGAAACGCGCGAGCTTCGCAGCGTGGGCAAGGTGATGAGCGTTCGGCTCTTCATCAATAGGCTGAGCCGCTACCATCGTCCGACGGCAAGCATGCTCGAAGCGGTCAGCGCCCGTTTGAACCTGAGCGATCTCACGATCCGCCTCAAATTAGGCGATGTGATGCGCCTATACGCGAAACGGCTCTGAGGCGAAGGGCAGAGGATCGAGGATCGAGGATCGAGGATCGAGGATCGAGGATCGAATGGATGACGCGATCTTCTATCCTAGATCTTCTATCCTAGATCTTCTATCTTCTATTCTCGATCCTCGATCACTGTCCGGTCGCCGTTGCGGCTATCGGTTTCGTGTCGCGGGCCTTGGTTATTGATTGAATCGGGGTGTTCGTGATCGGCCCCACTTTGGAGGCTTCCCATCTGAGGCTGAACTTTTCAATCTGCATCCGGCCCTGTTTTTCAACCGCGCGAGCGAAGACCAGCTCCGCCAGTCTCGTCAAGCCATTAGCGGGAGTGAGGGCCGGGGCCGGGTGGATTTGCGCGACGTACGTTTGCCGTTCGGGCAGATTCAGTTCGCGGCGAATGCGGTTGATCAACTCCTCGCATTCACCCGGGCCTTGCGGGTCGCCCGGCGCGTCGCGCAGCCCGAGCGCCGCATGCCCGATTTCATGCAGGATCACGAAGCCTATGTCGAAAGCCATGAGCGCCTGCTTGTCGCCGCGCAATTTCGACAGGTCGCTGAAATCAATCTCCAGAGGGAAGACGTCAATCTTTTTCCCTGATGAATAGTGTTGATAAGCGACCGGCGTCGCCAGTCTGGCGAATGCGACGAAAGATGAATACGCGTGGGATTCCATCTCTACCGCGTGGGGCATTTTCACAGCCGCGGCCAACAGCGCGCGCGCGGTGGCCGATCCGCCGGAGAATTTCGTCTGATCGCCGAGCGTCAGAAAGCCGTTTTCGTCGAAACACATTTCGAGAAAGCCCGCCTTGTCGCGCAGGCTGGCGCCCGCGGCGTCCAATTGCTTCGTGTTGAGTCTGCGTTCGCCAGGGCTGTTTCGTAATCCGCCACTATAGCGGAACGGATCGCCGGCCGTCACAAGAAGTGAGGGCAAGAACACGCGGAGTGTGACGAAGGCGGCCGCGATTACGCAGATGCGAGTCGGGCAAGCGCGTGTTGAAAGTCTTTGTTGATCTTGGCGAATTGCAGCAATGCTTCGAGCGTAACCAGTCATCTATCCTCCTCCGGAACATTAACCACGAAGAAACGAAGGGCGCGAAGATGGTCGAAGACCGATGGTCGAGAATCGCCTTACGCGCAATGACACAATCTTCGATCCTCGATCCTCTGATCTCCTGCTGGCTACTACTGCGAATGGCGCCGCCGGGTTCGGCTCGGAGGGCTGAAAATGCGGTCTTTTGTGGGTTGCGGCGGCGGAAAAAATGGGCTGATAAAGCCGAGGTTGATCCTCAATCGCATTTTTGGCGGGGGCGGAAGAGCGCTTCCAAGAGCGAGCTTAATTGTTGAGCGTCGCGGGCGCCTGTCACGAAGCCGTTACAATCATCCGGTCTTGCTTTAGCAATTGTTGGATGTCAGTATTCGCGCGCAATTGCGGCTCGTGTCGCATACCTGGTCGAACAAACAATCGCGCTTCGGACAACGGATGGTGATGGCTTCGAGCATTTCTTATCAGTACGTGATTGATCCTGATGACGCGCGCGCCGCGCTGGCGCCGTTCGCGGATCAACCGGTCATCGGCCTCGACACTGAAACATACTGGGATTACGCCGCGCGGCAAAACCGGCTGAGTCTGTTGCAACTCGCGGCGCCGACGGGCGAGGTGGTCGTTATTGACGCCCTGACCGCGGGCGTCGAAGAGGCTCGCGCGTTGATCGCAAATCCGGCGGCGACGATGGCCGCGCACAACGCGCGTTTCGACGAAGGGGTTCTGTGCGGGGCGGGGTTTGAAGTCGCGGGGTTGATCGACACGTTGCGGCTTGCGCGCCGCGCGTTGCGGTTGCGCTCTTTCAGCCTGGCCTCGGTCTCGGAACATCTTTTCGGAGTGGCGCTTGACAAGACACATCAGCAGAGTGATTGGCGGCGCAGGCCGCTCAGCCGCGCCCAGTTGGATTACGCCGCGCTCGACGCCCAGATCGCGCTACGGGTTTATCAGGAATTGTCGTCGAAATTGGAAGAGGCGGGCAGGTTGGAAGAGGAGCTGAGAAGGGCGAAGATTGGCCCTCCGGAAGACGGCGACGGGATTTTCAACCGCGCCGGGGGAAGATCGAAACGCCAGCCGGTTGAGCTTCGCCCGCTGACCGCCGAAGAGCGGCAGGTTGTCGAACGTCTGAAACGCTGGCGCAAGCAGACCGCTGAACACGAACGAGTCCCCGTTTATCTGATTTGCCACGACCGGACGCTGGAGCATTTGGCGATTGTTCGTCCGGGAACGGTCGAAGAGTTGGCCAATATTTTCGGCCTTGGAGCGGTCAGGATCGCAAAATACGGACTGGAATTGCTCAGTCAGGTCCATGGAAGCGGCGATACGAACGCCTCGGCGTAATCTCTGAGTAATATTGCGATAAATCCCATGCAAAGTTATTGACAGCGCGGCGCCTCTCGGATTAATGTGCTCTTGAACTCGAAAGTAAAGGTCACGGTCGTTCTTTACGTAAGAGCTGTTACTGGCGTTGTGGTTGCTGCCGTTTTCCCCCCTTAAAGCATTTCGTTGCGATAGCGGCTGTGGGTTTCATCGGCGTTCAATCCAAATGACAGACGCCAAATTGATAGACGCCAAATTGACAGGCAGAAGACGGGGTTAAGCAATTCCTGCGGGCGGTGTCAAATCCTGTTCTTGCCTGGGCGGCCTTATCAACTAACGTGGGAGTTGTGGGGCCGTTACAAGCTGATGGACACACTGCGCCCGGAACAGCTATCGAGTCATTCCCTCAAAAACGCTATAACAGGCGTTTGTCTTCTAACGGTGGCGGGCCGTTAGGACAACAAATAACAACTGAATATCGACCAAGTGGTGACATCATGTAGTGGTGGATCCAGAGGGGGTTAAGCCAATCTGAATTCACTTGATGCTTTTTCTTCAACAATTGGTTGAAAAGCCGGATTGAGACCGCCGCAGAAATCAGCGTCAGTTCTATATCAACCGGTCTTTTCCTCCGTCAGTTTGACACCGTTTAGGGAGGTGACTTATGTGGGCCCCGATGAATTATCCGAATCAGATTCGTCCCCTTCCACTCTCTGCGCCCGGAATTCCGCAGTCTGATGATCGGGACATCCTCTATGGAGTGCCATCCTGCGCTCCGCTCGTGCAGCACGAATTATTGAAGGCTGTGCGTGAGCAAATGCCGTCGGTTTACAACCGCGCCGCGCGCGAGATCGGTTTAACCGTTATGCGCACGCAGGATTTGGTTGAGCGCCGAGTCGAAATCATCAGCGCCGCGCGGGCGATTAAGCTGGCGCGGATGATCGCTTTCGAACCGAATTCCCATGCCGTCTTCGGAGAGGCGGGCCATAACCTGTTTGAAGGGATGAACCGCGAGTTCCCAGGCGTAGTCAAAGCCACGATCCGCAATCTGCCTCACCCGCTGCGAATCCGTTTGGCTTTGGCCTGGACGCGCAAAATCGCTCACGGCTTCGCCGGAAGCGTCAACCAAATCAGGACGGAGCATCATCGGCAGGTGATCGCTTTGTCGGTGCGTAACGGAGTTTTTTCGGACAGGCTGGATACACTGGGCGGCGCGCACGAATATTACCGCAGCGTTTTCAAAGTAATGTTCCGCGATCTGGCGCGCGTGGATTGTGAAGTCAAAGAGATCCGCCGTCCTCGCGTGCATCTCAGCCAGTGTAATTTCGAGATCGTGTGTGAGGCTTGAAGGTGCCCCTTGGGCTTCTCACTCGATGGGGAGCAGGGAAACGAGTTTGAAAATTGAACGGTGAGGACCCGATTCGATAATCATAACTCGTCCCTTGCTCCTCCAATCGAAACATCGTTTACTTACTGCGCAACTCCTTGATTGTATTTCGCACCCCCTCAGCGTCAGAGGCTTGAGGGGCCAGCCGTAGGTAGGTCTCCAACTCATCAGCAGCCCGTTTGTACTCGCGCCTGGCCCAGTAGATCCCACCCAGGTAATAATGAGCCAAGCTCATCTCGGCGCCACCTAAGGCGACGGCGCGCTGTAACTCCTTTTCGGCTTCATCATGCTTTCGCAGACTGATCAGCGACATGCCCAAATACAAATGCGCGGTCGGCGATGAGTCATT
>Ga0187894_10007488_pt1 | contig 10282 bp, 10 predicted proteins | sample GBC1701081metaG_FD_136650 | JGI IMG/M metagenome (GOLD analysis project Ga0187894, IMG submission 136650) | White microbial mat communities from a lava cave in the Kipuka Kanohina Cave System on the Island of Hawaii, USA - GBC170108-1 metaG ... | reverse complement strand
AGGTAACGCGCGCCGGCGCGGCAGCGCCATTCGTATTCGCCGCCTTCGACGAGCTGATCCTGAAACCAATTCCAGCGGGCGTATGACCGCGCGCCTTTTGATTTTATTTCCTTATAAACTTCTTTTTCGCGCGGCGTGAGGCCTTTGTTCAAGCCCATCTCGTCGTGAATTACGCCGACGGTCGATGAAAAGCCAAGCTCGCGTGCGCGGTTGGCGATCTGAAGCGCCTCTTCCGGGTTAGCAACGCCGCCGCCGACAACCGAATTTATATTCACTTTAAACTTCGCATGGTCTCGCAGATTTACAAGCTTTGAGTCAAGCACCTTTAAGCTCTTTTTGGAGACATCGTCGGGCGTGACGTTGTCGATGGAAATTTGCAGATAATCGAGACCCGCATCATTGAGCTTTTTGATCTTATCGACCTGAAAATAGTATCCGTTCGATATCAGCCCGGCGATCATTCCGTGGTGGCGAATGCGGCCAATGATGTCGTAAATCTCGGGGTGCATCATCGGCTCGCCGCCGGAGATGGTGATGACCGACGTTCCAAAATCCGCAAGCTTGTCGATGCGTTCGAGCATCACGTCGATCGGCACCGGATCGCTCGTCTTATCAAACTCGTTACAGTAAGTACACGACAAATTGCACCGCCGCATCGGCACAATGTGCACCAAAACCGGATGCTTCGTCGAAGCAAACGCGCGAACCGTGTGCCTCACTCCGCGTGTAAACCTGCTGAAACTGCTTGCCTTTGGCATACGTTTAACTCGCCTACGAACAAAACGTTAATTATATTGTCCTTGCATCGACATTTCAAAACAAAAAGGCTCCGGCCCGTTTCGAGCCGAAGCCTGGATATTACGGCGGTTGAAGCTAGCCCTTTATCACCTTCGTTCCTTCCGGTAGTTCGACTTTGAAATTCGATTTATCCATGCGAATGTTTTTTTGCAGATTAGACAAAAGCACTGTCGTCGCATCGTTGTTCTTTTCAACAACCTTGGACTGCAGGGGCATACCGTTCCCATCGACCCATACCTCGGCAAATTTATAGCTGGTCGGGATCTTCGGCGTCATTCTCAGATGCCAGGTTTTCGTACCGCCGCTTATCGTAGCCTCGCCCAAATATTCAACGTTGTAGTTTTGTTTTAGCTGAGCGCGAGACATGTTCATAAAAGCAAGAGCGCCGCCGGCTTTAGCATTTCCTTTGGCACTATCAGTGTTTCCTATGTACGCCTGCTTCAGCGCGGGACGATAAATGACATACTCTTTGTTTACGACCGCGAGCGCTTCCTTTGGACTCTTCCAATCAATGCGAACAAGCGGATCTTTGCCGCGCACAGGCAGGTAGAGCACCGTGCCCTCAGTTTTATCCTGCGCCCCGCCAAGCTGCGCGTTTTCCTTTACCATAAGGACGTCGGATCGCAACGAAGTAAGCGCTTTATTGTGCGCATCCATGCGTTCGAGAATTTGGTTGATGATCTGGCCGGAGGCATCCGTCACGCCCACCGATGCGAGAAGAAAACCGAAAACAACAAAAAGAGAAACTCGCCGTAAAATCGCTAAATTAATCACTATCATAAGATCTATTGCTTAATATCAATCTCGTAAACTATTTCGCCGGCGGTGTTTTTCGTTTCGCGCCAGCCGACGACTTCTGCGGTCGGTTCGTTCGTTATCTCGCGAACCCGCCGTTGGATCGACTCTTTGTCAACCGATACCTCAGAGGCTTTGACTGTGATCGAACGGGTGCGGGTTGCAAGCATTCCGCGTCCGACGAACCAGCTTTTCGGCGTGAGAAAAATAAACGCCACGATGACGAGGCAGAAGATCACATACACGGAAGTCTCGCGGCTGTAATTCCAAAGAATGAAATTTTTCAGTCTCTGCATTCTGCCTTTTTGCGAAAGCCCGCGCGTAAGCAAGGGCGGTAACAACAACTTTCGATAACGCCCTTGCTTACGCGCGGGCTTTCGCATTCTCGTTAAGCCTCTTCAACCTGTCCGTCGCGCATTCTGATCACGCGAGAGCAGACAGCCGCGGCCTCCGGGTTGTGCGTGATCATCAGGATCGTCTGCTGATATTTTTCGTTCAGATCGCGAAACATTTCGAGCACAATTGCGGAATTTTCCGTATCGAGATTTCCCGTCGGCTCGTCGGCCAGAATTATCGCCGGACTGTTGATAATGGCGCGTGCAAGAGCGACGCGCTGCTGTTCGCCGCCCGACAGCTCAAGCGGCTTGTGCCGCATCTTATTCTCAAGTTTGAGTAGCCGCAAAACTTCGAGCCGACGTTCTGCGCTTCCGCCGCCGTTTCCGGTGTGAATCTTTTCCGCAAGCTTCAAATTGCCGTCCGCCGTGAGCGTAGGGAAAAGGTTGAACCGCTGGAATACGAAACCTATTTTGCGGCGGCGAATGTCCGTTCGTTTCGCATCGGAAACTTTCGACAAATCTTCGCCATCGATCAGTATCGAGCCGCTGGTTGGCGAAAGCAGGCCGCCGAGCAGGTGCAGCAGCGTCGATTTTCCGCAGCCCGACGGACCCATTATCGCGACGAACTCTCCCCGTTTCACGTCAAGCGAAACGCTGCGAAGAGCCGGCACCTCAAGCTTGCCGATCTTGTATGTTTTCGAAAGATTATCGGTTTGGAGGATCACGTTATCGAACCCTGAAGGCGATATTCTGATTAGTGTTGGCGGGACGAGCCGCGTTCAGCTCCTGCAATTTTTTATCGAGATCGAGCACCTCAAGCTCCCACGTGTTTTGCAGAACAAAGGCCGTCGCCGGATAGGTTTGACCGATCGCCACTTCTTCGGGAACCTGGTATTTCAACTTCATCGAATATTTTTCCTGAGGACGCGTCACCGTGATCTCGAGCGGCAGATTTTTGTACTCACCCGTCGAGCTCAGCTCGCCTTCGAGACCATAAACGATGTCAGAAGAAATTTCGCCCTTCGCGTCAAATATCTGTTGGCGGGCAAGACGGATTTTTCCGACCCGGTCGAACCAGAAACGCCGGCTGATAGTCGTCGATCCGTCGGCACCGCGAACGAATTCATCCAGCAGGTAATAGCCGCGCGTCACTTTTCTGAGCGGCGAACTTTTCTTCTCAGTCTCTGTTTCTTCTATCTGGAAGATGGTGCTGTGCGTGTAAAGATTGTTCGTATCGATCGGCCGCACAAGCATCGCGTCCGTAAAATGCTGCGGGCGAAGGTTGGCAAAGGCGTTGACCTGCGTCGCCGATACCGTATCGCCATTTGCCGCGTCGAGTCCCGCCTGTAATTTCGTATAGTCGGCGTTGTTCGTTCCCATCACGAACTTTTTGTATTTACCCGAACCGCCGTCCTGCAAAATCGCGACGCGAAATTTTTCGCCGTCCGACGTCATCTGCGCAACATCCGATTTGATAACCGGCACCTGAACCTTCAGAAAAATATTCGCCGGCCGCTGGACGACGACCTCGCCGTCCGCTCGGCGGTAAACCTCTTTGCTGCCGAACTGCGCGAAGGAATTATCCTCAAAATTGAGATACATTTTCGCACGCATCGAGGCCACGCGGGCAAATCGGTCAACCTCTGCCTGAAGCTCTTTAATTTCCGATATTTCGGTCTTTAGAAGCGTGGGCGCCTGCTTTTGTACACTTGGCTTAAGACAGCCTCCCGAAAAAACAACGGCTGCAAGTACGGTTATATACAAAAATATCTTGGAATTTAACGAAAACATCTCGAATTCTGATGTCGGGAAAGCGGCCTTTGTTGCATTCGGCCTAACGAGCGCCCATCGTGGCGTAAAACGCCAAATGTTAGATATTACCACGCAGAATGCGTATGACCTAGCCCCAAAACAAAGGCGGCCAGCAGGCCGGAAGAGCCGTGCTTGCCGCAGCAAAAAGGTTACAAAGCTTTCACTAAAAGACGCCGGTGCCGCGCGTCACGTAATCCTGCATCGTGTATGCGAACATTATCGCCAGCCAGAAAAAGCTCGCTATCGCCGACAGCCAGATGAGTTTCGGGCTCCAATAGACGTGCATGAAGAAAAGCATGACGCACGTCATCTTGGTGAATGCGATCAGCAGCGCCAGCAGCGTGTTGGCTCCGGGAAAAATAGCATCAAGGTCCAAAAAGGACGACCAATATGTAAGCAGCGTACCGGCGACCAGGACCGCAAAAACGCCCAGGTATCCGGGATAACCGATGTGTCCTTCGTTGTGATTGTCCGACATAAGAGATCAGTGTAAAAAATGTCTTCCCAATAGATATAAAAGCGGGAACAAAAAGATCCAAACAATATCGACGAAATGCCAGTAAAGGCCCGACATTTCGACCGGAGCGTAATAAAGCGCGCTGAAATCGCCGCGCCACGCTACGAACAGCAGCCACGCCATCAGCCCGAGCCCGACGATCATGTGCAGTGCGTGCAGCCCTGTCATCACGAAATAGATGAAGTAGAAAATGCGTATCTTGTCGCGGTATTTGTTAGGATCGAAAACGCCGTTTGAAAAATACCCGACTCGCTCGGATTCGGTCAAATAAGGCTTTCCCGATTTCTCCTTCTCGATGGCGTAATCGTAAACGTGCCGACCGTAGTTCCACTGAAATTCGCCGTGCGGATTGATATAAGGTTTTTTCTTTTCGCTGCCGGATTCGGCAGCGGCAACTGCCGTTTCCCACGGCATCACCGCTCCGGCACGCTCCTCAACCGCGGGCTGGGCTTCGTTAGCTCTTTTATTCCAACCCGTGACTGGTATTAGTCCGCTATTATACTTATCGGTGTATTCGATCACCTTTACGCCGAGGAACGTTGCGCCAAACGCCATCGTAAGCAGGATCATAATTACCTGCATGTTTCGATTGCCGCGCTGGGCGTAGTACACCGTCAAGGCCATCGTCAAACTGCTGACGATGAGCACCAGCGTATTGAGACCGCCCCAGAACGCATCGAGGTGATTGCTTCCTTCGGCGAATGCCAACGGAAAACGCGAGCGAAAGACGAGGTACGCCGTAAACAGCCCTCCGAAGAACATTATCTCCTGCACCAGGAACACCCACATGCCGATCGACACGGACTCTTCCTGCTGGCCCATGTCCTCGAACTGGTGCTGGAGGCCCGGTTCGTGGTAATGAAACTTTCCGTTTTCTGCGTGTGACGCCATATTTTACATTTGCGATTTTAGATTTTCGATTTGCGATTTACTGAGTATCGCTTCAGAAATCGCAAATCGGAGTTCGCAAATCGAAATTTATTAAACCGTTGTAACCGCCTGTCTCCGCCTGGCTTCGTCGATATCCAAACCGTTTTCGTCGCTGAATTCGTACGCTTCCCAGGTGACAACCGGAGTAACCTCGAAATTCTCGGTCGGCGGCGGCGACGATGTTCGCCATTCGAGACCGGGAAACATCCACGGATTGTCGCCGGCCGGTTTTCCGGCGATGAGTGACTGCGTCAGGTACACAACCGGCATTATCAGCCCGACGCCGAGCACCGACGCGCCTGCGGTGGAAAAAATATTGAGCACCTGCATCTCTTCCGGATACGAAGCGTAACGCCGAGGCATCCCGAGATAACCCAGGATGAACTGCGGGAAAAATGTTAGGTTGAACCCGATGAAGACAAGCATCGCCGAGATCTTGCCCCAAAATTCGGAATACATGCGGCCCGTCATCTTCGGCCACCAGTAATGTATGCCGCCGAGATAGGCGATCACCTGCCCGCCGACCATCACGTAATGGAAATGCGCGACGACGAAATAGGTGTCGGTGAGATGAACGACCAGGCCCATCGAGCCTAGAAACAATCCGGTCAGTCCGCCGATCAGGAACAATCCAAGAAACCCTATCGCGTAAAGCATCGGCGTTTCGAAAAGGATCGACCCTTTATACATTGTCGCCGTCCAGTTGAACATCTTGATCGCCGACGGCACGGCCACCACCATCGTCAGGAACGAAAACACGAGACCGGCATAAATCGACTGGCCGCTGACGAACATATGGTGTCCCCAAACGAGAAAGCCGAAAACCGCGATGGCGATGGACGAGAACGCTATGAATTCGTAACCAAAGATTTTCTTACGCGAGAAATTCGAGATCAGCTCCGAGATCACGCCCATGCCCGGCAGGATCATAATGTAAACCGCCGGATGCGAATAAAACCAGAAAAGGTGCTGGAACAGGATCGGGTCGCCGCCGATCGACGGATCGAAAATGCCGACCTGCGCGAACCGCTCGATGGCTAGCAACAGGATCGTGATCGCGATCACCGGCGTGCCCAGAATCATCACAAGGCTCGTCGCATATTGCGCCCAAACAAAAAGCGGCAGACGGAACCACGTCATCCCCGGCGCGCGCATCGTGTGAACGGTGACGATGAAATTCAGGCCAGTAAGGATCGACGAAAAACCGTTGATGAAGATGCCGAGGCCGACCGCCATCACGTAGGTGTTCGAAAAGGTCGTGCTGTACGGCGTGTAAAACGTCCAGCCGGTATCGACGCCGCCCTGCAGCAGCGCCCAAACGGTCAACGCGCCGCCGATCCAATAAATGTAAAGACTGAGAAGATTGATACGAGGCAAGGCCAAGTCCTTAGCCCCGATCATTATCGGCAAGAGAAAGTTGCCGAGCACGGCAGGGATCGACGGGATCAGGAAGAAAAAGATCATCAGGATGCCGTGCTGCGTGAAAACCTTGTTGTACGTTCCCGATTCAAGCAGATCGCTTGGCGGCGTCAGCAGCTCCAGTCGGATCGCCGACGCATAGATACCACCGGCCATAAAGAAAAGCGACACCGTGATCAGATACATGATCGCGATGCGCTTATGGTCCTTGGTCAACAGCCACGACTTCAGCGTCGTGCCGTTGGTCAGGTAATTTTGTTTCGGGATGCCGCTCTGCTCGGCAATTATTCCATCTTGCGTCTGCATACTATAAATAACTGTCTATCTGTTCGGCTGCGTATTCGCCGTGTTCGACGACGGAGCGTTGGGATTGCTTCCTTGCGTGCCGATCGAATTCGTCTGACCAGTGTTGCCGTTCGTTGTACCTGTCGTGGTCGTCGTTCCGCCGGTCGCGGGCGTCGTCACGCCGCTCAAAGATTTAATGTAAGCCACCAAGGCAAGGAGCTGTTCTTCGGTGACCTGGCCCTTAAACGTCGGCATTATCGGTTGAAATCCTTCGACGATCTGCGCGCCCGGATTCAGGATCGAATTGCGTATGTACTCGTCATTCACGGTCACCGCCTGCCCGCCGACGAGCTTGATGTCTTTGCCGTAAATGTTTTCGAGCTTTGCACCGCGCTGCGCCGGGCCGCCGGCGTGGCAGGAAGCGCAGCCGAGCTTATTCTCGAAAAGATCGCGTCCCTGCTCGATGGGCGTCTGGCCGGAAACGCTTCCCGCCAGCCAGTTGTCGAAATCACGCTGCTCCATCACGTAAACGTAACCGCCCATTCCTGAGTGGTTTAGACCGCAGTATTCGGCACAGAAAAGATGATATTTGCCAGGTTTTGTCGGCTCAAACCAAAGATAAGTGTAGCGGCCGGGCACCACGTCCGCCTTCGTGCGAAACGCCGGAACGGAAAAATCGTGAAGGACGTCTTCGGTCGTCATCGTCAGCTTGACGCGGCGGCCCACGGGCACGTGAAGCTCGTTTATCTCACGCTGTCCGGTTTCGTGCTGCACCTTCCACATCCACTGCTTGCCGACGACGTAAACCTGCATCGCATCGTCGGGCGGCGTGACTTGGTTGTAATAAACTATCGCACCGCCTAAGAAAATCGTCATCGAAATGACGAAAGGCAGAAATGACCAACCGGCTTCGAGCACCATCGAGCCGTGTATCTCGGCCCCGTTCGCAAATTTTTCCCGCTCGCGGTATTTGATTGCAAAAGCAAAAACGGCCACGACGATCGGGATCGTAAACGCCACGCTTATCAGAATGAGATAGACGTACAGCGCATCGACATGCCAGGCTAGCGTCGAAGCCTGTTCGGGAAGTATTGGCACCCACGAGGAGTCAGTCTGCATAATCAAAGAAGTTCAAAGTTTCAAGTTTCAAGTTCAAGGTCGAAGACTATTCACTAACGTGAAACATTGAACCTTGAACTTGGAACTTTCTTATTTCTCCGCCAAAAAACGAAGCCCATCGCGCCCATTCCGATCAGCGTGGCGATGGCGGCCAGCCGCATGGCGCTCAGGATCTGAAAGCCGTATTTCCCTGTCGAAGGATCGTAATGATAGCAATACAAAAGAAGCTGCTCCGAAACCGAGCCGATACGTTTATCGGCAGATTCCATCAGGCCGAACTTGACGTCTTTCGGCGCGTAATCAATGCCGTAGAAATATCGCGACAGACGGCCTTCGGGCGTAACGATCATGACGCCGCTGGCGTGAGCGAACTGGCCCGACTTTTCGTCCCACTCGTAATTGAACCCAACCGATGTCGTCACGGCCTCGATAGCCGCCTGATCGCCAGTCAGAAAATGCCAGCCGTTTTCAGTTCCCTTCCTGGCGTAGCGTTCCATATACGACGCTTTCTTGTTTGCGGCGAGGCCGGGCTTATCGTTCTCGCGCGGGTCGAAGCTGACGGCTATTACATCGAAATCCTTACCCGGATCAAGTGAAATGCCTTTCAGCGTTCCGGTCAAACCGTTCAGCACCTGGTTGCACAGCATCGGGCACTCGTAATAAACCAAAGCGAGAATTGCAGGTCGTCCGCTCTTCAAAAAATCACCGAGGCGAACTGCATTTTCCCTCTCATCCTTGAAAACCGAGTCGAGCGGTATCTGCTCGCCGAGCCGTTGTTCGATGCCCACGGTTTTCAACGGCTCGGGCAAGCCGCTGCTAACGCCGACCGACGGATTGTATTTTCGCGGCGAGTAAAGCGGCGAGTTGTAATGCTCGTTTTTCTGCGCAAACCCCGGCATCTGGAAACACAAAACCGCGACCGTCAGAAACAGCGTTCTGCAAATCATTGCGGGAATATTTGCGCTTTCTTTCAAACTCATTTTTCTACTTACGCGTCGCCGATTTCATCCGGCCCGAGCTCGCATCGGAAAAGTATTTCCTGGATTCCTCGACAAATTTTTCCGCATCGGGGCCGCTTTTCGCCTTCAACGCTTGTTTAAGCACTTTGGCTTTTGCCTCGTCTATAGACAATGCGGTCACGGCGCCGGTTTTCGGGTCTTTGCTTCCCTGCTCGCGGAGCACGTCCCACTGTTTTTTCAATTCCCGATACTCCGCTTGGGGAGCTCCAAGCTCCATATTGACGCGTCCATCCGGCGATTCAACACCGAAACCCGGTGCAAGCTGAAGACGAGGCTCCGGCGGCAAGCGCTGCTTTTCGCCCATCGCCATCGGGTTATCGGCCGTTTTCGTCTCCAAAGGATTCTCCTGAAGCACGTTGTAAAGCAACGCCATCAGCACAAATGTAATCACGATAAGCACAAGAAGCCCGACGCCGAACTTCAAAATGCCGTTGATACTGATGACATTATGCTCGTACGGCTTGTCCAAATCCGGAATCGTCGGTTCGTGTCTTGCCATAATCTAAAATCCAAAATCGTTAGTGTCCTTTCCCGTGCTCAACCGCGCGCGGAAAAAACGGATCCATTACGGGCACGAGCGGCCGCGCCTTTAACTGCCCGAAAAAGTACCAAAGCCAGACGCCGCCGATGGCTATCGGGCCCACAAAATCCAACCAACTTATTATAAAAGCTCCCGGCGCCGCACCGTGAGCATCGACGCGCGGCGTCGGGCCGATAAGAAAGAACATATCGACAAACCGCATAAGAAGAATGAAAACTGCGATCGACGCAAGCATCTTCGGCTTTCGCTTGAAATCCTGCTGCAAAAGAACAAGAAACGGAAAGGCAAAGTGAAACAGGATCAGAATGACGCCGACCCAATACCACCCGGTCTTCATTCGCGTAACGTACCAGACGGTTTCCTCCGGAATATTTCCCGACCAAATGATGAGCCACTGCGAAAGGTTGAAGTAGGTCCAAACCATCACAAGAGCCAGCATCAGCTTGCCAATATCGTGAAAATGCCGTTTGCCGAGCACGCCGTTCATCGGCACCTTGTCAACGAGATACGCAAGCATCGTCACCGCGAAGCACATGCAGCTAAGCGTCCAGCCAACGACGAACAGGAGTCCCCAAATCGTCGAGAAAAAGTGCGGATCGAGCGTCATAACCCAATCGACCGCGGCAAATGTAACGATAAGCGCGAAAATCACCGTCATCGGGCCCGAAAACCGCGACATTCGCGCCAACAGAGACGCCGCGTCTTCGTAATT
>Ga0187894_10007487_pt1 | contig 10283 bp, 10 predicted proteins | sample GBC1701081metaG_FD_136650 | JGI IMG/M metagenome (GOLD analysis project Ga0187894, IMG submission 136650) | White microbial mat communities from a lava cave in the Kipuka Kanohina Cave System on the Island of Hawaii, USA - GBC170108-1 metaG ... | reverse complement strand
GCGCCTCTTCGTAGAGCCGCGACTGCGCGTTGGTGCGGTAGAGCACCGCCAGCTTGCGGTCGGCGTCGCGCCGGCGGCAGTCCCACAGCCGCTGCGCCACGAACTGCGCTTCCGCCTGCGCGTCCTCGGCCTCGAGCACGCGCACCCGCGCGCCTTTCTTCTGCTCGCTCCACAGCACTTTGCCTTTGCGGCCGGCGTTGTTCTGGATGACGGCGGTGGCGGCGTCGAGGATGGGTTGGGTGGAGCGGTAGTTCTGCTCCAGCAGCACGAGCTTCGCGCCCGGAAAATCTTCCTCGAAGCGCAGCAGGTTGCCGTAGTCGGCCCCGCGCCAGGCGTAGATGGACTGGTCTTCGTCGCCCACCACGCAGACGTTGCGCTCCGCGTTCGCCAGCAGCCGCACCAGCTCGTACTGCGGGCGGTTGGTGTCCTGGTACTCGTCCACCTGCAGATAGCGGAAGCGCCGTTGCCAGCGTGCGCGCAGCTCGGGCCGCTCGGCCAGCGCGCGCACGGCCTCGAGCAGCAGGTCGTCGAAGTCGAGCGCCCGCGCCGCCCGCAGCGCCCGCTGGTAGCGCTGGTAGACCTCGGCCAAGCGGCGCTCCTGCGGGTTCGCGCTCGCCGCCCAGTCGTCGGCTGTGCGCCCGGCGGTCTTGGCCCGGCTGATGCGCTCCAGCACCGAGCGCGCGAACCAGGCGCGGTCGTCCTCGCCGAACTCTTTCAGCAGCCCGCGCACGATGCGCTCCTGGTCGTCGTCGTCGTAGATGGAGAAGTCGCGCGCCAGCCCGACGGCGTCCGCCTCACGCCGCAAGAGGCGCGCGCAAAAAGAATGGAAGGTCGAAGTCCACAGCGCCGGCGGCAGCCCGCCCAACAGGTCGGCCACGCGCTCGCGCATCACGTCCGCGGCTTTGTTGGTGAAGGTGACGGCCAGGATTTCTTCCGGGCGCGCCTTACCCTGCTCGATCAGGTAGGCGATGCGGTAGGTGATGACGCGCGTCTTGCCCGCGCCCGCCCCCGCCACCACCAGCAACGGGCCTTCGGTGGTCGTCACCGCGTCGCGCTGCGGAGGGTTCAGGTCTCGGAGGAGATTGGACATTCCGGAAAGCCGTCGGCGATTCTATCACACGCCTTCCGAGCGCCTCGGACGCTACGGCTGGGCGTACGGCTTGAACTCGATCTCGAAGAACAGCAGCGCTTCGCCGCTCGTTGTGCCGACCACTTCGGGCACGTACAGCCGCGCGCGCTCGAGGTCAATCGTCTTGCCGCGCAGGTCGAAATAGAGGTAACCGCGCGCGAGGCCGCCCGCGGCCGCCAGGCCGGCGCGCAACTCCGCCTGCCGCAGCGCGGCCTCGGCTTCCTCGCGCTTCATCCGGTTCTTGTCCGACTTCTTCGAGGTGGGGAAAGGCGGCAGCGGCGCCGGGCGGCGCGAAGACTTTTTTTCTTCCGGCGGAGGGAAAAGCAGCCACGAGATTTCCTCCGGGTCGATGCGCACGAAGCGCTCGCTGTCGGTTTCGAGCACGATGCGCTCGAGCGCGACGCTCACCAGCTCCGCGCGGCCGTTCGCAATCACAACCTCGACCGGCAGGACGCCCACGCGCGTCGGCCCGCGCCTGGGTCCGAAGATTTTCTCCGCCTCGGGCGTGTCCGGCAGCGGGACGGCGGCGATGGTGACGCCCTGGTGCGAGTCGCGCGCGCGAAATTGTTCCGGGTCGAGCCGTGGCGCCGGCGCCTGCGCCAGCGCGCCCACTGCCAGCAGCGCCGCCAGCGTCAGTTGAACCCCGCCGCTTCGCCGCATCGCCCGCCCGCGTCTATAATAGCCCTACGCGATGTACTTCCTATATAGCTTGATGCTGGGCGCGTCGCTCGTGCTGCTTAGCCCGTACTTTCTTCTGAAGGGCTTGCGGCAGAACAAGTACCTGCACAACCTGCGCGCGCGCCTCGGCCGCGTGCCGGACGAGCTGGCGCAGGCCGCGCCGGGCGCCGTCTGGGTGCACGCCGTTTCCGTCGGCGAAGCCCTGGCGGTGGCGCCGCTGCTGGCCGAGCTGCGGCGCCGCTTCCCGGGACGCAAATTATTGGTCAGCACCACCACGCGCACCGGACAGGAGGTGGCCGGGAAGCGGCTCGACTGTGACGGGACGTTCTATTTCCCGCTCGACTTCGCCTTCGCCTGCCGCCGCGCGCTGCGCGCGGTGAAGCCCGCGCTGGTCGTCATTGCCGAGACGGAAATCTGGCCGAACTTTTTGCGCCAGGCGCGCCGCGCGGGCGCGCGCGTGGCCTTCGTCAACGGCCGCCTCTCCGACCGCTCCTTCGCCGGCTACCGCGCCGCGCGGTTTTTCTTCCGGCGCGCGCTCGCGAACGCAGACGCGTTCCTGATGCAGAGTGAGGAGGACGCGCGGCGGATGCGCGCGCTGGGCGCGCCCGCCGAGCGCGTGGCCGTGGGCGGCAACCTGAAGTTCGACTTGCCGGTGCCGTCACGGCCGGAGTTTCTCTCCCAGCTCGAGTCGCAAAGAAAGCCGGTGGTGGTGGCGGGCTCGACGCTGGCGGGCGAGGAAGAAAAAATCTTGGACGCGGTTCGCGCCTGTGACGACGCCGGCGGGCGCCGCCCGCTGGTGGTGCTGGCGCCGCGCCATCCGGAGCGCTTCGAGGACGTCGCCGACCTGATGACGGCGCGCGGGGTGAATTTTGTCCGTCGGAGCGAAGATGAATCCGCCAACGGCCGCACGGAGGTGCTCCTGCTCGATACGCTGGGCGAGCTGGCCGGAACCTACGCCGCCGCCACGGTGGCGTTCGTCGGCGGCTCGCTCGTCCCCGCGGGCGGCCACAACCCCATCGAGCTGGCGCTCTGGGGCAAGCCGGTGTTCTTCGGGCCTTCGATGGAAAACTTCCGCCCCATCGCGCAGGCGCTGCTGGCCGCGCGCGGCGCGTTCCAGGTCCGCTCGGCGGAGGAGATGGGCATCCTGCTGGCGGCGCTTTTGAGCGACCCGGTCGCCTGCCGCCGCGCGGGGGAGGCGGCGCGCGGCGTGGTCGAGCGCGAGCGCGGCGCGGCCGCCCGTTGCGCCGAACGTCTGGCCGCGCTGCTCGAGCCGGCCGGAGACGCGGCGGCGCGATGAAGCCGGTGCCGGAGGACTCGGCGTTCCGGTGGCTGCTCTGGCCGTTCGCGCAGGCCTTCCGCCTGCTGACGGGCGCGCGCGCGGCCGCCTACCGGCGCGGCTGGCTGCGGGCACGGCGCCTGCCGGGGAAAGTCATCAGTGTCGGCAACCTCTCGGTGGGCGGCACGGGCAAGACGCCCATGGTGCTGCTGCTGGCGGGCTGGCTGCGGCGGCGCGGGCTGCACGCGGCCGTGCTGACGCGCGGCTACGGCCGCCGCGAGCGCATTCCGCTGGTCATCAACGGGCAGGGCGAAGTGACGAAATACACGCCCGACCTGATGGGCGACGAGCCCATCCTGCTGGCGCGCCGCCAGCCCGACCTGACCATCGGCATCGGCGCCGACCGCTTCCGTGTCGCGCAGCAGATTCAGGCGACCGAGGGCCCGTTCGCGCCCGGCGTCTACCTGCTCGACGACGGCTTCCAGCACCTGCAACTGGCGCGCGACCTCGACCTCGTGCTGGTGGATGCCAGCGAATCGCTCGCGCGCCAGGCCGTGCTGCCGGCCGGCAAGCTGCGGGAAGCGCCCGCGGCGCTGGCGCGGGCGGACGTCATCGTGCTCACCCGCGCGGGCGAGTCGCCTGCCGAAGAAACGGCTGCGCTCATCCGCCGGCACAACCCGCGCGCGCCCGTCTTCCGCGCCGGCACGCGCATCACCGGCGCCTTTGAAGCCGGCACGCACCGCTCGGCCAACCTCTTCGCGCTCAAGCAGCAGCCCGCGCTGGCCTTCTGCGGCATCGGCAACCCGCGGGCCTTCTGGGACGACCTGCGCCGTTGGGGCGTGAACGTGGCGGGCACGCTGGCCTTCCCCGACCACTACCGCTACACCATCCCCGACTTCCGCACGCTCATCCGCGAGGCCGACCGCGCGGGCGCGGTCGTGCTGCTGACGACGGAGAAAGATCTCATCAACATGATGGTGGTGCCGCCCAGCAACCCGCCGACCTTCTATTGCCCGATGGAGCTGGCGGTGGAAGACGAAGCCGGATTCTTCGCCGCCGTCGCCGGCCGGCTGGGACTGGCCGCGAGTTGACGATGGCGCCACCCGTTGCCGCCGCGAAAAAGATTTTGGTGCGCGCGCCCAACTGGGTGGGCGACGCGGTGATTTCGCTGCCCGCGCTCGACGCGGTGCGCCGAAAATTCCCCGCGGCCGAACTCGTCGTCCTGGCGCGGCCTTCGGTGGCCGGACTCTATCGCGAGCGCGCCGGCATCAGCGGCGTCATCGTCTTCGACCACCGCGGCCGGCACCGCGGCGTCCGGGGAGTCTGGCGGCTGGCGGGCGAACTGCGCGCGCAGCGGTTCGACCTGGCCGTCCTTTTCCAGAATGCCTTCCGGGCCGCGCTGCTGGCGGCGCTGGCCGGAATCCCGCAGCGGCTCGGCTACGCGCGCGACGCGCGCGGGCCGCTGCTCACGCACGCCATTCCCGTGCCGCGCCCGGCCGAGGTCCCGCCCCACGAGACCTACTACTACTTGGAGTTGGTGCGCCGCGCCGGCTGGCTCGAGTCGTTGCCTGTCGTCGAGCGCATCCCGCTCCTCCCCTCGCCGCCGCTGGTCGGAGAGATGGGCGAGCGCCTGCGGAAGCTCGGGCTGGACGAGGGCGCGCCGCGGCGGCTGCGCGTTGTGCTGGCCCCGGGCGCGAACTACGGCTCGGCCAAATGCTGGCTGCCGGAGCGCTACGCCGCGCTCGCCGACCGTTTGGTTGAGGCCGCCAACGCCGCTGTGCTACTCTGCGGCACTTCCGCCGAAGCGCAGCTCGGCGAAGCCATCGCCACTCAAATGCGGACCAAGCCGATTTCGCTCATCGGGCAGACGAGCTTGGAAGAGTTCTTGGCGTTGCTGCCGCACACCGACCTCTTCATTGGGAACGACTCCGGCGCCATGCACCTGGCCGCCGGCGTGGGGCTGCCGCAGGTCATTATCTTCGGGCCGACGGACGAGGCCGGCACCGGGCCGATCAATCCGCGCGCGCGCTTGGTGAAAGAGCCGGTCTCGTGCAGCCCGTGCTTCCTGCGGCATTGCCCGGTGGACCACCGCTGCATGACGCGTGTGGGCATCGAGCGCGTCTGGCAGGCGGTGGAGTCGGCGCTGGCGGAGCGGCGCGCAGCGTCGGCCCCGCGATGAGCGGCGGCGTGAAACGGCGCGCGGTGTTCCTCGACCGCGACGGCACGGTGGCGGAGGAGGTGGGCTACGTCAACCACGTCAGCCGCTTTCGTCTCTATCCGTGGTCGGCGGAGGCCATCCGCAAAATCAACCAGGCCGGCTGGGCGGCGGTGGTGGTGACGAACCAGGCGGGCGTGGCGCGCGGCTATTTCCCGGAGGAAGTTATCCAACAGGTGAACGAGAAAATGAGACAGGAGCTGGCCGCGGCCGGCGCGCAGCTCGACGGCGTTTACTACTGCGCGCACCACCCCGACGTGGGCGAGCCGCCCTACCGGCAGCGTTGCGACTGCCGCAAGCCGCAGCCGGGGATGCTCGAGCGCGCCGCGCGCGAGCTCGGTCTTGAGCTCGAAGGCTCGGTCGTCATCGGCGACCGCTACCTCGAAATCGAGATGGCGCACCGGCGCGGGCTGCGTGGCGCGCTGGTGCTGACCGGCTACGGGCGCGGCGAAGTGGAATACAGCAGCGAACGGTGGCCCAAGCCCCCGGACTGGGTGGCGGACAACTTGCTCGATGCGGTGAACAAAATTCTTCCGGATATGTGATGCGCTTCGACACCGACGAACTGGTTTCTCTGCTGCCCCGCCTGCGCGGGCGCTGCGTGGTCGTGCTGGGCGACCTGGTGGCCGACGAGTTCGTCTACGGCGAAATGAAGCGCGTCTTCGGCGACGTGGCACGCACCTCGCGCGAGGTGGCGTTCGGGCTGGTGCTCCGCCAGGGGCACGTGGAGCAGCGCCCCGGCGGCGGCGCCAACGCCATCAACAATCTGCTAGCGCTGGGAGTAAAGCCCGTGCCCTTCGGCTTTCTCGGACGCGATGAGGCCGGACGCCGCCTGCGCGCCTACTTCCGCCGCCGCGGGGTGGACGTGCGCGGCCTGCGGATGCTCCCGCGCTGGGCCACGCCCACCAAGTCGCGCATCCTGGCGGGCTCGCCCCACGCCGCTGCCCAACAGGTGCTCCGGCTCGACCGCGAAAACGGCGACGCGCCGCCGGCGTCGGCGCAGCGAAAAATCCTCGCGGCCGCGCGCCGGGCCCTGCGCAAAGCCGACGCGCTGCTGATCTCCGACTACGGCTACGGCGCCGCTTCGCCGGCGATGGCCAAGGCGCTGCTGCGCGGCCGGGTGCGGTTGCCGGTGGTGGTGGACTCGCGCTACGAACTGCGCGCCTACCGCGGCGTCACCGCCGCCACCCCGAGCGTGCCGGAGATGGAGGAAGCCTTCCAGCGCCAACTCGGCGCCGACGGGACGGCGCTTGGGCGCTTCAGCCGGCGGCTGCTGGCGGAACTGCGCGCGCGCTGCGTGCTGGTGACGCGCGGGCGCCACGGGATGCTGCTGGTCGAGCGCGGCCGCGGCCCCCAAATCATCCCGGCCTTCGGCCCCGACCAGGTGGTGGACGTCACCGGCGCGGGCGACACGGTGGCGGCGGTCTTTACGGCTGCGCTGGCGGCGGGTGCCGAGTTCTTGCGCGCGGCGCAGTTGGCGAACGTGGCCGGCGGCCTGGTGGTGCAGAAGCGCGGTACGGCTACCGTCAGCCCGGCCGAGCTCCGCCGCGCGCTGGCCCGCGCGCGCCCGTGAGCGAAGAAAAAATCCTCTCGCTCGAGGCGCTGCGGCAGCGCGTGGCCGAGCACCGGCGCCGCGGCCGCCGGGTCGTGCTGGCCAACGGATGTTTCGACCTTTTGCACGTCGGCCATGTGCGGTATCTTGAAGGGGCAAAACGGGAGGGGGAAGTCTTGGTGGTCGGCGTGAACGACGACGCGGGTGTGCGCGCGCTCAAGGGCGAGGGGCGGCCTGTGCTGGCCGCCGCCGACCGCGCGCGCCTGGTGGCGGCGCTCGAGCCGGTGGACTACGTGACCATCTTCGACGCTCCCACCGTCGTTCCGCTCATTGAAGCGCTGCGGCCGGACGTACACGCCAAAGGCACCGACTACACGCCGGAGACGGTGCCGGAGCGCGAGGCGATGCGCGGCGCCGGCGGGCGCGTCGCCATCGTCGGCGATCCCAAGCAGCACTCCACCCGCGACCTGCTGGCCGCCATCCGCGCGAGGGTCAAGCCGTGAGTACGCGCGTCCTGGCAATCCGGCTGGGTTCGCTGGGCGACATCATCCACACGCTCCCCGCGGTGGCCACGCTGCGCGGGAATTTTCCCGACGTGCACATCGACTGGCTGGTCGAGGAGCGCTGGCGCGACCTGCTGGAGCTGAACCCGGACTTGAACGGCGTGGTGACGGTGGACACCTACCGCTGGCGAAAGCTGTTTTTCTGGCCGCCCACCTGGCTGCGCGCCGCCGGCGCGGTGCTGAACCTCCGCCGCGGCGCCTATGACGTCGCCATTGATTTCCAGGGTCTCTACAAGTCGGCGCTGCTGGCGCAGATGAGCGGCGCGGAGTGGCGGATCGGCTTCGACGTCAGCGCCATCAAGGAAGCCGGCGCCGCACGTTTCTACACCGAGCAGGTGCCGGTCTTCGGCAAGAAAGGTCACGTGGTGCAGCAGTACCTTTCGCTGGGCGTGGCGGCCTGCGGCGGGCGCGGCACGGTGGCGCCGATGTTGCGCTTCCCGTTGCCGACCAAGCCGGAAGACGAAGAGTTCGTCGAGCAGCGGTTGCGCGCGCAACAGGTGACCGACTTCTTCGTCGTCAGCCCGGGCGGAGGCTGGGGCTCGAAGTGCTGGCCGGTGGAACGCTACGCGCGGGTTTACGACGCCCTGGCGAAGGAACGCGGCTGGCGCGGCTACGTAAACGTCGGGCCGGGCGAAGAACGGCTGCTGGCGGAGTTCAGCTCGCAGGTGCAGGGCGCCCCGCCCGTCCACTTCCCGCTCAAGACGCGGCAGTTGGTGGCGCTGCTGAAACGCGCCCAGCTCGTCATCAGCGGCGACAGCGGCCCGCTCCACATCGCCGCCGCCGTCGGCACTCCGGTGGTCGGCCTCTACGGGCCCACCAACCCCACGCGCAACGGCCCCTACGCCAAGCACGCCGTCGTGGTCCATCATCCCGACGCCGGGCCCATCACCTACAAGCACGACAGCCAGCCCTCTCCCGGCATGCTCGCCATCACGGTGGAGGAAGTCCTGGCGGCGGTCCCGCGCTGCCTGGAGAAGAAGGGTGGCTAGCCTGGCCGAGCGCGCTGCGCGCTGGCGCGTTCCGTTGCACTTCCTGCTGGCGGCGCTGCTGCTGGTCCTGGCGCGGCCGGCGCCCCGACTGCTGACGGGCGGCGCTGCGCTGGTCCTTGCCGGCCTGGTCGTGCGCGCGTGGGCCGCCGGACACCTTCGGAAAGACGAACCGCTCACCGTCTCCGGTCCCTACGCGCACGTGCGCCACCCGCTGTACGCGGGCACGCTCCTGATGCTGGTGGGCTTCGGCGTCGCCAGCAACAGCGCGCTTATGGCGGTCTTGATCGCGGCTTATTTCCCGGTATTCTTTTTGCCGGCGATGCGGCGGGAAGAGCGTGAGCGCCTGGTGCGCGCACCCGAGTTGTATCCCGCCTACACGGCGTCTGTCCCGATGTTGTGGCCGCGGCTGCGCCCGGCGCGGTTCGGCGCAGAATCGCAGAAGCATTTCGATGCGAGAACGTACCTTGCCAACCGCGAATGGCGCGCCGCCGTCAGCTGCGCTTTGCTGTTGGGCGGGCTCTACGCGCGGATGGTGCTCCGCTGACGGCTAGTGCAGCCGGTAGCGTTGCGCCAGCAGGCGCTGCAGGCGGGGCTGGTAGAGAAGTTCGTAGGTGAGTTCCTTACCGGGGAAAAGCGCCAGCGCCACCTTGCGCGTGGCGGCCACCATATCGGAGGCTTCTTCGAATGACAGGTCGCCCTGGCAAATCACGCTGCTGACCAGTTGGACGGCAAGCTGCAAGCGGCGCAGCCGGCGAGATTCTTCCGCCATAGCTTCCTGCACGTGCGGATCCCGGGGGCCGGCGTCCATCAATTCGATTCTAGTGAGGCGAGCGCGCGGGCGCAAGCAAGGACGAGCCTCGACACATAGGTGGCTTCGGATGGAAGGACTGCCGACCTGGGTTTCCGCTCGATCCCGCGCCAGCTCACGCTATCTGTTCTTCATCCCATTTGTGTGCGATTCAACTTCTGGACATATGATGCCCAACCCTGTCCTTCGTGCAGGTTTTTGAGCAAGTTGTTTTTTTTCAGCTGGTTTCAGCTTTTGCTTTGTGACCTTCTTCCTATTGCCTCTTCCTTCGACAGGGCAATAAGCTTGAGCCAAGAGTGCAGTCGTTGCGGGAGGATTGGCCGCCCTAGGGACTTACCTGAAACCCCAAAAGGAGACGAAGCGACTATGATGCGAGCGTGCGTATACAGAACGCTGCTGCTTGCGGGGGCAGCCTTTTGCCTGCTCAATCTTTCTGCCAGTCAGGTTCACGGTCACTGCTACCAATGTAAAGTTAGCAATTCATGCAGTTCCACGACAAGCGGGGGTTGCGCCTGTATTGTGAGCTGCGGCGGTGGATCGTGTGAGTGCACAATTAGCGGGGCTTGTAGCAACAATAAATGCATCGGCGGGTTTGAAGATGCGGCTTCCCTGGACCAGCTTACAGCGACTCCATGGTGGGAAGAAGAGTCCGCCGAGGCATTGTCGAACCGCGTTGGTGAGGTCTCCCCTAACTTTGCTGGGGTAGCTAGGAGTTTCGCGGCAATTTTGCGCAAAGAACCCGGCTTTGCTAAGACTTTTTTCTCGACGGGCAGCGCGACGGGCAAGTATGGACCGCCCGATGATGAAAATGTTGTCAATTGGAGTTTATGTGTTCGGGCGGACGGTGGGCAGCTGGTGTGGACTTTTGATGCCGATAATAAGCCGAGCGAGGTCGACTCTAGCGGGACCAACCGACTCGAGCTCGCAACCCGTACCAGAACGGTTTCTTGGACGCTTTTTGAAGGTAATAAGATCAGGGGAGGCGGGAAGGTTCCCGTCAGAGAGAAAGAGCCTGGTGCTCGAAGACAGCTTCGTCCCTAGGAAGCCCCTCGCTCACGTCAAATAGAACCTAT
>Ga0187894_10007486_pt1 | contig 10283 bp, 10 predicted proteins | sample GBC1701081metaG_FD_136650 | JGI IMG/M metagenome (GOLD analysis project Ga0187894, IMG submission 136650) | White microbial mat communities from a lava cave in the Kipuka Kanohina Cave System on the Island of Hawaii, USA - GBC170108-1 metaG ... | reverse complement strand
GGCGCAAGCGCTACGCCGCGCTCTCCAACGCTGCGCGCAAACAGGGTTCGGCTATCGTTACCGCGCATACTGCGGACGATCAGGCCGAGACCGTGCTGATGCGCGCCAAGGCCGGTTCCGGCTGGCGCGGGCTTGCGGGCATGGCGGGCGAGACGACAGCACCTGTCTGGCCGGAAGGGCGTGGCGTTAGGTTGCTGCGGCCGTTGCTCCACGCGCGTCGCGCCGAACTGCGCGCCTACCTCGCCAAGCGCGGCGCGAATTGGATTGAAGACCCCGCCAACACGAACGAGCGCTTCGAGCGCGTTCGTGTCCGCGCGGAGCTTGCAGCGTTGGAGCGCGCCGGCCTCGATCCGCTCCGCTTTGTACGCCTCGCCGTGCGCCTGCGGCCGCTCGCCGACGCGGTGGACGCAGAGGCTCGCGCGCTCATCGTCGCGGCAGCGTCATTCAATGCCGGCGAAATCCGCATCAAACGCGCCGCTTGGCGCGGCAGCGAGGAGGTACGTCATCGGGCGCTCGCCGTGCTGATCGGCGCCGCTGCCGGCGCCGAGAGCTTCGCCGAGGCCGAAGCGATCGCGCGCCTTGAAGAACGCCGCGCCGCGGAAGGTTTCCGCGGCGCGACGCTCGGCGGGGCCGCGCTCGCCTTGGAGCACGGCGACCTTGTGCTTAACCGCGATCCTGGCGCGCTCGCTGGCCGCGCCGGCGTCGCACCGATCGCCGAGCTGCTTTTGCCGGCCGAAACCGAGGCAATCTGGGACGGGCGGCTGGTGCTGATCTCGCGCGAGGAGGGATGGCGCGTAGCAATTGACCGCAACGCCCGGCCGGTTCTGCGGCGCGCGGAAACCATCTGGCCGCTTGCCGAGGCGCTCGCCCGAGGCGTGGTCTCCGCCGCGTGGCTGACGGAAGCCGCCATTTTGCACCGCCTTGGCGGCGAAAACCCTCCCAAGCCAAGCTTTTCCGTGCGTTAACGGGCTCGGAAATTCACTCGGCTTTGACCGCCGCTGAGCTACAAGCCAGCCGCAAAGCGGGGTTTCCACGGGGCCGCGCGGTCCCTATCTTGCTCAAGACGTTGTTTACGTTTTCCGGCGCGGCAGCGCTGGACCAGAAGGTGTCCTGATGCCGATGCGTACGATTATGATCTGGGCGGTAGTGGCGCTCGTGGTTTTGATCGGCTTTGCCGTGATGACGCCCAATGCGGCGAACACAGCGACGCCCTGGACCTACAGCCAGCTGGTCGATCAGGTGAAGAATGGTTCGGTCCGCAGCGCCGAGGTGCGCAACGACGCGATCGAGATCACCACGACGGGTGGCGAAAAGCATCTCGTTTACATCCCGCTCGGCGCCGCCGCGGACACGCTGCAGCAACTGGATACGCAAGGCGTCGATGTCAGCTCGCCGCGCCCGAAGAGCGGCCCCGGCATTGGCGACATTCTGCTCGGCATCCTGCCGATGCTGCTGCTGATCGGCGCGTGGTTCTTCTTCATGCGCCAGATGCAATCCGGCGGGCGCGGCGCGATGGGCTTTGGTCGCTCGAAGGCGCGCCTGCTCACCGAAGCGAAGGGCCGCATCACGTTTGAGGATGTCGCTGGCGTTGACGAAGCCAAGGAAGAACTTGGCGAGATCGTCGACTTCCTGAAAGACCCTGGCAAGTTTCAGCGCCTCGGCGGTAAGATTCCAAAAGGCGCGCTGCTCGTCGGCCCGCCCGGCACCGGTAAGACGCTGCTCGCACGCGCCATCGCCGGCGAAGCCAACGTGCCGTTCTTCACCATCTCGGGTTCGGACTTCGTGGAAATGTTCGTCGGCGTCGGCGCGAGCCGCGTGCGCGACATGTTCGAGCAAGCCAAGAAGAACGCGCCCTGCATCATCTTTATCGACGAAATCGACGCCGTGGGCCGTCATCGCGGCGCCGGTCTCGGCGGCGGCAATGACGAGCGCGAACAGACGCTCAACCAATTGCTGGTCGAGATGGACGGCTTCGAAGCTAATGAAGGCATCATCCTGATCGCCGCCACCAACCGACCAGATGTGCTCGATCCGGCGCTGCTGCGTCCGGGCCGCTTCGATCGGCAGATCGTCGTGCCGAATCCCGATGTCGGCGGCCGCGAGAAGATCCTCCGCGTTCACACCCGCAATGTGCCTGTGGCGCAGGGCGTGGACCTGAAGGCGATCGCCCGCGGCACGCCAGGCTTCTCCGGCGCCGATCTCGCCAACCTTGTGAACGAAGCCGCTTTGCTCGCGGCCCGCCGCGGCAAGCGCGTGGTGACGAACAAGGAATTCGAGGACGCGAAGGATAAAGTCATGATGGGCGCCGAGCGGCGCTCGATGGTGATGAGCGAAGACGAAAAGAAGCTCACTGCTTGGCATGAAGGCGGCCACGCCATCGTCGCGCTGAACGTGCCGGAGAGCGATCCGGTGCACAAAGCCACGATCATCCCGCGCGGCCGTGCGCTCGGCATGGTGATGCAGCTGCCGGAAGGCGACAAATACTCGATGAACTTCACCCAGATGACCTCGCGTCTCGCGGTCATGATGGGCGGCCGCGTCGCCGAAGAGCTGATCTTCGGCAAAGAGAAGGTGACATCGGGCGCGTCGTCGGACATCGCCGCCGCCACCCGTCTCGCCAAGATGATGGTGACACGCTGGGGTTACTCGGATGAGCTCGGCTTCGTCGCCTATGGCGACAACAACGACGAAGTGTTCCTCGGCATGAGCGTGCAGCGCACGCAGGCGGTCTCGGAAGCGACGGCGCAAAAGATCGACGCCGAAGTGAAGCGCCTGGTGCAGGAAGGCTATGCCGAAGCCAAGCGCATCCTCACCGAAAAGGCCGAGGATCATAAGCGCCTCTCCGAAGCGCTGCTGGAGTACGAGTCGCTCACCGGCGAAGAGATCGCGGCCGTGATCCGTGGCGAGAAGCTCGATCGTCCGGACGACACGCCGTCCTCGCCGCTGCCGCCGACGCCGGCGCTGCCGGTCACGGACGAAGAGCCCGCGTCACATCCAGGCGGCTGGGGCGGCGCGCAGCCCCAAGGTGCGTAGAGCAGGGCGCCTAAGCTTCAGCGTGAGAACTAACAAACCGCCGGCGCCTCGCCGGCGGTTTCGTTTTGCGGCTAGAGTGCGCCCGCAAAGGAGGCGCACATGTTGGGTTCAGCGACGGTCACGGCTCTGGTTGGCACCGGCAAGCCGTTCGAGATCGCCAAGCAATTCTACGGCGAGACGCTGGGCTTAAAGCTCGTCGGCGAAGACAATTTCGCAATCGTGTTCGCCGGCAAGAACGCCAGCATTCGCGTCTCGCGCGTGCCCACCGTGGTTCCCGCGCCGTATTCGGTGCTCGCCTTCAACGTGGACGACATTGACAAGGCCGTTGACGCGCTCACGGCCAAGGGCGTCGTCTTTATGCGCTACGGATTCTTCGTTCAGGACGCGAAAGGCGTCTGGAGCGCCCCGGACGGGACCAAGGTCGCTTGGTTCAACGACCCGGACCTCAATCTGCTGTCGGTCGTCCAGCACGCGTGACAAGCCGCCCCAGGTCCGGCTCTGGCCTGACAGAGCCGGATCGGTTAGAGCCTGCGGAAGACTGGGAATCGGAGACGGCAGATGGCCACTGGTTGGATCGCGGCGAGCCTCATCGGCGGCTTCATCCTCGTCATTCTGCTGCTGAACGTGATCGAGTTCCGCCGCCCGGACTAAGCTGGCTTCTTGAGCGCCAGCGCGTATTGCGCGCCGCTCGCCAGCGCCAAGCCCGCCGCGACCCACAACAGGATGCGCGCGGCCCAATCGAGACCCGCCACTGTGCCCTCCGGCGCCAGCAGGATCGCCGCGGATTGATAGGCGAGGAAGGCTGAAACGCCGGCCATTTCCGCCGCCGCTTTCCACTTGCCGATCGGGCTCACGGGCAGCGTACGGCCCGAGGCCGACAAGCCTTCGCGCAAGCCCGCAATGAGCACGTCGCGCCCAAGGATGATCACCGCCGCCGCCGTGAGATGCAGCGGCAGCGCCGCGTAGGCGAGGGCGACCAGCGCGCACGTCACCAGCACTTTGTCAGCGCAATGATCGAGCGCGGCGCCGAGCGGCGTTACTGCATCAAGCTTGCGCGCGAGCCAGCCATCGAGCCAATCGGTCAGCGCCGCGATTACGAACAGGATCGCCGCCAACGCGAAAATGAAGCCCGCCAGCAGCCGGTCCGAATAGAGCGATTCTGCCGCCCACAGGATCAGGGCGGCGACAACCGGGCCAAGCGCGATGCGGGCGAGCGTGAGGATCAAAGGCAGACGCTTCATGGCGTCCCCTCTAATCGCTCCGCCCGTCCGCGTCCAAGCCTAACGCCTCATTTCGGAACCACGCGCTCCAGCTCTACTTCGAAGCGCGCGATGTCGGTCCAGAAGCCGCGATGCTTGCGGCCCATGAGTTCATCTTCCAGCACATTCAGGTGCGCGTTCCAGCCGCCGCCAACGCCGACGAGTTCCTCGCGGTTCGGCAGCTTCGAGTGCGTGATGACGAGGTGCGTGCCATCGCCGCGCGGCGAAAGCTCGAACAGCACGTCTGACGCGCCGCCCGCGGTCTCCATCCATGAGAAACGCAACCGCCGGTTCGGTTCGAACTCAAGGATTTCGCCATGCGAGACGAAATCAGGCTGCGTGCCGTCAAAGCGCTTGTATTTCTCCGGCGGCGGCTCGTCTGTAATGCGGTGATGGCCAAAATGCAGCTCGAAGCGTTGGCCAACGCCCGTCAAATCATCGCCGGCGCAGAACCAGCGTGAGCGCTTCTTCGCCTCGACAAGGTTCGCCCACACGCGATCCGGCGCCGCCGGCAGTACACGATCGATGCGCAATGCTTCGCGCGAAAGAATTTCGGCAAGCTGGGTCATTCTGATCTCCTAATCTTCGTCGTCTTCCAAAAGTGCGCGCTCGAGCTTGTCGAGGCGGCGATTCCACACTTCACGTTGCGTATCGATCCAGAACGCCGCCGCATCGAGCGGCTTAGGATTGAGCGTGAGGAAATGCTCACGGCCCGCGCGCCGTCGCTTCACCAGCTTCGCGCGCTCCAGCACGCGGATGTGCTTTGAGACCGCGTTGAGCGACATGTCGAACGGTTCAGCGAGTTCAGTTACGCGCGCTTCGCCTGACGCGCCGAGGCGTTGCAGGATCGCGCGCCGCGTCGGATCGGCGAGCGCCATCATCGTGTTGTCCAAAGCCTGCGCGATCGTCATCAATATTCAACCTTATGGATGAATATTGTCATGTGAGCGCAGGAAGTCAAGCAGATTGAGCGCCGCCCTAGGACCGCCGGCGTCCCGCCGGCATGCTTCGGACTGATGGAACGATGCCGGCGAGACGCCGGCGGTCCGCTTCCGGGCTCAGCGTTTTTCGTGGAAAAAATCGTAGATGCGCTGCGCCAGTTCGCGGCTCACGCCTTCAACGGCTTCGAGTTCCGAAAGCGCCGCGCGCGCGACGCCACGCGCCGAACCGAAGCGGTCGAGCAGCGCGCGTTTGCGCGCTGGGCCGATGCCGCCGATTTCGTCGAGCGGATTCTTGACGAGGCCTGCGCTGCGTTTGCCGCGGTGGGCGCCGATGGCGAAGCGATGCGCTTCGTCGCGCAAGCGCTGCAGATAGTAAAGCACGGGGCTTTTCTCATCGAGCCGGAACGGCGCGCGGCCCGGAATGAAGAAGCGCTCGCGCCCGGCGTCGCGATCAACGCCCTTGGCGATGCCGGCGATTGTGATCTTGCCCCTGAGGCCAAGTTCGCTGAGCGCGTCGAGCGCTGCGTGTAGCTGGCCTTCGCCGCCATCGATCAGCACGAGATCGGGTTTCGCCGCGAATTTCGTTTCTGGCGCGTCCGCGTCGTCGTCGCGCTCCTTGGAGAAATCGACGCCGCCATCTGCAATCGCTCCGGCGCCCCGCTCCTCCCCACCGGCCGCTTCGCGTCCGGCGATCTCCAATTGTCCGAAATCGCGTTGCGATTTCGGCGGGGAGGAGCTGTCAGCGCGCAGCGCTGACTGAGGAGGTGCGCCCTCCAGCGGTGACGAGCGAGCCTCACGAGGCTCTTCCTTCAACATCGAGGGCGCACCTCCTCCGCCGTTCCGCGGCGCCTCCTCCATCGAGGAGGAGGGAGCCTGATCTTGTTCGCGTTCCGACAGCATCCGCGCAAACCGACGTCGGATCATCGCTTTCATCATCGCGAAATCGTCGCCGCCGAATTCCTCGGTCTTCATGTTGAACTTGCGGTACTGGTTCTTGATGAAGCCATCCGGCCCAGCGACGATCATTGCGCCCAACGCGTTCGTGCCTTGGATGTGGCTGTTGTCGTAAACTTCGATGCGCTCCGGCCGCTGCGAAAGCCCGAACGTCTCGGCGACACCATCCAGCAATTTCGCGACGCTGCCGCTTTCTGCGAGCCTGCGTCCAAGCGCTTCACGCGCATTGAGCAATGCGGCTTCGACGATTTCGCGCTTTTCGCCGCGCTCCGGCTTTCTGATCTCCACCTTGCAATCGGCGCGCAAGCACAAAGCCTCTTCGATCAACGTCTGATCCGTGGGTTCCACGTTCACCAGCACCAGCTTTGGCGGATCGCGGCCTTCATAGAATTGAGCGATAAACGCTGCGAGAATGTCCGGCGCGGTTTCTTCAACGTTGTGACGCGGAAAATAGGCGCGGTTGCCCCAGTTCTGGCCGGCGCGGAAGAAGAACACCTGCACGCAGGATTGTCCGCCCTCCTGGAACAGCGCGAACACGTCCGCTTCGGTGAAGGTGGACGGGTTGATGCCCTGCGCCGCGCGCACCGATGCGAGCGCGCGGATGCGGTTGCGCAAACGCGCGGCCCTCTCGAACTCCAAGGCGTCCGACGCTTCACGCATCTCAACAGCGAGCCGATCTTGCAGTTCGACCGAACGCCCTTCGAGAAAATCCGTCGCGTCGCGCACCAAAGCGCCGTACTCGGCCTCACCGATCAAGCCCACGCACGGCGCGGCGCAGCGTTTGATCTGATAGAGCATGCACGGTCGTGTGCGTGACGAGTATGTGCTGTCCGAGCACGAGCGCAGCAGGAACGCCTTCTGCAGCGTGTTGAGCGTGCGGTTGACGGCGCCGGCGCTGGCGAAGGGCCCATAGAACTTGCCCTTGAAGCTCTTGGCGCCGCGGTGCTTCTGCAGCGCCGGCGCTTCGTGATCGGCGCGGATGGCGATGTAAGGGAAGCTCTTGTCGTCGCGCATCAAGACGTTGAAGCGAGGCTTCAGCCGCTTGATCATGTTGGTTTCGAGCAGCAGCGCTTCGGTCTCGGTGGCGGTGAGGATCACCTCCATCGAGTGCGTCATGCCGATCATGCGGGCGATGGCGTTGGTGTGCCCCCGGCCCTGCGCATATTGCGCCACGCGCGCCTTCAGGCTCTTGGCCTTGCCAACGTAGAGCACTTCGCCGTCCGCCCCGAGCATGCGGTAAACGCCCGGCCGCGTCGGCAGGCGCTTCCACACGTCGCGGATGGCCTCGACGCCTTTCAGCGCCACCGGCGGCTGATCTTCGCCGGGCAGCGTCTCGAGCGGTGGCAAAGGGGGTTTGTCGGCGCCGGTCATGGGGCCCGCCTAATGTAGGCGATCCGCCGCCGATTTGCGCAGTGCTTGCCCCAGCCGGGGCGCCGGACTACGCCTCGACAATCGCACGACCAGAAGGGGAGGCGGATCATGCGCGCGATCATCGGGGCTCTGTGTGCGTTGGCACTCGCCGCGCCTGCCGCGTCCGCCCAGGGCGTCAACGATGTCCGCGCCTATCTCGAAGCCGGCATGGCGGCCCACGCCGCGCGTGGATATGCGCAGGACCGCACCGAGCCCGATCGCGTTTTCGTCGCCCGCGACCGCGGCGATCCGCATCTGTGGTCGATCTATCTCGTCGCCGGCCAGAATTATCGAATCTACGGCGCGTGCGATGACCAATGTTCCGACATGGACATGGAAATCTACGGCAATGACGGCGCGCTGGCGGATCGCGACACCGCTACAAACGACACGCCTTTCGTGCAGATCACGCCGGCCGTCAGCGGCCGCGCTTTTGTGCGGATGTGGGCGTTTGCGTGCGAGCCGGGGCCGTGCGCGCTGGCCGCGCGGCTGATGTCCGGCGGACAGCCGGAGGATCGCACCGAAACCGGGCGCGCTGTCCAGACGCCAGGCTGAACCTGCCCCGCGACGCCGCGCCGGCTCGACAGCCACCATCGCGTGCCCCATCTCAAAGGTATGGAAAAAGCCAATACCGCCCGCCAGATCGCTGATCCCGGCGCGGCTTTCGCGGCGCCCGATCCGGGCGCTTGCCGCGACATGAAAGACGTCCGCGCCGGCGTCGATGAGATCGACCGCATGCTGGTGGCGCTGATTGCCCGCCGGCAGGGCTACATGGACGCCGCCGCCCGGATAAAGCCCAACCGCAGCGTCGTCCGCGACGAGGCGCGCATCCAGGAAGTGTTGTCCAAAGTCCACGCCGAGGCCGAGAAACACGGGCTTTCCTGGTCCATCGCCGAGCCAGTTTGGCGGGAAATGATGGAACGCTGCATCGCCTATGAGTTCGAGGTCTGGGACCGCACTCGGACGTGATGCAGCGCCCGGCTGACGTGGCGTTCATCCGTGTGCTAACCAAGCCGCCGGCTGGAGGGGCGTCGTCGGGGGCTTGCGATGACGCTGACAAGATCGTGGTTTACGGCTCGCGCTTTGCGCGAGCGCGTCGGCGCGGATGCAAGCCGGCAACGCCTCGCATGGCGGGCGCGCACACGCGCTGATATGGCCCAACGCTTGGATTGCGGCGGCGGGTGCAGCGCATGAGGTGGTTTCTTGGGCTGATCCTGGTGATCGCCGTCGTCACAGGCGCGCTTTACGGCGTCGGCCGCTTCCTGTTGCCGAACGAACTCGAAGTGACGCGCAGCGTGGTCGTCGATCGCCCGCGCGCGGCTGTGTTCGCGATGATCAACGATCTGCGCATCGTCAAGGAATGGTCGCCCTATTACGCGCGCGATCCGGACGCTGACTACGCGATTTCCGACATTCCCGGCGAAGGCCAGTCGATGCGCTGGATTTCGACGGTGCGCGAGGTCGGCGCGGGGCGCATGTCGATCGTCGGTTCGGCGGAGAACGAACAGGTCGACACGATCCTCGAACTCGGCGACCGCGCCACGCTCAACACGCGCATGGAGCTGCGCAACACCACCAGCGAGAACGCCGCAAAGGCGACGAACGTGGCCTGGCGCGTCACTGCCGAATGCGCCGAGGGCTACGTCAACGTGCCCTGCCGCTACATGAACCTTGTGCTGCGGCAGATGGTCGAAAAGGATCTCGACAGTGGCCTGCGGCGTTTAAAGACGCTGACCGAGCAACTGCCCAATGTCGACTTTGAAGGGCTTAATCCGGGCTTCGATCAATTCGAGCCGCAGACCTTCGTCTATTCGGTGGTCGAGACAGTTTCGGACAATCAAGTCGAAGTCGATCGCGCTGAATCCATCGGCCTCAACCAAGTCCGCAATTTCATGAGCGAGTACCAGCTTACGCCCTCTGGCCCGCTGGTGCGCGTGGTGACCGATTATGACGCCGCACAGAAGCGCATGAGCTTCCGCGTCGGCTATCCGTTCGAGGGGCCGACGCCGCTCACGGTTGTCGGCGTGCAGATCGGCCAAACGCCTTCGGGCCAGGCGATGCACGTTCTTGTGGAAGGCACGCGCGCGCAGGTGAACACCGTGTACCAACAGATGTACGCTTACATGCAGGCGCACCGCATTCCGATGCGTGAGGAGGGCCGGCCGTGGGAGATCGTGCACCAGGCGGGCGCCGCCGATGGCAGCGTGCCTACGCGGATTGAGATCTTCATGCCGCTGAATTGAGCTTTGAACCCGGGTGGGGGAACACGCGGGGGAAATGAAAGGCCCGCGAGGCGCAATCCTCGCGGGCCTTTTGCTTTTCAGCATTGAGCGCCAAAGCGACTATTCAACGACCTTCAGATTGACGGCCTTCGGGCCCTTGCCCTTGGAATCCGGCAGCGTCTGGAAGTTGATGCGTTGGCCTTCGGTGAGCTGGGTCAGGCCCGCGCGCTCGACCGCGCTCACGTGGACGAACACGTCCGCGCCGCCGCCGTCCGGGGTGATGAAGCCGAAGCCGCGGGCGCCGTTGAAGAACTTCACGGTGCCGTCCTGCGGATCGCCGAGCGGCTGACGCGGGGGACGATCGCCGCCGCCGCCATAGCCGCCACCGCCGCCACCTTCACGCGGACCGCGGAAACCACCGCCGCCGCCGCCGCCGTAGCCGCCGCCGCCGCCGCCGCGACAGC
>Ga0187894_10007484_pt1 | contig 10285 bp, 11 predicted proteins | sample GBC1701081metaG_FD_136650 | JGI IMG/M metagenome (GOLD analysis project Ga0187894, IMG submission 136650) | White microbial mat communities from a lava cave in the Kipuka Kanohina Cave System on the Island of Hawaii, USA - GBC170108-1 metaG ... | reverse complement strand
TGCGGTTCGTGCGCTCGATGGAGCAGGCCGACCTCGAGGAGGAAGCGGCCTGGCAGCGCGCGAAGAAGAAGGCCGCGGACGACGCCGCCTCCGCCGCCGGCTCGATGGTGGCCCCGTCCTCTTAGTCTCCCCTCCCGCTACGCGGGAGAGGAAGGGGCCCATCGCGCCCGCGATGGGAAGGTGAGGAATTCACACGAGGCGCCGTGCGTGAAGCCCTCACCCGGCGCGAAGACGCGCCGACCTCTCCCGCAGGCGGGAGTGGTCATGAGAAAACCTTTGACACCGCGCCCTTGATCCGTGACAAGTCCGGCCGCGATGATCAGGACCGCCACGATCCGACGCCGACGCGCCATGCATCCCCACCCGGGGCCGCGTGAGCGCGCGCACGTGCATCGAGATCGCTGACCGATCCCACGTCGTCGCAACCACGAAAGGCCACGGGCGCTCCCCGTGGCCTTTTCGTTTTGGCCACGGCCGCCCCTTCCAGAGAGGACGAGCCATGAGCCAGCATCCGACGCACAGCCTGATGGACATCACCGCCCGCCCGGACGCCGTGTTCGTGCGCGGCGAAGGCAGCTGGCTGGTCGATCACCGCGGCCACCGGCATCTCGATTTCATCCAGGGCTGGGCGGTCAACACGCTGGGCCACTGTCCGCCGGAGATCGTCAAGGCGCTGACGGAGCAGTCCGCGAAGCTGATCAACGCCAGCCCGGCGTTCTACAACGAGTCGGCGCTGCAGCTCGCCGGCCTGCTGACGCGCCACAGCTGCTTCGACCGCGTCTTCTTCTGCAACAGCGGCGCCGAGGCCAACGAGGGCGCCATCAAGCTGGCGCGCAAATGGGGCGCGAAGAACAAGGGCGGCGCGTATCGCATCATCGCTTTCGACGGCGGCTTCCACGGCCGCACCCTGGCCACCATGTCGGCGTCGGGCAAGCCCGGCTGGGACACGATGTTCGAGCCCAAGGTGCCGGGCTTCGACAAGGCGACGCTGAACGACATTGCATCGGTCGAAGCGCTGATCGGCGGCGACACGGTTGCGGTGATGCTGGAGCCGATACAGGGCGAGTCGGGCGTCGTGCCGGCGACGAAGGAATTCATGCGCGAGCTGTACGAGCTGACGCGCCGGCGCGGCCTGCTGCTGATCTTCGACGAGATCCAGACCGGCATGGGCCGCTGCGGCACGCTGTTCGCTTACCAGCACTACGGCGTCGAGCCCGACATCATGACCCTGGGCAAGGGCATCGGCGGCGGCGTGCCGCTGGCGGCGCAACTTGCCAAGGAGGCGGTGTCCTGCTTCGAGCACGGCGACCAGGGCGGCACCTTCAACGGCAACCCGCTGATGACGGCCGTCGGCGTCGCCGTGCTGCAGGCCCTGCTGGCACCGGGCTTCCTCGACCGGGTACGGGCCAGCGGCGCCCACCTGTCGCAGCGCCTCAACGGTCTCGCGGTCGAGTTCGGCATGCCGGGCGAGCGCGGGCTGGGCCTGCTGCGGGCCCTGATGCTGACGACACCGCACGGCGCCGCCATCGTCGAGGCGGCGCGCCTGCTGCAGCCGGTCGGGCTGCTGGCGAACGCGCCGCGACCCGACCTGCTGCGCTTCATGCCGGCGCTCACCGTCACGACGGCGGAGATCGACCGCATGATCGAGCTGCTGCGCCAGGCGCTCGACGCCGTGGGCATCCGGCGCCGGACCAAGGCGGCGTGAATCCGGCGCAAGGGCTTCGACATCGCTCGGAGCCTCGCGGGAAAGCCCGCCCTTGTTGCCTTCATGGTGAGCCTGTCGAACCATGAAGGCCTCGCACGGGCCGCCGTGCGGTGCTTCATGGTTCGACAGGCTCACCATGAAGCGCGTTCTACAAGAGGTATTCCCGATGACGTCTCTCAAGCTCTACGGCGCACCGAAGACCCGCACGGTGCGCACGCTGTGGATGATGGCCGAGCTCGATTTGCCGTACGAGCTGATCCCGATCAGCACGCACGATCGCGGCAACCTCGCGCCCGACTACCTCGCCGTCAATCCCGGCGGCAAGGTACCGGCGATCGACGACGACGGCTTCGTGCTGAGCGAGTCGATGGCAGTCAACCTCTATCTCGCCAAGAAGCATGGTGGCGCGCTCTATCCGGCCACGCCGCAGGGCGAGGCGCGCGCCTGGCAGTGGAGCTTCTGGGCCGTCACCGAAGTCGACAAAACCATTATCGACTGGGCGCTGCACAGCTCGGTGCTGCCCGAGGCCGAGCGCGACTCCAGGCGGGCGCGCGCCGCGCGGCTGGAGCTGGAGCGGCCGCTGGCGGTGCTCGAGAACGCGTTGAAGACCGAAACGTGGCTGGTGGAGGGGCGCTTCACCGTCGCCGACCTGAATGCCGCCTCGGTGATGTACCGCGCCCTGTGGATGGACCTCGACGACAAGCCGCCGGTGCGCGACTGGCTGCACCGCTGCTGGGATCGCCCCGCCGCCCGTCAGGCGCGCGCGATGCGTGAATAGGAGAAGCTGACGATGACACGCATTCTCCTCCTGCCGGGTGTCGGCGCCGACGGGCGGGCTTTCTGGCAACCCGTCGCCGACCGTCTGCCGGCCGATTGGCAGAAGATCTTCTTCGACTGGCCCGGGCTGGGCACGATCCCGCCGTCGCCCGATGTCGGCAGCTTCGACGCCCTGGTCGGGCGCATCGTGGCGCGGCTCGACGAACCCTGCGTGCTGGCCGCGCAATCGATGGGCGGCGTCATCGCCCTGCGCGCGGCGCTGCAGCGGCCGGCGTCGGTATCGGCGCTGGTGCTGACGGCGACATCCGGCGGCATCGACCTCACCCCGTTCGGCGTCGAGGACTGGCGGCCCAGCTACCGCACCACGCATCCGCAGGCGCCGGCGTGGGTCTACGAGCGCGGCCCCGACCTGTCGGCGGCGCTGGCGACGCTCGACATCCCCACCCTGCTGGTCTGGGGCACGGCCGATCCGATCAGCCCGCTCGCCGTCGGTCGCCATCTCGCCCGCCTGCTGCCGCGCGCAACGCTGGTCGAGATCGACTGCGATGATCATTGGGTGGCGCGCATCCACGCTGACACGGTCGCGGCGGCAATCCTCCGCCACGTCGAGAGCGGCGGCTGAAGTCATTCCCCCGGAGGGGAAGGGATCGATATGCCCGCAGTTCCTTGCCCCGCGTCGGGTCCTCTGTCAGGTTATGGCCGGGGACAGGGTGATTGCTGCGAGGGGGGTTGATGAAGCGAATGGCGCTGTTGGCGCTGGGCCTGATCGTGGCCCAGGCCGTGGCCGCTGCTGCGCCCGCGCACGGCGAAACCATGGTGTGGAAGTTCCGGAGTCACCATCCGAACATCGTCGACGTTCAGCTCTACGCGTCCGCCCGCAACAATGTCTGGCCGGGCACCGGCCGGGTCTGGTCGCTGGAGGACTACAACGTAAAGTCGATGACGATCAGCTGTGTGGCTGGCGAGAGGGTATGCTACGGCGCCTGGGTGCGCGGCACGGAGAGCTCCTACTGGGGAGGCGGCCGCAACAACCGCCAGAGGTGCCAAACCTGCTGCTACGTCTGCGAGAACAGGGAGACGCCCATCATCAACCTGAATCGTTGACGGGTCGATCACCGACCGCTTCGGGCTCCCGAAAAACGAACGGGCGGCGCCGTGGGGTGCGCCGCCCGCCGGGTGCCGTTGTGTGCGACGACACCTGCGCCCGGGAATGATGCCATGGGGTTCTGGATCGTCCCGGATCGCAAACCAGCCTGAAGAGTACGCCGGCGACCTGACCCCTCCCTGAGGCCCGGTCGCCGGCAAGGGCCCCTCGCCCCTGTTCCAGTATCCGGTCCCTATTCCTCCTCCTCGTCGCCGCCGCCGCCGGAGGCATCCATCAGCGCGTTCGACAGGATGCCGGCGTTGGTGCGGACGGCGTTCTCGATCGCCGCCGCCACCTCGGGATGGTCGCGCAGAAACTGCTTGGCGTTCTCGCGGCCCTGGCCGACGCGCTGGCCATCGTAGGAGAACCACGAGCCCGACTTCTCGACGATGCCGGCCTTCTGGCCGAGGTCGACCAGCTCGCCGACCTTGGAGATGCCCTCGCCGTACATGATGTCGAACTCGACCACCTTGAACGGCGGCGCCACCTTGTTCTTCACCACCTTGACCCGGGTCTGGTTGCCGACCACCTCCTCGCGCTCCTTGATGGCACCGATGCGGCGGATGTCGAGCCGCACCGAGGCATAGAACTTCAGCGCGTTGCCGCCGGTCGTGGTCTCGGGGTTGCCGAACATCACGCCGATCTTCATGCGGATCTGGTTGATGAAGATCACCAGCGTGTTCGACTTCGAGATCGAGGCCGTGAGCTTGCGCAGCGCCTGGCTCATCAGCCGGGCCTGCAGGCCGGGCAGCGAGTCGCCCATCTCGCCTTCCAGCTCGGCCTTGGGCACCAGGGCGGCCACCGAGTCGATCACCAGCACGTCGATGGCGCCGGAGCGCACCAGCGTGTCGGCGATCTCCAGCGCCTGCTCGCCGGCGTCGGGCTGCGAGATCAGCAGGTTCCCGACATCGACGCCCAGCTTCTTGGCGTAGCCCGGGTCCATCGCGTGCTCGGCGTCGATGAAGGCGCAGGTGCCGCCCTTCTTCTGGGCCTCGGCGACGCAGTGCAGCGCCAGGGTGGTCTTGCCCGAGCTTTCCGGGCCGTAGATCTCGACGATGCGGCCCTTGGGCAGGCCGCCGATGCCGAGCGCGATGTCGAGTCCCAGCGAGCCGGTCGAGATCGACTCGATCTCCAGGGCCTCGCGCTGGCCGAGCTTCATGATCGAGCCCTTGCCGAAGGCGCGTTCGATCTGGGCCAGCGCCGCGTCCAGCGCCTTGTTCTTGTTGTCCATGCCGTCGTTCCCGACCACCTTGAGCTGCGCCAGCGACATGCCGACCTCCTTGGTTATCTCCGGCCCGGCGGGCCCTTTCAATGCTGATAAGTCCGTGAGGCAGCACCACCGTACACTTTTTGTTCTATCAAGCAAGGGGAAATTAAGTCATTGATTCTGTTTTAGGACTTGACACATGTTCTGGTATTGTTCGCACCAATATCTCCTATAGGGAGATTTTGGGCTTAACCGATTCAGTGGGAGTGTCAGCAAAAGGCTGGACATGGTGACCCCCACCCGTAACCTACCTGTGACCCCCCAAACAAGCCGGATACATACGCAATATCAAGGGACTAGAAAAACCGCCTATCCAAACAATTGCTGACATTTCTTGGACGGGAAAAGGGTGACCGGACTGGTGACCCCCCTTAGCGGACAGAATGTTTGAGTGCGCCAGGGCCAGCACTCTGCTCGGCCACCGCCAGCACGACGGATCGTTTCCAGACGGGCGTCGGCCCTGACGGCAAGGCATGGCAACCCTCGATACGGGCGAAGGCAGGCGGCAAGACCCTGCTGAACAAGGGCCACTTGCGCGACTCGCTTTCGTGGCTCGCCACTGCCCAACAGGTTGTCGTTGGCAGCAGCAGTCAGATTGCCCGCGTCCACCAGGTCGGCGCCGACATTCGCGCGCAGAACGCCAAAGCGCTGCATTTTGTCATCGGGGGCCGGGACGTGTTCGTCCAGTCCGTGCACATCCCGGCGCGGCCGTTCTTGGGTATCGACGCCCCCGACCAGGAGGAGATGGCCGCCACTGCCATCGACTGGTTCATGCAGAGGTTCTAGGATCGCGGCCGGCCGCCATGACAACCGGGAAGTCGCCGGTCCGGTTGGGTTGTTCCGCCCTGGCAGCGGCAAAACTCTTACGGGGAGCGTGGCGCACCCCCTTGGCGGCCAACTCAAACACGCGCGCCGCGCCAGACATGAGGGGGTTCTCATCCCGCCATGTCCCACAAAATCTCGCGGTATCCCGGCCGGGCCGTCCAGGAAAGCCCCTGCCGGTCCAGATTATTACCGGCACAGCCATCAGCGCCGGGATGCTGTGAAAATCGCTCGGCCGGATGATGCGGCGATAGCGCCGGAGGCACGCGCATCCCATGTGCATGTGCAGGGGATGCCCTGCGCCCCTCGTCCCCTGCCCCTCTCCTTCCCACGCGGGAGGCCACAATGACCGACCAAACGATCAGAGGTGTTCCGGTTCTCGATGTCACCAGTTCGGGCTGCACGCCGGACGGCCGCTACATCTGGCTGCACTTCAAGCTGCCCCAGGGCAACGAGCACAATTTCTTCATCGACGTAGCGCACGTCGACAAGACCATCAGCATGATGCGCGAGGCCGTCGGCCAGGCCCACGATCTGCAGGCGGCACCCGCGGGCGGCACGGGTGAGGGCGACGCGCTGATCACGCCCATGCCCGTCAAGACGATCTCCATCGCCACCTCGCCGAGGCACCAGGGTATCATCGTCCAGGCAACCGGGCGCGACGACGTGCCGATGGCGCTCCTGGTGCCGCTGGAGATCGCCCGCCAACTCGCGGCGCAGCTGCCCAACGTGGTCGAGGCGATCGCCAAGGTGCTGCCCTTCAACCCGGCGTCGAAGCTCCATTGATCTCCAGTGGCGCAGACCTTGACGCCCGATCGAGCGAACGGACCGCGCGGCTCCTGCCGCGCTCTTCGTCTTATCGCGACAAACCATGAGCGCGCCGGGAGGCGCGCGGTCCGGCACGCACCGCCGTGCGTCCATTCGCCATGACCGTAGTTGCCTTCCGCTGACACTACGGATCGTGCGCCACTGGAGTGGCGCGCTCCCGGCATCTACAACAGCACACGGCCGAGACGCTTCTGCTGACCCGTAGCGAGGTCGCGCGCCTGCTCGATCCGGCGTTGCTGCGCGCGGCGCTGCGCGATGCCTTCGTCGCCTATTCCCTGCGCCGCAGCGTGGCGGCCCAACGCTTCGTCGTGCCGCTGCCGCCGGCGGCGCCGGCCGGCAGCAACGGCATGCTGCTGGCGCCCGGGCTGATCGACGGCATCCCGGCCTACAGCATCAAGGTCCATGCCAAGTTTCCGGCTCAGAAGCCGGCGATCAAGGGCGTGCTGGCGCTGCATGACCTGCAGACCGGCGACCTGCTGGCGCTGATGGACTCGACCCACCTGACGGCGCTGCGCACCGGCATCGCCGGCGCCCTGGGCACCGATGCCCTGGCACGCCGTGACGCCGGCACGGCGGCCATCATCGGCGCCGGCGCCCAGGGCGAGCTGCAGCTGCGAGCCCTGGCGGCGATCCGCCGGCTCGAGCGCGTCATCGTGCATGACACCTACAACGCCGCGGCCGTGGCTTTCTGCGCCAGGCTCGGCCCCGCGCTCGACCTGCCCATGCGCGCCGAGCCGGACCTGCGCCGGGCGGCGCTGGCCGCCGACATCGTCATCGCCGCGACCTGGGCCACCACGCCGTTCATCGACGCCGCGATGCTGCGGCCCGGCGCTCACGTCACCACCCTGGGCCCCGACCAGCCGGGCAAGGCCGAGGTCGCCGCCGACGCCATCCGGGCCGGCCTGTTCGTGTGCGATGACCCCGAGCTGGCCGTGTCGATGGGCGCGCTGGGCGGCGTCGGGCTCGGCCGGGAGTCGATCCATGCCGAGCTGGGCGAGGTGCTGGCCGGCAGCAGATCCGGCCGCACCGACGATCGCCAGATCACGATCTTCGGCAGTGTCGGGCTCGCCTTCCAGGATCTCGCCGCCGGATGGCTGACGTACCAGCGGGCGCGGGCCGAGGGTGCCGGGCGCACGGTCGATTTCCTGATGTAGTCCCGTTTCTGGACAAATAATGCCATCATCTGATCTGGAATCTCAAGAAACTCCCGCTACCGCGCTGACCTACAAGAGGAATCTAAGTCCCTGAAAAACCGAGAAAATATCTTGTCCAGTTTGGATGTTTCGACGGCCCTGCAATTTCTTTATTCAGTTTGTCCGGAAGTTTATATAAATTGTTGATTTAACTAAACCTTGTATCCGCAGATGTCATGCGACTCTGGCTTGGCGGCCCGGACACCCCGGCGATGCCGCCTCATATTCCGCCTTCCCGCAGCCGGTGTTTTCGAACACATTGGCTGCGCCGCAATTATCGCGGGCCGGTCGCCGTCTCGGGGACGTCGATCGGAGACATTGGTTGGGCCCGGTTCCGGGCATTGATAGTCGATCATTCATAGGAGAGGCACGTGCGCCGAAATGTCGTGGTGGTCGCCGATGAGGACGCGACCCGTCGCCGGGAAACCGTCAAATGGCTGAAGGCTTGCGGCATCGAGGCGTATCCGCAGGCAGACGAGACGCCAAATCAGCCGGTCATGAGCATGATCCGGGAGCTGCGCCCCCGCATCGTCCTGTGCCGGCCGGGTTCGACCGGAATCGCGATGTTCTACCCGTTGCGGCACATGAAGGAGCCGCCGATGATCGTGATGCTCTCGAACAGCCAGTCGTCGAAGGACGAGGTGCACTACGACGATCGCCTGATCGTGGCGTCCATCCGCACGCCGGTGCAGATGGCCTCGCTCTGCCGCTTCATCAGTGCGGCGCTGACCATCACCGCGCGCCTCGACGATCCCGCGGACGCCGACGCGGCCGACCTGCTGGTGCATCCCGCGGTCGGGCGGTTCGTCGACCCGGAGGTTCGCGCCGCGCGGTCACGGACGACAACTGCGCGCTAGGTCTATCTCGACATCGCAAGAACACTGCGTCAGGTTTCGGGCGGCTGTAACCGTACTGAAACCTGGCCGATGTCTCCCTTGCTGCTGATCCGCGATTCGCGCGACGACGATCTTCCCGCCATCACCCGTATCTACGGCTACCACGTCCTGCACGGCCTGGCCTCGTTCGAGGAGCAGGCGCCGCCGCTGGAGGAGATGGCCCGCCGGCGCGCCGACCATCTGGCCAAGGGCTACCCGTATATCGTGGCCGAGCGCGGCGGCGAGGTCGTGGGCTACGCCTACGCTGCCGCCTACCGGGCGCGGCCGGCCTACCGCTTCGCGGTCGAGAACTCGATCTACATCGACCACGAGGACCGCGGCGGCGGCATCGGCTCGGCCCTGCTGCCGGCGCTGATCGAGCGCTGCGCGGCGCGCGGCTACCGCCAGATGATCGCCGTCATCGGCGACAGCGCCAACGCCGCCTCGATCGGGCTGCACGGCAAGTTCGGCTTCCGCAACGTCGGCACCTTCACCGCCATCGGCTGGAAGCACGGCCGCTGGGTCGACAGCGTCCTGATGCAGCGGGCCCTGGGTGACGGCGACGGCACGGTGCCGAACGGACAGGCGGGCTGACGTCCGGACATTCGCGGCGGCGCCGCCAATGTTGAGAGGCGCGCCAGAGCATGTTCCGATCGAACGGAAGCAGGCGGCCGCCTGATTCGCGCGATCATCGCGCGGACAACCAGAGGCGGGCACCAGCGGCAGAGGCGTCTCGCATGGCAGATCCGGCACGCTGGCTCGAGATTTTCTGGGACATCCAGCGCGGCTTGCCCAGACAGGGCCCGGGCCGCGATGCCAGCACGCGCCAGGCATTGTCCTTGTGCCGCGGCTTGCCGGCACGGCCCGCCATCGTGGATATCGGCTGCGGTCCAGGCATGCAGACCGTCGCCCTGGCCACGGCCGCGAACTGCCATGTCACGGCTGTCGACCTGAACCGGGAATTCCTGGGCGAGCTCTCGCAGCGTGCCACCGCCGCAAATGTCGCCGAGCGCATCGGCATCGTCGCTGGCGACATGACGCAGCTGCCGTTCGCACCGGGCAGCTTCGATGCGATCTGGTCGGAGGGCGCGGCCTACATCATGGGTGTCGCGCAGGCGGTGGCGGACTGGAAGCGCCTGCTCAAGCCGGGCGGGTGCATTGCTGTCACCGAACTGGTGTGGCTTCAATCCCACCCGCCGGCCGAGGCCGCCACGTTCTTCGCCACCGAGTACCCGGCCATGACGGACGTGGAGTCGATTCTGGCGGCCGTCCGGGCCTGCGGCTATGAGCCGCTGGGCCATTTCACGTTGCCCGATTCCGCGTGGTGGGAGAACTACTACACCCCGCTGGAAGCAAAGCTGCCGGCGCTTTCCGAGAAATACCGGGCCGACGACGAGGCCATGCGCATGATCGAGACGACAAGGCGCGAAATCGAGGTCCGACGGCGCTTCCCCGACGCCTACGGTTACGCGTTCTTTGTCGGCCGGGCGGTCGAATAACGACCGTTGCAGGCGACCCCGCGGCTTACTAGATAGATCGTCTATCTATCATCTGGACCGTTGCCATGGGCAAGCCGGCCGAAGCGAGCGCGAAGGAGGATGCGGCCGTGCTGGCCGGCCGGCTGCGGCCGGTGCTGCAGCGGCTGCACCGGCATCTGCGGCGCCAGAACCAGGC
>Ga0187894_10007483_pt1 | contig 10285 bp, 2 predicted proteins | sample GBC1701081metaG_FD_136650 | JGI IMG/M metagenome (GOLD analysis project Ga0187894, IMG submission 136650) | White microbial mat communities from a lava cave in the Kipuka Kanohina Cave System on the Island of Hawaii, USA - GBC170108-1 metaG ... | reverse complement strand
AGGAGGAGCGGGCGTTCACCCATTACAGCTTCCCCTTCATCCACAACCTGGTTTACGGGTTGGGCAAGCCGCTGCTCGAAGCCGGGGTGCTGCCGAAGGCGATGGCGAACGCGGCTGATCGCATGACCTTTGACCAGAATAATGGCAGCTTGCTCAATCCGATCAACCTGGGGTTGAAAGTGCTAAATTTCTTTGATCGTCCTAACGAGATGAACGAAGCGCCAGGACGTTCGACGGTGAATCTGTGTATAAAAGGGCGTAAATAGATGTTCACGTTCGCTGCCAAGAAGAGGGCTGTATCATGAGCATCCCCCCAGAAGCATTTGAGGCCGAGCCGCTGCCCAATCAACCCCTGTCAGAGGTCGGGGATTGGCAGCCCGGCGACTCGTCCGAAACGCCCGACGCCGAGCCGGTTGAGGGTGAAGCGCAAGCCATCGCCCGCGATGTCGAGGCGATGACTGTTGCTGAACTGCTCGGCCAATTTTTTCGTGCGCCGTCCGCAACCTTTGGGGCGCTGTGGAAGGTGTTGACCGCACCGCCCGACGTGCCGGTTTCCGGTCTGGCATTATTCAGTTCGTCCAGGGTTGGGGTAGGGCGCGGCATTCATCTTGGGACGGCCTGGGATGCGCTGATGGGCGCAGCGCCCGCCCATCCCCTCACACCGGAGGAGGCGGGTGTCCGCCTGCGCGAAGGTATTCAACTCGGTTTGCGGCTGGCGGCACTGGCAATCGCGCTGTACGGCAGTGGCATCCTGGCGACGGAGCGAACCGAGCGGTTGGGCCTACAGGTCGGCGCGCCCTATTTGCTGCTCGGTTTCGTCATCTGGCTAGGCGCGGAACTTTATGGATCGTGGCCGTCGCTTTGGGAGTGGTGGCGGTCGCGCGGCACAACGCCGCCGGAAGTCATCTCAGATGCCCCGGAAGCAATCCACAAACCGTCATCCGCCGGGTTCGGCATCAGCGCGAATGAGACGCGCCCCTGGTGGATGCGGATGACTCTGGCGGGTTTGGCGCTGGCCTTCAGTGTCTTGACCGCACTCTTGAATCTGAATAATCTATTCACCATCCCCGGCCTGGTTGCCTGGGTCGTCAGTATCGGGGTGTGGGCTGCGGCATTCGCGCCCGACAGTTGGAGACTGGGCGCGATGTGGGCGGCCATCCGCAAGACGCGCATCCATCGCAACTGGACATTCTGGGTGCTGCTGCTTATCATGCTACTGGGCGCGTATTTTCGCTTTAACCAGTTGGCGACCGTTCCACCGGAGATGACCAGCGATCACGTCGAAAAGCTGCTCGATTCCCAGAGCATTCTGGATGGGGTAACGCGCGTGTTTTTCACCAATAACGGCGGGCGCGAACCGCTGCAATTTTACGGCCTGGCCTTGCTATCAGGGGTGTCGGGCTTGCCGATGACCTTTTTGACGCTCAAGCTGCTGACCGTCGTCGAGGGGTTGATTTCGATCCCGCTGTTATGGTGGATGGGGCGGGAAGTCATCGGCAGTGACGACCGCAAGCTAGGCAATCTGGTCGGGTTGATACTGGCCGGGCTGGTCGCCGTAAGTTACTGGCACGTCGCCCTGAGCCGGCTCGGTCTGCGCATCATCCTGACGGTGATTTTCACCGCGCTACTCATCATCTTTCTGTCACGGGCGCTGCGCCACAACCGCCGGGGCGAATATATCAAAGCCGGGCTGGTGCTGGGCTTCGGCCTGTATGCCTATCAAGCGGTGCGGATACTGCCGGTGGTGATCGTGATCGGCGTCGGTATGGCGCTCGTGTTCCATCTGGTTGGTCGCTGGTTTGGGCGCAAACGCCGCGTGGGGTGGAGCGAAGGCTACATCCTCAATCTGGCCGTGCTGGTCGTCATTTCAGTGGCCGTTTTTGTCCCCCTATTGACCTTTTCGCTCCAGTACCCCGACGACTTCTGGCGGCGCACGTCGGGTAGGCTGCTGGGTGATGATATGGTGCAAATCACCGACGAAAATGGCAAGTTGGTGCAGCGTGTCGCCACCCTGGACGAGCGCCTGGTGGCGTTCCGTCAGAATTGGCCGATCCTGGCGGATAACATGCGGACGGCGCTCTTGATGTATAACTGGAAAGGCGATGTCGCCTGGATCAACGCCGCGCCCAACCGCCCGACGATGGATATGTTCACGGGGGCGCTGTTGATCGTGGGACTGGCGGCATGGCTTGCGCGCATGATCCGGCGGCGCGATGTGGTCGATTGGTTGCTGCCGGTGATGCTGGTGGTCATGCTGCTGCCATCGGCGCTGTCCATCGCCTATCCGGTCGAAAATCCCAGCGCCACCCGCACCAGTGGAACGCTGCCGGAAGCCTATTTGTTCGCGGCGCTGCCGTTGGCCTTGATCGCGGCACAGTTGATGCGCATCGCGCCCCGGCGGGGGATGTTGATCGCGGCTGGCCTCTCTGCCATCGTCATATTAGCGTCCTATCAGTCTAACCAGGCCGTATATTTTGGCGACTATGCCCGCTATTACACCGGCTCGTCGCTGCCATACAGTGATGCCGGCAAAGTGCTGAAGGGCTTCGCCGAAAGCGGCGGGGGCTACGGCAACGCCTATATGATCGCTTTCCCGTACTGGTGGGATCACCGCGCGATCGGCCTGGAAGCCGGGCTAACCGATTGGCCGAACGGCATTATCGCGCTGTCGGATACGCCCAATTTCCTGTATCTGGCTTCGCAGAAGAGCGACGGCTACCGGCTCGACCCGGATCGTGACCTTCTGTTTTTCTACTCGATCCAGGATGATGAAACCGAGCGGCAGTTGAAAACCTGGTTCCCGACCGGCTATGCCCAGGTCTTCCAGAGCTACCAACCGGAGGATAATTTCAAGTTGTACCGTGTGCCGGCGTTGGGTTCGGCGGTGTTTATCGACTTTTTGCAGCATTCCGGTGCTGTCCAGTGAGGAAAGCACAGTTGTGCGGTGTATGATGTTGGGTGTGTAGGGGTGTGATATATCATGCTGCTACACTGGGCATAAACATTCAATTTGAGCGTAGGATGCACATGTTAGAAGCCGTAACGAGCAGTCCGGTCAAACCGAAAGCACGCAGCCTGGGGCTGACGCGCAGCGATATACGGGTGGGCGTGCTGTTGATCCTGGTCATGCTGGCGGGAGGATATTTTCGTTTTGTCGGCCAGAACTGGGACGATTTTGTGCGCTTCCACCCCGACGAACGGTTTCTATCGGGTGTGGTCGGGGCGATGGGCGGCGCACTGAACTTCACCGACAGCGACCTGGAAGGCCAATATCAGACCTGTCTCGCGCGTTACCCGGACAACGCCGGTCGCGGCGGCTTCTTCGATGCCCAATGTTCACCGATGAACCCGCATAACACCGGCAGCGGCCTGATGGTCTACGGCACACTGCCACCCTTCCTGGTGCGCTGGACGGCAGATACGACAATCGGGGTTTTGAATTTCCGCGATTGTGTGATTGGAGATGAAACTCAATCAGGGTCGGACATTTTCTCGTGCTTATCAGGCAGCGCGACAGCCTCGCAAGCGCAAATTGCCGCTAATGGTAGCTTCGGCACCTATACCAGCATCCACCTGGTCGGGCGGATGCTGTCCGCCATGGCGGAGATGGGCGTGATCCTGGTCGTATTTTTCATCGGTGTGCAGTTCCACGACAAATGGATCGGGCTGCTGGCCGCCGCCTTGTACGCCGCGACGGTGTTCTCCATCCAGCTAGCGCACTTCTGGACGGTTGACGCGATGAGCAACTTGTTCGCCGCCCTGACGATCTGGTGCGCGCTGCGCGTGCAGACCGATGGCAAGCTGGGCGGCTATCTGGGATTCGGCCTGTTCTTCGGCATGGCGCTGGCGAGCCGGATTAACACCGCGCCGTTGGTGCTGCTGCTGCTGCTAGCGGCAGGGCTGCGGATGCTGCCCGCGTTCGATCGGCGGCTGGCGTGGCGGGAACGCGGGAATCTGCTGTCTGGCAACATGCTCGGCTTGGTGCTGGCCGGTGCGCTCACACTGCTCGTCTTCCGCGTATTTAACCCATATGCCTTCAACGGGCCGGGGTTCTTTGGCCTGTCGCTCAATCCGCGCTGGTTGGCCGATCTGGCCGAGGCGCAGCACCTCGTCAGTGGTGAGGCCGAATCGCCCCCGAACTGGCAGTGGGTTGCACGCACATCGTATCTGTTCCCTCTCTCGAACATGAGTTTGTGGGGCATGGGTATCCTGTTCGCCGCCGCCGGGTGGGGTGCATGGGCGTGGTCGGGCTGGCGCTTGATCCGGGGACGGGCGGGTGCGCTGCGCAACCTGCTGCCGTTTTTCTGGATACTGCTGTATTTCGCGTGGTTGGGCAAGTTGTGGGTCATGACCATGCGTTACTATCTGCCTATGTATCCGATGTTTGCGCTGCTGGCCGCCTGGGGACTGGTCGAACTGATCCGCCGTGCCAACCGAAGCGAGGTTGCCTGGCGCAAGTTGGCCTCGCGCGGGCTGCTGGTCGGCGTGGTCAGCTTCACGACGGTGTGGGCGCTGATGTTCACCAATATCTACCGCCACCTGTTCTCGCCTGCCGCCGCCAGCCATTGGATTTCAGAGAATGTACCGGGCGATTTCGCCATGCAGGTTGAAGGGGCAGATGCACCGCTCATCAATATCGCCGTGTTCAACCAACCTGCATTTAGCGATAATATTCCCCTGGATCAACAGGCGTCACAGTATTTCGACGGGCAGGCGTTCACCACTACCTTTGTCGCGCCCGCTGATGGCACGATCACCAAAATTCATTCACCACACCTGGGCGAATCGCTCGATGATCCCGCTACAGAAACGGTCGCCGTCCAGATCGGCGCGCCGGAGAGCAACATCGTGCTGGCCGAGGGCAAGCTGACCGCTGACTTAAAGCGCGACCAGCACATCCTGGGCGATGCCTATGACATCCCACTCGATACACCGCTGATCGTCAAGCAGGGCGAAATATACAGCCTGTCAGTGACGGTCACGGGCGGCCCGATCATCAGTGCCGGGCAGGTGTTCACCTGGGAAGGTGATTGGGACGAACCCGTACCGCCCAAAGTCTGCGCGCTGCCGTCCGGTGTCACCCTGGCCGACGATCCCCCGCCCGGACTGTCGAGCGCGGCGGACTGCGGCGGGCAAGATTTGTGGTCGGGGCTGATTAACGGCTACAAATTGCAGGTTTATTGGGAAGAAGAAACCTACAAGCGTGATCTATTCCAGACCGTGCTGGACAACACCGATTACCTGGTTATCGGCACCAACCGCCGCTACGACTCGCAATCGCGCATCCCGTACCGCTGGCCGATGACCATGCGCTACTACGAGTCACTGTTCAACGGTGAACTCGGTTTTGAGCTTGCCCAGACCTTCCAGCAGACCTTCCAGCTAGGCCAGATCCAGATTTCGGATCAATACCTGCCGACCTACAGCGGGCCAGCCTGGTTGAACGAATTTGAGGCCGAAGAAGCCTTCCACGTTTACGACCATCCCGTTGTCTACATCTTCCGCAAGACCGATGCCTATTCGTCGGACAATACTCGCGCGATATTGAACGGCATCCCACTGAACAAAGCCGATGTCGTATTCAACTCATTCAATGACCCGACGCTGGTGGGTGTCGTGCCGTTGTATTCCGTCCCTGCCAGCCCGATCCCGACCGGGTTACAATTCGCGCCCGACGTGAAGGAAATCCAGTATGACAACGGCACTTGGTCAGACCGTTTTCACAGCGACAGCCCGATCAATATCCAACCCGGCTTCACGATCCTGGGCTGGTGGTTCACGATCATGCTGTTTGGCTGGGCAACTTGGCCGCTGTTGTTCACGGCCTTCCCTGGCCTGGCGGATCGTGGTTATGGCTTTGCCAAACTGGCGGGTTTGCTGTTGACAGGGTGGGTGGCGTGGGTCTTTTCCAGCGCGCGCATCCCCTTGTGGTCGCAAGGCGGTATTTTGATCGCGCTGCTGATCGTCGCCGGATCGGGCATCCTGCTCCTCTGGCGCGGGCGGCAGAACTTTTTCGCGTACCTGCGCGAACATGCGGCGCGGCTGCTGTGGATCGAGGCCATTACGCTGCTGGCCTTCGCTGCCTTCCTGTTCATTCGCCTGAGCAACCCTGACTTGTGGCATCCGAGTTTCGGCGGCGAGAAGCCGATGGATTTTGCCTACTTCAATGGTGTGCTGCGCAGCACAGTTTTCCCGCCGATTGATCCCTGGTATGCAGGGGGCTACATCAACTACTACTATTACGGCTACGTGACCGTCGGCGTGCCGGTGCTGCTGCTGGGGATGCTACCGTCGATTGCCTATAACTTGATTATCCCCACGCTGTTTGCGGTAACCGGCATCGGCGCGTTTTCGGTGGCGTTCAATGTGGTCAGCGCGTGGAAGCCCAATCCTGCACCCCGCAGCCCGTCCGACACCGAGCAACGGCTCGAATCAGAAAATTTTGCGGCTGAACAATCGCCAATCTGGACGCGCGAAGCGGTCGCGCACAGCCAGCGGGCGGGCAACCCCTGGCTGGCGGGGATCGCCGCGCTGCTGCTGGCGGTCGTGTTGGGCAACCTGGACACGCCCCGCGTCGTCGTCGCCGAAGCGTTAGTGCCATCCGGTTTCTACCAGAACCCGCAGGCGGCGCAAAGTTATCTGGTCGCCGAATATAACATAGCGCGGGGGACAAACCCGACAGGCGATGATATGGCGAAGATCATTGACGACGCCAACCGCGAGGCTGCGTCGCCGTTCCTGAGCGCGTTGCGTGGGCTAACCCGCGCCCTGAGGGGCGAACAACTCAATATCGCCCCCAACCGCTGGTACTGGGCGCCCACCCGCATCCTGAGCGAACCGCCAGTGAATTCGGGTGGGGCGATTGCTGAGATGCCGTTTTTCACCTTCCTATACGGCGATCTGCACGCCCACATGATCGCCATGCCGATGCTGATGCTGGTGATGGGCTTCGTCCTGAACGAGGTCTTGATGGCGGGCAAAGCGCGGGCGCGCCGGTCACTGATATTGTCGCTCGTCATTGGCGCGGTCACGGTCGGTTTGCTCCGGGCGACCAACACTTGGGATTGGATCACGTTCATGTTGTTGAGCGTGTTGGGGCTGGGGTTCGCCTGGTGGATCAGCAAACGGCGCATCAACCGAAGCGCGGTGTTCCAACTCCTGGGGATAGTCGGCTTCTTCGTGGTCGTCAGCTTCCTGGCGGCGCTGCCGTACACCACCTGGTACGCATCGGTTTACAACCGCGCTTTGCCCTATCAAGGGCCGCGTTCGCCGTTGTGGGCGTATTTCACCCTACACGGCATGTTCCTATTTTTGATCCTGTCGCTGCTGGCCTGGGATACGGCGCGCTGGCTGCGCGGCATCTATGTGCGTTCGCTGCGCGGCATGGGGACGATCCTGCTGGCGGCCATCATCATGATTACGGCGATTCTGGCGGGGGCGCTGCTGCTGTCCGTCAGCGATTATCCAGTGACGATCATCGCGGTGCCATTCCTGGTGTGGATCGCGCTGTTGTTCTTCCGCCAGGGGCAGTCGCGTGAGATGCAGTACGTGCTGGCGCTGGCCGGTTTAGCCATCGCGCTGACGCTGGGCGTTGAGTACATCGTCCTGGAGGGCGATATTGGCCGTCAGAACACTGTGTTCAAATTTTATATCCAGGCGTGGGTGCTGTTCAGCGTGGTTGGCGGGGCGGCGTTAGCCTGGTTGGTGCAGGGGTCGGCGCGCTGGTCGGGCGGTCTGCGCGTGGTCTGGTACGGCGTGGTCGGTGTACTGTTCGTGACGGCGGCCTTGTATCCCGTCATGGCGAGCCGGGGACGGTCTTTAGATCGAATGCTGCCCGAATCGGCAGATCCGAACGCGCCGCGCCAGACCATCAGCGATATACCTTTCACCCTCGACGGCATGGGCTACATGCAGTATGCCATGCTCTACGAAGGTGATCCGGCCATCCTGGCAGAACACCCTGAATTGGGCTACTTCCGGCTCAAAGATGATTATGACATGATCCGCTGGCTGCAAGAGAATATTCAAGGCACGCCAACCATCATGGAAGGGCAGAGCGACCGTGAATACCGTTGGGAAAGCCGCGTGGCGATCTATACCGGCCTTCCGGCGGTGGTCGGCTGGAACTTCCACCAGCGGCAGCAGCGCACCTTCGACCCGCTTCCGCGAATTGTCCAGCAGCGCGTGGCGAACGTGAACGCCTTTTATTCTATCCCGGATGTCGTGGCGGCCTGGGGTATACTTCAGCATTATGATGTCAGCTATATCATCGTCAGCAGCCTGGAAAAAGCCTATTACCCAGCGACCGGATTGGCGAAATTTGACGCGATGGTGGACGCCGGTAAGCTCAAGGTGGTTTACCAGGGCGGCGCGGCGACGGTGTACGAGGTCATTAAGGACGCGGACTTTGCAAGGGTAGAAGGTGCAGCCGGTGGTATTTGAGTGGCTTGCCCGCGAGGGCTGGATCGTTCTGAGTTGGTGGTTGCTGGTCACGTTGGCAGGTGCGGCAGCGTTGCCGCTGTGTGCGCGGCTGCTGTCCGGGCTGCCAGATCGCGGCTATACTCTGGCGCGGGCGGCGGGGCTGCTGCTGGTCGGCTGGGTGTTCTGGTTGTTGGGCAGCCTGGGCTTTTTGCCCAACACCAGCGGCAGCATCTTGCTGGCCTGGTTGATTGTGCTGGTCGCGGCGCTGACGCTGTATTTTGGCGCGCGCGAACGCTTGGATTGGCGATCGTGGTGGCGTGAAAATCGTTCGGTCGTCCTGGTGGGCGAGATATTATTCGCAGTGCTGTTGGTCGGCTGGTCGCTGGTGCGGGCGCACCAGAACGCGCTGACCAACACCGAAAAGCCGATGGATTTGATGTTCATCAGCAGCATCATGCGCAGCCCGGCCTTTCCGCCCCTGGATGGCTGGATGTCCGGCTACTCGATCAGCTACTATTACTTCGGTTATCTGATCGCCGCGATGTTGTCGGTGATGAGTGGGATCGCCAGCACGGTCGGCTTCAACTTACTGATTTCGCTGCTGTTCGCGTTGACCGGCTTAACCGCGTTCGGCGTGGCCTACAATCTGGTGCGGTCGCGGGCGCACTACGATCCGCAGTCGCAGGATGAACAGGTGAAGCCGCCATCCCGCCGTCATGCTCTGTCAGCCGGATGGTTGGCGCTGGTCATGGTCGTGTTGATGGGCAATTTTCAAACCGCGTTGATCGAAATTCCGTACCAGACGAAAACGGCGTCCGAAGGTTATTTGCAGTTCACCCGCACTCAGGAGCGGGCGATTTACCCGGAGCGGCAGCAAGCCCGTGACGCCGGCATCGCCGACGACCAGCCGGTAACGCTGGGATCAGGGCAGCCCGATCCCAGCCAATGGGGCTACTGGTGGTGGTTCCGTGCCAGCCGCGTGCTGGACGATTTTAACCTGGACGGCACCGTTTATCAGGCTGCACGACCGATAGATGAATTTCCGCAGTTTAGTTTCCTTTTGGCGGATAACCATCCGCATGTGATGGCGCTGCCGTTTGTCATGCTCACGCTCGGGTTGGCGCTGAATCTGCTGCTGGTCAAACGCGATCCGCATCGTGGCGAAATCCTGTTTTACGGCCTGTGTGTCGGCGCGCTGGTGTTCTTCAACACCTGGGATGTGCTGACCGGGTTGCTGGCGGTGTTAGGGGCGGATGGGGTGCGGCGTTTGATGCGCGGGCAGGGACGCTTATCCACCGCTGATTGGGTTGGCCTTGTCCGCTTCGCGCTGACTCTTGCCGTTCTGACTGTGTTGTTTTATCTGCCGTTCCTGGTCAGCTTCCGGTCGCAGGCATCCGGCATTCTGCCGAACGTGATTTGGCCGACGTTGTTCCAGCAGTATTTCATCATGTTCGGCCCGTTCGTCCTCATCCTGGCTTTTTTCTTGGTGATCGAGGTGCGGCGCGCGGGCGGGCGCATGAGCTGGAAATTCGGCCTGGGCGCAGCGGCCTCGTTGTTCGTTGTGCTGCTGTTTGTCCTACTGGCGATGCTGCTGGCCGCCATGCTCGTGCCAGAGATCAACGCGGCGGTGTTGCAGTTCACCATCCCCTATGGTGGCCTGACCGGTGCGCTGCCGCTGGTGGTGGGCCGCCGTCTGGAAACGCTGCTGACCACGATTGTATTGTTGGCGGGCGTGGTGCTGGTGATCGGGCGCTTGTTCCCGCGCCGCGAATCGCCCGTATATACTACTGACGCCGGTTTGCAAAACAATGCCCTGAGCCGGGATGAACGCATCGTCGTCACCTATCCCCCGGCGACGGGCTTT